>Ga0222718_10000007_pt1 | contig 346138 bp, 321 predicted proteins | sample C33_27DmetaG_FD_165045 | JGI IMG/M metagenome (GOLD analysis project Ga0222718, IMG submission 165045) | Estuarine water microbial communities from San Francisco Bay, California, United States - C33_27D | ecosystem: Environmental > Aquatic > Marine > Unclassified | place: USA: California...
TCAATCTTACAAAGATGAAATAGAGCTATACAAAAGGTTTAAGGATTACTTTGGGTATGGTTTCTATGTAGCGAGGAAGGTGAATTAAGAAATTCTTGGCTGCATCTTTGAATAATAGGGGGAGCAAAAAGGTTTACAGAGATGTAAGCCTTTTTTTGTTTACTCTCACTTCTCTAACCAGTTGTTAAAGACTCCTAAAAGAATCTACTCTTAATTGACAATAAGTATCTCAAAGAACAATCTAAATTTAGTAAAATTGACAGACAATTGACAGACATTTGTGTTCTTTTCGACTTTTAGTAGTTTTCCCAACGAGAGTTGTTCCAACTCCTCTGAACTAAAGGATGTAAAATAAAGAGATGAGAAATTCTTTTGTTATTTTAAAACTGACGTTTATAGTTTTTATAATCTTGAGTATGAAATACTCTTACAACAGAGAACAACAGAGAAGATTTTTGTTAATAAGACATAAGGTTTGTTAAAAACTATGACTTTTTTATTCTACAAATACCCACTATATTGCAAAACAGCAATCGATTGAATTTACAACAGTATTTTCAATATGTTGTTATATAAAAAACATATGTATTTAGACTTGGTACATAATAATACATTAAGACGTTTAGAGAACCAAGATATCCTCTACAAATACCTTTAGTTTCCCAGTAAGGTTAGACGTTATAAACTCGAATAGAGCGTGTGAGTGGGTAAGCACGGTAGTTTTTCCCGTGTCAGTTGTAATAGACACCGTGTGATGTGGTTTTCTACCTTGATTTTGATGGAGGGTCTTCATATAAAAAGAGTTATATCTTTTTTAGATGAGGTGCGCAGTAGAATATATTAAAAGCGACCTAAAGGTCGGTTGTTTATTGTTTGAATATTATAACATAATATAACGGTAGAATATATAAATAACAACAATAATAAGGATGTACCACCAGTATTTTCTATACATACGAAAAGCGTGTTTCTCAAACCACATAACCCAAATATAATAATATTATGCCATTTGAAAAGAATAACACATACGGAGAACAAACAAAAAGAGGAAAGAATAAATCTTCTGAACTTTTAAAAGAACATCTACATAAAATAGCTAATACAGTTGTTAATGAATTAGATTTAGGAAGACTCACAAACAATCAAAGAATACAACTAATAAAAGCAGTATTACCCTACTTAATATCTAAACAAAAGAACATAGAAGACTTACAACAAGAACAACCATTATTTCAAATAGAGATTATAGATAGTTTAAGTAAAAACTAAATGTTGTAAAATGAATTCAAGAAATATTAATGTCTTATAATATATTATTTAATCCATAATTATCTTAATATCTTGTTGTTAATAAAACTAAACATTATGAATACAAGAAAAGAAGAAATTGACAAGATTAATGAATTATATAATTTAGGCGAGATTTCTATTAGTGAAGCAAACGATAAAAGGGAGGCTATTAAAAAAATGTCAGATGATAAATTTGCTAAAACTTCAACTGTAAATAAAAATACTGTTTCTGACTTGTCATATGAAGATAAAGTTTTAACTCAACTAAAGATGCAGAATAGTAGCTTAAGCACAATTAAAGCAATATTGGTTTTCTATTTGTGTCTTTCTATACTAGGAGTTTTTGGAACTTTATTATTTTTAGCCTAATTACTAAACAATAGACATATCTTCTTCAGACAGTTTAAGTAAAAACTAAATGTTGTAAATTGGGGGTATGAAAAACTATTCTGACTTTATAAAAGAAACACTAATTAAGTTCTACAAATGTGAACTCAAAACTTGGAGAAAGATATTTAGATATAAATCCTAAACCATAGGCTTATCTTCTTCAGATAGTTTAAGTAAAAACTAAATGTTGTATATTGGGGGTATGAAAAAACTAAACATTATGAAAAAATTATTATTACCATTATTCTTTGCTCTTTTTGTTATGGGATGTGACGATGACAGTGAAAATTTGCCAGCACCATATTATTCAATAGAAGGTAAATGGCTTATCGAAGGAATGATACCAGAAGGAAATACTATGTATCTCTATCAAGATGGGTTACGTTACACTTATTACTGTGTTGAAGGCGATTGTAATTCATTATATAACTCTTATGAAGCAAATGATGGAAATCATATTCCGAACCCTCTTAATTATACATATGAAAATGATATCCTGACGGTTGATTTAAATTTTGGTAATGAATTAGTTACTCCAATTACATTTGAATGTGATGGTGGAGAGGCATATTTTGAAACATCTGGATACAGTTTGTTTAGATTAAATTCTGACTGTAACTAAACCATAGGCATATCCTCCTCTTTCAATTCAGCTATTTCTAAACCTCTTAAGTAGGTTAAAATTGCTTTTCTTAAATTTGCAATATGTATAAGGTAGTCCTATTAATATTAGTCCCAATTGTGTCATTTAGTCAAACACTTTACGGTTTAAAAAAAACCGTAAATGGATCTTCAACGATTCCATTTGATATTGTTAATATTAACCCATTTAGCGGTTCTACTTCAGTTGTTTTGAGTACAAATTCTTTAATAGCGGTAGCTGCTGGTGCTTCTACTTATGATCAACAGAACAATAGATATATCTGCTGGGGCATAGACAATCAAAATAATGAGAACCTATATGTAATGGATTTGGATAATGGTCAAACAGAAAGTAGCCTTTTTAGTTCTGTTCAGGCTATAGAAATGGAATATGATTTAAGAACCCAGAAAGCATATGGTCTTTGGTGGGATGGTACTTCAGAACATTTTGGAGAAATTGATTTGTCAACTGGATTGGTTTCTTCAATATCAATCTTACCGGGTGTAGAGGCAGTTGCAATCGGAAATTCTACATTTGACTCAAATTCTGGAAAATATATTTTTATTGGGCAAGAAGCAAATCATTTTAAACTCTATACCATTGACGCTGCAACTGGAGCAATAATTAATTCCCCTATTATTTGGCAAAGTGAAGTTAAATTTTCTGCATTAGAGTTTAATAACCAAAATGGAGGCAAACTCTACGGTCTATTTAGAGATATTAATTATGACGATTATAGCCCAGTCTATGGAACATATTATACAGACTTACGTTTAGCAGAAATTGATTTAGCAACAGGAAATTCTACAATTGTTGATCCTCAAAACGCTGTTATTAGCGGCTATCTTGCTGGATATGCTATTGGTGGCTTGTGCTTTGACCAGCAAAGTCAAACCTATATTATTAGGGTGCAGAACGAAACCAGTGGTTACCTAAAGCTGGTAGATGTTTCTAATGCGGATATTATTGCATCAACCGATATTAGTAATGATAATTATTTTTATGAACTACAAGTAGATAATTTTTCTTACGCTACAACAGCATATAATTTATCCTCTACAAATCATAACGAAGAAAACGAATTAAATAATTTAAAGATATACCCAAACCCAACCTCTTCCTATATCTATATTAACACCATTAGAGAAGTAGAAGTAATATTACACGACGTTCTTGGAAAAGTAATAAAAAGAGAGTTATTCAAAGACAAAGTTGACGTATCTTATTTGGATAAAGGCATCTATTTCCTTAAAATTTTGGATGGTGTTAACTCTTCAACACACAAAATAATTAAAGAGTAGTTAACAAGACAAAAGGTTGTGCCTTTTCATTATACCATAGGCATATCCTCTTCTTTCAGTTCAGCTATTTCTAAACCTCTTAAATAGGTAAGAGATACATTTATTGACGAATGCCCCATAGCTTTCTGTAGCTTGGTTAATGAACCAGTTCTTTTAAAGATTTCTATAGCACCAGAGTGTCTAAATGAGTATAGCGTTTGTCCTTGTTCAATCAGATTAGATTGCTTCTTAAATCGACTCCAAAGCGTCTTAAAATAGTCCTTATTTAAAGGTTGAGGTTTATTAGAAAAGATATTATTATTTAAATCTCCTTTTACAAGTGTTTCTCGTATATATAAAGGCACTGGAACTATTCTATTTCTTCCAGACTTATTTCTATGACCAGACAAATTAATGTATTTAAGGTCATCAGAAAAGTCACACCAAGTAAGCTCTCTTATTTCACGATGAGGTCTTAATAGACAGCCGTAAGTAATCAAACAACATAGATATAAGTTAGCATTAAACAACTTTACTTCATCTAATATTTCTTTAATATTCAAATAGGGTTTATGTAGTCTGGCTTTAGTTTTTTTAGATTTTATTCCCTCAACTGGATTACCATCCATACCAAGATTAACAGCTTCATTTATAAGCACATTTAGGTGTCTTTTAATGGTGTTATACGACACGCCCGAAGTATACTGATTTAAGAAGGAAATAACTCCTTTAGAAGTGATGTTTTTAGACTTTATTTCTTTTATAAAACTCCTATGTACAAACCTCAACATTGATTTATACTTTAGAGAATAATCTCCATTTAGTTTATTGTTAAGAGCAAGAGTTAAATACTGCACATCATCTACACAATATTGATTGCTGTTTTCAATAATTAGACTATTAAATGACAAACCACTTGTTATAAACTTATAGACTTCAGCAGCTAATAAACTACCCATCTCTAATCTCTTTTCTATTGGAAATGAATTTGGATAGATTTCACAATTAATCTTCTTACCATTAAACAACCTATACCTCTTGTTGTTTAGATAAAACGTGACATAGATTCTTTGTTTAGAATCGAACTTAACTTTAGGATATTTGACCTTCATTTGACAGACTTTTGACAGATTAATAATTATTCTGTCTTTAAGTGTTTTATTGTCAATATGTTATAGGGTTAGAGCATCTGACTGTTAATCAGAGGGTCCAAAGTTCGAGTCTTTGAGGAGGAGCAACTTATAATGATAAAACCGTTATACTGTTATAGTGTAACGGTTTTTTTTGTTGAATGACGTAAAGATGTCGTTTTATAATCTTAACTTTAAGGGTAGTTTTGCTTCATGGAATTTAAAAACATTATTAAAGAATTAAGACTAAGACAAGGATATACTCAAGTTGACTTGGCCGAACTGAGTTCTCTTTCACTGAGAACTATTCAAAGGATCGAGAACAACGAAGTGGAGCCAACTCCATACTCCTTAAATCAAATAGGAGAAGTTCTTGGGGTTAATTTAAATGAACTTAAAAACAACATTATGAAGCAAAAATTAAAATCATCAAATTCGTGGAACATTTTATTACACCTATCTTCAATTTTCGGAATAATAACAACTACCATTATTTGGGTAATTTTTAAAAGAAAAGATGAAATAATTGAATTTCAGGGAAGGGATGTTATCAATTTTAAATTTAATTGGATTCTCCTTTATATCGTATTTGGAGTAACCTCGTTACTAATAACCCAATCATGGGCTTTACTCATAATTGCCCTCGTTTCCTTGTATTCAATTGGATTAATTATATCAATATATAATTCCATAAGGGTAGCTAATAACAAAGACTATACTTATCCCATTTTCATCAGACTATTAGGTCACCAATAGATGAGGTTGTGCTGCAACTTTTAATAATAGGGGGAGCAACTTATAATGATAAAACGGTTATACTTTTATAGTGTAGCCGTTTTTTAATTAAAAGACTTCGGTCAAACACCCTCAAAGATTAAAAGAAGATCTCCCAGTGAATATAAGACCAGTCCAAAAAAGGATTGAAAAAGTTTAACGTCATGTAAGAATTTAGTTCATTATATTTGAATTAAAATGATAAACGAGAACAAAAGTTCCTGTTATCTTGAAACATATACCTATAAACAGTAGGTTTGTTCTCCATATCACAAGTTGGCACTCATTTGAACAAGAACAATGAACTATAAAAAGACATCTTTATTTTTATTATTGACGTTCATTTGGTCTTGGACGTTTTGGCTAATTGGTTTAAGTCATTTAACAGAAGAAATCACTCAAGAAGCAATTGGTAAATTCTTAGTATTCTTTTTTACGGGTATTTATGGGCCAACTGTTAGTGCTCTTTTGACAACTGTTATTTTTGACGGTTTAAAGGGCACCTTGACTTTACTCAAGAAACTTCTTATTTGGAAGGTTCCACTCAAAAACTACTTGTTCATAATTCTCTTACCGCTAATCTTTGTCCTTATTGGAATTGGCTTTTATAGTTTATCTATTGGCGATATTGGAAGTTTTGATAAAATGGCATTTCTTTCTATCCCAACTGTTTTATGGGCTGGTTTTTACGCTGGACCTTTAGGAGAAGAATTGGGCTGGAGAGGTTTTTTACTTCCCGAATTTCAAAAAAGATTTTCCAACTTTAAAAGTGCTATTCTAATTGGAATAATTTGGTTTGTTTGGCATATACCTTTATTCTGGGCTCCTTTTGGGACCTTAGTTAGTGGAGAAACCATTACAATTTTACCTGTAGTAACATATTTTATAATGTTAATCTGTTTATCAATCATAATAACATGGTTGGCAATTAATTCTAAGGGAAGTGTTCTAATTGCAATCTTGTTTCATTTATCAATTAATGCGGGAATAGCATTGTTGTTCTTTCCTGAACTGAATATGGATTTCAAAAAAGTGCATTTATTGTCTAGTATTGGAATTCTGATGTTTACTGGAATATTGATTGCAAAAAACAAACTAAAAACGAGTGCCAACAATGGCTAAAAAATCATAGCTGTCCTGAGGGACAGCAACGCTTTTTAGCCTGATCCGTTATCCAAATTTTAGAAACTAATGAATCATCGAGCCACTTCCTTAAAAATTAGAGGAAGTTTATGCTCGTTACTTAAGTGCTTTAGAGGAAGGAGAATTGTATATCGTCTAAGGTGAGTGGATCGTTAAAAAAAGAAATTGTGCTGCAACTTTGAATAATAGGGGGAGCCATATTAGACAGGAGGTCATTTTTGACCTCCTTTTTATTTTTATTACTTTTTAAAACCTTGCTGGCCAACATAATAGACTTTATCTCTGGAGTGAAAATGTTGTTGCAACTCTCGAAATCAAAATTTTCGAATTTTTCAGTAAAGATGCAACCAAGAATCTATAAAACGAATTCTCTGCAAGCAAATCTAATGAGGTAACCTGCCTCTAAGCAAACCGTAAACATATGTTCCCAATAAAGCACTAAGTATTACAACAATAAATACACTAAACCCATTTCCAATTAGAGTATACATAGGTCCAGGACAGGCGCCACTTAATGCCCAACCAAAACCAAATATTATGCCACCAAATAGATAACGAGAAATACTAAAGTTCTTGTCCTTTAACTGAATAGTTTCACCTTGGTACGTTTTCAACCCCTTTATTTTTATTAACTGCACCAATAAAATCCCAATTGCCAATGCTGAGCCAATAATGCCATACATATGAAAAGATTGAAAACGAAACATCTCTTGAATACGATACCAAGAAATGGCTTCTGATTTGGTCATTACTATTCCAAAAAGTATTCCGATAACTAAAAACTTAATATATTTCATATTGTTAAAAGATTAAAGGGAAAATTAAAAATGTCATTACTAAACCCCCTATAAAAAAACCAATTACGGCAATAAGAGAAGGTAACTGTAAATTAGATAGTCCGCTAATAGCATGGCCAGAAGTACAGCCACCTGCCCATCTTGCTCCAAAACCAACTAAAAACCCTCCGACAATTAACACCAAAAACCCCTTTAGAGTTAACAAGCTATTCCAACTAAAAAGTTCAGCTGGAGCTATTTTTCCGTTAAAACCTATACCTATACTTGCAAGATCCTCTATTGTGTTATTATTAATTGTCAAAGGTTCAGGGTTTTGGAGTACAGTTGAGGCTAAATAACCACCTATTACCCCGCCAAGGACAAATACAAGATTCCAATGTTGACTTTTCCAATTAAAATCAAAAAATTCACAATTTTTCCCAGCTCCGCTGAAGGTGCATATGCTCCGCAACGTGGAACTTACACCAAAATTACCACCTACCCAAAGTAGTAAAAACATTATCAATGCAATCAACGGCCCTGATATATACCACGACCAAGGTTGTCTTAAAATTTCTATCATTTTCTTATTTATTTTTTATTGTAGAGTTGTTGGACATACGAATTCCGTTTTAGGAATTTTTGTTTCTGCAATGGCTTTATATCCGCCTTGCACATCTATTAAATTATGGTAACCACGAGACTTGAGAATTGAAGAAGCAATCATAGAACGGTACCCACCAGCACAATGAATATAGAATGATTTATCTTTTGGGTACTCTGCTAAATAATTGTTTAACTCCGCTAAAGGAGTGTTTTTTGATCCTTGAACATGTTCTGACAAATACTCTGATTTTTTTCTGACATCAAAAATGTTTCTTTTATTAGAATCATAAACTGATTCTAACTCTGTGGCTAAAATTGAAACTACAGAATCTGTTTCTTTACCAGCTTCTTTCCAAGCATTTATACCACCTTTTAAATAGCCAATGGAGTTATCAAAACCAACTCTTGATAATCGAGTAATTACTTCTTCTTCTTCTCTACCTTCAGGTACTATTAAAATAATAGGCTGTTTTACGTCTATTATCATTTCACCCACCCATTGTGCAAAATTGCCATCCAATCCAATAAAAATACTATTTGGTATATTTTTTTGTGCAAATTCTTTCGCTGTGCGCACATCTAACATTACCGCTCCCACTTCATTAGCTATAGTCTCAAATTCATCAGGTGAGAGAGGCTTTAGTCCGTCTTTTAGTACCTTGTCTATAGGTTCATATCCTTCCTTATTCATTTTTACATTAAACTCAAAGTAACCAGGAGGGGGCAATAGACCGTCAGTAAGTTCTTTGATAAATTCTTCTTTTGTCATATCTGATCTCAAAGCGTAATTTTTTTTCTTTTGATTACCCAAAGTATCTGTAGTTTCTTTCATCATATTTTTACCACAAGCTGAACCTGCACCGTGTGCAGGGTAAACAATGACCTCATCAGCTAGTGGCATTATTTTATTACGCAAGCTATCATAAGAAAGACCAGCAAGGTCTTCCGTTGTAAGTTCATTTGTTTTTTGAGCTAAATCTGGTCGACCTACATCTCCTAAAAACAGAGTATCTCCTGTAAAAATAGCGTATTCTTTTCCGCTCTCATCTAACAAAAGATATGTAGTACTTTCCATAGTGTGTCCTGGAGTATGTAAAACTTTTATTTGAACATTACCAAGTTTGAATATTTCCCCATCAGTTGCAATATGTGCCTTAAATTTTGGATTAGCATTGGGTCCATAAATAATAGGAGCACCTGTTTTTTCTGCAAGAGTGATGTGTCCACTTACAAAATCTGCGTGAAAATGAGTTTCAAAAATATATTTGATTTCTACACTATCCTTTTGTGCTCTATCAATATATGGCGATACTTCTCTAAGTGGGTCAATAATTGCTGCCTCACCATTGCTGGTAATGTAATAAGCTCCATGCGCTAAACATCCTGTATAAATTTGTTTTACTGTCATTATTTTTAATTTTTTATTAGAAATTCCATAATGAAAATGAATAATACCATCATTAATATGAAATAACCAAAACCTTTTTTTAATTTTTTGCCATCTATAAATTTTCCAAGATATAATCCTAAAAATATACCTACTAGTGTAATTATTGAGAAAACCATCAAGAATTGCCAATCAATAAACAATATAAGTGAATCACCAAGCAAGAAGCCTAATAATGACTTGAAGGCAATAATTATTAATGAAGTGCCTATTACCTTTTTAATGTCTAAATTGGTTAAAAGCATCAATGCAGGAATTATCAAAAAACCACCCCCCGCACCAACAAAGCCTGTAATAGCACCCACAATTATTCCTTCTATTAAAATTAGGGGATAGTTATATATTACATTACCGATTCTTCCTTCCTCTATTTTTTTGTCCTTCAACATACTGTAAGCACTAGCCAACATTAGTATGGCTAATAAGCCAAACATTCCCATTCTGCGAGTGAATGAAAAATCACTTACTGTGAAGAGTGTGTCTGGCAGAGCTGGCACAACAAAATGCCTTATTATCCATACTCCCACAACAGCAGGCAACCCAAACACCATAGCCGTGCGCCAATCTACATTCTTGTTTTGGCTATGCTTTAAACCACCTACTAATGCACCTGTACCTACTATAAATAAAGAGTATGCTGTTGCAATTTTTTCATCCAAACCAAACATATAAGCTAATACCGGAACAGCTAAAATTGAACCACCACCACCAATTAACCCTAAGGAAACCCCTATTACCAATGCCATTATAAATCCAACTATCTCCATATTTTATTTATATAACATTTGTTCATTTGTTCATTTATTAATCTAATTTTTTTTTTAACTCAGATCACAATTTTTCATACAATCGAATATGTTAAGCAAATGCCTATCTGCAATACTATAGAATACTTGTTTGCCTCTTTTTTCTGAAACTAAAACACCATTGTCTTTCATTTTGGACAGGTGGTGCGACATCATTGAAATTTCACATTCTAATCTTATTTTATTACAAATAGTTGTAACATCTAAAGGCTCTTTAAACTCAAGAACTTCTAAGATTTCAAGCTTTACAGGATGTGCAATTGTTTTTAAGACCTTGGCTACTTTTTGTAGTTTTGAAATTGACAATTGCCTTTTAGTTTTTTCTACCATTCTGCAAATATATTAATAATTGAACGAATATTCAAATAAATTAACAAAAGCTTGTAAATAACGTTATTATATAGTTAATGTTCCCCCCTTTCATTCCCACTAAGCAATATTAACCGTTAACTACAAATTATAAACTAACGATTTCATCAATCCACTTCATTCACAATTATATCTATTTGTGACTTAATAGTAAAAGAAACGGAATAAGATGTATATAGTAATTAGTGCCACTACAACCCTCCAATATTTTATAAACATTCGATCAGTCCAAGAGTTTGCGCCCCACATATTTGTTCAGTTTAATTTTAGTAAATGTAAACAAAAACGGTTATACTTTTATAGTGTAGCCGTTTTTGTTTTAAATGTCTCCCTTTAAGCATCTTGTGAAAAAAGGAAAATCATCTGTAACGACATAGTAATAAATGCCTTCAGGGAATTCTGGGGTTACACCAAATCGTCCATTACATTGATCTAAATCTCCAAGTCCTTCAACGTATTCATAATCTTGTGTAAAAGCACCCATCAGGATTGGTGTATTTGGATTGGTTGTTCCCTGACCAGGCCCACCAATTAATGCAGTTAAAGTTGTAGGTCGATTTGCATCAGGCTCAGATTTTAATCTATAACTCGGAGTCAGTGACTTGATACCGCTGTTATAATTATTAGCGTCAGAATAACCATATCTTGCATAAACTGGAAACCCATCAGAAGCCCATCCAACTATTGTCATCCCTTGATTATCGCCAAGAAAGTCTACCAACAGTTCTGGTATTCCATGATAATGATACTCACCATTAGGTTGGACATGAGCATGGTTCATATCATCTCCAAAGTCAAAAGTGTCATGACCTAATGCCTCAATATTCCAATTCCCCTGACCTTGTGCTAAACTACATTCACCAACATCATTACATCTACCAGCTGTCGCAGGATCAAACTTGACACTATTAAGTGCGTAGGCGATCGCTAAGGCAGGACCTACAACCTCCAATCCACTTTCTGTAATTATTTTAGGACAGAGTGTAAATCTCTTGTTTACATTTTGTTCACGTATTGTGTTAGGGTTATTTGGGTTTGGAAAGGTTCCTACTTCATGATTTGGTATTCCATTACCAATTAGAATTCTGTCTAAACCATCTGAAGACCATGAGTATCTACTATAACTATTAACGGATTCATCATCATTATAAATTTCTTCATTGATATCGACTAAAATTCCAGCAGTTGAATAATCTCCAGAACAGTTTAAATCATTTTGTTCTTGAGGGTCTTCATTTTTGTTACACGAAAACAAGAAAATTATGATGGATAATCTTAAAACATTTTTCATTTTAGTTGCTTAATTATTTAGACCTTAATTTACCAAAAAAGTTTAAATTATAATCATGGAAGCTGCAACTTTGAATAATAGGGGGAGCAGAACAACCCTTTATATCATTGATGTAGAGGGTTATTGCTTTTATAGTGTTTTAGTGGACTTTCCCACTCTAACCAGTCTCGAAAGCTTCCTAAAAGGTTTCTACTTATCTGATAACAAACATCTCAAAGAACACTCTAAAACTACAAAAATTGGCAGACAATTGACAGATATTTATGTTCTTTTCGACTTTTAGCAGTTTTCTCAACAGTCGTTGTACCAACTCCTCTGAACTATTTTTGTTAGAATAAAAAAACTTCTTTATCATTCTTAAAACACTTAAATTCTAACATATAATTATCTGGGTCTTTTACAAAGAAAGACAGATGTTCTCCTACCGAATCCTTCATAAATTTAGTTTTATCTGATATACCTATATCTAATTGTATAATTTCTCTATACAATTTACCAAACGCTACAATATCCATAATGATTCCAAAATGAAAAGAAGGCAGTATTTGTTCTCCTAAACGATAATTTTTAAATTCAAAATTAAAGTCTCCAGATTTAACAAATGTTATTTGGTTTCCATACAGATTAATATCTAACCAAGCTTCATTAGTTCTACCTACTTTTGCTTTTAAAATTTCCGAATAAAAAACTCTTGTTTTATAAATATCTCTACAGGGAAGTGATAAATGAAAATTTGCTGCCATAATTATGGTTTTTTAAGTTTAAAGATAATTAACGTATTTTCCTATTGTTATTATTGATTGTTTTGCGCTAAAATAATTCATGCTTTTAATAATTAAAAATTATCATCTAAATTTTCTAAATCATCAAAAGAGCTATCATCTTCTTGATAATCTTCCAAAGTTTGATCTAACTTTGAACTTATTTTAACTAAATAGACTGTATCTTCGGTTCTTACTTCAACAGCTTCTATGTATTCATTTTGTGCATTTCTAAACGCAATTATATCCTTATCTGAATATCCATCAGGAAATTTCTCTACTAATAGGTTTAAAATGTCTTCATTCAACTTTTGGGAATCTACAATTTTACGTATCATTTTTTTAGTGTTACATGCCTAACAAATAGGCAAAAATTAACGGAGCAACAATCGTAGCATCGCTCTCTATAATAAATTTTGGTGTGTTAATATCTAATTTTCCCCAAGTAATTTTTTCATTTGGAACTGCTCCAGAATATGAACCATAACTTGTAGTAGAATCACTTATTTGACAGAAATAACTCCAAAAAGGTGTATCAGTACGTTCCATATCTTGATACAGCATTGGTACGACACATATTGGAAAATCCCCAGCTATTCCACCTCCTATTTGAAAGAATCCTATACCACTTTCAGAATTACCTGTGTACCAATTTGCAAGAAAGGTCATATACTCAATTCCAGATTTCATAGTACTTGCTTTAAGTTCTCCTTTAAGAACATAACTTGCAAAAATATTTCCCATAGTACTATCTTCCCAACCTGGGCAAATTATAGGTAGATTCTTTTCTGCTGCTGCATACATCCATGAATCTTTTAAATCTATTTCGTAGTATTCTTCTAAGACGCCAGACAATAATAGTTCATACATATACTCATGCGGTAAATAGCGTTCTCCTTTATTTTCTGCTTCTTTCCATATTTTATAAATATGCTGTTGTAATCTTCTAAATGCTTCTTCTTCTGGAATGCAAGTATCTGTAACACGGTTGAGACCTTGTTCTAATAAACCCCATTCTTGCTCTGGAGTTAAATCACGATAATTAGGAATACGTTTATAATGAGAATGTGCAACTAAGTTCATGATATCCTCTTCTAAATTTGCTCCTGTACAAGAAATGATTTGTACTTTATCTTGTCGTATCATTTCAGCAAAAATCTTTCCTATTTCTGCGGTACTCATTGCTCCTGCCAAAGACACTAACATCTTTGAGCCTTTATTTAATTGCTCCTCATAAGATTTAGCTGCATCAACAACAGTAGCTGCATTAAAATGTAGAAAGTATTCTTCTATAAAGTTGGTAATTGCGCCTTTAGTATTCGTCATCATCATTAAATTTTATATAGTTACGTAATCGATTAGGCTCTTCGTAAGTGTCTTCATAAGTATCTTCAGATTCATTATTTTGAAATTTATAGCTCAACATTTTATAGTATAATTTGGCAGCTAAAAAATCTGAAGATTTGTCAACTTCATTTGGACACAACTCAACGATATCAAATCCAACAACATTCTTTTCTTTAAAAACTTGTTTCAAGAAATCTAATGTTTCATACCAAAGCAAGCCACCAGGTTCAGGCGTTCCAGTACTTGGCATTATTGAAGGGTCAAAAGCATCTAAATCAAATGTTATAAATACATTATCTGTCATCTGATCAATAGCTGAATCCATCCAAGAATCATCAATTGCCATTTCGTGAGCAAAATAGGTTTTGTCTAAATTCATAATAGATTTCTCTTTTATGTCCATAGAACGAATACCTACTTGAATTAAATTGGTGTTCTGACTGGCTTCGTAAACTGCACAAGCATGATTACAAGAACTACCATCATAACTTTTTCGTAAATCGGCATGTGCATCTATGTGCAATACTGTTAAGTTTGGAAACATTTCATTAAATGCTCTAATTGTTCCAATAGATATAGAATGTTCACCGCCAAAAACAGTTACAAATTTGTTCTTTTTTATATAGCTTTTAGTTTCCTGATGTACAGTATCAGCCATAGCTTCTGGTGTAGCATTTACTGTTATGGGTTCAGTTAAATAAACACCTTGTTTATAAACTTCTGAATCGGTTTCAATGTCATAAAGTTCCATGTTTTCAGAAGCATTTAAAAAGGCATTTGGTCCTTTATCTGCTCCTTTTTGCCATGTACTCGTTCCATCATAAGGGACAGGGATTAATACAATTTTTGCGTGTACTAATTTCGCGAATTCTTCTGATATTCCAGCGTAAGTTTTAGTTTCCATTTTATTTATCTGCTAATAGTATTTCTGTATCTGTATTTTGAATTATGTCTGTTTCAGGCTTTTTATCATAGCCTAAAATTTCAAGTAACTCCTCACTTTTTTGTTGTTCTCTAAATAACTGTGTTGAGATATTTCCATAGGCATCTTTATCTATTAATATATGCTTAGGAGCAGGAATCAAACAATGTTGTAAACCTCCATAACCCCCAATAGTTTCTTGATAAGCTCCAGTATTAAAAAATCCGATATATAATGGTTTATCTTTATTATATTTTGGTAAATAGATAGCGTTCATGTGTTGCTCACTATTATAATAATCGTCGCTATCACAAGTTAATCCTCCAAGTAAAACACGTTCATAAGAATCATTCCAACGATTTATTGGTAACATAATAAAACGTTTATTTATAGCCCAAGTATCTGGAAGTGTAGTTATAAATGAAGAGTTTATCATATTCCATTTTTCCCTATCGTTTTGTTGCTTTTGATACAACACTTCATAAATTGCTCCACCACTTTCTCCAACTGTAAAACTTCCAAACTCTGTGAAAATATTAGGCACATCTACACCTTCTTCTTCACAGGTAAGCTTAATTTGATTAATGATTTCATCTATGATGTATTCATAATCAAAATCAAATGCTAATGAATTTTTAATAGGGAATCCTCCTCCAATATTCAAACTGTTTAGAGTTGGACATATCTTTTTTAAACTTGTATAAACTTTTAGACATTTTAAAAGTTCATTCCAATAGTAAGCATTATCTCTGATACCTGTGTTAATAAAGAAATGAAGCATTTTAAGTTCTACTTTAGGATTGCCTTTAATTTGTTTGTTGTAAAAAGGCAAAATGTTTTTGTAACCTATTCCTAATCGAGAAGTATAAAATTCAAATTTTGGGTCTTCTTCCGAGGCTATACGAATACCTATATTATAGTTTCCATATATTTCATTTGAGAGTAAATCTATTTCTTCGTAGTTGTCAATAATTGGAATGCAATTTTGATGTCCATTATTGATAAACCTCGCAATATTTGTGATGTATTGAGCACGTTTGAAACCATTACTGATAACAAATGTATCGTCATTTATTTTTCCTTCTTCTTTTAAAGTTTCAATAATATCTATATCAAAAGCCGAAGAGGTTTCAATATGTATATCATTCTTCAAAGCCTCATTTAATACATGCTTAAAGTGTGAACTTTTTGTACAATAGCAATAATTATAGTTCCCATTATAACTATGCTTCTTAATGGCGTTCTCAAACCATACCTTTGATTTATTTATATTATCGGAAATTTTAGGTAAGTATGTGAATTTTAAAGGTGCCCCATAAGTTTCAACCAATTTATTTAGGTCTATATCATGAAAGCGTAAGTAGTCTTTGTCAAGAAGAAATTCTTCTTGAGGAAAATCAAAAGTTTGATTGATTAAATCAATATATTTTATATTCATTATAAATGTGATAAAAAGTCATTAAAATCCGAAAGCAGGTATGCTTTCTTAAAAAGAATTAATAACATAAAATCAAATCATAATTTGATATTGCATTTTGAGGACAAAACACAATTTATACCGTGTAGATATGTTTTTCACTACGGAAGTTAGCTTTAAATTTCGGTGACTTACTCCGTAAGCTTCTTTTGAATATGACTTCCTAATTTCCAAAAGACCGAACTTATAAACATGTTTCAATTTGTTCAGCTAAAAGCTTCTATGATTAAAGCTTTAGTGTAACAAATTAAATAAAAAAGATTGAATAAATAAAATAGTTTATCTTTTTTTATTAAATTTTTAAAAACCAGCTTAAAAATATAATTACAATGAAAAATTTAAGATTTATATGCTAAACCTTGCAACAATTAAGAAACCAAGGAATCATCAATCCACTTCCTTCACAATTAAAGGAAATTTACACTCGTTAATTAAGTGTTATTGTTGAAGCAGAATTGGATGTCGTCCAAGGCGAATAGATCGCCTAAAGAAGAAGTTGTGCTGTAACTTTGAATAATAGGGGGAGCAACATATAATGATAAAACGGTTATACTTTTATAGTGTAGCCGTTTTTTAATTAAAAGACTTCGGTCAAACACCCTCTAAGATTACCAGATAATTTTCAGCCAGATAATGATGAAAAATATGCCGTGATTTATCTAATGGATGGATTTTCATTAGAAAGTACTTTGGAAGCTGTTTATGGTAATTATTGGGGGCATTACCTCCCACATATGATACTTGTTGGGATTTCTAATCGCAGCAACCGAATAAGAGATTTAACTACTTCGCAGATAAAAATGAGACGCGGTAATCTAATGAACGATGAAACTGGAGGTGCAGAAACCTTTACTAAATTTATGGAGAAGGAACTCATCCCATATATTGATAGCAAGTATCCAACCATGAACTATCGTACATTAATTGGACATTCTTATGCCGGTTTGTTTACTTAATTCAGTAATTTTTTTCCCTAATAATGGCTGTTTCATAATTTGTAAAATTAAATTCCTCTACAATTTTAATGATAATTACTTTAAGGTAAACTAAAACAACTTGTATTATACCCGACATTTAAATTATAATACTAAACCATAGGCATATCTTCTTCAGCTAGTTTAAGTAAAAACTAAATGTTGTAAATTGGGGGTATGAAAAACTTTTCTGACTTTATAAAAGAAACACTAATTAAGTTCTACAAATGTGAACTAAAAACTTGGGGTAAGATATTTAGATATAATAGCTAAACAACAGTCGAAAGGTATGTGTTGAATATCATCATATAAAATAACGATAGAATATATAAATAACAATAAGAATAAGGATATACCACCAGTATTTTTTATACATACGAAAAGCGTGTTTTTCAAACCACATAGATTAAATATAATAAAATATCATCTCAAAATCCATAGCAATATCTTCATTAGAAATTATTAAATAATAATATGAACATAATAATTGAAACAAAGAGATTAATTCTTCGTGAATTTACTATCAATGACTTTGAGGCTGTTTTCGAATTTAATTCAAGAGTAGAGGTTCACAAATATACTGGTGATGAGATTATAAAATCAATAGAACGTGCCAAAGAAATAATTTCAAACATATGGCTAAATGACTATAAAAATTATGGATATGGCAGATGGGCTGTAATTTATAAACCTGAAAATAAAATTATTGGATTTGCTGGATTGAAATATTTACCTGAAATAAATGAAACAGATATTGGCTATAGATTTTTGCCTGAATATTGGGGAAAAGGAATAGCAACAGAAGTGTCTAAAAAGATTATTAATTATGGGTTTGATCAATTAAAACTAAATAGAATCATAGGAATTACCATGCCTGAAAATATTGGTTCCTGTAAAGTGCTTGAAAAAATTGGCTTAACTTTATACAAAGTTGATCAATATGATGATGATGGAAAAGCATATATTTGGTGTGAAATTTTCAAGTAAAAAACTATAAGTTATAAATTAGAGTATGAAAAAAATAATACTGATTTTAGTAATTATAATAGCAACATTAAATTTCTTATATACTTTTGGCTATCAAGGTGAGCCAATGAGTCAATTAGAGTTTTTGTCAAGAACACTTGGAAGTATCATTGTTCTCGTAATTTCACTAAGACAACTAATGAAAAGAAATCAAACTAACCCGTAAATTGCAACTAAATCAATATTTTATTACATTTAAAAAATTAAAATTATATAATTATGAAAAAACTACTCTTAATCTCAACTTTATTAATGTTTACTTTTAGTTGTGATGATGATTCAGAGGATAACCCATTACCATCTTATACAGTTGAAGGTAAATGGTTGTGGTCTCCAGATCCAGAAGACAGAACATATGCAAATACAATGTATGAATTCGTAAATGGTAATAGATATACATCTTATACAGCAAACTGTGGCTGGGCGGATAACCTTTGTACTGATGCAGATTTTAATGCATTAGATTCTGCTGATAGAATTCCAGGTATTGATATCTATACTTTTGATGGAAACACTTTAGTATTGGATGAAATCTCACAATTAGTTTCATTTGAATGTGATGGTGGTATAATGCTATTTGAAAATGGTGCAAAACTTTGGAGATTAAGTTCTGACTGTCAATAACCTAAAGTCAAATCTTTTTCTTTTAATTACGTTATATAATTTCTTTAACTTTAAAATTTAACAGCCAAAAATTTACTATGAAAAAACTGATATTATTACTTTTATTGATATTTCCCATTATATCTTTTTCACAAGAAAAAACCTACTTTGTTCATTTGAGTTCTGACCCAATGAATAACCCAAGCGCATCAATGATGTCAATTCACGCTGCAAATGAGGCTCTAAAACAAGGCCATAAAGTAATATATTTTGCAGCTGGCGATGGTGTAAGGATTTTAATAAAAGATGTTATAAACAACCTACATACAGTAACTCCCCATGGAGGAGGATTTGGTAAAATTAGTAAAATGGCAAAAAAAAAGTTGATAGAGTTTTCGAATAATGGTGGAATAATTCACGTTTCAGAAGGCTCATTTAATACTTTTGGAATCAATCAAAATAATTATAATGACCATTTAATTGATGTTAAAAATATATTTTGGAGTTATCCCAAAGAATTAATTCAAGAAAGTTCAAAAGCAGATATTGTTTTTTCATACTAAATCACAAGTATTTTTTCTTACAAAAGTGAATTAAAAAATTAAAACATTTATAAGTTTACTACAAACATAAAGACAGATACTTAAACTTTATATTTTTTAGTAACAATAAATTTAAATAATTAAATCAAAAATTATGAAAGTTAAAAACGGATGTATTGGATTTCACGTAGCATTTGTAGTACCAAATAATGCTACCGATAGAATGGAATCATTTTTAGAAACACACCAGAAATTTATGAGAGAAAGTCATCACGTTGATGGCGATATTGAGCCTATAATATTATGTTATGCTGTATTAAAATCTCCAGAATTAAATAATCCCTTAGACCCTGAAAGCGGTGAGACAGGAAATACTCTTTATGGAATAACAGAAGTTTATAATGGTCCTGAAGGAGCTGGTTTACATATGAGTTTAGGTCAGCAGAGGGAGTCTATGTTTTCTGAATTAGTTGCCCTTACAAATGAGTATTGCGTTTGTGGTATATTAGGAGCTCCAGTTATAGGTGCTATGAAATAAGATTAATTAACTAGTTATAAAATGGTTATGAAAAAATTATTAATAACATCTACCATTCTCATTGCTACAATGCCTATTACCTATTCTTGTACTGAAGACACTAAATCAAAAGATCGCTTAAGCTTAGATCAAAAGACTAGTGTTAAATCTGATGCCAAAAAAGTTTGCGAACTTGTAACTAATATTAAAATTGCTATAAGTGAGGTGAGTAATGCTATTAATGAGGGTGCTAACGCATCTTATGTCGAAGCTCTTAATGCAAAAGCAAAAGCTCTTGATGTTAGAATTAAGGAAATTCAAAAAAGAAACGCCGGAAACGAAGAGTTTATGAAACTCCAACAATCTTGCTATGAAGCAATGAATAAATAGCATTAAGATTAATTTTAAAAAAAAATAAATTATGAAAAAGAACTTTTTTACATTTCTCTTGTTGCTAACTTTAATTGTTAGTTGTGATGAATCAAAAACAAGCCTTTACAATCAAAATGAATTGATTTTTGTTGTTGAAATGAATTCAACTGAAAATAAATCTGTTGATGACATTGCAAAATTTTCACAATATTATACTGATGCAATAGACAAAACAGAATCTAACTCACTAGGATGGGGTTTTTATCAGTCAGGAGAAAAAATAATATTAATTGAAAGATATTTAGATTCAGAAGCAATGATGCAGCACGGTAAAAATGTTTCAGAAGGTGGTCCACTCGAAACACATTTTACAAAGTTTATGGAACACTTTGAAATTAATAAAATAGATGTTTATGGTAATTCAACTGACGAACTTAAAGAGTTTGTTAAAGCTTTTGGGTTACCTTTTTATTTCCACCCAGCATATGCGAAGTTTAGTAGAAATTAAATAAGCTCTAAATGCAATGGTATCTAAAACACAGAAAAAAAATATTGATAGCTACTATTAGTTATGTAATTTGTAGACTAGTTTATTTATCTATAATTTAGTAATTAAAAGATATAAAAATGAAAAGAAAAATAAATGCAATTTGGTCAGGAGATGGTTTAGAAGGTACGGGAATTTTAACTGCTCAAAGTGGAGCTTTTAATAATATGCCGTACAGTTTTAAGACCCGCTTTAAAAACGACGATGGCCAATTAGGAACTAATCCAGAAGAACTTTTAGCAGCTTCGCTTGCAGGTTGTTTTAATATGAAATTAAGCTTTGTTTTGAATGAAGCTAACTTTAATCCTGAAGAATTAAGTACTGAAGCATTATTAAGTTTTCAAGATGGTGAAGTGACCTCAATAGACTTAAAACTTAATGCAAAAGTGCCAGGTATTACAGATGAAAAATTTAATGAATTGGCAAAAGAGGCTAAAGATAACTGTCCAATTTCTGGGGTTTTGAATTGTCAAATTAATTTGAATTCACATCTAGTTTAACTTCAGTTTTAATATCTACATTTTCATTGACTCAGATGTTGCCAATAAATCATGCAAATCTATGTAGCCATAGTTTTAATAAATAATTCAACTTTTTTTATTTTTTTTTAAACAAGTGTTAAAATAATTACAAAGTATAATTTTTATTATTTACATCTACATTTATTTTTAGTCAACACATTAACACTAGATTTATTGCTGTAGATAAAGGAGCAACTGAAAAATTTGAAAAAGGAGTTGCTAAAAAAACAAAGACTTTTAACTCAAAAGAAGGACAGCTTAGATTCTATACTTTTCAAGTAAACACAGGATCAAATATGGGTAATTATATGAGAGTTAGATACGAAGACGAAATGAAGGGTTTTGATGTTAATCCATCAAAAGAAGCTATGAAGCTTTGGAATGCTGAAGTTTCTGATATCATGACTAATATGGACGGAAGAATGCAATCTTTAAATAAAAACGCATCTCATGTAGTAGTAAGTCCATTCTCTAAACCATTAAGAACTGTAATGGAATATACATACAAAGGTGGTATGTCTGATGAGTTTTGGAGATTTAGAAATAATGTTGCCAAAGCGGTTAAGGAATCAGGAGCTGATATTTTTATGGAAGTATGGGGTTGTGCATCTGGATGTGGAGGAAACTCTGTAATGGTTGTGTTTGGACATGACAATTATGAAGGGTTAGCAATTGATAATTCAACTGAATGGGAAAAGGTTTACAATAAGTATAATGAACTAAATGGAGAAGGAAGCTATGATAAGGACATTAGTAATTATGGAAAATCATTAGAAATGTATGGCAGAAGTACATACACTATGACTTTTAGACCTGAGATGAGTTCACCTGAAGTAATGTCTATAGATAATCTATACACAAATTAAGCCAATAATTACAAAAGCTCTTTTAACTTATAAAAGGGCTTTTTAATTTTTTAAAATGATTTAAGATCTTTTAATATCTCTTTTGATATCTTTTCTAACTGTTTTCAAGTATTTTTCTCGTTTTTTATCTGAAACAAAAGGCACAGACCAAAATTGTTTTGTTTTAGTAAATAGAGATAAACTCCATCCAAAAACAAAAGAAAAAACCCCCATCACTAATCTTAATTTTACAGAATTTAAATAAAGAGTCATTACAGGAAGCGCAGGAGCTCCATGTGTTACATAAGTTCTAACAATTTTATCGCTTAAGAAAGGTTTTGGATATGCATATAGCTTTGTGATATTAACAAATTTGTATGCAAAACCAGGCTCAAAGACTTCATCAAAAAATATTTCCATTCTTGGAGTTAATCTAAACCACCATACAGGAGAAACAAAATACATTCTTTCTGACCATGTTACTAAATCTTGATATTTCTTAATTAAATTAGTTCTAGGTCTAGTAAAGTCATCACGATATAGATCTATAATTTCTATTTCTTCATTGTTCTTGCTCAATTCTTCATTTATAGTTTTAAATATTCCATTATAGCAAAAAGATTCTGTATTTGGATGTCCAATTATAATTAGATTTCTCATGTTTTATTATTTTTTCATAATAATATTTTACAAAAATAGAGAACCATTACTTAAATACTTATCTATACTTAAAATTTTATTTTATTTTTAACACTTAGCACAATATTTATTTTCTAAATTTGCCTTTTTAATTTTCTATGCAAAGACTAAATATCCATCAAGAGTTGCTAAAAGAAAGGTCCAAAAATACGGATGCAAATAAGCTAAGTGAAGTATTAAAAAAAATCTGGACTGAGAATGATTTAAAAGCTTTAAAAATCAAAGATACTTTAAGCTTAAAAAACGACAATAGTTTTAATAGTCTGAATTTTGAAAAAATGGATTCCAATAAAATTTTTCACGAGCAGACCATTGAAAAAATCTGTGTTGATTATAGACTTCGCTTTTTAGATACTAATTATTTTAAAGGGGAATATCCTGACGATCTTAATTATATTATTTCTGATATTGAAAACGATCATAATACAACTTTAAAAAACTATAAAATTATTGCTCCATCTAAACTTTTTAAATTACGAAGTCCTGATGACCCACTTTTATTTGCTCCTATTGGCAATGGTTATTATTACTTAATTCATAAATGGGGAAATGAAATGAATAGACTTAGAAAACTACTTGTTTTGCCTTTTAAAAATTTAAATAACCTTTTAATTTTTTCCATCATTATTAGCGCGTTATTTACTGCGGGGGGCAAAATGATTTTTCAAACTATGACAGACGGAGAAGTGTTTACGCTGTTTTTGTTTGCTGTAAAATCATTTGTATTTATTTTCTTTTATTTATTCTTTTTAGTGGGTAAAAATTTCAATCAAACTATTTGGAATAGCCGTTTTACTTCATTTTAATTGGTTAATAGTATTAATCCAATTATTGTTATTATAAAATATACTGCTAATGTCATTGCTCCTGCATAATCTTTTGCTAAACGTTGACCTACTAATAAAAAAATTAGACTAAGTGCTGAAATTATAATTCCCAAAATTGCTATTTCCTTTAACTCAGAGGTATATAATTGATAAACTCCAATAATCATTAAAAGACTAGCTAAAATTTCCATAATTAATATAATCCCCAATAATAAGGGTACTGAGTTTTTTAAGGGGGAATTTTTAAAATGACTTTTAATGAATGACAAATTACCTTTCCAATCAAAAAGTTTGTCAATTCCCGACTGTAAAAAAGTTACAATTAAAAACAATAAGATTAAAACTTCTGCTGGATGATTAGAAAATATATTCATAATTATTTTATTTTTTTTAAAGATAGTATAAATCTAGGGTGTTATCATTTAAGTGTTAATTATAAAACACATATATTTAAAATCTAATACTACAAATTATTAGCAACAAGCCTTTTCAATTTAAAAATTTTATAGTCCATCAAGATAAAACTGCTATGAAAGTAGGAACTGATGGTGTTTTATTAGGTGCATGGTGTTCATTAGAGAATTTTCCTAAAACAATATTAGATATTGGTACTGGTACGGGAATTATTTCCTTAATGCTAGCCCAAAGATCAAGTGCTAGAAGTATCGACGGAGTAGAAATTGATAAGTCTGCATTTGAGCAAACTGTTGATAATTATGAGAATTCTGACTGGTCTGACAGGCTATGTTGTTACAATGCATCTTTTCAGAAATTTGCAGATGAATCAAATAATCAAGGGGTAAAATATGATTTGATTGTGTCAAACCCACCATTTTATAAAGAAGATTATATTACCTCAAATATCTCTAGAAATCAAGCTCGCTTTACCCAGTTTTTAAGCTTTAAAGAATTAATTCAAGGAGTTTCACAAATATTATCTAAGTCTGGATTTTTTTCTACAATTATCCCCTTTAAAGAGGAAAGTACATTTGTCAGCCTAGCGCAGCAAAATAGTTTATTTTTAAATAGAATTTGTAGAGTAAAGGGAAATCAGAGTTCTGAAATTAAAAGATGTTTATTGACTTTTTCTTTTAATAAAAAAGAAACTGAAGAAACTATTTTAATTATTGAAAAATCTCGTCATAACTACACAAAAGAGTATGTAGAACTAACAAATAGTTTCTATCTAAAAATGTAGCTATTATGTTTGTTATTTAATAAATACATTGTAAAAAATCATGAAGTTTAGTATGGCATAAAAAGTTGCTGGCAAGATATTAATAAACTTATCTTTTATATCAATTCTCACAAAAATAGCCCCAATCATCATAATTGTTAGGATTAAAGAACTACCAGCAAGAATATTATTGCTGTTTACTATCGAATTATTACTATCAAATGTATTTATAACAAAAAGAGAACCGTATATTAAACCAGCTCCGCCAATTAGTTGAAAGCATCCAATCAACTTACGATGATTTCCATAACCCCACCTTTGAAATTCAGAGATCATTCTTTTTGATCTAAAAGAACTAATTCCGTAAACTATAAATGAAATGCCCGAGAAAAGAGAAATAATTAAAGTTATGTTCATTCCTTAAATTACTCCATAATTAAATGCAGCAATAAATAGCGACAGAACTAGAAAGATAAACGATGGTACATACTTAATCAATGGGTTTTTTACTTTTATATGAGCTATTTGAGCACAAAGCATAAAAAATGCCATTCCAAGAGAAGCTTCAACTAAAGGTAATCCATCATAACAAATTGCTAACAATAAAATTGTTGCTAATGAAATTTTAGAGGCGCCAACAATGTTTCTTAACAAGTCAGAAATTCCGTATTGTTTAAATTCTACTACTATATTGTCATATCTGAATACCCATACTATAATAACAGATACAGAAACCACAAGTTGGGCTAAAGTTGCTAGATTTTCCATTAAATTAATTTTAAATATTATATCTAAATATATAAATTAAATATATAACATTGTAAAAAAATAACTACTAGATTAATTTGAAATGAAATTTAAGCAAGTCACATTATTTGGAGCTACAGGACTTATAGGAGGCTATTTATTGAAATTTCTTTTAAAAGACTCTGACATTCATTTAATTAATTTAGTAGGTCGAAAGCCCTTTCATCTACAGCACGATAAAATTAATAATATAGTTATTGATTTTGAAGATTTTAGTTCAATTTTAAACTCTGTAAGTGGAAGTGAAATAGTTTTTGTGTCTATTGGAACAACCATGTCTAAAGTAAATGGTGATAAACAAAAATATAAGAGTGTTGATTTTGATATAATATTTAATATAGCAAAGGCTTGTAAGCAAAAGAATGTTAGACAACTCATTTATGTATCATCTTTAGGCGCTAATTCCAACAGTTCTAATTTTTATCTTCGTTTAAAAGGAGAAATTGACGAAGCTATTGCTGAATTAAATTTGAATTCAACCTCTGTCTTTAGGCCGTCTGTGTTACTGGGTAAACGAAATGAATCTAGGCCGGGAGAAAAAATATTGCAGTTTGTTATGCCACTTTTGGACTTTATCATACCCTCTGATTCCAAAGCTATTAAAGCAGAAGATGTGGCTAAATCAATGCTTAATAATAGCAAAAACTATAAGAGCGGATTTCATATTTTTCAATACAATCAAATTAAAAATATATAAGGCTTTTTTATAGCAAACTTTCTTTATTTTTTATATTTTTATAAATTCATGCTAAAAAGTATTATAAGCTTATTATTTGTTTTTTTGCTAAACTTACCAAGTTTGATAAGTTTAGAACACTACTTTGATGATAACCATCATCAAGCATGCGTCGAAGGCAAAGTCCATTTTCATGAAAAAGAGTCGGTATGTGTAAGTTGTGAATTTATTAGAAATTTTCAAGACATAGAACTTGATCAAAGTCATTTTGTATTTATTGATAATCAATCTTTTTCTGTAATTACTATTAATAGAAATTTAATTTATTCTTCACAATATTTTTTAATAAGCTTTTCCAGAGGCCCCCCTACAGCTAGTTTTTTTTAGTAATTTTTACAATAAACAAACAAATTTTTTATTAACGCAACTGTGTTGCATTAAATAAATTTTGTTTAAGTTTGCGCTTGGAATAAATTTTATAAACTAAACTTTTAATTAAATAAATATGAAATTTTTTAAATACGCCTTATTGGCAAGTACGCTAATTTTTGCATCATGTAGTGATGATGATGATGCTCCAGAACCAGTAAATGAAGAAGAAGTAATAACTACACTTACAGTAACACTTGATAGTGGCTCTGATACAGTGGTAATGCAATATCAAGATTTAGATGGTGATGGACCAGATGCTGCAACAGTAACGGTTTCTGGATCACTTAGTGCTAACACTACATATGACGGATCAATTATTTTGTTAAATGAGACTGAATCACCAGCAGAAAATATAACCGAAGAAATTGAGGAAGATGATTTAGATCATCAATTTTTCTATACTGTAGGCTCTGGTTTAGATGTAGTTGCAGAATACGGGGATGCGGATTCTCAAGGAAACCCTTTAGGACTTAGCTTCATACTAAATACAGGAGTGGCAAGCTCTGGAGAACTAACATTCACATTAAGACATGAGCCAAATAAACCTAATACTGGTTTAGAAAATGCAGGTGGAGAAACTGATATTGAGGTTACTTTTGATGTAACTGTGGAATAATGATTTTTACAAACCTTCATCTAAATAGCATTGGTGTTCAAAAGACACCAATGCTATTTTTTTTTATAATTCTAATATTATTTAATAATCCTATATATTCACAGGACTGCAATTCTTCCCTGACTTTAAAGGTTATTGATCTTCACGATAGCTCTGTATTACAAAATGCTTCAATTTTTATAAAAGAATTGGAAAAAGAAGTTAAAACAAATTCTAAGGGCGAATATGTTTTTAAAGATTTATGTAATAAAGAATATTTAATAGAAATATCTCATAAAGATTGTGAAACAATTCAAACAGAAATAAAAATAAAAAACAATACGATTAAAACAATTAGGATGGAGCATCATCTTAATGAATTAGATGAAATTATTGTTAAAAGCAATTTTAAAAGTAAATCAAAATCTGTATTTGAAAATAAAGTTTCAAAACAGACACTAGAGGATTACTCTAACAATTCAATTGCAGATGTATTAAAAACTATTCCAGGTGTTTCTACTATTAGCACAGGAAGTTCAATAGCTAAACCTCAAATAAATGGTCTGCATAGTAGTAGAGTTTTACTTATCAATAATAATGTCAAAATGGAAGACCATGAGTGGGGAATTGATCATGCTCCAAGTATTGATATCAATTCGATTGAAAAAATATCTCTTATTAAAGGAGCGGGTGCTTTGAAGTACGGAGGGAGTGCTCTCGGCGGAGTTATTATTTCCGAAACACTTAAGACTAAATTAGTTGATAGTCTTTATGGAAAACTATATTCCTCTGCATCAACTAATGGAAAAGGAGGTACGATAACTACTGATATTACTAAGACTAATTCTCAAGGCTGGTATACAAGATTTCAAGGGACTTTCAAGCGTTTTGGTGACTACAACACATCTAACTATATAATGAGTAATACGGGACTCTCAGAAAGAAATTTCTCTCTTAAGTCTGGATTAAACAGAGTTGACTATGGCTTTGAAGTTTACTACTCTTTTTTTAATAATGAAACAGGAATATTAAGAGCATCACATTTAGTCTCAGCCCAAGATATATTTAGAGGAATTACTAATGGAATACCTCTAATTATTGAAGATTTTACTTATAATATTGACGCACCAAAACAAAAAATAAAACACAATTTAGCAAAATTCAATTTTTTCAAAACTATAGATATAGGAAAATTCAATTTTCAATATGACTTTCAATCAAATAAAAGACAGGAGTTTGATATTCGAAGAGGAGACGACCGAGATACTCCGTCAATTGACCTTGAACTAACGACACATTCTCTTAGTTTAGATTTTGACTCAAGATTTTCAAATAATTTAAATCTAAATATTGGATTAGTAGGAAAATATCAAAAAAACTTTCCTGACCCAAAAACTGGAGTTAGAAGACTTATTCCTGACTATGAAAAATATGATTTAGGGATATATTCAATATTTGATTATGAGTTAAATCCAGAATGGATTTTAGAGGGCGGTCTTCGTTATGATTATACTTACATGGATGTTTACAAATATTATAAAACATCTTTTTGGGAATCAAGAGATTATGGTGAGGAATTTAGTGATATTGTTGTCGAAGTATTTCCAAATCAAATTTTAACAAACCCCAAATTAGAATTTAATAATACATCTACAACCCTTGGAACGAAATTTTTATTTGATAATAATAACACGATATTTTTTAATTACTCTATGTCATCAAGAAGTCCAAATCCATCAGAATTATTTAGCGAAGGTCTTCATCATGCCTCTGCTAGAATTGAGTTAGGTGATCTTAGATTTAAATCAGAAGTTGGACATAATTTTGGATTTACATATCAAAAAAGTAATGAAAAATTTAGTTTAATATTTAACTCTTTCCTTAATACTATTAATGATTTTATTGTGATTGAACCTGTTGAAATCATGCAGACAATTCGTGGTAGTTTTTCACTCTGGGAATATAGACAAACTGACGCAAAATTATTTGGCTTTGACTTAAATGTTGATTACAGCTTAAATAAATATATTAATCTTATTCATCAATCTTCTATTATTAAAGGTACAGACACAAAATTTGATACCCCTCTAATTGATATGCCACCCGCTAATATTAAAAATCAGATAGTATATTCTAATTTAGATTTAAATAATCTAACTATTTCTTTGCAAAGTGAATATACTTTCAAGAAAAATAAATATCCAGACAACAATTTTGAAGTATATATACCAACCACAGAGACTTATGAATATATAGATTTAAGCACCCCACCACAGGCTTATCACTTGCTTAATTTTAACTCTAGAATTGACATTCTAACAGATAAAAATAAATCTATAAATCTAGGTTTTAAAATTAATAACTTGTTAAACACTACGTATAAAAACTATTTAAATAGGCTTAGACTTTACACTCATGATTTAGGGCGAAATTTTATATTGTCGGTTAAGTATAAATTATAGTGATTTTTATAAGTTCATTAGCATAAAAATTACTACTAAAATCATAAATAATAATTTTATACCTTTAGAAGATAAATATGTTATAAATAACATTTATGATTACTAATGATTTAAAATATTTATTTGCTTACACAATTCCAGTAGCTACACTAGTTTCAATTACATCTGAAGGCTTTTTTACTTATGCCACCCCTATATATGCATTTATTTTCATCCCTACTTTAGAATTGATTTTCAAAGATGTTGATTCAAAAGAGGAGTACACAAAATCTGAAGTTCAAAACAAACTTTCCAATACTTTCTTTGATATTCTACTATATCTAAATATTCCATTTGTTTTTGGCTTATTAATCTTGGGTCTCTTTAATCTAAATCAATTAGAATTGGATCTTTTTGAAACAGTTGGAATGGTCTTATCTTTAGGAATTTTACTTGCCACTAATGCAATTAATGTCGGACACGAGTTGGGTCATAGAAAATCTTTTATTGAAAGATGTCTATCAAAATTGTTATATCTACCATGTTTGTACATGCACTTTTATATTGAGCATAACTTTGGTCATCATAACAATGTAGCAACTCCAAAGGATCCAGCAACTGCAAAATTTAATCAAACTGTTTACAGCTTTTGGGTTACATCTGTAATTGGCCAATATATAAGCGCCTGGAGAATTCAATTACAATTATTAAAAATTAAAAATTCAAGATTTTTTTCCTTCAAAAATGATATGCTTTACTATACTGTTTTTGAGCTTGCTTACCTATTTGTTGTTTATTATTTCTTTGGACTTTATGGTTTATTTCTAGCCGTAATTATAGGGATATTATCTTTTTTATTTTTAGAAACTATAAACTACATTGAACACTACGGCTTATTAAGAAATAAACTTCCTTCTGGAAGATATGAACGAGTTCAATCTCATCATTCTTGGAATTCAAATCATTTCATAGGCAGAATTGTTCTTTACGAGTTGACAAGACATAGTGATCATCATTATAAAGCATCAAAAAAATATCAAATTTTAGAAAACAAAAGAGAAAGCCCTCAACTTCCCTATGGCTACCCAACATCTATTTTATTAGCACTTGTTCCTTGGCTGTGGTTTTCATTGGTTAACCCACTCTTAAACAAAAAAACTTAATCAAAATTTATGGATAGATTTAATCTTTTAAAATTTGATAAAACTACATTAGCAGAAATGAATAGTGTTTCTCTTATGAAGAGAGTTGACACCAAATTTATTTTAAAAGAATCTCAATTATTAGAGGTTTTATCTAAACTTTATGAAGATTATAAAATTCTTCAAATTGATCAAGAGAGGTTAATGAAATATTCCACCTTATATTTTGATTCTCTAAATAAAAAGTGTTTTAATGATCATCACAATGGAAAACTAAATAGATATAAGATTAGAATGAGAAAATACTTGGTTTCAGATATATGTTTTTTAGAAATTAAGAAAAAAAATAATCTAGGAGTAACCAATAAAATCAGAAAACAAATTAAAGATTTTGAAACAGACTTATCCTTAGATTCTAAAGATTTTATTACAAATAGTAACATTAATAATTTATTATTCGAGCCATCCTTATATAATAATTTTAGTAGAATGACTTTTGTTAATAAGAGTGAAGCTGAACGATTAACTATTGACGTGGATTTATCTTTTAGTTTTGGTGCTAAAGAAAAAAAGTTTGAAAAACTTGTAGTTATTGAAGTTAAGCAAGAAGGAAAAAGACTAAACACAACTATAAATAGAGTTCTCAAGTCAATGAGTATTTTACCAACAAACTTTAGTAAATATTGTATTGGAATATCTAATACCTTAGACAATATAAAATCGAATAGATTTAAAGAAATAAACTTAAAAATAAATAAATTAAATAATTAATAAAATGGAATTTTTAGACATACCACTATTTGATGATGACTTTTACAAAATGATATTAAGATTTTGTATTAACCTGTTTTTTTTAACGGCTATAGTAAAATATATTTATCATAAAAATAATGAGAATAAAGATTATTTTTTCACCTTTTATGCTATTGGAATTGTCGTATTTTTTCTTTGTTTCACTTTAAAGAAATATGAATTAGATTTAGGAATGGCACTCGGTCTTTTCGCCATCTTTGGAATATTGAGATACCGTACAGTTCCTTTAGATGTTAAAGAAATGACCTACTTGTTTGTAATTATTGGAGTTTCTGTGATGAATGCTTTGTCCAATAAAAAAATGAGTTATATAGAAATTATTACAGCAAATTCAGCAATTGTTTTTGGTTTGTATTGGCTAGAATTATACTGGTCAACCAACTTTTTAATATCCAAAAAAATAGTTTATGAAACTATTGAAAATATACATCCAAGTAATCACGAAAAATTAAAAAAAGATTTAGAAGAAAGACTTGGTATTGAGATCTACGATTTTGAAATTGGAGATGTCAATTTTTTAAGAGACACAGCACAAATTACAATAAGATATAAACCTTAATTTTTAAATATGACTTTAAAAAATTTTCAACTTGTTTTTATGATTTTTGCTTTTCAGTTTATTGCAGCAAACTCTGAATCTGAATTGACATCAGCTTCAATATTTGAAGACGAACCTCTTACTCCATCTATTTATAAAGGTTTAGAAGGATGGGCAATAGCAGAGGTGTCTTTAAAAATAACTAAAAAGTTTTCTGTTGATTTAGCGCAACATGTTAGACAGAAATATGATATTTCCTTACTAGATAAATACTTCACTCAGGTTGGGTTTAATTATGAACTTTTTAAAGATTTTAAGGTTGCCTTAAAAGGACGTTTTATTTCTGATAATGATACCGAGGGAAATATTCAAGGAATTGATTCTAAGTTTCGCTATCAGACAGATATTAGTTATAAGCATGATGTTGGAATTGTCGACCTTACATATAGACTAAGCTATCAAAACTCTAATGAATTAGGGATGCCCGATATTCATAATCAATATGCTAGGTTTAGGACTGGAATTAATTATAAAATTAAAGCTATAAAAACCGTTGTCAAAATTGAAGGAGAGCTATTTAATCAGTTTCAAAAAGATAACCAGGATAATGGAAATAATCTTTATAGATTGACGATGAAATTAAATCGTACAATCAAAAAAAATAATGAAATAGGTGTTTTTTATAGAATTCAAAAAGATATTGATAGAATAGAGCCAGTTGATAGGAAAATAATTGGATTAAAGTATTCTCATAAATTTGATTTAACTAAATAATTTTTATTACAGATGAAACATTTCTTAATTTTTTTATGTGTTTTTTTTCAATTATACGCCTTTTCACAAAACGATGATTCAGTCTTTAAAGACTTGGACGTATTTGATTTACAATATGTTTCTAACCCTCAAATTAATCCAAATGGATCTGTAATTATATATAGGAGAATGTCTTTTGATATTTTAAAAGATCGCTCTGTTGGTAATCTTTGGATTGTTAATTCTGATGGGACTAATCACCAAAAATTAACTTCAATAGAATCTGCAGAGTATGGAGCTGTATGGTCCCCAAGTGGAGATAGAATAGCATTTATAAGTTCTACTGATCAGGGATCTGAAATTTATATATATTGGTATAACAGTAGTAAATATGCTAAAATATCTCAATTAGACGGAAGCCCATCAAATTTAACTTGGTCACCAAATGGAGAAAAATTAGCTTTTACTATGAAAGTAAAAACATCTCCACCAGTTCTTGTAAAAATGCCTAAAAAACCAAATGGGGCCAAGTGGGCTAAGACAGCTAGAATTACCAATCGACTTTATCATGAAGCTGACGGCAAAGGTTATATTGATACTGGCTTCACTCATGTTTTTATGATTTCTGCAGAAGGTTCAGGAGTTAGACAGTTAACAACTGGAGATTTTAATCATGTAGGACCATTATCGTGGTCTAAGAATAATTCAAAAATTTACTTTACCTCAAACAGATCAGCTTCATGGGAATATGAATTTAGAAATAGTGAGATATATTCAGTTGATATAAATGACAAAAAAATTAATTCATTGACTGACAGAAATGGTCCAGATTTTTCTCCCAAAGCATCTCCTAACGGAAAATATATAGCATATTTAGGTTTTACAGATAGAGTTCAGGCATATCAAAATACTCAGCTTTTAATAATGGATAGCAATGGCAATAACAAAAGAGTTCTTAGCTATAACATAGACTCCAGTATTAGTAGTTTTTATTGGTCCTCTGATAATAAAGGGATTTATTTTACTTATGACAAGTTTGGGGATACTAAAATTGCATTTCTAAATTTAGAAGGAAATAGTAAAGATTTAGCGAATAATTTAGGGGGAAATAGTATTGGCAGACCATATGGTGGAGGTTCGTTTTCTGTTTCAAAAAACGGAGTTATAGCATATACCAATACAAGCTATAATCATCCCTCTGAACTTACGGTTGTTAACGGCAAAAAAACAAATCAAATAACAAATTTAAGTTATGAACTTTTAGAAAATAGAACTTTAGGCATGGTTGAGGAAGTTTGGTATAAATCAAGTTTTGACAATCGTGATATCCAAGGCTGGATAGTTTATCCTCCAAATTATGACTCAGATAAAGAATATCCTTTTTTAGTAGAAAATCACGGAGGTCCCATTTCAAATTATGGCAGTCGATTTTCTGCAGAAGTACAATTATTTGCTGCCGCTGGATATATAGTTTTTTATCCTAATCCAAGAGGAAGTACTAGTTATGGAGAAGAGTTTGCAAACCTTTTACATCATAATTATCCCGCAGAAGACTATTTGGACGTAATGGATGGAGTTGATTTTTGTATAAAGAAAGGAATTGCTAATGAAAATATGCTATATGTTACTGGGGGAAGTGCAGGTGGGTCAATGACTGCATGGATGATTGGTAAAAATAACAGATTTAATTCCGCAGTTGTTGTTAAGCCAGTAATGAACTGGATTAGCAAAACTCTGACCGCAGATAATTACTTTCAATATTCTGACACTAGGCTTGACGGACAATCGTGGGAAAACTTTCAAGAGTATTGGGATTTTTCACCTATTTCATTAGTTGGAAATATTGAGACTCCAACAATGGTTATGGTAGGAATGGAAGATTTAAGAACACCACCCTCAGAAGCAAAACAATTATATCATGGTTTAAAACTTAGAAAAATTCCAACTGTGTTAGTAGAAATTCCAGAAGCTAGCCATGCTATTTCTAATAGACCAAGTAATTTAATTACCAAAGTGGCACACATTTTAGCCTGGTTCAAAAAGCACCCTTAATTTATAACGGTTCTAAATTATAAACCTTAGCTTACTTATAACAATAAATTAAGAAGTTGTTTATTATTAATTAATAAATTTGATTTACAATTTTTAAAATATCTCTTAACTAAATCATATATAAGATGGAAAACTTATCAAATTCTAACGGTAATGGGTCTGGAAAATGTCCTTTCGCCCCAGCTTCAAAAAAACACACTTCAGCTGGAGCTTATTCAAATTCAAGTTGGTGGCCTAATCAATTAAATCTTAGGATATTACACCAAAACTCACAAGTAACTAGACCGACATCAAAAGGTTTTAACTATTCAGAAAAATTTAAAAGTTTAGATTTAGATGCAATAAAAAAAGATCTTTATGATTTAATGACAGACTCACATGATTGGTGGCCTGCAGATTATGGTCATTATGGCCCATTTTTTATTAGAATGGCCTGGCATAGCGCTGGTACTTACAGAATTGGAGATGGAAGAGGTGGAGCCTCTGCAGGAACTCTTAGATTTGCTCCTTTAAATAGTTGGCCTGATAACGGCAACCTTGATAAAGCAAGAAGACTGTTATGGCCAATAAAGCAAAAATATGGAGAAAAGATTTCTTGGGCTGATTTAATGATACTAACTGGAAATTGTGCATTAGAATCAATGGGCTTTAAAACATTTGGATTTGGAGGAGGTCGTGAAGATGTCTGGGAGCCTGAAGGAGATATTTACTGGGGACCTGAATCTGATTGGCTTGAAGACGAAAGATACAAAGGAGATAGAGAGTTAGATAACCCTCTAGGGGCTGTACAGATGGGACTTATTTATGTAAACCCAGAAGGCCCAAATAGTAATCCAGACCCTCTGGCTTCAGCAAGAGATATTAGAGAAACTTTTGCAAGAATGGCCATGAATGACGAAGAAACTGTTGCCTTAATTGCGGGAGGGCATACTTTTGGAAAAACCCATGGTGCTGGAGATCCATCTAATGTTGGTCCAGAGCCAGAGGGAGCAAGTATTGAACAAATGGGTTTTGGATGGAAGAATTCATTTAAGTCAGGAAAAGGGGTTGATACAATCACAAGCGGACTTGAAGGTGCGTGGACTCCAACGCCAATCAAATGGGATAGTACTTATTTTGACACATTGTTTGGTTATGAATGGGAGCTTACTAAAAGTCCAGCTGGAGCTCAACAATGGACACCTAAAAATGGCCAAGGTGCTGGGACTGTTCCAGATGCTCACGATAGTTCAAGAACTCATGCGCCAATGATGGCAACTACTGACCTAGCTTTAATAAAAGATCCTAAATACCTTGAAATATCAAAACGATTTCATGAAAATATTGAGGAGCTTGAAGATGCATTCGCAAGAGCTTGGTATAAATTAACTCACCGTGATATGGGTCCTATTTCAAGATACTTAGGAAAAGAAGTTCCTAGTGAAGTATTGATATGGCAAGACCCAATACCTGCTATTAATTATGAATTAATTGATAAAAATGACATAGACTCTTTAAAAACCAAAATTACGAACTCAGGGTTATCTAATTCTCAACTTATATCCACTGCTTGGGCATCTGCTTCTACCTATAGAGGTACTGATAAAAGAGGTGGAGCAAATGGAGCTAGATTACAGCTTTCTCCACAAAATAGTTGGGAGGTTAATGACCCGAATAATTTGAATAAAGTTTTAGATGTTTTAAAATCTGTTCAGTCAGCTTTTAATCAGTCAAATGGATCTAAAAAAGTTTCAATGGCTGATTTGATAATCTTAGCAGGAAATACTGCAGTTGAAAATTCTGCAAAAATTGCTGGTCAGAATATTTCTGTCTCTTTTGTTCCTGGTAGAAATGATGCAACACAAGAGAACACCGATGTTGAATCATTTTCTGTATTAGAGCCTAGTGCAGATGGATTTAGAAATTACATGAAACCAAACCAGGACAGACACGCCGAAGAATTACTTTTAGATAAAGCACATTTGCTGACTTTAAGTGCTCCTGAAATGACAGTTTTATTAGCTGGAATGAGAGTATTAAACACTAACTGTGATGGAACAAAGCATGGCCTATTAACAAACAACCCTGGAGCTTTGACAAATGATTTCTTTATCAATTTATTAGACATGAATATTGAATGGGAAGCACAGTCAAATTCAGAAACTTTATTTAATGGAGTTGATAGAAAGTCTGGGAATATTATATGGACGGCCACTCGAGCGGATTTGATATTTGGATCAAATTCACAATTACGAGCACTTGCAGAATCTTATGCTTGTAATGATTCTAAAGAAAAGTTTGTAAGCGATTTTGTTGATGTTTGGACTAAAGTGATGAACTTAGACATGTCATAAGCTTGGGGAGTTAAAAAACCATCTATAACGTTTTCGTAAAATTTTATTAATTTTTTAAGAAAAAAACAAGTTTATTGTTTTTTTCTTAAAATTAACTCATGTAACATGTAAAAAATTGATTTTATTTTAAAATTTACGTTTTAGCTGTTTTTTAGTTTAAATTTACGAAAAACCAAATCTCATGAAAAATTACATCTTTCTTATAGTAGCTTTAAATACATTATTAACTTACTCTCAAATAACTCTTCCTATCAATTTTGAGGATGGTGTTGTAACGACTGAAGATTTTATTGATTTTAACGGAGGAAACGGTAGTGTTACCGATAATCCTTATGTCGATGAATTGAACCCAAGTGATTTAGTAGGAAGAATAATTAGAAATGGTGGTGATGTTTGGGCAGGAAGCTATATAGAGCTTGATAATTATGTTGATTTCACAGTCAATACTACTATAAATATGAGGGTATTTTCTCCAGCACCTGGATTACAAGTGAAATTTAAGTTAGAGGGTGATATTGGAGATTTCCCATCTGAACCAGCGACTGAAAGAGACGCTACAACAACTACAACCAATGAGTGGGAAGTTTTAACCTGGAGTTTTGCAGGTGAGCCAACAGAAACTTACCGTAAGTTAGTTTTAATGTTTGATTTTGGAAATATAGGAGACGGTTCAGAAAGTTCAACATTTTATTTTGATGATATTTTTCAAACAGATCCAACAGGTGGCTTAGCTCAAATTGATTTGCCAATAACATACGATGATTCATCAGTATATTATTCATTAATTACTTTCGGAGATGATAATGTAGAGGCAAACATAGTTGAATCTATAAGCGGAAATTATGGTAGACTTATTAAAAGTGGAGCTGCCGCAACTTGGGCAGGGGTTACACTAACTAATGAAACAGGTTTAGAAAATAATATCCCAGTGACTTCCTCTAACTCAAAAATGTATGTACATGTCTATGTAACTGGAAGTTCAAACACGGGAATTCCTATAAGACTAAAGATTGAAAACAATAATGATCCAACTCAATCTGTAGAAACAGAGGCTTTTACGACTATAACAGATGGATGGGAAATATTGGAATTTGACTTTAATAATGAGGCTGCAGGAACAGCTGCTTTAAACGAAAGCTACCCATTTACTATGGCGTCTTTATTTTTTAATTTTGGCTCTGCAGGAGATGACCAAACGGTATACTATTTTGATAATATTTCTTTTGGCTCGCCAATTTCATTAGGTTTAGATAGTGTTTCTAATGAGAGTTTTAAACTTTACCCAAATCCGGTTGAAAATTATTTAAATATCGATTCTTCAGATACTGTGATAAAAAATATTGATGTATTTAATATTCTTGGTAAAAAAATATATAGTAGTAGATCTTCAGACAGGCTAGATATGAGTTCTTATAACGCTGGTATATATTTTGTGAAGATCAATAATACAATAACTTTTAAGGTTGTAAAAAAGTAAGCGAATACTTACAGGATATAAGGCAAAATAGCTTTCCTGTTTTTAGGGTAATTATCAAATTTTTCTTTGTACCATTTATGATGATTAAGTGATCTTGGACTTAAATTACAAAATGTCCATATAGCAAAAGTCATTGATGGCAAATTATAAGCTATAATCATAAACCCTATCCATTCTACAGCTTCACCAAAATGGTTTGGACAAGAAATATATTTAAACAAACCTCCATAAGGAATCTGATAACTTTCGTTGCTTGTTCTTAATGATATTAAATGCTTGTCTGCAGCTTTGTTAATGTACATCCCAGTAAAAAAAACAATTAGTCCAATCACTACATTTAATGATATTACTGATGATATTTCAGTGTTTAAATAACCTAGGAAGTATCCATTTAAAAACCCATTTACAGAATTAAATAGAATAGCACTGACAACTATTAATAAAGGCATCTTTTTATTTTTTGTTCTGAGTTTAAAAGGAAAAATGAATGTTCTATTAAAATAATGAATTACCCATAACAGAATTAATAAATAAGTTAATTCATTTTTTTCCGTTGGCCCCATTATTGTAATTACTGGCATTATTAAAAATGCCGGAAGCTCCATTATAAACCACCCCCATTTATTTGAAATCAGTACTCCCCAATTAGCATTACTATGTCTTCCGTATGGTGCTTTAATTTTGAAAATCACTAATACTAAAAAAGTTATTACCGCTACAGTAATCCATATGTAGTTTAATAGTTCAAACATTGAAATTCATTTAATTAATAAATTAAATATAATGAATGTTATTGTTATTAATTTGATAAATTTATAATATGAATTTAGACTCAACAGCAAAAGAAATTATAGAGTATTTAGAAAATCGAATTGATAAGAATTTAGTTAAAGACTCTGTTCATAAAGTGAAATTTATGACCGCAAGAGATATGATAGTTGAAATTACAAAAGATTGATTAATTCAACTTTTTAAGAACACAGAAATTAAAATTTTGAATAGTATCAAATGGAGTGATGTGATCTATATTTAAGTGGTCTACTAACTTAAAACTATTTGAAAACAGTTCTTTCAAATTTTCAACAGAATATTTCCTTATTTCTAGACCACTACATTTGAGAGGGCCATTTTCTGAAAAAGTTCCAATGATTAAATAACCCTCTTTTTTTATATGTTTTTCACAGATACTTATATACTTGTTTATTTCTTCACCCTTTGTTAAAAAATGAAATACAGCTCTATCATGCCATAAATCAAAACATGTATCTGGTTTAAAGTCTAAAATATCTGAATTGTAAAATACACCAGAATTAGGAAATTTTTTTGTTCTACTCTTGACCTCTTTTAAGGCATTATTTGAAATATCTATTAAGCTAACTTTTGAATATTTTTTCTCTAATAAATTATCAATTAAATAGCTTTTGCCACATCCAACATCAATAATCTCAGCATCCTTATTAATATTTGAAATTTCGATTAGCGAAAGAGATGTTAATGGTTTTTTTTGAAACCAACTTACCCCATCTATATTTTTCGTCTCATATATTCTTTCCCAATGCTTTTTATTCTCTTTCACAAGATTATTATTTATTACATAAAAGTACATAACATTATAATTACTTTTACTGAATACTAACAATATATTATTTAGCCCCGTAGTTTAATGGATAGAATAGAAGTTTTCTAAACTTTTGATACAGGTTCGATTCCTGTCGGGGCTACAATTTATTCACAAGGATTAATTTAAAGTCATTGCTAATTATATAAAATTATTTATCTTTAAAAGTGTACAAGTTTAACTAATAAAACTAAAAAATGAAAAAAATTATCTTTATTCTATTAACTATAATTCCTCTAATTATGAATTCTCAAGAAAAAAATCTACCATTTTCTGAAATTGGTGATTACCCTAGTGAATTTACTCCAGCAAATGTCATATCTAGACTAATTGATGGTTTAGGGTATAGATTTTATTGGTCTACAGAATCTTTGACTGAAAATGATTTAAATTATAAGCCTAGTGAAGATAGTAGGTCTACAATGGAAGTAATAGAGCATATATATGGTCTTTCGCTTATGATTGTAGCATCCTTTGATGGAAAAGAATTTGACTTTAAACAAGACAAATTGGATTATACAAATTTGAGGATAGAAACTTTAAATAATCTTATTTATATAAAAAGTAAGTTAAACGAAACTACAGATTTATCTCAAATAAATATTGAATTTAGTCAAGGTGATAATAAATTGAAATTTCCATTTTGGAATCATTTAAACGGCCCTATGGCTGATGCTATTTGGCATTGTGGTCAAGTAGTTACAAATAGAAGAGCAAGTGGAAATCCACTAAATTCTAAAGTAAATGTATTTCTAGGTAAAACAATGCCTTAATAATTATCAAAGTAAATGAAATGGACAATGTATCTCCATTAATAAATAATGTAGGTGGTACAGAATATATTAGTTTTAACGAACAAGCTAGTTTCGATAATGTAACTCGAGGTACAAATAGAGTTTCTAAAGTTTTACATTATAATGTTAAGCGTTCTAAAGGAGCACACTTTTGGAAGTTTAGAAACAATGTTGCTAAAGCTGCTGCAGAATCTGATCAAGAAATGTCATTAAATGTATGGACAACAACAATTGGAGGAGCTTCAGGTCATGTATTAGTTTTTTATTCTCATACAGATTATTCTGGTTTTGACGGAGAACAAGAATCTTGGCCTAAAGTTATAGAGGCTTATAATAAACTCTTTGGTGCAAATTCATTTGAAACTGATCAAGCACTTTTTAATGAAAGTCTTGAAATGTGGGGGAACTATTCCGAAATATGGAGATGGCTTCCAGAACTTAGTTCACCAGTTACAGAAATGTAATTTTTTAACCTCTCACACAATAATTTAAATTTATTGTGTGAGAGATTTTTGAAAACCCAAATCTGTCATGTTATGAAAAGTAATTATGAAATCGTCTTAAATGACATTAATTTAAATTTTAAGGACAGCAAGTATTCGACTTCTCAGTTGTTTGAAAATACAGGTCTTGATAAAAATACGGCTCGTGATTCAATTAAGAACAAAACTAGTAGATCTATTTCTAATTATATTAGGTTCTATAGACTCAATTATGCTCAAGAGTTATTAAAGACAGGAAAAAAAAATGTCTCTGAAATTGCTTACGATTCTGGATTTTCATCTCTTTCATATTTTTCTAAATCATTTAAAGATGAGTTTGGTTATAGCCCTAATGCTTCTTTAAATAATATCAAGCTTACAAGACAATTTAAGAATACGATGATTTCGGTTATTCGTAATAAGTCCAATTTGTCTTATTTGATTTATTCAGTATTATTTACCTTAATAATTCTTCTTCTTATCCCTTATGTAAACAATGTAGATAATTATGAAAAAGAAAACAAAAAACTTATGCTACAAGAATATTCTAAAATTAACAATTTAGAATATCAAAGTTTATTAATTAATGATACAGTTTTATTAAGTAAAAAAATAAGAAATTATAATATTTCATGGCGTACTAGTGATAAATTTGGGTGGAGCAAACTTGCTAAAATTAATGACTCACTTGTATTGTTCCCAAGTAAACTCATTTCTATTTATAATCAAATAAAAGTTGAGCAAGAAGGAAAAGAATCTTTTCGGTTTTTTGCCTCTGCTAGAAATTTTAAAAATGTCAAAATAACTCTAAATAATAAGCTAAATGAAGAAGGTATTTATTTTCCTGAAACTGAGTTATTTCTAGCAAATACGAACTATTCAAAATCTCATGAAAACCTTTTAATTAAACCTTTTTACATGGATAAGTATGAGGTTTCTAATAAAGATTATAAAGAATTTGTGGATGCTAATGGCTATTACAGAGAGGAATTTTGGCCTGTCGATTTAATGCATGAAGGAAAAAAAATTAGTTTTAATGAGGTTAAAACTTCTTTCGTAGACAAAGCTAATTTTCCTTCGCCTAAAGATTGGTATCAAGGAACCTATGAAAATGGTAAAGACTTATATCCTGTCTCTGGGATATCTTGGTATGAAGCATCTGCATATGCGAAGTTTAGAAATATGTCGTTGCCAAGTGTTGCAGAATGGTTTTATGCATTCGATAGAAATAGACCCGAGAGAGCTTTAAAAAATGCAAATATTAACTCCTATAATTATACTAAATCAAGAATCGAATCCGATTCAGAAAATAATAATGGGATTTTTGATATGGCTGGTAATGTAAGAGAATGGGTTAGTAATATTATTAAAGATAATCAGAGTAGAGGTATTTTAGGAGGCTCATTTGCTGATGATACTTATGTGCCTTTTGATTTTTATTCTCAAAATGCATGGAACAGATCTAGTTATAATGGCATTAGATTAGTTAAAAAAATTGAGTCTGATAATTCTGGTGAAATTTTTTACAAAAGAGAAAAACTAAGAAACTTTTATGAAAATTACAGAACAACAGAAAAAGAATGGGATTTGATTGAAAGTTTGTTTATGTATGATAAAAATAACATCAACTTTGAACAATTAAATACTTCAAAAGTAACTGGTCAGGAATTTTATTGCACATCTTCTAATATAATTACTTCTAATATGACGATGCCCGTTCATCATCTTAGAGCAGACCCTGAAATAAAATCCAAAAAAGCACTTATATATTTTCCAGGATCTAATGCATTATATCGTGATAAAATTACTTATCCAACTTGGATGACTGAAATGGTAAATTCGGGTGTTGATGTTATATTCCCAGAGTATTTAAGTACTTATTCTCGACAAGACGGAATGCAAACTGATATCGGAAACACTTCAATGAATTATAGAGATCATTTAATCACGTGGGTAAAAGAAGTTAGGTACGCAGTGGATTATGCTATTCAAAATGGTTATGAGCCGCACTATTTTGGAGTAAGCTGGGGTGGGCAAGTAGGAGTAAATATTTTGGCAATTGAAGATAGATTCAAAACAGGAATCCTGTATGTAGGAGGAATTTCTCTAGATGATGTTAGAGAAGAAATTCAGCCAGAAAAATATGCTGCTAGAATTAAGACCCCTACTTTGCTTTTAAATGGTAGGTATGATTTTTATTTTCCTTATCAATCTTCTCAACTACCTCTTTATAACCTTATGAATTTAGATAATAACAACAAAAGACATGTAGTAGTTGATTACGCTCATTATGTTCCAATGCATATTGTTAGAGAAGAAACTTTAAAATGGATAAACGATAGATAATTTTATTATATTTAATAATGAGGTTATTTCTATTAGTATTTTTACTTCCAACTGGATTCCTACTTTCTCAGACTTTTTATTCTGTAGACTACTCATATCAGGCAGACCTAAAGGTTCATGTAGTTGATTATGAGTACCAAGCCGATTTATTAGTTTATAAAGTGCAAAATAAATATCAAGCTAAAGGTAACTCTGGGTTATGGTATTTCACCGACTATGCTTATCAAGCAGATTTTAAAATTTTTTTTGTAGATAAAAAATATCAAGCTGAGTTAAATGTTTATTTTGTAAAAAATAAATATCAAGCAAAATGGAAGTCTAATAACAAAAAGCAGTTATTATTTTGATTATTTATAACTTTATTAAGAAATAGTCGATAAATTTTACATTTATTTGTAGTCAATTAAAAAAATTCTGATGAAACTTTTTCTTAGAAACATATATCTGTTTATACTTTTTTTAAGCTTTAGTTCTAACGCTCAAATTTTAGATCCTGTAAGCTGGGAGTTCGAAACAGTAAAAATCACTGATACTGAATACGAACTTGTCTTCACAGCAGACATTGACAATAAGTGGTCAGTATATTCTCAATTTATTGATGGTTTAGGTCCAGTTCCAACTTCATTTGAATTTGATGAAAACTCTAAAGTTGAATTTGTTGGAGATGTAATTGAAGATAAAAACAATAGAGTTACAGAGCAAGATCCAGTTTTTGGGATAGTAGTGTCAAAGTTTTACACAGAGGCAAAATTTACACAAAAAGTAATTATTAAAGATCTCCAATCTTCAATATCTGGATATTTAACATTCATGACTTGTGATGACACACGCTGCCTACCACCTACAGATATTGATTTTCGTTTTGATTTTGACGCTATAAAAAGTTCAAAAAATGATGTTTTAAATACTGATTTAAAATCTAAATTAGTGCAATACCCAAATATTTTATTATACGGTTATGAACCTCAAGAAGTAATTTCTTCTTCCAACAATTGTAACACAGAGGTTTCAGAATCTAACACTGAAAAGAACAAAACACTATTTAGTATTTTTGGCTTAGGATTCATAGGAGGATTGTTAGCGTTACTTACTCCATGTGTTTTTCCTATGATACCACTTACAGTTAGTTTTTTTACTAAACAGAATGATAATAAAGGTGTCTACAGTGCATTACTTTATGGCTTTTTCATCGTTTTAGTTTATTTACTTTTAAGCGTCCCATTTCATTTGCTAGACTCTGTAAATCCTGATATTTTAAATGAGATATCAACCAATGTTGTTTTAAATATCATTTTCTTTTTGATATTTATATTTTTTGCATTTTCATTTTTTGGATATTACGAACTGACATTACCTTCTAGCTGGGTAGATAAATCAACTAAAGGTGAAACTTTTGGTGGAGTTTTAGGCGTCTTTTTTATGGCATTAACTCTTGCAGTTGTTTCGTTCTCTTGTACAGGTCCAATTTTAGGATCACTTCTTGCAAGTTCCATAACAAGTGATGGTGGAGCTTGGCAATTAACTGCAGGAATGGGTGGTTTTGGTGTTGCTCTAGGATTACCATTTGCATTATTTGCAATGTTCCCTAAAGTATTACTCAACTTACCAAAGTCAGGATCTTGGCTGAATACTATCAAGGTTGTGCTGGGATTTGTTGAGCTTGCATTAGCTTTGAAATTTTTATCTAATGCGGATTTAGTAGCTCATTGGGGTCTATTAAAAATCGAAGTATTCTTATTTTTGTGGTTTGTTATTTCTGCTTGTTTAACACTTTATCTATTGGGAATAATTAAATTTCCACATGATCAAAAAGTAAATACCTTTTCTTTTTTTAGAATATGTAGTATAATTTTGGCTTTTAGTTTTTCTATTTATCTTGCTTCAGGATTTCGTTTTAACTCTGAGACCTCAACTTTTAAACCATTGTCTTTGCTAAGTGGTTTAGCACCACCAGTTGGTTATAGTATTTTTTACCCTAATGATTGTCCAAATAATTTAGAATGTTTTAAAGATTTAAAAACTGGTATTGATTATGCTGAAAAAGTTAATAAGCCAATCCTTTTAGACTTTACTGGATTTGCTTGTGTTAATTGTAGAAAAATGGAAGAACATATATGGCCTCTGGCTAAAGTTGATAATGTGATAAGAAATGACTACGTGTTAATCTCTTTGTATGTAGATGATAAAAAACAATTACCCGAGAATGAACAGATTATGGTTAAAAGAACTACAGGTGAGGGGTTTAGAAAACTTAAAAATTATGGTCACAAATGGGCGCATTTTCAAACTGAATTTTTTAATACAAATTCACAACCATATTATGTCCTTTTAAATCCTGATGGGAAAAAGCTGTTGAACTCTCCAGTTGGTTATACACCTGACGAGGACGATTATTTGTCTTTTTTAGAGTGTGGATTGGAATCTTTTAATTCTAAAAGCATTAAATTTAATTTAAATTAAAGTTTAGTGAAAGAGAAGAAGCTTAAATATGATATTGCTTACTTAAAAATGGCCATTGAATGGGGTAAACTTTCTTATTGCAAGCGAAAGAAAGTTGGCGCTTTGATTGTTAAAAATAACATGATTATCTCAGACGGGTACAATGGTACGCCCTCAGGATTCGAAAATATCTGTGAAGATGATGAAAATTACACAAAATGGTATGTCCTTCACGCCGAAGCGAATGCAATAACTAAAATAGCTTCCTCAACACAATCTTCTGACGGAGCAACTCTTTACATTTCTTTATCACCATGTAAAGAGTGTAGCAAATTAATTCATCAGGCTAAAATAAAAAGAGTAGTATTTAATAAGGCTTATAAAGATGCATCTGGATTAGACTTCTTAGAAAAAGCTGGAATTGAGATAACTCACATTACAGACTTGGATTAGTCTTTTTTTGATAACTTTTGAATCTTTTTTGAAGTTCTTAAAATAGTCATTACTAAAATACAGCAAAGACCACACATTATAGCAATAAGTGCTACTATACTATCTCCAGAAAAAGGATTCCCCCAATCTACTATTGTACAGTTATAGATGACTATTAATAAAGCAATAATTGAAATTACGTAGCTTGATTTAATCATTTTAAATTAGTTCTTTAATATTAGACATAAATAGTTTTACAGCTATTGCAAGTAAAACTACACCGAATACTTTTCTTATAATTTGTATCCCATTTTTACCGATTATTTTTTCAATTTTTCCAGAAGTTTTTAAGACCAAATAAATAACAATAACATTAACAATAATTGCAATAATTATATCCGGAGTTGAAAATTCCGATTTTATAGAAAGTATAGTTGTTAAACTTCCAGGCCCCGCAATTAATGGAAATGCTAGTGGAAATACAGACGCTGTCATTGTGGTGTTATCTTCGTCTTTATATAATGTGATTCCTAAAATCATTTCCAAAGCAATAAAAAATAAAACAAATGAACCAGCTACAGCAAATGAGTTAACATCAATGCCGATTAGTAACAAAATATTTTCCCCTATAAATAAGAAAAATATCATTATTACACCAGCAATTAGGGAAGCTTTTTCACTTTGAATATGTCCAACTTTTTTTCTTAAATCAATGATTATAGGAATATTTCCTACAATATCAATAACAGCAAATAAGATCATAAACGCTGTAAATATATCTTTGAAATTCAAATCCATACTTGTTGTTTTTTTGCAAATTTCAGTTAATTATATATAATTACAATGATAATTTTTATATTTTTTTATATATATATTTGGGCTATGTTTCAAATTAAAAATACTCTTGTATCTGAGTCTATTATAGAGAATGATTTTGTTTGTAATCTTAGCAAATGTAAAGGAGCATGTTGCATTGAAGGTAATGCAGGTGCTCCTTTGGAAGATAAGGAGATAGATGAAATAAAAAAGTCTTACCCTATTGTAAAACAATACTTAAGCTCCAAATCTATTAATGAAATCACTAAACAGGGTCAATTTATTACTACCTTTGCTGGTGATTTTGAAACTCCTTTAGTTGGTGGAAAAGAGTGTGTTTATTTAATTTTAAATGAAAATAAAGTAGCTCAATGTAGTTTTGAAAAAGCCTTTGAAGAAGGACTTATTTCATGGAAAAAACCAATATCATGTCATTTGTATCCAATTAGAACCAAAGATTTTAGTGAGTTTGTTTCGGTAAATTATGATAAATGGTCAATTTGTAGTGATGCTTGTGTTTTAGGTAAAGAGCTTCAAGTTCCAGTCTATAAATTTGTAAAAGATGCACTTATTAGAAAGTTTGGAAAAGACTGGTATCAAGAACTAGAATTAGCCGCAAAAGATTTAATAAAATAGACTGCAATTTTTTTTCGTTTTTTTATTTTAATTTTTTTATCTCCTGATAGACATTTTTTCTACCTGTTTTTAAAACACTGTAAATCAATATTTTATATTAAAAATTTTGTCTTATTTATTTTTTCAAATAAAACTTGTTTTGTTAAAAACTTGTACACAATGTTAATAAACATGACTTTCATTTTCGAGAAAAATTTTGAATATTTGTTAGTCCCAAGTTATATTAAATTTAACGTTAATTTTAAAAATTTTAGTAAGTATGTCAAATGCAGTAGAACCTCTTTTGGAAGAAAATAAATCAAGGTTTGTAATATTTCCAATTCAACACCATGATATATGGGAATGGTATAAAAAATCGGAAGCTAGTTTTTGGACAGCAGAAGAGATTGATTTACACCAAGATCTTACGGACTGGACCAATAAATTAAATGATGATGAGAGGTATTTTATCAAACACATTTTAGCTTTTTTTGCTGCAAGTGACGGAATTGTTAATGAAAATTTGGCAGAAAATTTTGTAAATGAAGTACAATACAGTGAAGCTAAATTCTTTTATGGTTTTCAGATTATGATGGAAAATATTCATAGCGAAACTTATTCTTTACTTATTGATACTTATGTTAAAGATGAAAAGGAAAAAGATCAATTATTTAATGCGATTGAAACATTTCCTGCTATTAAGAAAAAAGCAGACTGGGCCCTAAAATGGATAGAATCTCCAAGTTTTGCCGAAAGATTAATTGCGTTCGCAGCAGTGGAAGGTATATTTTTCTCAGGAGCTTTTTGTTCAATCTTTTGGCTTAAAAAAAGAGGTCTAATGCCTGGCTTAACATTTTCTAACGAATTAATTTCAAGAGACGAGGGTGTACATTGTGACTTTGCTGTTCATTTACATAACAAACATCTAGTTAACAAAGTTCCCAAAGACAGAATTAGAGAAATCCTAATTGATGCTTTAAATATTGAAAGAGAATTTATAACAGAATCCTTACCAATTAGCCTCATTGGTATGAATGATAATTTAATGTCTCAATATTTAGAGTTTGTAACAGACAGGCTGCTTGGTGAATTAGGATGTGAGAAGGAGTACAACACTTCAAATCCATTTGATTTTATGGATATGATTTCATTACAAGGCAAGACAAACTTCTTTGAAAAAAGAGTTTCTGAATATCAAAAAGCAGGAGTTTTAAACAAAGAAGAAGAAAAGGATAAATTTAGTTTTGACGCAGATTTTTAATCTAATAATCAAGAACTAGTATTTTTTCCAATTTTCTATTAAACTATATAAAATTAACTAACTAACTTTTTGGATTTAATCCAAAAAAATTAAACGAGCTACAAATATGTTTGTACTAAAAAGAGACGGTAAAAAAGAGCCTGTGATGTTTGATAAAATCACGGCAAGAGTAAGAAAACTTTGCTATGGGTTAAACCCTTTAGTTGATCCAGTAAAAGTAGCTGCCAGGGTTATTGAAGGACTTTATGATGGAGTAACAACTAGCGAGTTGGATAATTTAGCTGCAGAAATTTCTGCTACTATGACTACAGCTCACCCTGATTTTGCTAAGTTAGCTGCTAGAATATCCGTTTCAAATCTTCATAAAAACACTAAAAAATCTTTTAGTGATGTGATGGAAGATCTTCACAAATATGTCAATCCTAGAACTGGCAAAAAAGCTCCTTTATTAGCTGATGATGTTTACAAAGTTATCGCTGACAATAAAGAATTATTAGATTCTACAATTATTTATAATAGAGATTTCGGATATGATTACTTTGGATTTAAAACATTGGAAAGATCTTATCTTTTAAAGTTAAATGGAGAAATTGCTGAAAGACCTCAACACATGTTAATGAGGGTTGCAATCGGTATTCATCTTGATGATATGGACGCTGTAATTGAAACTTATGACCTCATGTCAAAAAAGTTTTTTACTCACGCAACTCCTACATTATTCAATGCGGGTACTCCTAAACCTCAAATGTCATCTTGTTTTTTATTGACAATGAAAGATGATAGTATTGAAGGAATTTACGATACATTAAAACAAACAGCTAAAATATCTCAATCAGCCGGAGGTATAGGTTTGTCTATTCATAACATAAGAGCTACTGGCAGTTATATTGCTGGGACTAATGGAACTAGTAATGGAATTGTTCCAATGCTACAAGTTTTCAATGACACTGCTAGATATGTAGATCAAGGTGGAGGAAAAAGAAAAGGAAGTTTTGCTATTTACATTGAGCCATGGCATGCTGATATTTTTGATTTTCTTGATTTAAAAAAGAATCATGGGAAAGAAGAAATGAGAGCTAGAGATCTTTTTTATGCGATGTGGGTGCCAGATCTATTTATGAAAAGAGTTGAGGAAAATGGTGAATGGACACTTATGTGCCCGAACGAATGTCCAGGACTATGCGATGTTCATGCAGATGCTTTTGACAGTTTATACCTTAAATATGAATCAGAAGGTAAGGGAAGAAAAACAATTAAGGCAAGAGAATTATGGGAAAAAATACTTGAATCTCAAATTGAAACAGGGACCCCTTACATGTTATACAAAGACGCTGCGAATGTAAAATCTAATCAACAAAATTTAGGAACTATTAGATCTTCTAATCTTTGTACAGAAATTTTAGAATATACATCACCAGACGAAATTGCAGTATGTAATCTAGCTTCAATTGCTCTACCTATGTTTATAAAAGATGGAGAATTTGACCATCAAGAATTATATAGAATTACAAAAAGAGTAACTAAAAATTTAAATAGAGTCATTGACAGAAATTACTATCCAGTAAAAGAAGCAGAAAACTCAAACTTTAGACACAGACCAATTGGTTTAGGGGTTCAAGGTTTAGCAGATGCCTTTATTTTATTGAGACTCCCATTTACTAGTGACGCTGCCAAAAAATTAAATCAAGATATTTTTGAAACTTTATATTTTGCAGCAGTAGAAGCATCCATGGAAGAAGCTAAAAATGATGGTCCATATCAAACTTATGAAGGGTCTCCTATTAGTAAAGGTGAATTCCAACATAATTTATGGGGTGTTGATGAAAAAGAACTTAGTGGAAATTGGGACTGGGCAGACCTAAGAAAAAAAGTACTTAAAAATGGAGTAAGAAATTCTTTATTAGTAGCGCCAATGCCTACAGCGAGTACATCTCAAATATTAGGGAATAACGAATGTTTTGAGCCATACACTTCAAATATATATACAAGACGTGTATTGTCTGGAGAATTTATCATTGTTAATAAGCATCTTTTAGAAGATTTAGTAAGCCTAGGTCTATGGGACGAGGGCTTAAAACAAGATATTATGAGAGCAAATGGTTCTGTTCAAAATATTGATATAATTCCTGATGATATAAAAGAGCTATACAGAACTGTTTGGGAATTAAGTATGAAAGACATAATTGATATGTCTAAACAAAGAGGTTACTTCATTGATCAATCTCAATCCTTAAATTTATTCTTGGAAGGTGCTACTATGGCTAAATTAACTTCAATGCATTTTTATGCTTGGAAGAGCGGCCTGAAAACTGGAATGTATTACCTAAGAACTAAAAGTGCTGTTGATGCAATTAAATTTACTTTAGACTCTAAATCTGATTCAGAGCCAAAAAAAGAAGTTAAAGTCAAACAAGAAGTTGTTGAACCAGCAGTAGAGGTAAAGCCAGAAGTTGTTGCAAGTAAAAAGAAAGCTGCGGCTAAAACAGCTCAAAAATTTGCTGAGAAAAAAGATGTTGTTGTTGAGCCTATGAGTGCAGAAGAAATGAAACAATTAATTGCTCAATCCAAAGAGGGTCAAGGTGATGATTGTTTAATGTGTGGGTCTTAAATTGAGATACATAAATAAAAAAAGCTCCTAATTAATTAGGAGCTTTTTTTATGAATAAAACTTCAAGTTATATGAATTATTATCTATCTAGTTTAGCTGGCTTAACAGATGAATCATGAGATTCATTATAGTCTGACAACAAATTCATTACTGCATTTAATAAATCTTTAGTTTCTTGTAAAATTCCAAAGTACAAGGTTGTATTTTTTGGGCTTTTTTCCTCATTTCTTGTTCTAGCTACCTGAGCTAAAATTTTATCTTGAACTAACTTATAAATACCATCTTTTTTCTTTACAACTGATTTAATTTTATTAAAAGATTTGTTTTTGTATAATTCATTTACTTCCGTAAACAATTCACTTATACTAGAGTTAACTTCAATTAATTCCCTTATTTGAGTTAACTTAAGCTTACTGTGATTGTTATTAACATGCTTATAACTAGCCTTATTTATATATTCTAAAGACTGTGTAATATCTTGAAGATATCCAAGAAGATTAATATAAAAATTACTTGCATTTAAACTTGATTCATCTAAATTTTTGATAAAATAAAATAGATTATCTCTTAATTCATCTACATCTCTAGAAAGCTTAGAGGTTTGTTTTTTATTCTTCTTCAATAAATCTAAATCTTGTTTTGAGAGTCCTTCTATTGCGTTAGAGTACACTTTTTCTCCTCTCTTCATCACCTTAGATATATTTTTTGAGCTCTCAAAAATAACACCTTGTAAAGAACTACTTTCGTCTAATGATAAGTTCTCTTCATCATTAAATTCAGAAGCAATATTTCCTTTTAAATAACCTCTAATACCAATAATTATAATTGCAAATAAAAGTACTGCAATAAATAATTCTGAAATATTAATTAAATAAGCAATTGTTCCAGCAGCTGTAAATGCAATTAGCGCTGTTCCAAACCATCCTCCAATTACATTTAATACACCAGCAACTCTATAAACTGCACTTTCACTTCCCCATGCTCTATCGGCCAGTGAAGTACCCATTGCTACCATGAAAGTTACGTAAGTAGTTGATAGTGGTAATTTATAAGATGTAGCAATAGAAATCAAAATACCCGCTACCATTAAATTCACAGATGCTCTGACTAAGTCAAAGGCAGGCTTATCTTCATCATTTATTGTTAAACTTAGGGCAGATTTTTCTTCAAACTGTTCTTCGATAAAGTCATTAATTGGTTTTGGAGTTACCTTGTCAAGAGCTAAAGATGCTTTTGTCGCTGATCTAACTAAAAATCTAGAAATAAAGTTTGGATTAAATCTTTCTTTTGTGTCACCTTGTTTTGATAAATCAATTGATGTTTTTACAACTCTTTTCGCTTTTGAAGAAAACCAAAGAGTAATAACCATTATCATTCCAGCTGCTAACAATAATGCATTTGGAGTGGGCACCTTTGATGCTAAGACTTCCATACTAAACTCATTTGCAGCAACACCTGAAGCAAGCCATGCTTCATAAGACTGCCAAGCAGCAATAGGGACTCCAATAAAATTCACTAAATCGTTTCCAGCAAATGCTAGAGCAAGAGCGAATGTTCCAATTAGTATAATAATTTTATAAATATTAGTCTTAAAAAATACTATAAGAGCATATGAAAATAATGACCAAAAAACTGAACTAACCGCTATTATTGAAGTCACTTTAGTTTCTAAAAAATCTTTAATAGTAAGCCCGCCAATTACATCAAAACTAAGTTTAGCATATGATGTTCCTTTGATACCTTTCATTAAAATAAAATATGAAATAGCAGTAATTGCTACACCACCAAAAATTGCACTTACCCATGCAGCTTTATTTTCAAAATCATAAGATAAAAGTATCCTTGACACCCATTGTACTATTGCCCCAACAGAAAAGGCCACAAAGACCGAGAGCAATATTCCAAATATAATCTGAGTTGCCTTTGAGGTATTAATATATATGACAAGATCTGAAAAACTTCCACTATCAGCTCCTATTTTTATTAATGCCATAGCAACAGCTGCTCCAAGTAATTCAAAAACAATTGAAACAGTTGTTGAGGTAGGCATGCCTACCGAATTAAAAAAGTCTAGTAATAAAATATCAGTAATCATCACTGCCATAAAGATTATCATAATTTCACTAAACATAAATTCTCCAGGGTTGAAGATCCCTTTTCTGGCAACTTCCATCATTCCACTAGAGAACACAGCTCCAACGGCGATTCCAATACTAGCTACTATCATTATAGTCTTAAATGAAATTGCTTTAGAACCAATTGCTGAGTTTAAAAAATTAACAGCATCGTTACTAACACCAACTACTAAATCTGCAATAGCTAAAACAGCTAAAGCAACAATCATTAATAAATAAATATTATCCATTTTTTATTTTTTTAAAGTTTAAACTCTGCATTTAGATATACTAATGAAGAATCTGTAATATTTGAATCTTTGTAATTAAAATTTCTAGAGTTTAGAGAAAACTTAACCCCCTTAACAGCTTTATATTCAATACCCACCATGGTTAATCCGCCATCATTTTCAAAATTCCAGTTAGTATAGCTTCCGTCAACTTGATTGGAAGTAAGCTTATCATATCTAACAAAAACCTCAAACTTTTCATTTAGCAAATAACTTCCATAGAAAGAAAAGCCAGTTAAATTATGGTCTTCTGCTGCATTTTTATAGGTTTCACCATTTTGCATTTCATTGTATTCTGCTCCAAATCTAAATTTGTCTGATTTATATCCTGCAAAAACTCCAATATTATTTATGGCTTTTGAATCGACTGCTGCATGGGTATCATAATAAAACTTTGTTGTTATATTTTTGTTTAGTTTGTAAATTAAATTTGTTCCAAACCTTTGATTACCATCTTCATCTTGAACATTTTTATATCCTTCACCATTAACAATAAATACATTTGAAGTTAATTTGTCTGAAAGTTTTATTTCTGCATTAACTCCTAAATCTGCACTACTTCCAAATTTATATTCGTCTTGTAGAGTCTTGTAGAGATATCTATACCCCCATATTTTTTCTTGATCCTTAAACATTTTACCACCAATCATCCCCATGCTTAATTTAAAGTTTGAATTTACTTTCCAATCTAATTGAGCAATTTTTAAAAAAGCAGTATGAGAACTTCCTGCACTATTTTTTCCTATATCGTAAGTAATTTTTGCAGAAAAAGCATCATTGAAAGTATATTTGTAACCCAAATACACTCTAGCTATTTCAAAAGCACTTACTTGTGTAGTATTTTCTGTAAAGTCATAATGATAATTCCAAAACGCAGTAAAATGAGGTTCTCCGTTTGGTGAAATATCTTTTTCTTGGCTGATTGAAAGTAGTGGTAATGTTAATAAAAACACTAATAGAGATAATTTATTTTTCATTTCAATTAGTTTAATATATTGCAAATATCAAGCAATAACCAAAGCCCAATGTTAAGCTAATGTTAAGTATATTATTCTTACTGTTTTTTAATTATCTTGCCAATAAATATTTTTAAATGGACTGGGAACAATTACTCTCCTTAAAACGCCAAGGAGATCAAACAAAGCGAATTAGAAAAGAACAAGACGAAAATAGACTTGGCTTTGAAGTAGATTATGATAGAATTATTTTTTCCTCTGAATTTAGAAGCCTTCAAGATAAAACTCAGGTTATTCCTCTATCAGATAGTGATTTTGTTCACACTAGATTAACCCACAGTTTAGAAGTAAGTGTTGTAGGAAGATCATTAGGCAGAAAAGTAGGTTCTAAAATATTACTAAAATACCCCCACCTTAAAGAAACACATGGGTATCAATCGAATGATTTTGGAGCTATTGTTGCATCCGCTTCATTAGCTCATGATATTGGGAACCCTCCATTTGGACATAGTGGTGAAAAATCTATAGGCCAATATTTTAAAAAAGGAAATGGCACAAAATACGCTACAGAATTAACTAAAAAAGAATATCAAGATTTGTGTGATTACGAAGGTAACGCAAATGGTTTTAAGATACTTACTCAATCAAGAGTTGGAAGAGAAGGTGGGCTTAGATTAAGTTATGCAACATTAGGAGCATTTGTTAAATATCCAAAAGAATCCTTACCGATTAGACCAACAAATAATGTAAGTGATAAAAAATTTGGAGTTTTTCAAAGTGAAGTTTCTGTATATAATGATGTTTTTAATGAACTTGGATTAATTGATAATGATAGTAAGTTTAGACATCCACTAGCTTTTTTAGTAGAAGCAGCGGATGATATATGTTATACAATAATTGATTTCGAAGACGGCATTAACCTGGGGCTCATTGAAGAGGAATTTGCTCTTGAGTATTTAATAAACTTAGTTAGAGATAGTATTAATATTGATAAATATAATTCACTTACCAATAAACAGGATCGTGTAAGTTATTTAAGAGCATTAGCGATAAATACCTTAATAAACGAAGTAGTAGAAATTTTTATTACTAATGAAGAAGAAATTTTAAAAGGAAATTTTAAATCTTCATTACTTGACAAAAGTAAATTCTCAGCTCAAATTAATGACATTATTAAATTAAGTGTTAGCAACATTTATCAATCAAAAGAAGTAATTGAAAAAGAAATTTCAGGATATAACATTATTAATAAACTTCTTGATACGTTTATTATATCCCTTAATAATTATGAAGAAGGAACCGAGAGTAGTTATGATAAATTAATATTACATTTATTACCAAATCATATTAATTTAAAAGGCTCTAATTTGTATGATAGGTTAATTGGAGTATGTCATTTTATATCTTCCATGTCAGACTCTCAAGCTGTGACTATGTATAAAAAAATTACTGGGCACCAATTTTAAAAATTGCTGATAGTTTTTTCAAGGCTAGTTTTATCAAGACCTATTGATTCCTTTAATTTCTTAGTATCTCCATGTTTGACAAAAACATCAGGAACTCCTAAAACTTTGACTTTATTTAAATAATTATTTTCAGACATAAATTCTAATATAGAACTACCAAACCCTCCGGCTTTCACTCCATCTTCAATTGTGATTATCTTATCACCCCTTTGACATACTTTATGTAATATTTTGGTATCAATTGGTTTAATAAATCTCATATCATACAAACTAAGGTCGAGTTTATTAGAAATGTCTATGACTTCATTTATAACTGTCCCAACACATAATATACTTAATAATTTACCACTTCTAATCTGTTCACCTTGTCCAATTTTCACTTCTTCATACTTCTTTTTCCAATCTAGGATCAGACCTCTTCCTCTTGGGTATCTAATCGCTATTGGACCTCTATTTTTAAGTTGTGAGGTATATAAAATATTTCTGAGTTCTATTTCATTTCTCGGAGCAGAAATTATTAAGTTAGGAATGCATCTTAAATAAGAAATGTCAAATACTCCATGATGAGTAGCACCATCATTTCCAACTAAACCAGCTCTATCTATACAGAATATTACAGGAAGTTTTTGTATTGCCACATCATGAATAATTTGATCATAAGCTCTTTGTAAAAAAGTCGAATAGATTACACAAAAAGGAATTAATCCTTGAGTGGCAAGTCCTGCCGCTAATGTTACAGCATGCTGTTCAGCGATACCAACATCAAATGCTCTTTCTGGAAACTCTTTGATCATATACTTTAAAGAACTTCCAGTTGGCATTGCAGGAGTTATTCCAATAATTTTTTTATTTTTTTTTGCTAAATCTAAAACTGTTAATCCAAAAACATCTTGGAATTTTGGAGGTAGTTGATCATTTTCATTTTTATGAACTATTCCAGTTTTATTGTCAAACTTTCCAGGCGCATGATATTTAATTTGATCTTCTTCAGCTAGTTTTAAACCTTTTCCTTTCTTAGTGATTATATGTACTAATTTTGGTCCCTTAATTTTCTTAGCTTTATCAAAAACAGTTAATAATGAAGATATATCATGGCCATCAACGGGTCCTAAATACTCAAAGTTTAATAACTCAAAAATGTTATCTGTTTTGTTCCCATTGACTTTTACTGAACTAAGATAATTTTTCAAGGCACCCACACTTGGGTCTATTCCAATCGTATTGTCATTTAAAACAACTGTGATATTAGAATCTGTAACTCCTGCGTGATTTAAAGCTTCAAATGCCATTCCACTTGCAATTGATGCATCACCTATCACTGCTATGTGTTGTCTTTCTAGCTCATTTTTTATTTTTGAAGCAATACTCATTCCAAGAACAGCTGAAATTGATGTAGAAGAGTGACCTACACCAAAGCTATCAAATTCACTTTCATTTAATTCTGGGAAACCACTAATTCCACCAAACTCTCTGTTAGTGTGAAAAATATTTTTTCTTCCAGTTAATATTTTATGGCCATATGCTTGATGACCAACATCCCAAACTAATTGATCATAAGGAGTATTAAATATATAGTGAAGTGCAATTGTTAATTCAACAGTTCCTAAACTAGCACCTAGATGACCTTCTTTAATTGACACAATATCAATTATAAATTTTCTAAGGTCTTTAGCGAGTTCAGTTAAGTCTTTTTCAGAAATGTTTTTTAAATCCGTAACCCCATTTACTCTGTCCAAAAATTTCAAAATTAACCTTTTAAATTAAAAAATAAATTTATGAAAATAATTCTCAAAACGGAGGCATAATTTCAAAAAACCAATTTGTAATTCGTTGTTAATATCCTTAATTTCACAGACCTTAAAGCGAGTTTTAATAATTATGAAGAATAAATTTTAGTATATGGATTTTGATATTGTAATTATAGGAGCAGGGTTATCTGGAATAGGTGCTGCCTGCCATTTGGAAAGAAAAAATCCAGAAAAAAAATATAAAATTTTAGAGGCTAGAGAAGAAATTGGTGGAACATGGAGTTTGTTTAAATATCCAGGTATTCGCTCTGATTCAGATATGTATACTTTTGGTTATTCATTCAAAACTTGGGATGATGATAAGTCTTTTGCTGATGCTCCATCTATTCTAAAGTATTTAAATGAAGCAACAGAAGAGTATAATGTTAAAGACCATATTAATTTCAACCAGAAGGTAACACATTACAATTTTGATACTAAGCAAAAAGTTTGGACGATTACCGCTGTAAACCCAACCACTCAAGAAAAAACTTTATATACAGCTCAATTCATATTTATAGCTAGCGGTTATTATAATTATGATAATGGTTACACACCTAAATATAACGGTGTAGAAAATTTTAAAGGTCAATTTTTACATCCTCAAAAATGGAATAATGATTTAGACTATAAAAATAAAAAAGTTGTAGTAATTGGAAGCGGAGCCACAGCCGTGACTATCGTTCCTACAATTGCAGATGATGTTGAAAAAATCACAATGCTACAAAGATCACCTACATATATTGCAGCTTTACCAAATAAAGATAAAATTGCAAAAATTATAAAAAGATTTCTTCCAAAGAAAATTGCACACATCATTGTTAGGGGAAAAAATATATTAACAGGAATCCTTTTTTATAATCTATGCATAAAGTATCCTAAAACAATGAAAAGATATGTTCTAAAAGGAATTAAAAAGGAATTAGGAGATTTTCCATTAGAACCCCACTTTTCACCAAATTATAAACCTTGGGACCAAAGATTTTGTTTAGTACCTGATGGTGATTTTTTTAAAGCAATTAAAAAAGGAAAAGCATTTGTTGAAACAGATATTATAGATACGTTTAAGGAAAATGGGATTTTACTAAAATCTGGGAAATTTTTAGAAGCAGAGATTATTATAAGTGCTACAGGATTAAAACTACTTCCTTTTGGTGGCGTAAAAATATCATTGGATAATTCACCTTTTGATATAACAAAACAATTTATTTATAAAGGATTAATGTTAAGCGAATTACCAAATTTCTTTGTTTTTGCAGGATATACAAATGCCTCATGGACTTTAAAAAGTGATTTAACTAGTGAGTATATTTCTAGAATGTTAAAATATTTAGATAAACACAATTGCAGTTCAGTTATGGCTAAAGTTATTGAAGAAAATTTGGGAGAATTACCTTTAATTAATTTAGATTCTGGGTATATCCATAGAGCGAAACATATATTACCAAAACAAGGAGATCAGTTTCCTTGGAGGTTATATCAAAATTATATTTTAGATTATAAAGTCTTACGATTAAATAAGATAAAAGATAAAAGGCTAATATTCAATTAAGTTGCAAAGACTTATTTATATCCTTATTTTCACGTTCATTATATCCAAATCTTATTAATATGAGGAATTTAATATTTTGTTTTTTTACTACCATTACTGTTTTTTCTCAAAACGAATTAACATCAACAATTAATAATTACCTAGAAGATAATATGTCTAGATATTTATTTTTGGATTCTGATATCGATGAATTTACTATTAATAATGAAATTAATTCTGAAAGTATGGATATGAAAATACTATACATAAATCAGACCCATAATGGTTTAAAAATTCATAATGCCATCTCGACTATTTCAATTAAAGACAATGAAGTGTTTTATTATGCAAATAATTTCATTAGTAATATTGATGAAAAAATCAACTCTACTGAGCCGCTTATTGGTGCTAAAGCAGCTATCATAAATACAGTTAATCATTTTGATTTAGGGCAGCTAGATAGTTTGGAGGAGATAAGTAATACAGATAAAAATTTTATTTTTAGTTCTGCTGGGGTTTCTCAACATGAGATTCCAGTTAGTTTAGGATATTTTAATTTAGATGAAAATAATATCAAATTAGTTTGGGATTTAAGTATACACTCAACTAACGGAAAATTTTGGTATAGTGTAAGAGTAGATGCATTAAATGGAAATATAATTGATAAGTCAGACTGGATTATCAATTGTAACTTTGAGCCTTCAAATTCTATTGCCTCAAATAAAATATTTGAATCTTCAAATCATCAAACAAATAATAAGTCTTTTTTAAATGATGGCTCTCAGTATAATGTTTTTGCATTACCAGCCGAAAGTCCTATTCATGGGCCTAGACAACTTTTATTAGAACCGTCAAATGATTTAGCTTCACCATATGGATGGCATGATACTGATGGTGTTGACGGTCCTGAGTACACAATCACTAGAGGAAATAATGTTTGGGCCAGAGAGGATATTGATGGACAAGGTGGCCAAGGATATTCTCCAGATGGAACCACTGAACTAAATTTTGATTTTGAATTAGATTTTGATCAAGATCCTATTGGATATCAAAACGCTTCACTTACAAATCTTTTTTACATTAACAACATGATGCATGATATTTGGTATCAATATGGTTTTGATGAAGAAAGTGGAAATTTTCAAGAAAATAATTATGGAAATTCTAGCTCACCTTGGGGAAGTGGAGATTCAGTCACTGCTGATGGTCAAGATGGTGATGGAATGAATAATGCTAGTTTTGGAACTCCCCCCGATGGAGGAAATCCAACAATGACAATGTATTTATGGAACGGACCCTCTGGCGAACCACTAACTATTAATAACGGTTCTATGGCAGGTTCCTATTCAGCTATACCTGCTGGTTTTGGAGTTGGCCTCCCAAGTGAAAACCCATTAACTGCTGAGCTTGCTCTTGTAACGGACTCACCAGTTATTAATGGAGACTCATACGATGCTTGTCAAAGTATAACAAACGGAAGTGAAATTGCTGGAAAAATTGCAGTTATAAGAAGAGGTACCTGTGAATTTGGATTTAAAATTCTTGCTGCCCAAGCTCAAGGAGCGATAGGTGTTATAATGGTAAACAATGTCCCTGGTGGGGCAATTTCAATGGGTGAAGGAGCTGATGATGCTAGTAATACACCACCATCAGTAATGGTATCTCAAGAGATTGGAGAAGGTATTATTTCTGAATTACTTTCAGGAGAATCTATAAGTGCTTCGTTATTGGACACTTCTGGATTTGATGTTGATGGCAGCTTTGATAACGGAATTGTAGCACATGAATATGGTCACGGAATATCAAATAGACTTACTGCGGGAGCATCTACTACAAATTGTTTGCAAAACGCAGAACAAATGGGAGAAGGCTGGTCTGATTGGTTTGGATTAATGATAACAATGGAAGAGGGTGATCAGTCAACAGATCCTAGAGGGATCGGCAATTTTGCATCAGGAGTACCACTTGGTGAATCAGGACTTAGTTCTAGAAGAGCACCATATTCTACAGATTTTTCAATTAATGATTATACTTATGGAGATTCTAATAATACAGCTCAAATAACACAACCTCACGGAGTAGGATTTGTTTTTGCTACTATGCTTTGGGATTTAACTTGGGCATATGTAGATAAATATGGATTTGATTCTGATTTATTTAATGGAAATGGAGGAAATAATAAGGTAATGCAGTTAGTATTAGATGGATTAAAGCTACAACCTTGTAGCCCTGGATTTATTGATGGAAGAGATGCGATTCTTGCTGCGGACATGGCATCCACTGGAGGCCAAAACCAATGTCTTATTTGGGAAGTTTTTGCAAATAGAGGACTAGGGTATAATGCCTCTCAAGGAGATAGTGGAGATAGAACGGACCAGGTTGAAGACTATAACTTACCACCAGAGGAAGATCCATCTCTAGAAAATTGTGAAGTTCTAAGTTTAGAAAATATTTTAAATTTAGCAGCAGTTTATCCAAACCCATCTAATGGATTTGTAAGTATCTCATCTGAACATATTAATGGACAAACAACTGTTCAATTAATTGATATTAACGGAAGACAGGTCTTTAATAAAAAATATAACTTTGAAAATAAAATTAATTTAAATTTTGAAAATATAAGTTCAGGAATTTATATTCTAAAATTGAATAATGACAATATATTTTATAATTATAAATTAATTTTAAAATAGTTAGACACATGATTTTAAATTATGATTCTAATTATTTTATGCAAAAGGCAATTGATGAAGCTAAATTAGGCTTAAATAAAGGCGAAGTTCCTGTTGGTGCAGTTATTGTAATTGATAATAAAATTATTGCTAGAGCCCACAACCTAACAGAAACTTTGTGTGATGTAACCGCTCATGCTGAAATTTTAGCAATTACTGCAGCATCCAATTTTTTAGGTAGTAAATATTTGCACGACTGTACTCTCTATGTAACTCTTGAACCTTGCCCTATGTGTTTAGGAGCTTTATATTGGAGTCAAATATCTAAAATAGTATATTCCGCAAAGGATAAAAAAAATGAGTTTAATGGCTTCCAATCAAAAATTCATCCAAAAACTACAATTGAGGGTGGAGTTTTAGCTAATCAAACTGAGATAATGTTAAAGGAGTTCTTCAAAAGTAAAAGGAGCTAATAGAAAGCTTTTATTTTTCAAAAAATTATAATAAGTGATAATGTTAATGTTAAGTTAAAGTCTAAATTCTGACTTATTTAATCCAACTTTGGCACGCGCTTTGCAAAAAAATTTGTGATTAGTTAAAATAAATTAACTATAAAACTAAAAACCAATTTTATGAAAAATGCATTAAAATTAAACAAATTTCTATTTTTATTAACCTTCAGTTTTTTTATTATCTCATGTGATAATGATGATGATGATACTCAAACAATGCCTGAAGAATTAACAATTGTAGAAACAGCTGCGGCTACTCCAGAACTAAGTATACTTGTGGAGGCTCTAACAGTTGCGGATGGAGATTTAGTAACTACTTTAAGTGGTGGAAATTTTACTGTACTAGCTCCAACAAATGATGCCTTTGCAGCTTTTCTTTCAGCTAATGGATTTGCATCTCTAGATGAAGTTCCTACTGATGTCTTATCTAACATATTATTGAATCATGTGATTACAGGCAGTGTTATGTCTACAGATTTAGCATCTGTTGGATCTGGCTACACTACTAGTAATGCAACAAATATGGACGGAGATAACTTGAGCTTATACTTTAGTACTTCTAATGGAGTAGAATTTAATGGACAATCTAGTGTTGTTTCAGCTGATGTTTCTGCCTCTAATGGAATTGTTCATGTAGTTGATGCGGTTATTGGACTTCCAACAGTAGTAACATTTGCTACGTCTAATCCAACTTTTGAAACTTTAGTTGCTGCATTAACTAGAGAAGATTTAAATCAAGATTTTGTTTCAATTTTATCAACTACAGAAGAACCTTCACCTTTTACAGTATTTGCACCAACTAATGATGCATTTGCATCATTACTTTCAGAACTTGGTGTTGATTCGTTAGGTGATATAGATGCCGCGACACTTGAACTTACACTAGGTACACATGTAGTAGTTGAGGCAAATGTTAGATCAGGAGATTTAACTAATGGAATGAATATTACTACAGTAGGCGATGCGTTAACTGTTTCACTAGATGCAGGCCCGCAACTTATCGATTTAAATGATAGAATTGCTAATATTATTGCAGTAGATGTACAAGCATATAATGGAGTAGTACATGTTATTGATAAAGTAGTTTTGCCACAGCTATAAATTTATACTACATGTATAAAAAATAAAAAAAGCCATCTTTAGATGGCTTTTTTTATTTGTATAATCATTTGTGATTTTTTGATTTTTTAGACTTATTCATTTTATCTATATTTTCCTGAGTAAGCATATAATCCTTGACATCTTTGTCTTTCCAGCGGTAGTAAGAAAAAACAGGAAAAACAAAAAAGAATAAACCAATTACTCCAGTTCCTGTTAATTGATCGCCAGTAATATTAAAGTCTAGAATTAAATTAAAAACCTCAAAGTCTATTGCTAAATTTTTGAAAAAAAGACCTGTAAAAATTAATATTAAGCTAATAGTTGATGTGATAATAATTAATCTTTTCATCAATACTATTTATGAACCAATTTTTAAGTTCAATTCATTAAGTTGTTCGTCATCTAATTTTGAAGGAGAATTAATCATGACATCTCTACCAGAATTGTTTTTTGGGAATGCAATAAAATCTCTAATACTTTCTTGACCACCTAATATAGCAACTAACCTGTCTAGACCAAAAGCAATACCTCCGTGTGGAGGCGCTCCGTATTCAAAGGCATTCATTAAAAACCCAAATTGTTCTATCGCATCTTTTTCTGAAAAACCAAGATGCTTAAGCATTAATGCTTGTATTTTTTTGTCATGAATTCTTATTGATCCACCACCAATTTCATTTCCATTTAGAACTAAATCGTATGCGTTTGCTTTCACTTCTCCAGGGTTAGTTTTAAGTAATTCAAGTTGATCTAATTTTGGAGAGGTAAATGGATGATGCATAGCGTGGTACTTATTTGAATCTTCATCCCATTCTAAAAGTGGAAAATCTGTAACCCATAAAGGTGCAAATTCATTAGGATTTCTTAAACCTAAATTTTCAGCAACGTGTAGTCTTAGAGCACTTAATTGTGCTCGAACTTTATTTTTTTCGCCAGATAATACGAAAATAATATCTCCTTTTTTAGCACCTGTGATTTCACCCCATTTAGCTAAATCTACTTGGTTAAAAAACTTGTCAACCGATGATTTGAAAGTATTGTCATCGTTATACTTTGCGTAAATCATTCCTGAAGCGCCTATTTGTGGTCTTTTAACCCATTCTATATACTTATCAATTTCTTTTCTGGTAAACGAACTTCCTCCGGGAACAGCAATGCCAATTATTTCTTCTGAATTATTAAACACACTGAAATCAGTATGTTTTGCAACATTGTTAAGGTTTCCAAACTCCATCCCAAATCGGATATCAGGTTTGTCACAGCCATATTTTTCCATAGCTTCATCATAAGTAATTCTAGGGAAGTTTAAAATATCAATATTTTTAACACTTTTAATAAGATGCTTTGTTAACCCTTCAAAAGTGTTTAGAATATTTTCTTGATTAACAAATGACATTTCACAATCAATTTGTGTAAACTCAGGCTGTCTATCAGCTCTAAGATCCTCATCTCTAAAACATTTTACAATTTGAAAATATTTATCTAGGCCTCCTATCATTAATAGCTGTTTAAATGTTTGAGGTGATTGAGGTAAAGCGTAAAACTCACCCTCATTCATTCTTGATGGCACTACAAAATCCCTAGCACCTTCTGGTGTCGACTTAATTAAATAAGGAGTTTCGACCTCTATGAAATCTTTAGATGATAAATAATTTCTCACCTCTTGAGATACTTTATGCCTTAAAACTAAATTTTTCTTTAAAGAATCTCGTCTTATATCTAAGTATCTATATTGCATTCTCAATTCATCACCTCCATCAGTATTTTCTTCAATTGTAAATGGAGGTACTTTAGACTCATTAAGAACTGTTAGGTTAGACACTAAAATCTCAATTTCACCAGTTTTGATATTTGAATTTTTAGAACTTCTTTCAATCACTTCACCAGTAATTTGAATAACAAATTCTCTACCTAATGATTTGGCATTTTTTAAAATATCTTTTGAGGTTCTCTCTTCATCAAAAATTAATTGTGATATTCCATAGCGATCTCTAAGGTCTACCCAAACCAAAAATCCTTTATCTCTAGATTTTTGTACCCATCCAGATAAAGTGACTTGTTTTCCTAAATCTGAAATTCTTAATTCACCACAATTATGAGTTCTATACATAGTTTTATTATTGTTACAAATTTAATAAGATATTACTTATATCTAATTTTTATCCACAATTTAAATTTTTCTATCATTAAAAATAGCGAGGGAACTACAAATAAGGTTAAAAAAGTAGCAATTATTAATCCTGCGATAACTGTTTTAGCAAGTGGCCCCCAGAATACAAAATTATCACCTCCAATATAAATATTGGGATTAAAATTGCTGAATAATGTATAAAAGTTGATATTAAAGCCTATTGCTAAAGGAATTAACCCTAAAATAGTAGTTATTGCTGTCAATAAAACTGGTCTTAATCTTGATTTACAAGATTCAACAATAGAATCAAATTTTAGCTCTATTAGAGCTTTGCTTTTGTTTTTTGGATCAGACTTTTTTCTAGCTAGAAGAATTTCAGAATAATCTAGTAACACAACCCCATTATTAACTACTATTCCTGACAAGGCAATTATCCCCATCATTGTCATTAAAATAACAAAAGAATTTCCACTAATTGCTAAATGCCCAAACACCCCAATCAAACTAAGAAAAATTGCAATCATAATAATAGTAGGTTTACTTATGGAATTAAATTGATATATAAGCAGTAAGAATATTAATCCCAAACCAGTGAAAAATGCAGATAGTAAAAATTTACCATTTTTATTTTGTTCTTCGATTTGACCTGTGTAATCAACATTGATTTCTGTAAGATCCTGTTGAAAGTTTGACATTTCATTTACAATTTGAGAAACAACCGCACCTGCATCTGAATACCCCGCAGATAGACCAGAATATATTGTAACAATTCTTTTAAAATTTTTATGTTTTATTTCACTAAATGTTGTTGTTATATTCTTTTTTGTTACTGAGGATATAGGGATTTCTTTGGTTTGACCATTTGAAGGGTCTTTAAAAATTAAATTTTGATTGAATAGAACATCTTCAGAATATCTGTCTTTATCATCAAATCTAATATTTATATCATAATCCTCTCCATTAGATTTAAAAATACCAGCCTTTGATCCAAATAAAGATGTTCTTAGTTGTTGCCCAATTTGACCAGCACTTATTCCAAGTTCACCGGCTTTCACACGATCAATTTTAATTAAGTTAATTGCTCTTGATTTATTTACATCAATTTTTAATTCTTCTATTCCTGCAATATTCCTTTTATTTATAAAATCAGTAATTTGCTCAGCTCTTTTGATGAGTAACGAGTAATCAAGTCCAGTTAGTTCAATATTAATTGGATATCCTACAGGTGGACCAGACTGATTTTTTTCAACTGCTATTGAAACTCCAGGATATTTGTTTTTTAGTTTATCTTGTATTTGTTTCCTAAGAATTCTAGAGCTAACTCCTTTCCTATATTTGAAATCTCTTAAAGTAAGAGTAATTTTTGCCCTATTTGACATTTCAGAAGCAGTTCCAAGTTCTGTTTCTGGATTTTCAGACCCCTCACCAACTTGAGTAACGGTACTCTCTACCATGAAATTATAGCCAGATTTATCATTATATAGCTCAGATTCAACAATTGAATAAATGTCTTTTTCAATATTTATTGCAATATCATTAGTCTTACTTATGTCAGTTCCTTCAGGATATTCAACATAAATCATAATTTGTCTTGGGTCTTCCTCCGGGAAAAACTCAATACTAGTTCTTTGACTATTTATTGAATTTCCAAATCCGATAAATGATAATATCAATAGTGTAATAGTCCCTAAAATAATTAGATATGGTCGTTTACCAATAAGAATTTTATTGAGGACTTTTTCGTATGCAGCATCTAGGCTAGGTAATATTTTTAATTGAAAATTATTAGCCATTCGTCTTAAAAAGAGTCTATAAATCCAAAAATTAATAGAAACAAAAATTTGAAGAGTTCCTAAAAATCTAAATGCTTCTCCTGATTCCCAATTTATCCATCCATAGCATAAAAATATAATACCACTCAATAATAAAATACTAGTAATTTTTATTATTCTTTGAATAGGCATATTATTATCTTCAATTTTCATCATTCTGGAAACTAATACAGAATTAAAAAAGATCGCTACAAATAAGGAAGACCCTAAAACAACTGAAAGTGTTATAGGAAAGAAAACCATGAATTTACCTATTCTTCCTGGCCAAAGACCTAATGGAATGAACGCAGCTATAGTAGTTGCTGTTGAAATAATAATTGGAAATGCAATTTCAGATATACCCTTTTTAGTTGCTTGGATTCTATTAAGACCCTCTTTTTCCATTAGCCTATATACATTTTCAACTACAACAATACCATTGTCAACCAACATCCCTAACCCCATAATAAGACCAAATAGAATCATCGTATTTAAAGTAAAGCCTAAGGAGTTTAGTATCCACAAAGACATAAACATTGACATTGGGATTGCAAAACCAACAAAAAGAGCATTTTTAAAGCCTAAAAAGAAAAGCAAAACAGTTACAACTAATACAATTCCAAAGATTATACTATTTACTAAATCAATTACTTGATTTTCGGTTAATTCAGATTGATCATTTGTAATGTTTATCTCAAGAGTCTTTGGAAAAACATCTTTCTTAAAACTCTCAACTATTTTTCTGGTTTTTTCAGCAGCCTCTATCATATTTTGTCCACTTCTTTTTTTAACGGACAATGTTACTACTGATTTCCCATTTTCTCTAGCATAAGTAGTTCTTTCTTTTTCTTTAAATTTAATACTTGCAATATCTTTTAGAAGAATAGGGTTGTTGAATTCAGATTTTACAACAAAATTCTCAAGATCAGAGGGGTTATCTATTTCACCAATAATTCTAATTGTCTTTCTTTGCCCACTTTCTTTTAAACTACCTGCAGAAAGAGATACATTTCCATTTTGAATTGAACCTACAACATCATAAAAACTAACTTTAGCAGCCATCATTTTATAAATATCAACAGCTATTTCAACCTCTTTATCTAAGGCCCCTCTTATATCAGCCTTTTTGATTTCGCTAAGACTTTCAATTTCTTTTTGTAATATTTCAGAATATTCTTTCAGTTTGTCAGTAGTGTAATCACCAGAAATATTAATGTTTAAAATTGGCATTTCTTCTGTAAAAGTCAGATTAAACACGTTTGGGTCAACTTTTACATTATTAAATTTAGGCCAATCTTCACTAGCTAGAGCATTCTCAATTTCATCCTTTACCTTAAGTTTTGATTCTAAAAAGCCGATATCATCATCAAACTCAATAATAATTATGGAAAAATTTTCTTGCGAAGAAGACTCAATCTTTATAATATTATTAATAGATTTTAATTTATCTTCTAGTGGCTCAGTAATTAGTTTTTCTACATCTTCAGATGTATTTCCAGGATAGATTGAACTAACAAATACGATGTTTTCTTTAATTTCAGGATAATCTTCCCTAGGCATACTAAAATAAGAGCTGATTCCTAATACTAGAATTAAACCCATTACAACATACATTGTTGTACTATTATTAATTGCCCACGAAGAGAGCTTGAAATCTTTTTCCGAATTATTTTTCAAAATTTATAATTTATTTATTAATAATTTTTACTGTTGAATTATTTGTTAGATTTCTAAACCCTTCAGTAACTATAATATCATTTTTTAGTAAACCTTTAGTTACCTCAATAAAATCTCCATTTTTTAATCCAGTTTCTATTGCAGTTTTAACTGCGTAGTTAGTGTTTTCTTTATTCACAATTTTATATACATATTTATTGTTTTCGCTATCAATATTTATGTGATTTAACTTCACGATTATAGCATTTTCATTTGTATAATCATTCACTTTTATTTTAGCATTTAGGTTAGGTTTTATGTTGTAAATATTTGTAGGTATATCAGCTTCTATTCTAAAAGTTCTATTTGATGGGTTTATAAAATTTGCTGAATATTTGATACTAGACTCTAAATTTAAATCAAGCATTGGAAAATACATGATTACATCCTTATTTTCAGTAACAGTGTTTAGATATTTCTCAGGAACTTTTGATTCAACGTACATGTTATCTAAATTTACTAATAACATTAAATTAGATCTTCCAGGATATATGACTTCTCCTTCTTTTACAATTACATTATCTATAACACCATCAAAAGGAGCTTTTATAACTGTTTTTTCTAATCGTTTATTTATTTGATCAATAGATTGCTTTTGCGCTTCGTAAATTGATTTTGTTTCTAAATATTGTATTTCGCTTCCAATTTTTTGTTCCCATAATCTTTTCTGTCTTTCATATGTAGTTTTAACTAGTTCAAAAGTTATTTTTAGTTGTGCCAGTTGTTGTTTTAATCCACCATCATCAATTATTGCTAATTTCTGCCCCTTGATAACATTATCTCCACTTTTTACTTTAATCTTCTTTACTATTCCAGAAAATTCAGGGAATATAGATACAATCTTATTTGACTTAACATCTCCTTGTAATTCTACGTAATGTTTAAAAGTTGATTCCTCTAATTTTTTTACATAAACAATAGGATCTTTAGACTCGTTTGATATGGCTTTAAGTCTTGAATCTATTAAATTAATTTTCTCATATGTCTTTTGCTGTATATTGGTTAATTGATCTCTTTTTTCTTTTAATAATTCAATATTTGTAGATTTTAAAACTTCTTCAAATGTAGATTCATTATTTGAACATGATATAGTTAAAACAATGAATAAGAAATATAAATTTTTCATAATTAATTTTTATTATTTTCTGATGTTAATGATTCTAATTTTGCCTTAGTGTTTATTATTTTAAACATAGACATTAAATAATTTTGTTGTGAATTATAAAGTTGAGATTGAGCCTCTTTAAGTTCAAAACTAGAAGCTACACCCTCATAAAATTTAATTTGATTTTTTCTTTCTATTCTTTCCGCTAGCTCAAGATTTCTTTTTTTATTATAATAATCTTCAATAGCGAATTGGTAATTTCCTTTAGCAAGATTTATTTCAATATTTAATTTCTTTTCAAGTTCGCTTAGTTGTAAAGTAGATTTTTCTAATTCAATTTTTGCTCTAGTGATTTTTGATAGTTGTTCACCTGAACTTAAAATTGGAATATCCATTTTTAAACCAAAAATTGTTGAACCATACCATTTTTGAGATTTGTCTGTAAAATCAAAATTATCCGAGTATCCAGAATATCCCGCATTAATAAATGCATTTATGGTTGGTAAGAGTTTAGTCTTTTCATAAAATACTAATAGTTCTTTAGAAGTTTTTTCATTATCCTTAATTATATAATCTGCTGACTTTTTTATGTTACTATTATTTGAAATTACTGATAAGTTTATGTTTTTGTCAATAAGATTTTCAAAATTTTCAGTTAAGTTAATTTCTTGATCAATTTCTAAACCTAGTACAAGATTTAATAACTGAGAAGCTAATTTTTCCTGTAATAAACTATTTTTCAAATTACTTTGTAACCCCGACAATGTAATTTGTAATTGCTCAACATTTTCTTCTTCAGTAAGACCATTTTCGTATATTTTAATTACTTCATTTAATGTATTTTCAACTATTTTAATGTTCTTATTAATAATGTTAACACTTTCCTTCGCTAATAACACATTTCCATATGATTCAATAGTACTTTTTTTCAGTTCTACAGATGTTTTGTTTCTAATTCCTTGCTCAATATCTACATAAATCTGAACTGACTTTAATCCTACAAAATAAGTCCCATCAAAAATTAATTGTGATAAACTTATATTTCCATCTATAGATTGCTTTGTTCCAAACCTTAAGGGGATTAAACCTTCTACTTGATTAATACTATTGTTATTTTGATCTATATCAAAATAATTATTTACAACATCTATTATGCTCTGAGTATTATCAAAAGCAGCAGCAGGTATTAATGAAACTTGTTGTTTTATCCAATTGCTATAATTTATGCTTGCGTTAATCTTTGGTAAGCCAGTCGAAATAGTTTCCCATTTTATGGCCTCTGCTGCTTTAATTTGTAAATCTGCAGATTTTAATGAAGCATTATTTAGTTGAGCATAATTAATAGCTTCTTCTAAACTAAAATTTAATTTTTCAACTTGTGAATAAACTAAATTGTATGAAACCATAAAAATGAAATAGATCTTTTTCATATTATATTTTTAATTATTTAGATAAAATTTTTCTAATTTTTCCAATCCTTTTTTAGTTACGATGGCTCTTAGATGATATTCAGAATAGCTTTCCATTAACACAACTGGATTAAACAATTCTGTAGGAAATATTTCAGGGTTTCTTATTCCTGTAATCCCATTAAAATACAATCTAGAAATAAGTTCTAAATTTATTTTTTTTCTAAATAAACCTTGATTAACGCCTTTTTGTAAACTTTTTTTTGTTGACTCTAGCACAAAATCAAATTTCTTGATCTTTAACTCTTTATGTATTGATGGGTAATATTTTTGTAGTTGATGATATGGTGAAGTTTTTTCACCCTTCAATGAATTCATTAAAAAAATTTTAATATCATGTAATTCAGTAATTGGGTCTAAGGATTTTCTCTTGATATCTTTAATCCCATCTCTAATTTTTTTAAACAAATGAGTAGTTGCAGCCTCAACCAAACTTATCTTGTTATCAAAATAGTTATAGATGGTTTTTTTGGACATCCCTAGGTCATTTGCAATGTCGTCCATTGTCACACTTTTAAAACCAAGTGTCAAGAAAAGGCTTGTTGCTCTGTTTATTATAGTTTCTTTCATTTTAATGAAATTTTAATATTCAAGTCATTAATTAAATTAAAAGAAGCATCATTGTAAGAAGGACTTCCTAAAAAACCAGTTGCATTATTAGAAAAGCCATACTGCTCGGTCGGTATTCCAAGTAAATTTTTGTCAATTATTTTATTATTATTACTATCGACAAATAAGCTAATAGCATAAACTCCCTTTTTTAGTTCAACATTTTTTGTAAAACTGTTTTTATTAACTACTTCAACAATTGATTTTACCCATCTATTTTTGTTAACATTTTTGTTTTTATTGTCTTGATCAAAACTTGTAGAATTATCATATATGGCTAAATACACAGTGCCTTTTTGTTCTATATTTTCAATTTCAATTTTTAGTTTAAATGTTTGACTAATAGTATTAGTAACTACTAATAAGACAAGACTAATAAATAGAATTCTAACTTTCATAAAAATTTTAAAATGGAGTGCAAATATAGTTGGAAACTATAAATACCACAAAAGTTTCTGTAGTTTTTTTGCTATTTAATTTAGTCATCTAATTAATTAGATTATTTTTGCGCTATGTTAACAGTGAATCAATATCGAGAAGTTTTTGTTCAGTATCTTAAAAAGTTTCCTATCAACAGGGAACCATCAAATTTATATGATCCTGTCTCATATATTTTGACACTTAAGGGTAAAAGACTTCGTCCAATTTTAACTTTAATGGCCACGGATATTTTTTCTAACTCTTACAAGTCAGGCCTTGATGCTGCTTTAGCTGTTGAAGTATTTCATAACTTTTCTCTTGTCCATGATGATATAATGGATTCTGCTGAACTTAGAAGAGGTAATAAAACTGTACATAAAAAATGGAATGTAAGCACAGGAATATTATCTGGTGATGTAATGCTAATACAAGCATATCAGCTTTTTGAAAATTATGAAGGTGAAGTTTTTGTAGACTTAGCTAAATTATTTAGTAAAACTGCTATTGAAGTTTGTGAAGGTCAACAATATGATGTTGATTTTGAAACAAGAGAGAATGTTAAGACATCAGATTATTTGAAAATGATTACTTACAAAACAGCTGTACTTTTGGGTGCATCGATGAAGATGGGAGCTATAATAGCTCGTGCAAGTAAAGAAGATCAAGACAAAATATATGACTTTGGTAAATATTTAGGAATTGCTTTTCAGTTACAAGATGATTATTTGGATGCTTTTGGAGATGAAATTAAATTTGGAAAAAAAATTGGAGGAGATATCTTAGAAAACAAAAAAACTTATCTTTATCTAAAAGCTATTGAGTTTTTAAGTGAAGACAAGAAAAATCAATTACTTGGATTGTATACCAACAACAATTCTTCTGAAGAAAAAATAAAAACAACTAAAGCTTTATTTGAAGAAAGCGGGTCAGTTGATTATACAGTAAAAGAAATAAAAAAGTATACAAATTCTGCTTTTGAAATTTTAGAATCACTCAATATTTCTGCTGAAAAAAAGAAATTATTATATGAATTTGGTAATTCATTAATGGATAGAAAAATATAAATTCAATTTCTTTATTTAGAGCTACTTATTTAGTTAATATTTATATTTTTGATTAAATTTGTTATAAGAAATCCTTCGAAAAAAAAAATGGATAATTTCTCTTTTTTAAATGCTGCTCACTCTGCTTATTTTGCTGATTTATATGATCAGTATCTTGAAAATCCAGATTCTTTAGAGCCAAGTTGGAGAGCTTTTTTTCAAGGTTATGATTTTGGGACTAATAATAACTTTATTGAAGAAATTGTTGAAGGTGTAACTCATCAAATTCCAGATAGTGTTAAAAAGGAATTTAATGTTATTAATTTAATTGACGCATACAGATCCAGAGGCCACTTATTCACAAAAACTAATCCCGTTCGTGATAGACGAACTTACAAGCCAAATCTTAGTATAAATAATTTTGACTTAGACGAAAGTGACTTAGATAAAATTTTCAATGCAGGTGATATTTTAGGTATTGGCCCACAACCCTTAAAAGTAATTATTCAGCATCTTGAAGCAATTTATTGTGATGCTATTGGAGTTGAATACATGTATATTAGAAGCCCTGAAAAAAGAAAATGGATACAAAATTGGATTAATGAAAATGATAATCATCCAACTTTTAGTTCGAATCAAAAAAAACATATTTTAAAGAAATTAGTTCAAGCATTTTCCTTTGAAAATTTTTTACATACTAAGTACGTTGGTCAAAAAAGATTTTCTTTGGAAGGAGGAGAATCATTAATTCCAGCATTAGATTCATTGATAGAGAATGCTGCAAATCTTGGTGTTGAAGAATTTGTTATGGGTATGGCTCATAGAGGTAGACTTAACACCTTAACAAATATTTTTGGTAAATCACCCAAAGCAATTTTTAGTGAATTTGAAGGGAAAGATTATGAAGAAGAGGTATTTGATGGAGACGTTAAATATCATTTAGGTTGGACTAGTTATAGAGAAACAGACACTGGTAAAAAAGTAAATATTAGTATTGCGCCTAATCCATCTCACTTGGAAACTGTTGGTTCAGTTGTAGAGGGGATTGTTAGGGCTAAACAGGATAATTTTCATAAAGACAATTTTGAAAAAGTACTACCGATTATTGTTCATGGAGACGCTGCCATCTCAGGACAAGGTATTGCCTATGAGTTGATTCAAATGGCAAACTTAGATGGGTATAAAACTGATGGTACAATTCATATAGTTGTTAATAATCAAGTTGGGTTTACCACAAATTATTTAGATGGACGATCAAGTACATATTGTACTGATGTTGGTAAAGTTACTTTATCACCAGTAATGCATGTTAATGCTGATGATGTTGAGGCAGTTGTTCATGCCGTTCTTTTTGCTTTAGATTTTAGAATGAAATTCAAAAAAGATGTATTCATTGATTTACTTGGTTATAGAAAATACGGTCACAATGAAGGAGATGAACCAAGATTTACTCAGCCAAAACTTTATAAAGCTATTTCAAAACATTTAAATCCTAAAGAAATTTACACCAAGAGACTTATAGATGAAGGTGTAATTGATTTAAATTATAGTAAAAAGCTAGAAAATGATTACAAATCAAGTTTAAATGAATTTTTAGAAGATTCTAAAAATGATGATAAAACTGTCATAACAGAGTTTATGAGTACTGATTGGAAAGATTACCAGAAAGCTAATCAGAACAAAATGCTTGAGGTAATTGATACAACTTATTCAAGAATGAAATTGGAAAAAATTGTTCAAATAATTTCAACCCTTCCAGATGATAAAAAGTTTATTAATAAGATAAAAAAACTAGTAAATAATAGATTAGCCATGTTTGAACAAGATAGGCTTGACTGGTCAATGGCTGAACATTTAGCTTATGGATCTCTGTTAGAAGAAGGTTTTAGTGTTAGAATTTCAGGCCAAGACGTAGAAAGAGGCACATTTTCCCATAGGCACGGTGTTGTTAAAGTAGAAGATAGTGAGCAGGAGATCGTTCTTCTTAATAATATTAGTGATAATCAAGGGGTCTTTAATATATACAATTCTTTATTATCTGAATATGCTGTATTAGGTTTCGACTATGGATATGCAATGGCTAGCCCCAAGACTTTAACAATCTGGGAAGCTCAATTTGGAGACTTTAGTAATGGTGCTCAAATAATAATTGATCAGTATTTGTTTTCTGGTGAGGATAAATGGAAAACGCAAAATGGATTAGTTATGCTATTGCCTCACGGATACGAGGGGCAAGGAGCAGAACATTCATCTGCTCGAATGGAAAGGTATTTGCAGTTATGTGCAAAAGATAATGTTTATGTTGCGAATTGTTCTACACCTGCAAACATGTTTCATATTCTTAGAAGACAAATGAAAGCAGATTTCAGAAAACCATTAGTTGTTTTTACACCAAAAAGTTTACTAAGACATCCAAAAGTACTATCATCTGTCGATGAATTTACAAAGGGATCTTTTAAACCCTTAATTGATGATAATAGTGTATTAGATTTAAAAAAAATTACGACGTTAGTATTTGTGACAGGCAAGTTTTATTATGACTTATTAGACCAAAAAGAAAGGCTAGGCAGAGATGATGTAGCACTTGTTAGAATTGAGCAACTTTTCCCTTTACCAATTAATTTAATTAAATCAATTATTTCAAAATATTCTCAAGCTTACGATTTAGTTTGGGCCCAAGAGGAGCCTAGAAATATGGGAGCTTACACCCATATTTTACTAAATTTAAGTGAAGCAAAAGACTTTAGAGTTGCATCTAGAAGAACATATGGAACTACTGCTGCAGGAAGTACAGTTAGGTATAATAGAAGGCACAAAGAAGTAATTGACTATGTCTTTGATCGTGAAAAAAATAATCAAAGACAAAAAAATAATACTATATAAAAACAAGATATTATGATTTTAGAAATGAAAGTTCCATCTCCAGGAGAGTCTATTACGGAAGTTGAGATTGCAACTTGGCTAGTTAAAGATGGAGATTATGTGGAAAAAGATCAAGTTATCGCTGAGGTCGATAGTGACAAGGCTACTTTAGAGTTACCTGCCGAAGAAAGCGGAACTATTACTTTAAAAGCCGAAGAAGGTGATGCTGTTGATGTTGGACAAGTAGTTTGTTTAATTGATACAAGTGCAGTAAATCAATCAAAGCCTGAACTAAGTGATCAAACAAATATAAAAAATGAAGTAAATGAACCTGTAATCAAAAAATCTAAACCCGAATCAAATAGTAAATCTTATATAGCAAGTCCATCAGCAAGAAAAATTATTGAAGAAAAGAATTTAGAAATATCTGAAATTGTTGGGTCTGGAAAAGATGGTAGAGTAACAAAAGATGATGTAGTTAACTCTAAACCATCAATGGGTTCCCCATCTGTAAATGGTGATAGAAATGAAACTAGGACTAAACTATCTATGCTTAGAAGAAAAGTTGCTGAAAGACTGGTTACAGTTAAAAATGAAACAGCAATGCTGACTACTTTTAATGAGGTAGATATGTCTTCAATATTTGATTTAAGAACAAAATATAAAGAAGATTTTAAAGCTAAACATGATGTCAGTTTAGGTTTCATGTCATTTTTCACATTAGCTGTTGTTAGAGCATTGAAATTATTCCCAGCTGTAAATTCGATGATTGATGGAAAGGAAATGATAACTTATGAATATTGCGATATTAGTATAGCTGTTTCTGGGCCTAAAGGATTAATGGTGCCGGTGATAAGACACGCAGAAAAAATGTCTTTTAAAGAAGTTGAAACTGAAGTTAAGAGATTAGCAATTAGAGCTAGGGATTCAAAAATCACAGTTGACGAAATGACAGGAGGGACTTTTACTATTTCAAATGGTGGAGTCTTTGGAAGTATGTTATCAACTCCAATTCTTAATCCTCCACAAAGTGGAATATTAGGAATGCATAACATAGTTGAAAGACCTGTTGCAATTGAAGGAAAAGTTGAAATTCGTCCAATAATGTACTTAGCACTTTCTTATGATCATAGAATTATTGATGGCAGAGAAAGTGTCGGATTCTTAGTGGCAATTAAGGAAGCATTAGAGAACCCGATTGAGCTTTTAATGAATGACAACATAAAATCTTCTTTGGACTTGTAAAAAACTTATTCATTATTTAGTAAGTATTTATACCTTTACTAAATAATGATAACTGACACTCACACTCATTTATATTTAAAAGAATTTGCAGACGATATTGACGTTGTAATTAATCGCGCTCTAAATTTAAAAATTAACAACTTCTTTCTTCCTGCAATAGATTCATCTCATACTAAGTCTATGCTTGAATTAAAAAAAGCATATCCGAAAATAATGCATTTGATGGCCGGCTTACACCCATGTAGTGTAAATGACAACTATTTAGACGAATTAAGCCACGTTGAAAAAGTTTTAGAAAATCACCCTATTGTAGCGATTGGTGAAATTGGTATTGATTTATATTGGGATAAATCAACACTAAGTATTCAAAAAAAAGTATTTGCATCTCAAATCAGATTAGCTAAAGACTTAAACTTACCAATTGTAATTCATTGTAGGAATGCATTTGACGAGATTTTTGAAGTATTAGAGAAGGAAAAATCAGAAAAACTTAGAGGTATATTTCATTGCTTTAGTGGTAATTACGAACAGGCATTGAAAGCAATATCTTTTAATATGAAATTAGGAATTGGTGGAGTTGTTACCTTTAAAAACGGAAAAATTGATAAATTCTTAAAGAAAGTTTCTTTAGAAAACTTAGTTCTTGAAACAGACTCCCCTTATTTAGCACCGACACCCTTTAGAGGTAAAAGAAATGAGAGTTCTTATTTGTCAATAATTATTGATAAATTAACTGATATTTATGAAGTTCCTGCTAAAAAAATAATCGAAATTACTACAGGTAATGCAATTGAATTATTTAAGATAAAAGTATGAGCAAATCAAAAATATTGTTAATATACACAGGGGGAACTATTGGTATGATCAAGGAGGCTGGGCAACCTTATTTGAGCCCCTTTAATTTTGAAAATATTTTAGATAGGGTCAAAGAAATTAATTTACTTAATTGCCAATTAGAGACTATATCTATAAATAACCCAATTGACTCTTCAAATATTCAAATCGAAAATTGGATTGAATTAGTTGAAATAATAAAAATCAATTATAATTCTTTCGATGGGTTTGTCATTCTTCATGGTACGGATACGATGAGTTATACAGCATCAGCTTTAAGTTTTTTAATTCAAAATTTAACTAAACCAATTATTTTAACTGGCTCCCAATTGCCTCTTGGAGACTTAAGGACAGATGCAAAAGAGCATTTGATCACATCAATTCAGCTAGCGATACCTTCTTACGATTTTGATAATTATGGTTCATCTTTCAAAAAAACTAATGTTATTAAAGAGGTTTGTCTATATTTTGATAATAAGCTTTTTCGAGGTAATAGAACTACCAAAGTGAACTCTGATCAATTTAAAGCATATGCTAGTTTTAACTATCCTGAACTAGCAAAATCAGGAGTTGATTTAAAAATTAATTCCGAAGATTTATATGAGCCACTAAATTCCAATACAATTTTTCATAACAAACTTGATGATAGAGTTTCTGTGATAAAATTATACCCTGGTATTTCTAAGCAAATTGTCAATCACATGCTTTTTGATAGTTATTCTAAAGTTGTCATTATTGAATCATATGGCTCAGGAAATATGTTTGATTTTGAATGGTTTATAGATCAGTTAAAATCATCCATAAAGAAAGGAAAATATATTATAAACGTTTCGCAATGCCCAAAAGGAAGTGTGCAAATGGGGAAGTACGAGTCTTCATTAAAGCTTGTTGAGCTAGATATTATTTCTGGAAAAGATATTACTTTAGAGTCAGCAATAATTAAATCAATGTACTTATTGTCTATGAAATTAGATTTCAAAAACTTCAAAGAGATGTTTGAACTAAGCATTAGTGGAGAAATCTCTTAAAATAACCCCGTATTTATTTTAAGATTAGTTTTTTTTTCATTTTATTTGCTAGAATGTAATTTGATTTAGAGAGGTGGCCGAGTGGTCGAAGGCGCACGCCTGGAAAGTGTGTATACACCAAAAGTGTATCGAGGGTTCGAATCCCTTCCTCTCTGCATAAATATTAATTATTTAAAATTGCATTTTTTTTATATCTTTAACCGCAAATTAAATTAAAAGAAATTAAAATGAAAAGATTATCTATCCTTACAGTATTATCATTTTTTATGATAACTAGCTTAAATGCAAAAACTAGTATATCACAAGATGAAGTACAAGAAGTTACAGAAACTGTTGTTGACTCAAGTATAGCTGAAGTAACCCCAGTTATGGAAACTGCTGAAGAAACACCAGTCGTTGAGGAAGTTGAAAGTGCTAACTTTCACCAAGAATTAAAAAAGAGATTTATTGAAGGAGGTCCTGGATTTATGGGAATTGTTCTTTTATGTTTAATACTTGGTTTGGCTATCGCTATTGAAAGAATTATATATTTAAATTTAGCAACCTCTAATTCAGATAAATTAACTAGTGATGTTGAAAATGCTCTTAAATCTGGAGGTTTAGATGCTGCAAAAGAAGTTTGTAGAAATACACCTGGACCAGTAGCATCAATATTTTATCAAGGATTAGACAGAGCTAATGAAGATTTAGAATCTGCTGAAAAAGCTGTTGTTGCTTATGGAGGTGTTCAAATGGGTCAGTTAGAAAAAAATGTGTCATGGATATCTTTATTTATTGCATTAGCACCAATGCTTGGTTTCATGGGAACTGTAATTGGTATGATTCAGGCTTTTGATAAGATTGAAGCTGCTGGAGACATGCAGCCATCTTTAGTAGCTGGAGGTATTAAAGTTGCCTTACTTACAACTGTATTTGGTCTTATTGTAGCAATTATTTTACAAATATTTTATAATTACATCATATCAAAAATTGATAGTATTGTAAATGATATGGAAAACGCTTCAATATCTCTAATGGATTTATTAGTTAACAATAAAAAATAATTATGAATTTATATAAAGGAACATACTACACAGCTGGTATACTATCTTTAATTGGTATACTTTTAGTTGCATTTATAATTCAAGGATCTACTGATTTAATAGGAACGTTATTATACATAGCATACACTATCTTAGCACTAATTATCTCTTTTGTTTTATTCTTCACCTTAAAAAACATCACCTCCAACAAGGCTTTATTACTAAGCACTTCCAAGGTTGTAGGAATATTTTTAGGTACAGCATTAATCTGTTACTTTGTTTTATCATCTGGAGAAGAAACACCTTTAAGAGATGGTAATATGTTGTCAGCATCTGGCTCTAAGTTAGTTAGCGCAGGATTATTCATGTTTTATGCACTTATTTTAGCTGCAACATGTATAATGATGTTTTTTGGAGTAAAAAACATGAAAAAATAAATTATGGCTAAACGATCATCCCCTGAAGTTAATGCAGGATCAATGGCTGATATTGCATTTTTATTACTAATTTTTTTCTTGGTTACTACTACTATTGAAACTGATTCTGGTATAAGCAGAAAGCTTCCTCCAATGGAAGAATCAGAAGAAGATGTAATAATCAAACAGAAAAATATTTTTACCGTTTTATTAAATGGTAAAGATCAACTTTTAGTTGAGGATGAAGTAATGGAATTAGAAGAGTTAAGAGCTGCTGCAATAAAATTCTTAGACAATGGTGGTGGGTCTGGAGAAGATAAGTGTGATTATTGCAAAGGTGCTCGTGATCCAAAATCATCCGATAATCCAGACAAAGCAATAATTTCACTAAAAAACGAAAGAGAAACGACTTACGCTACATACATTTCCGTTCAAAATGAATTGGTTGCAGCATATACTTCTCTCAGAAATAAAAGAGCTGAAGAGTTATTTGGAATTTCTTACACTGAGATGCAGAAAAATTACAAAGATGTTAATTGGCCTGGCAGTAAATTAAAATTAAAAGAAAATATAACTCAAATAAAATTAGAATATCCTCAAAAATTATCTGAGGTTCAATAACAAATATTATGTCTAAATTTAATAAGAAAAAAAAAGGTGAATTGCCAGCTGTAAATACAGCTTCTCTTCCTGATATAGTTTTTATGCTATTATTCTTCTTTATGGTTGCTACTGTCATGAGAGATAATGAATTGAAAATAAAAAATGAACTTCCTGCTGCAGATCAAGTTGAAAAATTAGACAAGAAAGATTTGGTTATGTACATATACTTAGGAAGACCTAACGATGGCTTTAAAGATCAGTTTGGTGAAGAGGCTAGAATACAGCTCAATGACAAGTTTGCTGAGGTTTCTGATGTTCCTTCGTTCATATACTCAGAAAGAGAATCTAAAAGAGAGGAATTAAGACCTTTCCTTACTACCGCTTTAAAAGTTGATAAAGAAGCTTCTATGGGAATTGTAGGAGATGTTAAACAGGAACTTAGAAAGGTCAATGCTTTAAAAATCAACTATACTACCAGAATTGGTGATGTTTCTTTAAACAAGAATTAACAAAATTTTCTTTTTATCTAAATTTGTTTTCTTAATCTTGCTACTGGAATATTTAATTGCTCCCTGTATTTAGAGACTGTTCTTCTTGCTATTTTATACCCTTCTTTGTTCAGTAGTTTCACTAAAGAGTCATCTGTTTCTGGTTTTCGTTTGTCTTCTTCTTCAATAATATTCTCAAGTTTTTTCTTTACCTCAATTGTAGATATTTCTTCTCCTTTATTATTTATCATTGATTCACTGAAGAATTCTTTAATCAATTTTGTTCCGTATGGAGTATCAACGTATTTGCTATTCGCGACTCTAGAAATTGTAGAAATATCCATATTAATTTTATCAGCAATATTTTTCAAAATCATTGGTTTTATTTTCTTTTCATCACCAGACAAAAAGTAAGCTTCTTGAAATGTCATAATTGCTTTCATAGTCAACATTAATGTTTGTTCTCTTTGTTCAATAGCTTCAATAAACCATTTTGCGGAATCTAATTTTTGTTTTATAAATTGTACTGCTTCTTTTTGAGATTTTCTCTTTTTTTCTAAGCTGTATCCTTTGAGCATTTCGGTATATTCCCTACTAACATTCATAGTTGGTTTGTTCCTACCATTTAGACTTAACAGTAATTTATCATTTATTATTTCGATCTTAAAATCTGGAATTACTTGTTCAATTAATTTTGTACTATTGACAGACAATGAATTAGCTGGTTTAGGATTTAATTTTTCAATTTCTTTAATAGCTATTTTTAATTCTTCTTCTGATATCTGATACTTACTTAGTAACTTTTCAAAATGTCTTTTAGAAAATAAATCAAATGAATCTTCGATTATATCTAAAGCTAGTTTTGTACTTATTTCATTTGAATCTTTTCTTCTTAGTTGTAATACTAAACACTCCTGAAGAGACCTTGCGCCAATTCCAGGAGGATCTAGATTTTGAATAATTTTTAGAATGGACTCTACGGTCTTGTGTTCTGTAATTATATTTTGAGTAAAAGCAAGATCGTCAATTATATCTTCAAGGTTTTGTCGAATATATCCGTCCTCATCAATACACCCGACCAGAAATTCAGCAATTTTCATTTCTAAATCATTTAATCTTTCTGTACGTAATTGATTAAGAATTAGTTGTGTAAATGACATTCCTGATGCATAGGGGATAGAATTTTCATCTTTATTAGAAGAATTATAAGAATTGAGTTTGTAATCAGGAATTTCATCATCATTGATATAATCTTCCACATCAATATTTTCATCATCATTGAATTCATCATTATTTATAAGCTCTGTAATTTCAAGCGCAGGGTTTTCTTCAATTTCTTGTTTTAGTTTTTGTTCAAAATCTAAAACAGGCAATTGAATTAGCTTCATCAATTGGATTTGTTGAGGAGATAGCTTTTGAGATAATTTTAATTTTAAGGACTGCTTAAGCATCTGTTAAATTTTTAGAACTCTGCATTTTGTGGAGTTCTTGGAAAAGGAATTACATCTCTAATATTTGACATTCCGGTTGCAAACATAATTAACCTTTCAAATCCAAGTCCAAAACCTGAATGTTTAGCTGTCCCAAACTTTCTCAAATCTGTATACCACCACAAATCATTTGGATTTACGCCTATATCATTCATTTTTTTATTTAAGACATCCAATCTTTCTTCACGTTGAGATCCACCAACAATTTCTCCAATGCCTGGAAATAGAATATCCATTGCTTTAACAGTTTTGTTGTCATCATTCAGTTTCATGTAAAAGGCCTTAATTTTTGCAGGATAATCATATATTATGACTGGGCATTTAAAATGTTTTTCAACTAAATATCTTTCATGTTCACTTTGTAAATCTGCACCCCAGTTTTCTATTAAATACTTAAATTTTTTCTTCTTGTTAGGCTTGCAATTTTTTAGTATTTCAAACGCTTCAGTATAACTTATTCTCTTAAAATCATTGTTTATAACAAATTTGATTTTTTCAATTAGAGTCATTTCACTTCTAAGATTTTGCGGCTTTGTTTTATCTTCTTTAATTAATCTTTGTTCTAAAAACTCTAGATCATCGATGTTGTTCTTGACAATGTATTGTAACAGATATTTTAAAAAACTTTCTGCTAAATCCATATTACCATATAAATCCATAAAGGCAACTTCAGGTTCAATCATCCAAAATTCAGATAAATGTCTTGATGTATTTGAATTTTCTGCTCTAAATGTTGGCCCAAAAGTATATACTTTTCCTAATGACATAGCATAGGTTTCGGCTTCCAGTTGTCCAGAAACTGTTAGACTTGTTTCTTTACCAAAAAAATCTTTAGAAAAATCTACTTCACTATTTTCATCTAACGGTGGATTTTTTGGATTTAGAGTGGTTACTCTAAATTGTTCACCAGCTCCCTCAGCATCACTTGATGTAATTATAGGGGTATGAACATAGTAGAAACCATTGGAGTTAAAATAATTATGTACAGCAAATGATAAACTTGATCGCAGTCTCATAATGGCACTAAAAGTATTAGTCCTGGTCCTTAAATGTGCATTATCACGTAGAAATTCAAACGAATGTTTTTTGGGTTGTATAGGAAATTCTTCTGAATCACATTCACCTAAAACACTTAGGTCAGAGACAATAATTTCAAATTTCTGACCACTTCCTTGACTTTCAACTAAATCACCAGTAATCTCTAAACTTGTTCCGGTATTTATTTTTTTTAAAACACTTTCGTCAAAATTTTCAAAATCAACAACACATTGTACACTAGAAATAGATGAGCCATCATTTAATGCTATAAAGCGATTAGCCCTAAAAGTTCTAACCCAACCATTTATGGTTACTTTAGACATAGTTTTGGTACTTAGCAAAAGATCTTTTATTGAATGATTTTTCATTTGACTTTAAATTATATTTTCAAAGATAAGTATTAAAATAAATTATACTTAATTTACCACATCTTCATCTTCAATAATTTTTATCAAAGGTTCTTTTAAAACTTTTTCATTTGCTATTGAGCCTTCTAGGGACAGTAACATTGAAGGCAACAGTAAAAGGTTAGATAACATTGCAAATAATAATGTAGCAGAAACTAATGCGCCCAGAGCTACTGTACCTCCAAAATTTGATACTGTAAATACTGAAAACCCAAAAAACAATACAATTGAGGTATAAAACATACTAACCCCAGTTTCACGAAGAGCATTGTAGACAGATTTTTTTACTTCCCAATTATTAGTAATTAACTCTTGTCTATATTTAGCTAGAAAATGAATTGTATCATCAACTGCAATCCCAAATGCAATACTAAATATTAGTATTGTAGATGGTTTTATGGCAACACCTAAATAACCCATTAAACCAGCAGTAACAATCAATGGTAATAAGTTAGGAATCAAAGAAATAAATATCATTTTTAAAGATCTAAACATATAGGCCATTAATAGTGCTATTAAAAATATGGCTAAAGAAAGAGAGATAATCAAATTTTTCACCAAATATTTAGTTCCTTTTTGAAATAAATATGCTTTTCCTGTTATTGAAACTTCAAAATTATTGGATGGCATTATTTTAGAAATCTCATAATTTAATTTTTTTTCAATTTCTTCCATCTTTTCAATTTCCATATCCTTCATAAAAGCTGTGATCCTTGTGTATTGACCTGTAGAATCTACATAGTTTTTAATTAGATCAATATCAGAACCAGAAGTTGAATTTTTAGCATACGATAATATAAAGCTATTTTCTTGAGAAGTCGGAACTTGGTAATATTTAGGGTTGCCATTGTAATATGCTTGTTTAGAGTATTTCACTAAGCTTACCATTGAAATAGGTTTAGATAATTCAGGAATTTCTAGAATTACATCTTCTATTTTACTCATTTTTTTTATGGTGGAAAGTTTTGTAACTCCTTTTTTGCGCTTGGTATTTATTAAAATCTCTAGAGGCATTATTCCGTTAAACTCTTTTTCATAAAACATTATATCATCGAACCAATCTGCTTTTTGTGGCATGTCGTCAATAATACTACCAGAAATTCGAATTTGATATATACCAATAATACTTGTAACAAGAAGTAGAACAGAAATTATGTAAATATTGATTTTACTTTTTTTTACAGTTTTTTCAATCCAATCTCCTAAAGAATTTATCCAAGTTCTATTTAAGTGCTCTAAGTGCTTTTCTTCAGGAATTGGTAAAAAGCTATAAATTATCGGAATTATTAAAATACATAATATGAAAATTGCCAAAATACTAAGAGATGCTACAATACCAAATTCTTTTAGAAGTTTACTATTTGTAATGATAAAAGTTGCAAATCCTGATGCAGTAGTTACATTTGTCATTAAAGTAGCATTACCAATTTTAGTAATTACTTTTTGTAGAGATTTTGCTTTATTCCCATGCTTATTTACTTCATGCTGATATTTATTTATAAGAAAAATACAATTTGGAATTCCAATTACTATTATTAGTGGTGGTATAAGACCAGTAAGAACCGAAATTTCAAAATCACCTGGAGGAGTATTTGTGATAAAAAGCCCTAAAATTCCAACCGTCCAAACAACCCCAATCATTACAACAAATAACGAAATAAACGTTGCACGGTAAGACCTAAAGAACAAGAAAAATATTATTGAAGTAATTATTAGAGCTAAAATCACAAAAGTGGAGATTTCACTTTTTATGTTTTCAGCATTTTTTGTTCTGACGTAAGGCATGCCAGAAATTTTAATGTCCAAATTGTAATTTGACTCAAACGATTTAACTTTAGGGATTAAAACATTATTAATATATGTTTCTCTACCAGGTTCATTTACTATTGATTTCTTTAAATGAATAGCTGTTCTTACAGATTTTGTTTTAGTATTGAATAAAAATTCATCATAAAAAGGGTATTTTTCAAACAGTTCTTTTTTTATTGAAATTAGTTCAATATCAGACTTGATTGTATCTTTTATAAAAGGTTCGAGGTAAAACTGTTGTTTCTTTTTATCCTTTTTAAGTTTTTGTAAGTCACCAATAGCTATTACAGACTCAACAAAGCTAGTATCTTTTAAAACCTTTGATAAATTATTCCATGCATTGAGATTTTCAGTTGTGAAGAGTAAAGAGTCTTTAACTCCAATTACAATCAAATTTCCTTCTTCCCCAAATTTATCAGTAAAATCTAAGTACTCAAGGTTTACTTCATGATTGTCTGGCAACAAATTAGCTTCAGTGTTTGAAAACTTTATATATTGCCATTGGCTAATAAAAAATGAAGTAGCCAAGGATAATAAAGCGATTATTAAGATTCTGTTTTTTAGAATTAAATTCGAAACTGAATCCCAAAATCCAACTAAAAATACTCTAGCCATGTTATTTAATTGTGTATTTAGTAAAGATATTAATTACAGTAATATTATTCTAGTAAATAATATATTATAAAGTCATAATCTCTTTCTGTTTTACTTCAAATATTGAATTAATATTATCAATATTCTTGTTTGTCAATTCTTGAATATCTTTTTCTGCATTTTCTTTTAAATCATCAGAAAATCCATCAGATTTTTTTATTTCATTGTTAGCATCTTTTCTAGAATTTCTAACAACAATTTTTGCTTCTTCTGCTTCACTTTTAGCTTGTTTAGCTAAATCAATTCTTCTTTCTTCAGTAAGTGCAGGAACATTTATAATTATGCTTTCCCCATTATTCATTGGATTAAATCCTAAATTAGCATTCATAATTGCTTTTTCAATTTCAGCTAATAAATTTTTTTCCCAAGGTTGTACAACTATAGTTCTTCCATCAGGTGTATTAACACTAGCAACTTGAGTTAATGGAGTTAATGCTCCATAATATTCAACAACAATACTTCCAAGCATTGAAGTATTAGCTTTACCTGCTCTTATATTTAATAGTTTTTTTTCTAAATGTTTTACTGCATTAGACATTGCTTCTTCTGCTGATTCAAAAATAAATTTTAATTCTTCTTCCATTCTATTTAAGTTTATTTAAAATGATTTAAAGGTTAACAGTTGTGCCAATTTTTTCTCCTGAGATTAATTTTAATAAGTTCCCTCTTTTGTTCATGTCAAACACAATTATAGGTAATTTATTCTCTTGGCTAAGAGTAAATGCTGTAGTGTCCATTACCTTTAATCCTTTTGTTAAAACATCCTCAAATGAAATGTTATCAAACTTTATTGCATTAATATTTTTTTCAGGATCTTCGTCATATATTCCGTCAACTCTAGTCCCCTTTAAAATTACATCTGACTCAATTTCAATTGCTCTTAGCACTGCAGCAGAATCAGTTGTGAAATATGGATTTCCAGTCCCACCACCAAAAATAACAACTCTTCCTTTTTCTAAATGCCTTATAGCTTTTCTTCTTATAAAAGGTTCGGCAACTTCATTAATTTTTATGGCAGTTTGAAGTCTTGTTGGAGCTCCAGAATTTTCTAAAGTACTTTGTAAAGCAAGACCGTTAATCACGGTAGCTAGCATACCCATATGATCGCCTTGTACCCTATCAATTTTATGTTCATTATTGTTAGAAAAACCTCTGAAAATATTTCCACCTCCAATAACAATAGCAACCTGTACACCTAAGTCTACTATTTGTTTAATATCTGTTGCGTAGTCTTGTAATCTCTCTGGGTCAATACCAAAGTTTTTATTGACCATTAAGGCTTCACCTGAAAGTTTGAGTAATATCCTTTTGTATTTCATGCTTAATTTTGAAGTTAAGCTAAGATACTGCAGATTTTTTAATTAAATAAAAAAAAATAATAAGGAAATTATTAGCCTAAGGCTACTCTTTTGAATTCAACAATACTTAAATCTTGCTGATATGAACTCACATAATTTTTAACGCTTTGTTTACTGTCCTTAATAAAGTCTTGATTCACAAGAGTGTTGTCTTTAAAAAATCTTTTTAACTTACCCTTAGCAATATTGTCTAACATTGATTCTGGTTTGCCTTCTGATCTTAATTGGTCTTTAGCAATTTCAATTTCTTTTTCAATTACAACTGAATCTACTCCATTCTCATCTAATGCAATTGGGTTCATAGCAGCAACTTGCATAGAAACATCTTTAGCAGCTAGATCTGAACCTTCAATATTAGCAGATAATCCAACTATTGAAGCAATTTTATTTCCAGCATGTATATAAGATCCAACAAAAGGGGCATTTACTTTTTCAAAAGCATTTATTTCTAACTTTTCTCCAATGACACCAGTTTGTTCAATCAATTTTTCGCTAACTGTTAAATCACCAATTTTAGAATTTAATAGCTCTTCTTTTGAGTTACAGTTAAGTGCAATCACAGCTATATTATTTGCTAATTCTACAAAGTCTTCATTTTTACCAACAAAATCTGTTTCACATCCAAGAACTATAGCTACTCCAACTGTGTTATCATCATTAGTTTTTGTAATAGCAGCACCCTCCGAGGATTCTCTATCAGCTCTTTTAGCAGCAACTTTTTGCCCTTTTTTTCTAAGAATTTCAATTGCTTTTTCTAAGTTACCGTCAGCCTCAACTAATGCCTTTTTACAGTCCATCATTCCAGCACCTGTTGTTTTTCTTAAGTTATTTACTTCTGCAGCTGTTATTTTTGCCATGATTTGAAAAAATTATAAGATTGTTGTATTGTAATTTATTTGTCTTCAGATTTAGTTTCTGATTCTGTTTCAGCTTTAACTTCTTCAACTTTAGCTTCTTCAACTTTAGTTTCTTCAACTTTAGTTTCTTCAACTTTAACTTCTTCAACTTTAGCTTCTTCAACTTTAGCCTCATGCTTTACAGCTTTAGAATCGTCTTTACTATTTTCTTTTTCAGAATTTCTTTCAGCTAAACCTTCTTGTATAGCAGGGGTAATATTTTCTAAAATTTTAGTAATTGATTTTGATGCATCATCGTTAGATGGAATAACATATTCTACTTCTCTTGGGTCAGAGTTAGTATCAACCATTGCAAATATTGGAATATTTAATTTTTGAGCTTCTTTAATTGCTATGTGCTCTCTAATTATATCTACAACAAATAATGCCCCAGGCAACCTTGTCATATCTGAAATAGATCCCAAATTCTTTTCTAATTTTTCTCTAAGCCTACCCACTTGTAGTCTTTCTTTTTTAGAAAGAGTGTTAAATGTGCCATCTTTTTTCATTCTATCAATTGCAGCCATTTTTTTAACTGCTTTTCTGATAGTTACAAAATTTGTCAGCATTCCACCAGGCCATCTTTCAGTAATGTATGGCATATTTACTTTTGAGGCAGATTCTGCAACAATTTCTTTAGCTTGTTTTTTTGTAGCTACAAATAATATTTTTCTTCCAGATGCAGCAATTTTTTTCAGTGCCTCAGAAGCTTCGTCAATTTTTGCAACAGTTTTGTAAAGATTAATAATATGGATCCCGTTTCTTTCCATGTAGATGAAAGGAGCCATGTTTGGATTCCATTTTCTTGTAAGATGTCCAAAGTGAACACCTGCTTCTAATAATTCTTTTACTTCTAATTTTCCCATTTTGTGATAGTTTACTTTCTGTTGAATAGCAATGCCTAGTGTTTATAACTTGATCATTTAGATGCTAAACTAAATCTTGAATAAAAATTCATAGACAACAAAAACTGGTTATTAATTTTATCTTTTCGAGAACTGGAATTTTTTTCTAGCCTTTTTCTGACCGAATTTTTTCCTTTCAACCATTCTTGGATCTCTTGTTAACAAGCCTTCAGGTTTAAGAATTCCTCTATTTTCTTCATTTAATTCACACATAGCTCTTGATAGAGCTAGTCTTACAGCTTCAGCTTGACCTGTAGCCCCACCTCCGTAGACATTAATGTTTATATCAAACTTTTTCTCATTACTAGTCATAACAAGAGGTTGGTTTATTTTAAATTGTAGCGTTGGTGTAGGAAAGTAAACTGAAGAATCTTTCTTATTTACAGTAATTTTACCTTTACCTTTTTTTAGATATACTCTAGCAACAGCTGTTTTTCTACGTCCAATTTTATGAATTGTATCTTCCATTAATTCACTTCGTTTAAGTTAATAATAGTTGGTTTTTGAGCTTCATGATTATGACTTGAATCAGAATTCACATATAAGTTTCTAAATAATGCAGCCCCAAGTTTGTTTTTTGGAAGCATTCCTTTAACTGATTTCTCAACAATTATAGATGGATTTTGATCAAAAAGTTGTGTGGCAGATTTAAATCTTTGTCCACCAGGATACCCTGTATGTCTTACATACATTTTTTCTTCCCATTTGTTTCCGCTTAGCTTAACTTTAGAGGCATTAATTACAATAACATTGTCTCCACAATCTACATGAGGTGTAAAATCTGTTTTGTGCTTTCCTCTTAATAAGATAGCTACTCTTGAAGCTAATCTACCTAAATTTTGACCATCTGCATCAACAATTACCCACTGCTTATTTACGGTAGCCCTGTTTGCTGAAATAGTTTTATAACTTAAATTATCCAATTTATAATATTTTCATTAATAATTATTTTCTCTCGAAAAGAGTGTGCAAATCTACAATTATATATTTGAATAGCAAATAGAACTATAAAATTATTTTTTTGGGATACAGACTAAATAGATATATGTAAATAATTTAATGTGCTTCTAACCAGTTGAGACCATAATCTATATCTACTGTTAATGGGATATTTAATTTAAAAGCATTTTCCATTTCCTCTCTAATAACTGAAATAGTTTGACTTATTTCTGGCTTATAGACATCAAATACTAATTCATCATGAACTTGTAATAACATTTTACTTGACAATTTTTCTTTTGATAATCTATTATGAATATTGATCATTGCTATTTTGATAATATCTGCTGCGGTTCCTTGTATCGGGGCATTTACTGCGTTTCTTTCAGCTCCACTTCTAACCAATCCATTATTTGAATTAATATCCTTAAGGTATCTTTTTCTCCCAATTAATGTTTTAACATACCCATTATTTCTTGCGAAAGCAATCTGATCACTAATGAATTTTTTTAAATTTGGATATTTTTCATAATAGGTTTCGATAAGCTCTTTTGATTCAGATCTAGATAAATCCGTTTGATTACTTAATCCAAATGCAGAAACACCATATATAATACCAAAATTAACTGTTTTAGCATTTGATCTTTGTGTTTTAGTCACTTCAGTTACTGGAATATCAAACACTGTTGATGCAGTAGAACTATGAATATCTTCATTATTATTAAATGCTTTAATCATATTCTTTTCCTCACTCATAGATGCTATTATTCGTAATTCTATCTGTGAATAATCAGCAGCCAGTAAAAAGTGATTTTCATCTTTAGGAATAAAAGCTTTTCTAATTTCTCTACCCCTTTCGGTTCTAATAGGTATATTTTGTAAGTTGGGATTTATACTACTTAATCTACCAGTCGAAGCTACTGTTTGTAGATATTCAGTGTGAACTCTATTTGTAGAATTTAATACTTGATTAGGTAAAGAATCAACATATGTACTCATCAATTTTGACAAGCTTCTGTATTGAATAATATTTTTGACAAAATCATGCTTTAAAGATAGCTCTTTCAGAATATCCTCAGAGGTTGAAAATTGACCAGTTTTAGTTTTTTTAGGATTTTTAACTAACTCCATTTTTTCAAATAAAACTTCTCCTAATTGTTTAGGGGAGGAAATGTTGAAATTTTCTCCAGCTTCAGAGTAAATTAATTGTTCTAAAATTGAAATATCGTCAATTAAATCCTTTTTTAACGATTCAAGGAATTTAATATCTAAATTGATTCCTTGAACTTCCATATCAGCTAAAACTTTTAAAAGTGGAGTTTCAATTTTATCAAATAAGCTTAATAGCTTAGTATTGATTAGTTCAGTTTTAAAATGACTTTTTAATTGAAGGTTTACATCTGCCTGTTCGCATATATAATCTTTTACTTGACTTGCCTCTAAATCGGAAATTAATTTTTGATTTCTCCCCTTACCTGTTATCAATTGTAAATCAATTAATGTGTAATTTAGATATGTTTCAGACAGTAGATTAATAGAGTGGTTAGTATCAGGATTAATAATGTAATGAGCTAATTTAGTATCAAATATTTGACCCTTAACTTTTAAGTTGTATTGACTAAGAAGTTTAATGTCATTTTTAATATCATCACTAATTTTTTCAATATTTTCATTTTCAAAAAATGACTTTACCTCATTAATTTCAAAGTCATTCGAAAAGGATAAGTAGTATGCTTTTCCTTTTTCCCAACATATCGAAATTCCTACTATTTCATCTGACAAATAATTTATTTTATTTGATAAAAGTTTGTAGCTAACAGATGTATTAATATTAAGTTTTTTTAATAACAGTTTTAAACCAAAACTTGAATCAATTGTTTGGTAATAGTTTGATGAATTAGATAGATTATTTCTTTTAAATATTTTTTGTTTTTCAATTGTATTTGTTTCATCGAATAAAGAAAACTGACCTGATCCAGCATTTTCTACTGGAGTTTGTTTAGTTGATTCTGATTTTATTTTAAACCCTTCTTTTTCGTTATCATTATTAATCTTAAAAATTTTGTCAACACTTTCTATTAATCTTCTAAATTCTAATTCCCTGAAAACATCTTTAACTTCTGATGAATTTGTTACCTTAAATTTAAATTCGTTGGGGCTGAAATCAACAGGTACATCGAGGATTATTGTTGCAAGTTTTTTGGAGAGTAATCCTAATTCTTTATTTGATTCTATTTTCTCTTTTAATTTACCTTTTAATTTATCAGTGTTAGCTAATAATTTCTCCATACTACCATATTCCGCAATAAATTTCTTAGCAGTTTTATCCCCAACTCCAGGCAGTCCAGGAATATTATCAGCCGAATCTCCTTTCATACCTAAAAAATCGATTACTTGAATTGGATCAGAAACCTCAAACTTATTTTTCACTTCATCTACACCCCAAACTTCATAGCCACCACCAAACATCGGTTTATACATAAAAATGTTTTCAGTAACTAGTTGTGCAAAATCTTTGTCAGGGGTAACCATAAATGTCTGGTAACCTTCTATTTCTGCTTTTTTGGATAAAGTTCCAATTATATCATCTGCTTCGTATCCTTTTTTTACAACAACTGGAATGTTTAATGCTTTTAGTATTTGCTCAATAAAAGGCACTGCAATTTTAATTGCCTCCGGAGTTTCATCTCTATTTGCTTTATACTCTGAAAATATTTCAACTCTGTCTTGACTACCCCCTTTATCAAAACAAACTGCTAAATAATCTGGATTTTCTCTTTTAATTACATCAAATAGGGAATTAGTAAACCCTAAAATTGCAGAGGTATCAAGTCCTTTTGAATTAATTCTCGGGTTTTTTATAAAAGCATAATAGCCTCTAAATATTAGAGCATATGCATCTATTAAAAATAATCTTTTCTTATTCATTAAATTATACTAATTATAAAAAATTAGCCACTGTAATAATTGGACTTAAATGTTTTATTAAGATTGTTTTCGTATTTAGTTATACTAAAACCGTCATGAATTGAATAACTCCCGGTCTCTCCAATTTTATTAATAGCAATATAACCTACTTGAAAATCTTTATAATTACTATTCTTTTTTGAAACGATTCTTCTAATAGCTTCTTCACAAGCCTTTTGCGGACTAAAACCATTTCTCATTAATTCAACTATTAAAAAACTCCCAACTGTTTTAACAACTTCTTCTCCTAAACCTGTAGCAACAGCTCCCCCAACTTCATTGTCAATAAATAGCCCAGACCCAACTATAGGAGAATCTCCAACCCTACCAGACATTTTGTAAGCTAAGCCACTTGTTGTACATCCACCAGAAATATCACCATTTTTATCAATAGCCAGCATTCCTATAGTATCGTGATTTTCAATATTTATTATTGGTTTATATTCTGATTTCTTTTTCCAGTTCAACCAATCTAATCTAGATTTATCAGTTAATAGTTTTTCCTTTTTATAACCTAAAGAGTATGCAAATTTTTCAGCACCAACCCCTGCTAACATGACATGAGGTGTTTCTTCCATTATTTTTCTTGCTACCGAAATAGCGTGAGTTATATTTTTTAAATATAATACGGATCCGCAATCTCCATTAGAACTCATAATACATGCATCCAATGTTACATTTCCATCTCTATCTGGCAACCCACCCTTTCCAACAGATTTATTATTAACATCTGCTTCCTCTATCATACACCCTTGCTCTATTGCATCTAAAGAACTAGATCCACTTTCTAATAAATCCCACGCTTTTTTTGTTGCATTTTTTACATCCCAAGTCGCTATAACTAATGGAAATTTTTTCAGTTTCAATTGAGGTTCATTTATTTCCAAGGCAAATGAACTAGGGATACCAACACTTACACCTAGTAAAGAGCTTTTTTTGATAAATCCTCTTCTTTTCATTAATTAATTTTCAATTTGATCTCCTAATATTTTTTTAGTTAAAAACGCGTAAAGAATTAGATAAGCAAAACATAATACTGCTACCCAATAAGATGACTGAATAGTGAAAATATCAGCAATTTTTCCTTGAATAGGAGGGATAATAGCGCCACCTAAAATCATCATTACCAAAAATGAAGATCCTTGTGAAGTATATTTACCTAAACCAGTAATACTTAATGAAAAAATACAAGGCCACATTATAGAGCAGAAAAGACCACCACTGATAAAGGCAAACAATGCTACTGTCCCGGTTGAAAATAACCCTATTAACATTGCTGTTAATCCAATCATGCTAAATACTTTTAGAGTTGCTATTGCTTTGTCTTTAGCAATAAAAAAGCCAACAATTTGTATAGCTACAATAACTGAAAATATAATAATTTCATTCATCGTGTAACTTCCGTAATTAACTAAAACAATTACTCCAAAAGCTATATATGGAACTATTATTAAAAGAACTTTCTTTAACCCCTTTGTTGGATTAAAAACACTAATTGCTCCAGTCCATCTGCCAATCATTAAACCTCCCCAATATAATGAGATATATTTAGCAATTTCTGTATCACCTAGTGCTGGTAAACCTAGTCCATTCAGGTTATTTACTTTATCGGTAACTAACTTTAAAACTTCACCTAAATTACTCTGAATTGTTACCTCAACCCCAACATAGGTAAATATAGCTAACATTCCAAGCGCAAGTTGTGGGTATTGTAATGCTCCCCATCCTTTAGGATTAGTAGAAGATTTAACATATGCAAAATATATACATCCAACAACGGCAATTAGAGATGCTATTATCGCCGCTAACCTTTTGTATTCTAAATCTTCAACTGTACCTGTGTAATTGTAGGACTCTGCGTAAGTATAAAATACCCATCCAAAACACAAGAATATTATAACTGTTAGAGAAATTAATAAATTCATTGCTTTATTAGCAGATTCAAATGGCTCTATTGTAATACCATCTGGTAAACTTTTCGAAAAGTAGAAAACTGCAGCACATAAAATAAACAGAGCAGCTACTCCAAGATATAAACCTTGCATTTTTGAAAACTCAGCAGTTCCTTCGCCTGATAAGGTTCCAAAAATTATAAATGCAACTGCTAAAGGACCTATAGTTGTACCGAAAGAATTAACACCTCCTGCAAGATTTAATCTTGAGGACCCTGATTTAGGATCGCCAAGAGAAACTGCAAAGGGGTTTGCTCCAGTTTGTTGTAGAGAAAAACCTAAACCTACAATAAATAGTGCGAGTAAAACCCAATAAAACACTTCTGTTTGTCCAGGTTCAGCTCCATTTATAGCTGGATACATTACTAGAGCACCAACAGTTGAAATTAATAATCCATAGATAATTCCTTTTTTGTATCCCCAACTATTGAAAATATCCTTTTTTCTTTGACTAGATAATATAAATAGAATCAGGGCTCCGATATAATACGCTCCATAAAATGCAAAATCAACAAGCTGAGATTGAAATTGATCTATCTCAAAGTATTCTTTGCAAAATGGAATAAAAACACCATTTGAAGCACCTATAAAGCCCCAGAAAAAAAATACGCTAACCAAAGTAGCTAAAGCAGAATTATTATTTTGATTTTTCATTAATATTAATTTTTAAAAAATTGTTAGTTGTCTAAAATAAGTAAAGCAATTAAGATTATTTAACATTTTATTAAATAAATTTTAATTAAACATCAACAATTATAACTATATATTTACATTTAATTATGAGCTGGATTTTTTTTCTATTATTTATTATTTTTGTTGATTATTACTCATACCAGTCAATAAAAAATATTTCCAAAAATAGAATTGTAAAATATTCTTATTTCATAGTTTCTTTTTTAATAGTTTTTTATTTCTTCTATAAATATAAAATACATGCTGAGGGTACTTACAAAGCATTAGCCCTTGGTTTATTAATTTCTTTTTATAGTCCAAAATTAATTCTAATAATTTTAAATTTTAGCGAGGATTTCTTTAGACTTATTATAGCCTCAAGTAATAAAATATTTAAATTTAATAAATCATTTGAATTGCCATCGAGAAGAAAATTTATTAGTAAGCTTGGGTTAGGTTTAGCATCACTTCCTTTTTTTAGTCTTAATTTTGGAATGATTTGGGGGAAAAACAATATAAAGGTTTTAAAATACACGCTTTTTTTTGATGACCTTCCAAGCTCATTTGACGGATTTCAATTAACTCAAATTAGTGATATTCATGCAGGAAATATAACTAGTATAGATAATTTAGAACACACTGTAAAACTAATAAATTCTCAGAACTCAAATGTAATTTTCTTCACAGGTGATTTAGTTAATAATGAGGCAAAAGAGTTAATCCCATGGATAAATACACTCTCGAAGCTTAAATCTAAAGATGGTATTTACTCTATTTTAGGAAATCATGATTACGGCGATTATCGATCGTGGCCCTCTGTAAAAGAAAAAACTGATAACTTTAACACGATAAAGCAATATCAAGAAGATATGGGATTTAATTTGTTAATAAATGACAGTGTTTATATAAAAAGAGGTAATCAAAAAATAGCTATTGTAGGAGTTGAAAACTGGGGAAATGGGTTTAGAAAATATGGAGACTTGTCTAAAGCGTCTGAGAAAATCAAATCAGAAGACTTTAAAATACTATTAAGTCATGATCCAACGCATTGGCAGAAAAAAGTTGTAGATGGAATTGATAATTATCAATTAACTCTTAGTGGCCATACTCATGGTGGACAGTTTGGAATAGAAATTCCTGGTTATATAAAATGGAGTCCTGTAAGCTTAAGGTATAAATATTGGGCAGGTATTTATAAAGAAAAAAATAGATATCTTAATGTAAATAGAGGCCTGGGAACAACTGCTGTTCCAGGTAGATTAGGAGTGTGGCCTGAAATTACAGTAATTACCTTAAAATCAACAAATAATGCTTAATCCTATGGAAATGTTATATTTGTATAACATTAATTGATTTAAAACTTTAAGTTATGTCAAAATTTGGAGAGTTAATCGATGTGGAAATTCCTGTACTTCTCGAATTTTTCACACAATGGGATGAAACCTCAAATGAGATGCATCCAGTGATAAAGGATGTTGCTGCTGCTATTGGCGATAAAGCTAAAGTTATTAAAATAGATGTAGATAAAAACAATGACTTAGCTGAGGCTCTTAGAATTAAAGGGCTTCCCACTTTTATTATATATAAAAATGGTGAAATGAAGTGGAGACAAAGTGGTGTTGAAGATGCCAATACTTTAATCGGTCGAATTCAAGAATACTTATAAAATTCATTCTTCTTTACCGATAAACAATTCTAAATAAGAATTAAAATCTTCCATTTGTTTTTCTAAATACTCATCTTCTTCATAAGAAATAATCACTCCTACTAATGATCGGTATCTTTCTATATCGGTATAAATTTCTTCAGCATATCTATTTTTGTTTTCGTCTTTAAGTTTGCTAAAATAAAATAGATTTTCTTTGTATTTATTTGCAATTTCTGAAAATAAATTTCTAGCCTTTTCTTTATTATCAAGTTTATAATATGAATTTATGTAAGATTCAAGAAGTGTGTAATATCCAAATATATTTACAGGCATATTTTCAATCACTATGTCAATTATTTCCTCCGCTTTTTTATTCTTGTTTTCTAAAATAAGTTGATCAACTAACCTAGATATATTACTTCTATAAGTGATGCTATTTTTTCTTGATTCAACATCAAAATATACATTTGCACTTCCTTTAGTTCCCCAATTCCAATTTTTAACCATATTGTACATTTTTTCTGTGTTAACTCTACCCATTTCATATGGGTTGGATTGATCCATTGGAGTTTTAATAGGGACTAATTTATAGCACAACCCTTCTAATTGTAAATAATCTTTCATCCATAAATAATCATCATCACCAAATGAGCCACCAGTAAAATAAATTGGTCTTTTCCAGTTGTTTTCAGCAATAATGTCAAGCATCATTAATCTGTTTTTGTAGAGTGCTTGACCTTTTATTTTAATTATTATTTCATCTACAATTTCATCCGATAAGCTACTTTCAACAATTTTATTATTAATTATAGATTCTTTGTTGACAGGGATTCGAATACTTTCTGAGGGAAGATAATTTGCATTCAAATCTTGCTCTCTAATATAATTGGTTTCGTAACCTTGTTTTTGAAGTAAGTTTTTATACTTATACTTATTGTCATCTTGTGTTACAAACTTAATGAATGTCTTAATGTCAATTGTGTCCAAAGTGGTAACTTCTTTTATTATATAATCTCTAGTTCCATATCTATATTTTTCATGAGATAAAGATGATGGTATAGGGTCACTTTCATATGCCTTTCTTTTCATTTGATCAATATACCAGTCTGTATTAAAAAGGCTGGTGTTTAAAACACGAACATCAGTTCTAATGCCCTCTATTTCTTGTAAATACCATAATGGGAAAGTATCATTATCGCCAATTGTAAATAAAATAGAATTTGGTTCACAAGATTCTAAATATTTGAGTGCCATTGAACGTGCAGTATACCTTCCAGAGCGATCATGATCGTCCCAGTTACTACTAGCAAGATTTATTGGTAGTATTAAAAGAAAAACTGGGATGGTTAAAAATTTAATATATTTTGAATTAATAAGCTGTTCGATAGAACGAATTAAGCTAAATATTCCAAAACCAATCCAAATACAATAAACATAAAATGAGCCCACAACTGAGTAGTCTCTTTCCCTAGGTTCAAATGGCCTAACATTAGTGTAAACTTGGATTGCAATACCTGTAAAAACAAAAAACACTAACATAGTCCAAAACAGTTCTTTGTCTTTATTGTATAAAAAATATAGTCCAATCAAGCCAATTATAAAAGGGATCATATAATATTTGTTCCTTGATTTGTTTTCAGCAACATCGATGGGCAAATTTTCTTGACTTAAGCCTAAATGAATTTCATCAACAAAATCAATTCCGCTAATCCAGTTTCCATGCATATCCATTCTTCCTTGAATGTCATCTTGGCGACCACTAAAATTCCACATAAAATACCTCCAATACATGTATCCGAGTTGATATTGAATAAGATATTTTACATTACTAATTATAGACGGTTTTTCAATATCAAGATATGTTCCATAGGATTTTAAAAATTTATGATGTTCATCATAATCTATGTCCCCCTGATATGTTCTTTTTTTAAAATCATTTACTAGTTCAACTAATTCTTTTGCCTCTGGCTGATTTTTATATTTTCTTTTAACCTCATAATCTAAAAACCCTGTATATCTCAGATAGTTTGAAGCGTGTTCAGAGCTCCACATTCTGGGCAGTATAGAAGCTTGTTCACTGTTAAAATTTTGACTAGCATTCTTATAATTATTAACTATTACATATTTATTTTGAGTTAAATCTTTTTCATATTTTGGCTTATCATCTTTGTATGGATTTTCTTCATCTAAACCAGAGTATTGGTCAGTGAATAGTGGACCATAAAATAAATGAGTTTTAGGATATTGTTCAAGATTATAGTAAGCTAATAATTGTCTAGCGTCAGACGGATCATTTTCATTAATTACTACATCTGAATTTGCTCTTATTGGAAGCATAATCCATGAAGAGAAACCGATTAAAATAAATAAAACACAAAGTGTGACTGTATTTAATGTTTTAATGTTATTTTTTACTGTGTAATTTAATAAATAATAGAAAAATGTAATTAATAATAATCCAGCTATTATAGACCCTGAATTGAAAGGTAGCCCAATGGAGTTAACAAAAAATACTTCCAAGACACTAAAATATCTAAGTATGTTTGGAGCTAAAAGTTTAAAGACAAACATTAGAATTCCAACTACCGCTATATTAGCAAAAATAAATTTCCTTAAAGTTATTGGTTTATAATTCTTGAAAAAATATATTAATCCAATTGCCGGAATAGTTAAAAGTCCCATAAAATGAACACCGAAAGAAAGGCCCACAATAAAACTAATAAGTATAAGCCATCTATTTCCTCTAGGCAGATGCATCTCTTGCTCCCATTTAAGACCTAAATAAAATAATACTGACATTATAAGTGTTGCCATTGCATAAACTTCTGTTTCTACCGCATTAAACCAAAAGGTATCAGTAAACATAAAGGATAAACTAGCCACTAAAGAGCTTGTTAATATTGTGAAATTATTATTTTTTTTAAGATCAATTTTTGAAGATACTTTTGACAACAATAAACTAATTGACCAAAACATGAACAATATTGTGAAAGCACTCGAAATACCGCTCATTAAGTTCATTATGTAACCAATTTGAGATGGATCCATTGCAAATATCGAGAAAAAAGCACCAAGCATTTGAAAAAGAGGAGCTCCAGGTGGATGGCCAACATTGAGTTTGGAAGCTGAGAGTATGTATTCACCGGCATCCCAAAAACTAACTGTTGGTTCTGCAGTTAGAGCATATACAGTAGCCGCAATTAAAAAACACATCCATCCTAAAATAGTATTCCATTTCTTAAAACTAATATCACTCATAAATATATTTTGAAAGCCAAATTTAACTATAAAATTTATACTCTATCTCTTTTAACAATTTTTTAATCAAAATTTATTTTTTAAAAAATCTTGTTAAAATAAAAGATTATTATAAATTTGCACGCTTAGCAATTGGCCTATGGTGTAACTGGTAACACGTCTGTTTTTGGTGCAGAAGAGTCTAGGTTCGAAACCTAGTGGGCCAACTGATAACCTTATTTACATTCTTCTTGAAGGAAGTAACTAAGAATAAAAATTAAATTTGTATATTTGCATCTTTAATTATTATTAATGATTATGAGGGGACTAAAGTCCCCTCTTTTTATAGCATTATGTTTAAATCAATTGTCGAAAAATTACTTAAAAAAAGTTTGTTAGAAAGAGAAGATCTTTTTTTAACAGACTTTGAAATCTTGTCTGGTAATAAAATTAGAATTGTCATCGACGGAGACAAAGGAGTTTTGGTAGAAGATTGTATGTTTATAAGTCGTGCCATTGAACACAACATAGACAGAGATGAATATGATTTTTCTCTTGAAGTAAGTTCAGCAGGAGCTTCTACAGCACTAACTATTTCTAGACAATTCGTGAAAAACATTGGTAGAGTTTTACAAGTTAAAACTAATGATAATCACTATGAGGCTAAATTAGTTGAAGCAACAAGTGATGAGATTAAACTAAAATGGAAACAACGTGAACCTAAAAAAATTGGTAAAGGTAAAGTCACTGTTGAAAAAGAAATAAATCTTTTATATAAAGATATAAACGAAGCAAAAGTTAAAATTAAATTTTAATATTATATTATGGAAAATATAGCCTTAATAGAGTCTTTTTCTGAATTTAAAGACGATAAATTAATTGACAGAATAACTCTAATGACTATTTTAGAAGATGTTTTTAGAAGTGCCTTAAAAAGAAAGTTTGGAGATGATGATAATTTTGATATTATAATTAATCCTGACAAAGGAGATTTAGAGATTTGGAGAAATAGAGTAGTTGTTGCTGATGGTGAAATTGAAGATGAAAATGGTGAAATATCGCTTAGTGAAGCAAGATTAATAGAGCCTGATTTTGAAGTTGGTGAGGATGTTTCAGAAGAAGTTAAATTAATTGACTTAGGTAGAAGAGCTATTTTAGCATTAAGACAAAACTTAGTTTCTAAAATTCATGAACACGATAATACTAATATTTATAAGCAATTTAAAGATTTAGTTGGTGAGATTTATACAGCTGAAGTTCACCATATAAGACATAGAGCTATCATATTACTTGATGATGAAGGAAATGAAATTATAATGCCAAAAGAAAAACAAATTCCATCTGATTTTTTTAGAAAGGGAGATAATATTAGAGGAGTTATTGAAAGTGTTGAATTAAAAGGGTCTAAACCATCAATAGTCATGTCAAGGACATCGCCTCTGTTTTTAGAAAAACTATTCGAACAAGAAATTCCTGAGGTATTTGATGGTCTTATAAATGTTAAGAAAGTGGTTAGAATCCCTGGTGAAAAAGCCAAAGTAGCAGTAGATTCATACGACGATAGAATAGATCCTGTTGGAGCATGTGTTGGTATGAAGGGGTCTAGAATTCATGGAATTGTTAGAGAGTTAGGTAATGAGAATATTGATGTGATTAATTACACAAATAATCTTCAGCTTTTTATAACTCGTTCACTAAGTCCAGCAAGAATTACTTCTATCAAAATTGATGAAGAAAACAAAAGAGCTGAAGTAATTTTAAAACCAGAAGAAGTTAGTAAAGCAATTGGACGTGGTGGTCATAATATTAGATTGGCAGGTCAAATTACTGGATATGAAATAGATGTGTTTAGAGAAGGAGTAGAAGAAGATGTAGAATTAAGAGAATTTAGTGATGAAATTGACGGATGGGTAATTGATGAACTTGCTAAGGCCGGTTTGGATACTGCAAAAAGTGTTTTGGAACAGGAAGTTGTTGACTTAGTAAAAAGAACTGATCTCGAAGAAGAGACTATTGTTGAGGTAGTTAGAATTCTTAAAGAAGAATTTGAAGATTGATAATATAATTTAAACCAATTTATGGCTGAAAATATTAGATTAAATAAAGTGTTAAGGGAGTTGAATATTTCAATAGACCGTGCTACAGATTTTCTTGAATCTAAAAGTATTGAAATTGAAAAACGTCCAACTACCAAAATTTCTTTAGAGATTTATGAACTTCTATCTGATGAATTTCAAACTGATGCAAATAAAAAAGTTGCTTCAAAAGAATTAGGTGAGGCTAAATCCAAAGAAAAAGAAGCTCTTAGAATCAAAAGAGAGGCAGAAATTGAACTTTTATTAAAGAAAAAAGAAGAAGATGCCAAAGTGATAACAGCTGCTTCGAAGTTAAAAGAAGTAAAAAAAGTTGGAAAAATTGACCTTCAGCCTAATTTAGCAAAAAACAAAGCTGTAAAAAGTAAAGATTCTGTAGAATCTTCACCCAATGAGATTAAAAAAACAGTTACAAATGAAAAGACTCCAAATGAAGTAATAATAGATCCCGAAAAATCTATTGCTACAACTGAAAAAGTTATTAATAAAGATGTTAATGTTGGTAACCAAGATAGTAAAGATGAATCTGACACGGTTACTACTAAATATAAAAAGTTATCTGGACTCAAATCAACTGGCGAAACTATTGATTTATCAAAATTTAAATCTGAAAAGAAAAAAGAGAGTCCATCTTCATCAAATTCAAAAAGAAAAAGAAGAAGAATTAGTAAGCCTAAAGATAATGCAAAAACTTCTCAAAAACCAGGTCAAAGAACAGCTCAAAAATCTAACTTCAAACCAAAGAATACCACTTCTAATAGAGAAGAGCCTAGTGCAGAGGAAGTTCAAAAACAAGTTAGAGAAACACTTGAAAAACTTCAAGGCAAGAGTTCAAAAGGTAAGGGTGCAAAATACAGAAAAGAGAAAAGAGACCAACATCGTCAAAAAACAGAAGATGAGCTTGCGAATGTAGAGGCAGAAAGTAAATTGTTAAAAGTGACAGAATTTGTCACTGCTAGCGAGGTTGCTACAATGATGGATGTCTCAGTTACTGAAATAATTTCAGCCTGTATGACCTTAGGAATGATGGTTACAATGAACCAGCGATTGGATGCAGAAACATTAAGTATTGTGGCTGAAGAATTTGGTTACAGTGTGGAGTTTGTTACTGCAGACATCGAAGATTCAATAGAAGAAATTCTAGATAATGAAGAAGATTTAAAACCAAGAGCACCAATTGTTACTGTCATGGGACATGTTGATCATGGTAAAACTTCGCTGTTGGATTACATCAGAAAAGAAAATGTTATTGCTGGTGAATCAGGTGGTATTACTCAACATATCGGAGCATACAGTGTAGAACTCTCTAGTGGACAAAAAATAACTTTTTTAGATACTCCTGGGCATGAGGCATTTACGGCAATGAGGGCCAGAGGAGCACAAGTAACAGATTTAGCAATTATTGTAATTGCTGCAGACGATGATATAATGCCTCAAACAAAAGAGGCTATCTCTCATGCTCAAGCAGCAGGAGTTCCAATAGTCTTTGCAATTAATAAAATTGATAGACCTACGGCCAACCCTGATAAAATTAAAGAAGGTCTTTCTCAAATGAACCTTTTAGTTGAAGATTGGGGAGGTAAAATTCAGTCTCATGATATATCTGCTCTAAAGGGTGATGGTGTTGATGACTTGCTAGAAAAAGTATTATTAGAGGCAGAGCTTTTAGAGCTTAAGGCTAATCCTAATAGAGCTTCTTCAGGAACAGTTGTTGAAGCCTTTTTAGATAAAGGAAGAGGTTATGTTTCTACTATTTTAGTTCAAACTGGAACATTAAAGATTGGTGATTACGTTTTAGCTGGGAAAAATAGTGGTAAAGTTAAAGCCATGCATGATGAAAGAGGTAATACTGTTGAAACTGCTGGCCCTTCATCTCCAATATCAATTCTTGGTTTAGATGGAGCTCCCCAAGCTGGTGATAAATTTATTGTATTTTCTGATGAAAGGGAAGCTAAGCAAATCGCAGTTAAAAGAACCCAATTGCAAAGAGAACAATCTGTTAGAACACAAAGACACATTACTCTTGACGAAATTGGAAGACGAATTGCATTAGGAGACTTTAAAGAATTAAATATTATTCTTAAAGGAGATGTAGATGGTTCTGTAGAAGCCTTAACGGATTCCTTCCAGAAATTATCAACTGAAGAAATTCAAGTAAATATTATTCACAAAGCAGTTGGAGCCATAACTGAAAGTGATGTTTTATTAGCATCTGCCTCAGATGCAATTATAATTGGGTTTAATGTCAGACCTACTGGAAATGCAAGACAAATAGCGGATAAAGAAGAAATAGATATCAGAATCTATTCAATAATATATGATGCTATTAATGACTTGAATGATGCAATGGAAGGAATGTTGTCTCCAGACTTTAAAGAAGAAATAACTGGTACTTCAGAAGTCAGAGAGACTTTCAAAATCTCAAAAATTGGTACTATTGCTGGTTGTATGGTTACTACTGGTAAAATATTTAGAAATTGTGGTATTAGATTGATTCGTGATGGAGTTGTAATTTATTCTGGGGAATTAGCTTCCTTGAAAAGATTCAAAGATGACGTTAAGGAAGTTGCCAAAGGCTATGATTGTGGAATACAAATAAAAAATTACAACGATTTGAAAGATGGTGATATTATTGAAGGATTTCAGCAGGTAGAAATTAAGAAAAAACTTAAATAGTTTTTTATTAATTTATTTCCTCTGGATTAGCATTATTATTTTCGATCTTTGGTTTGGGCCTAAAAATAAACGCCTCAGGATATTTTTTTTTAATCATTAAAAGTTTTTTATCAGCTTCTAATTGAGAATAAAAATCACCGATCCACACTTTATAATTAGGAGTTTCATAAACTAGCTCTATGCTGGTATTTATGTAACTGGTTTTATCATGATTTTCAATCATTTCTAAAGCTTTGTCTCTTTCTCCGCTAAATATTTGAATTTTTAAATTAAATGTATTTTTTTTTATTTCCTTTTTGAGTTTCAGTAAAGTATCTATTCTACTGTCTTTATTTATTTGCACTAATTCGTTTTGTGAAAACAAGTTTGCACAACAAAAAAATACAATTAAGCAAGCTATAATTTTATTCAATTTTTATTTAATTTTGAATTACAAATGTATACTTATTTTTTATAAGCTCTAAATATATTATTTAGAATGTTTATAAATTATATATTTGACCAAAAATTACCATATATGAGAGTTAAATAATCGTTGATATGTATTATTTTTGTGCTTGAATTTTATGAACGATTTTTTCTTTTTTAAATGAATAAAAAATACAATAAAGTAGATTCCAAATTTTACTTAATTAAAAATTCAAAATTTTTTCCATGTTCTCACCTTGGAAAACTATTATTGTCGTTTGCTTTTATTTTTACATTTTCTTCTTTTGCTCAAGACGCTGACCCTGTAAAGGGAAAAGCTTTATTTAATTCCAATTGTGCTGCTTGTCATAAGCTTGATAAAAAAATGACAGGTCCTGCATTAAGAGGAGTTGAAGATAGGCTTTACAATGGCGAAGGTCTTGACCAAGAATGGATGTACTCTTGGATAAGAAATAGCGCATCTCTTATTAAGTCAGGCGATGAATATGCTAACAAAATTTATGCTGAATATAATGGATCAGCAATGACTGCTTTCCCGCAATTATCAGATTCAGATATTGACAACATTTTAGCTTACACGGCTCAAGAAAAACCCGCTCCAGTAGTAAAGGCTATCGAGGTTTCAACAACTAACGAAAATAACTCCAATGGTATCTCTAATGAAATTATATTAGGGGTTTTCGCATTTATGTTCCTTCTTCTGTCGACAGCTTTATTTGTGGTAAATAAAACACTGAGAAGTTTTGCTGCCCAAAATAATATCCAGTTACCAACAAAAAAGAAATCAACAAGAAAACCTCTTTGGAAAGCTTTTGTTGATAATCAATTCTTAATGTTGTGTAGTGCTGTTATAATGCTTTTAGTTAGTGCTTATTTTGTTTATGGCTTTCTAATGCAAATTGGAATTAATCAAGGTTATGAACCTGTTCAACCTATACATTACTCACACAAAATTCACTCTGGAGATAACGAAATAGATTGTAATTACTGCCACTCTTCTGCTCGAGTAAGTAAGCATTCTGGAATACCGTCTCTTAATGTATGTATGAATTGTCACAAATCCATATATGAATACAATGGAGAAACCACAGACGAATATTCTAAAGAATTTTATGATGCTGAAATCCAAAAGCTTTACAAAGCCGTTGGATGGGATGATGAATCTCAAGAATATACAGGCGAAACTCAAGCTGTAAAGTGGGTAAGAATACATAACCTTCCAGACTTTTCATACTTTAATCATGCTCAGCATGTTTCTGTTGGAGATATTGAATGTCAAACTTGCCACGGTCCAGTTGAAGAGATGGAGATTATGTATCAGTACTCACCTCTAACAATGGGTTGGTGTATAAATTGTCATCGTGAAACTAATGTTAAAGTTAAAGACAATCAGTATTATGAAAAGATTCATGAGCAATTATCCAAAAAATATGGAGTTGATAAGTTAACTGCTGCTCAAATGGGTGGATTAGAATGTGGAAAATGTCATTATTAATATTTTATATATAATTATTTATGTCATCAAATAAGAATAAGAAATATTGGAAAAATTTAGCGGAGTTAAATCCGTTAAATAATAGTGCATTGGAGTCACTAGGTCAGAAAGAATTTATCGAAGAAATTCCTGTTGATGAATTTCTAGGTGATGACAAAAATTTATCAAATTCTTCAACATCCAGAAGAGATTTTCTTAAATATGTTGGCTTTAGTACTGCTGCTGCTTCTTTGGCAGCTTGCGAAGGTCCAGTAATCAAATCTATACCTTATGTTGTTCAACCTGAACAAATAATCCCTGGTATAGCTAATTACTATGCAACTACAATTGCAAATGGATATGATTTTGCTAATGTGTTGATAAAGACTAGAGAAGGAAGACCGATCAAAGTTGAATTAAACAAATTAGCTCCTACTTCTGCTTCTGCAAATGCCAGAGTTCAGGCTTCTGTATTAGACTTATATGACAGCTTTAGACTAGCTAAGCCACTTAAGAATCAAGTGGAAAGTTCTTGGGCTGAGTTTGATAGTGATACAAAGAAAAAATTAAATTCCTTAAAAAATACTACAAAGTCTATAGTTCTTTTAACTCAGACTTTTGCTAGCCCTTCTACACAAAAATTAATTAACGAGTTTAAAAATAATTATTCTAACACAAAACATGTTGTTTACGATTCGGTCTCTGAATCAGCTGCACTAGATGCTTATGAAGCTAAATACGGATCAAGAGGATTAGCAAATTATGATTTTTCCTTAGCAGATTTAATTGTTTCTATAGGTGCAGACATTTTAGGTGATTGGCAAGGTGGTGGATTTGACTCAATGTATGGAAAATCTAGAATCCCTACTAATGGTAAAATGTCTAGACACATCCATTTTGAGGCAAACATGTCTTTAACTGGTGCAAACGCAGACAATAGATTTCCTGTAAATCAAAATGAGCAAAAGCTAGTGTTATTATCTATTTATTCGAAATTATTTAATACCCAAGTTGACATAAATATTAGCGATAAACTTGTTAATGTTGTCAATGATCTAATGAAGGAGTTATTGGAAAGTGACAACCCAGTAGTTGTTTCAGGAATTCAAGATGTAGAATACCAAAGCTTGGTGCTTGATATCAATCAAAGATTAAATTCAAAAGCTTTTCAGCCTGAGAGAACTATATTAACTAGACAAGGAAATGATGATGAGGTATCAAAATTAATTGTTGATATGAATAATGGTAAAGTTGGAGCCATAATCATGGCGGGAGTTAATCCAGTTTACACTTTATCAAATTCAGATGAATTTATTGAAGGTTTAAAAAAGACGGAAATGTCTGTGTTATTTTCAATGAAAAATGACGAAACAGCTCTTCATGTAAATTATCTTGCTGCTGCTCCACATTATCTTGAATCTTGGGGAGATACAGAAATGTCAAGAGGTGAATTCTCAATAACTCAGCCAACTATTAGACCTATATTTGATACCAAACAATTTCAAGAATTATTATTGTTTTGGAACGGTAATAGTATTTCTTACCATGATTTTATAAAGTCACACTGGAATAATAATATATTAAGAGATAAAACTTGGAATCAAGCGTTACATGACGGCGTTTTTGAAAATAAAAAATCTATTAAATCACGAAATACTTATTTAAAAAATAATAAGAAAAACAATATTAATATTTTAGCTCTCTCTAACTCAGTTCAAAATATATCAGACAATACATTTGAGTTAAATTTATATCCTAAAACTGGAATGGGTGACGGTCAATGTTCTAATAATCCATGGTTACAAGAATTTCCTGATCCTATCACGAGAACTACTTGGGATAACTATTTGACTATATCTGAAGCAGATGCTAGAAAACTTAATCTGTTCCTTGAACCATCTACATTTTTTAATCAAAATAAAAATGGAGCTGATGGAGGGTTAAATGGTAAGTATGCTATTATCAGTTTAGATGATACCGAAATAAAAGTTCCTGTAATGATCCAGCCAGGTCAAGCACTTGGAACCGTCGGATTATCCTTTGGTTATGGAAGAAATAGAGGAGTTAAAGAAGTAATGATGACTGGTGTTAACGGCTTTAAGTTGTTTAAGAATTTTAAATCTACTCAGTCTATTAAAATTAATTTTACTGACGAAGTTCATGAGTTTGCGTGTGTACAATTACACAACACATTAATGGGCAGAGGCGATATTATAAAAGAAACGAGCCTAGAGATTTTTAACACTAAAAATGTAAGTGATTGGAATCCTGAAGCAGTAGTTTCTTTAAATCATATAGAGACTCCAGTTTCATCTCCTTCAGTTGATTTATGGGATGAATTTGATAGATCAATTGGACATCATTTTAATTTATCAATTGATTTAAATGCGTGTACGGGATGTGGAGCTTGTGTTATTGCATGTCATGCTGAAAATAATGTGCCAGTTGTTGGAAAAGAAGAAATTAGAAAAAGTCGTGATATGCACTGGCTAAGAATAGATAGATACTATTCTTCTGAAGATTCTTTTGAAAGTGATGATCAGAAAAAAGATGACATAAATGGTTTAGGTAGTTCTTTATCCACGTTTGGAGAAATGGAAAATCCATCGGAAAATCCACAAGTTGCCTTCCAACCAATAATGTGTCAACATTGTAATCACGCTCCATGTGAAACAGTTTGTCCAGTAGCTGCAACTACACATGGAAGACAGGGACAAAACCAGATGACATATAACAGATGTGTAGGTACAAGATATTGTGCAAATAACTGTCCTTACAAGGTTAGAAGATTTAACTGGTTCTTGTATAATGAGAATGATGAATTTGATTATCACATGAATGATGATTTAGGGAGAATGGTTTTAAATCCAGATGTTACTGTTAGATCAAGAGGGGTTATGGAAAAATGTTCTTTCTGTATTCAAAATACTCAGTCAGTGATTTTAAAAGCGAAACTTGAGGGTCGTCCTGTTGCTAAAGGAGAATTTAACGATGCGGTAGCTTGTTCTGCTGCTTGTAGTAGTGGAGCAATGAGATTTGGAGATATAAATGAAGATGAAAGCCCGATTTCAAAGTTAATTAAGGATGATCGTGCTTATCACTTGTTAGATACGGTTGGTACAAAACCAAATGTAGTATACCAAGTTAAAGTTAGAAATAATAAAAATAGTTAATAATATAGTATTATGGCGTCTCATTACGAAGCACCTATTAGAAGACCATTAGTAGCAGGGGAGAAATCATATCATGATGTTTCTGTTGATATTGCTAGACCTGTTGAAGGTCAAGCGAATAAACAATGGTGGCTTGTATTTTCATTAGCTCTTACTGCATTTTTATGGGGTATAGGTTGTATTATCTATACGATCTCCACAGGTATTGGTGTTTGGGGATTAAATAAAACTGTTGGATGGGCATGGGACATTACTAATTTTGTTTGGTGGGTAGGAATTGGACATGCAGGAACTCTAATTTCAGCTGTATTGTTAATTTTTAGACAAAAATGGAGAATGGCGATTAACAGATCTGCTGAGGCAATGACTATCTTTTCAGTTGTTCAAGCAGGATTATTTCCAATAATACATATGGGAAGACCATGGTTAGCATATTGGGTTTTACCAATTCCTAATCAATTTGGGTCTTTATGGGTCAATTTTAACTCTCCATTACTTTGGGATGTTTTTGCTATATCAACTTATTTATCAGTATCCCTAGTTTTTTGGTGGACAGGACTTCTTCCTGATTTTGCAATGATTAGAGATAGAGCTGTAAAACCTTTTCAAAAGAAAATATATAGTCTTCTTAGTTTCGGATGGTCCGGTAGAGCTAAAGATTGGCAAAGATTCGAAGAGGTATCTCTTGTCTTAGCTGGTTTAGCTACACCTTTGGTTTTATCTGTACATACAATTGTATCTTTTGATTTCGCCACTTCAGTAATTCCTGGCTGGCATACTACTATATTTCCACCATATTTTGTTGCTGGTGCAATATTCTCTGGTTTCGCAATGGTTAATACATTGCTAATAATAATGAGAAAAGTATGTAATTTGGAAGATTATATTACCGTTCAACATATTGAATTAATGAACATTGTGATCATGATAACTGGATCAATTGTTGGGGTAGCCTACATAACAGAACTATTTATTGCATGGTATTCTGGAGTTGAGTACGAACAATATGCCTTTTTAAACAGAGCTACTGGCCCTTATGCATGGGCTTATTGGATGATGATGAGTTGTAATGTGTTTTCTCCACAGTTTATGTGGTCAAAGCGTCTAAGAACAAGCATAATGTTTTCATTCTTTATTTCTATTGTTGTAAATGTTGGGATGTGGTTTGAAAGATTTGTAATTATAGTAACTTCATTACACAGAGATTATTTACCTTCATCTTGGACTATGTTCTCTCCTACATTTGTGGAAATAGGTATATTTATAGGTACTATTGGGTTTTTCTTTGTGTTATTTTTATTGTATGCAAGAACATTCCCTGTTATTGCTCAAGCAGAAGTTAAAACTATTTTAAAGAGTTCTGGAGAGAGGTATAAAAATTTAAGAGATTCTGGAGAATCTTTAGTCGGTACTGGTGCTGATAAAAGAACTTCTAAAATTTCTACAAAAAAAAATAAAAAAACAAATAAGTAATGGGATCCTCAAAATTTGTTCATGCTATTTATAATGATGATGATATTTTGTTGTCAGCTGTAAAAATGGTTAAAGATGAGAAGTTTCATATCGAAGAAATTTACACTCCTTTTCCAGTTCACGGACTAGATAAGGCTATGGGTCTTGAACCTACTAGAATAGCCATTGCATCTTTCATCTATGGATGTATTGGATTTACTGTGGCTATTTTGATGATGAACTACATAATGATAGAAGATTGGCCTATGGATATTGGTGGAAAACCAAGTTTTAGTTATATCGAAAATATGCCTTCTTTTGTTCCAATTATGTTCGAGTTAACAGTGTTTTTTGCTGCCCACTTGATGGTAATTACATTTTATTTAAGAAGTAGAATGTGGCCTTTTAAAAAAGCAGAAAATCCAGATAAAAGAACTACTGATGATCATTTTTTGATGGAAATCGACCCTTCAAATAAACTTAAAGATCTTGAAAAGATCCTTAAAAAATCTGGAGCTGTAGAAATAAAAATTATTGAAAAAGAATCTCATTAATATTATGAAAAACGTATTTAAAATATTAATAATTACTTTGGTTATAGGATCTTTAAGTTCTTGTAACTCTAAGGATTCTCGTAACTATGAGTATATGCCTAATATGTACAGGTCTATCCCTTACGATACTTATGGCGAATATGATAATTTTGTAGACGGAAACTCTGCATTGATCCCACCAAATGGTACTATCGCAAGAGGATATTCGTTATTTGAATTTGAAAATAATACAGCTGGCTATGAGTTAGCTAAAAAGGAATTAAAAAGTCCGTTTACTTCATCAAAAGAAGTTGATTTAAAGACAGGTAAAGAATTATATAACATTTATTGTGCTGTATGTCATGGAAATAAAGGGGCTGGTCAAGGGATATTAGTAAAAAGAGAAAAGATATTAGGTATACCAAGTTATTCAGACGTCGGTAGAGCTATCAATGAAGGGAGTATTTATCATACTATTTTTTATGGTAAAAACTCTATGGGTTCTTATGCTGGTCAATTAAATGAAGAGGAAAGATGGTTAGTTACTCATTATGTTTTAAAATTAAAATCAGATTTAGAAAATTAAAATAAAGGTTTAGATAAATGTATACTATTTCAAACAGATTAAAAATATTTTCTATCTCCCTAATTATACTGGGGGCTTTAGGTTGGAGTTACAGTTACGTGAATTCACATAAATCTTTAGAAGAAGTCAAAGAAATTTTAGCTTACGAATCTTCTCACGGAGACTCGCAAGGTGATTCTCATGAAGTTACTAATCATGGTTCTGAATCAAATGATGACAGTCATTCTGAATTATCACATCATTCAAATGAGGATATACATGCTGAACATGTGATGCATCAAATTCATAACAGACCATATGCAGCATTATATGTGGCTGCTTTCTTTTTCATGATGATAGCCCTTGGTGTACTCGCTTTTTATGCAATACAATATACATCACAAGCAGGATGGTCACCCGTCCTATATAGAGTTATGGAAGCTATTACTTATTACTTATTACCTGGGGCGCTTATTGTTTTATTAATTGCAATTATTGGTGATAAACATATTTTTATCTGGATGGATCCAGAAGTTGTAGCACATGATGAAATAATTCAAGGAAAATCTAGCTGGCTAAATAAACCATGGTTTATAGTTAGAGCCTTAATATTTATTGGAGGTTGGAGTTTATACAGGTATTTTTCTAGAAAATTTTCTTTAGCACAAGATAATGATAGTGGGAATAAATATTTCAAATTGAACTTTAGAATATCTGCAGCTTTTTTAGTGTTTTTTATATACACTGAATCTATGATGTCTTGGGATTGGATAATGAGTGTAGATCCGCATTGGTTTAGTACTTTGTTTGGATGGTATTTACTAGCTAGTATGTTGGTAAGTGGTATTACAGTAATAGCTTTAATTACAATTTATCTAAAATCCAAAGGCCACCTAGATGTTGTTAACGATAGTCACTTACACGATTTAGCTAAATTTATGTTTGGTTTTAGTGTGTTTTGGACTTACTTATGGTTTTCACAATTTATGTTAATTTGGTATGCAAACATTCCAGAGGAAGTCACTTACTATATTACCAGAATAGAAGATTATACTATTCCATTTTTTGGAATGATTATTATGAATTTTATTTTCCCTTTTTTAGTTCTTATAAACAGCGATTATAAACGAATTCCTTGGTTTATTGTTATGGCCGGTATAGTTATATTAATTGGACATTATGTTGATGTTTTCAATATGATTATGCCAGCTACTGTAATCGACAGATGGTACTTTGGTTTACCTGAGATCAGTGCTTTAGCATTATTTTCAGGACTGTTTTTATTGATTGTGTTTTATTCATTGTCAAAAGCACCACTATTAGTAAAGGGTAACCCATACATTAAAGAAAGTGAAAACTTTCATTATTAATATTTAAGTATATATAAATGAGTACTTTTTTCACAATTTTAATTTTATTTTTTGTAGTAACAGCTATCTGGCAGATAGTAAAAATATATGACTTGACTCAAGTGAGTACTGTTGCTAAAGATAGTTCGCAAATCGCTAATGATAAGGACAATAAGGTAAATGGATATTTAATGTTAGGATTCCTAATATTTATTTATGTCATAACAATTATTTGTTTTATTAGATACGGAGACTTTCCTCTTATGTCGAACTCAGCATCAGTTCATGGATCTAAGATTGACGATCTTATGATGGTGTCTATGGTACTTATTTTCTTTGTTCAAACAGTAACTCAATTTTTCTTATACTATTTTGCATACAAGTATAAAGGTCAAAAAGGAAGAAAAGCTTTTTTTTATTCTGACAACCATAAGCTAGAATTTTTATGGACTATCATACCTGCTATAGTTCTTACTGTATTAATAACTTACGGTCTATTGACTTGGTCAGATATTATGAATGTAGACCAAGACGAAGATCCAATAGTAATAGAATTATATGCTCAACAATTTAATTGGAAAGCTAGATACTCTGGTGAAGACAATGCTCTAGGTAAAGCTAATGTAAGATTAATTGATATAGATAGAGCAAATATTTTAGGTCTTGACGAATTTGATCCAAACGCACAAGATGATATTATCACAACTGAACTTCATCTTCCAGTAGGAAAGCCAGTTTTATTTAAAATGAGATCTCAAGATGTTTTACACTCTGCCTACATGCCACACTTTAGAGCTCAAATGAATTGTGTTCCTGGGATGATTACTCAATTTGGTTTTACTCCTAGTGTTACTACAGCAGAGATGAGAGAAACCCCTGAGATGATAGAAAAAATATTAAATATTAACAATATAAGAGCCGAAAAAAGTAAAGAATTACAAGAAAAAGGTGAAGAAGTTTTAGACCCTTATGAATTTGACTATCTTTTATTGTGTAATAAAATCTGTGGTAAATCTCATTACAACATGCAAATGAAAATAGTAGTTGAAACACAAGAAGAATTTGATAAATGGATAAATCAGCAGACTAAATTTAAAAATTCATTAATAGCTCAAAAATAATATTTACAGTATGTCAGAATATATAGAAATTGATCCAAACGAAGATCACGGACATCATCATAAAGAAACATTTATTACTAAGTATATATTTAGCCAGGATCATAAAATGATTGCTAAGCAATATTTAATCACCGGAGTTCTTTTTATGGGGGTGATAGGAATATTAATGTCTCTTTTAATGAGATTACAAATTGCTTGGCCAGAAGAACCAAATATAATTTTTGAATTTTTTCTAGGTAAGTGGGCACCAGATGGTGTTATGGATGCTGATATATATTTAGCGCTTGTTACTATGCATGGGACAATAATGGTATTTTTTGTTCTAACCGCAGGATTAAGTGGAACCTTTAGTAATTTATTAATTCCCCTTCAATTAGGAGCCAGAGATATGGCATCTGGATTTTTGAATATGGTTTCTTTCTGGTTATTTTTCTTATCTACTGTTATCATGGTAGCTTCTATTTTTGTTGAAGCAGGCCCAGCTGCAGCTGGATGGACTATATATCCTCCTCTAAGTGCTGTTGAGTTAGCTCAGGGTGGTTCAGGTCTAGGAATGACTTTATGGTTAGTTTCTATGGCAATTTTTATAGCATCTTCTTTGTTAGGGTCCCTAAATTACATAGTTACGGTTATAAATTTAAGAACTAAAGGAATGACACTAACAAGAATGCCATTGACTATCTGGGCATTTTTTGTCACTGCTATAATTGGAGTTATTTCTTTCCCAGTTTTACTTTCTGCTGCATTATTATTAATAATGGATAGATCATTTGGAACCTCATTTTTCTTATCAGATATTTTTATTCAAGGTGAAGTTTTACATTATCAAGGTGGATCACCGGTTTTATTCGAGCATTTATTTTGGTTTTTAGGTCACCCAGAAGTTTATATTGTTTTATTACCTGCTTTAGGTATTGCATCTGAAGTTATTGCGACCAATTCTAGAAAGCCAATTTTTGGATATAAAGCAATGATTTTATCAATTCTTGCAATTGCATTTTTATCCACAATTGTTTGGGGACATCATATGTTTATTTCTGGAATGAACCCATTTTTAGGATCTGTATTTACATTTACAACTTTATTAATTGCCATTCCATCTGCTGTGAAAGCATTTAATTATATAACCACATTATGGAAAGGAAATATACAGTTTAACCCTGCCATGTTATTTTCAATTGGCTTTGTTTCAACTTTTATCACTGGTGGATTAACCGGTATTATACTTGGAGATAGTGCTCTTGATATTAATTTACATGATACATATTTTGTAGTTGCTCATTTCCATTTAGTTATGGGTATTTCTGCCTTGTATGGATTGTTCTCGGGGGTATATCATTGGTTTCCTATGCTATTTAATAGAATGCTGAATAAGAACCTTGGATATGTGCATTTTTGGGTAACTGCTATTTGTGCTTATGGAGTATTTTTCCCAATGCATTTTATTGGTATGGCAGGACTTCCAAGAAGATACTATACAAATTCTAACTTCCCTTTATTTGATGATTTAGCTGATACTAATAAAATCATTACAGGTTTTGCTATTGTTGGTGGTTTAATACAAATAGTATTCCTATATAATTTCATACACAGTATGTTTTACGGAAAGAAATCTCCTCAGAATCCTTGGAAATCGAATACATTAGAATGGACTGCTTCAATGAAGCATATACACGGAAATTGGAAAGGAAAAATCCCTGAAGTATTTAGATGGCCATACGATTATAGTAAACCTGGTTACAAAGAAGATTTTGTACCCCAGATTAAGCCTATGAAAAAAGACGAAATAGAATATTAATATTTACTAAATGTGATTATTAAAAAAAAGCCTTTCTTTTTAGAAGGGCTTTTTCTTTATATTTGTTTTATGAATGAAAATCTAGATCCATCTTCAAATAACTTATCATCTGATGAGCATGAGTTTGAACAGAATTTAAGACCGTTATCTTTTGCTGATTTCACTGGACAAGATCATATATTAGAAAACTTAAAAATTTTCATTCAGGCTTCAAATCAAAGAAACGATGCTTTAGACCATACATTGTTCCATGGACCACCTGGACTTGGAAAAACTACGTTGGCCAATATTTTAGCTAATGAATTAAATGTTGGTATAAAAGTTTCATCCGGACCTGTTTTAGATAAACCGGGTGATTTAGCTGGACTTCTAACTAACTTAGAAGAAAGGGATGTTTTGTTTATTGACGAAATTCATAGATTAAGCCCAATTGTTGAAGAATATCTTTATTCTGCTATGGAAGATTATAAGATTGATATTATGATTGAATCAGGTCCAAATGCAAGATCAGTACAAATAAACCTTAATCCTTTTACTTTAATTGGAGCTACAACTAGATCAGGATTATTAACGGCTCCAATGAGAGCTAGATTTGGAATCACAAGCAGGCTTGAATATTATACAAAAGAAGTTTTGTCTACTATAATACAAAGAAGTGCAGATATTTTAAATGTACCAATATCCAACGAAGCGTCAATTGAAATTGCTGGACGAAGTAGAGGTACTCCTAGAATTGCTAATGCTCTTTTAAGAAGAGTTCGTGATTTTGCTCAAATTAAAGGAAATGGTGAGATTGATTTAAAAATTTCAAAAAGTAGTTTACAAGCACTAAATGTAGACAAATATGGACTTGACGAGATGGATAATAAAATTCTTAATACTATTATTGATAAATTTAGTGGTGGTCCAGTTGGGTTAAATACTCTTTCAACTGCTGTTGGAGAAAATGCCGAAACAATTGAAGAGGTTTATGAGCCATTTTTAATTCAACAAGGTTTTATTATGAGAACACCTAGAGGAAGAGAAGTTATGGATATTGCATACAAACACCTTGGAAAAATTAAAGCTAACAAACAAAAAGGTTTGTTTTAATTTTAAAAATACCATTGACTACAAAACAAAAATATACTGAACTTATAAAGTCTGAAGCTAATAGGCTTGGCTTTATTTCATGTGGCATAAGTAAGTCTGAGTTTTTAGAAGAAGAAGCACCCAGATTAGAAAAATGGCTCAATAAAAATATGCATGGAGAAATGAAATATATGGAAAATCATTTCGACAAAAGGCTAGATACTTCAAAGTTAGTCTTAGACTCTAAAAGTGTAATTTCATTATTATATAATTATTATCCCAGTAAGGAATTAAGTGTTGAAAAGTCTCCAAAAATCTCAAAGTATGCATATGGTAATGATTACCACTTTGTTGTTAAAGATAAGGTAAATGAATTGCTATATTTTATAAGAGAAAATATTGGTGAAGTTTCTGGTCGAGCATTTGTTGATTCAGCACCCATCTTAGAAAAGGCATGGGCTGCAAAGAGTGGCTTAGGCTGGGTTGGAAAAAACTCTAATTTAATCACCAAAAAGGTTGGCTCTTTTTATTTTATAACTGAACTAATAATTGACTTGGATTTGGTATATGACCATATAGAAACGGACCATTGTGGATCTTGTACTGCTTGTATAGAAGCATGTCCAACTGATGCAATAGTAGAACCTTATGTTGTTGATGGTAGTAAATGTATATCCTATTTTACAATTGAACTTAAAGATAATATTCCCAACTCCATGAGAGGAATGTTTGAAAACTGGATGTTTGGTTGTGATATATGTCAAGATGTTTGTCCATGGAACAAATTTTCAAAGGCACATAACGAACCATTATTTAATCCTAACCCAGATTTATTGTCCATGACAAAAAAAGATTGGGATGAAATAACTCAGGAAACTTTTAGCAAAGTATTTTCGAAATCAGCCGTAAAAAGAACAAAACTAAAAGGGTTAAAAAGAAATATAAATTTCTTAAAACATTAGCTTACTTAAGTTTTTGTTTTACTTATAAGATATTACATTTGTAATTCATCTATTATTAAAATGAAAAGAAAAACAACAAGAAAGCAAGCATTAGATTATCACGCTAAGCCTAGTCCAGGAAAAATAAAAGTAGTCCCTACAAAAAAATATGCTACTCAAAGAGATCTTTCTTTAGCTTATTCTCCAGGGGTTGCTGAACCTTGTCTAGAGATCGAAAATGATAAAGCAAACTCATACAAATACACTTCAAAAGGAAATTTAGTAGCTGTTATTTCTAATGGAACAGCTGTTTTAGGATTAGGAAATATTGGTGCCGAAGCATCAAAACCTGTCATGGAAGGAAAGGCTTTACTCTTTAAAATTTTTGCTGACATTGACGTTTTTGATATTGAAGTTGATACAGAGAACATTGATGAATTTATTAATACTGTAAAAAATATTGCACCTACTTTTGGTGGAATCAACCTTGAAGATATAAAAGCACCAGAGGCTTTTGAAATTGAAAGAAGATTAAAGAAAGAGCTTAACATACCAGTGATGCATGATGATCAACACGGTACAGCAATTATTTCTGCTGCAGCATTAATTAATGCTTTAGAAATTGCAGATAAAAAAATAGAAGAAGTCAAAATGGTTATAAGTGGAGCAGGGGCTGCAGCCATCTCATGTGCTAAACTTTACAAGTCTTTCGGACTTAAGAATTATAACATCCTAATGCTTGATAGTAAAGGAGTTATTAATACTAAAAGAAAAAATTTAAATAAGAGTAAATCTGAGTTTGCAACCTCAAAAAATATCTCAACATTGGATCAAGCCATAGTAGATTCAGATGTTTTCATAGGTCTTTCAACTTCAGATATATTATCTCCTAAAATGTTAAATAAAATGGCCGAAAATCCTATAGTTTTTGCTATGGCCAACCCTGACCCAGAAATTAATTATAAGTTAGCAACTAACACAAGAGAAGACGTTATAATGGCAACTGGTAGAAGTGATAATCCGAACCAAGTAAATAATGTTTTAGGTTTCCCATTTATTTTTAGAGGTGCTTTAGATGTTAGAGCAACGACTATAAATGAAGAGATGAAAAAAGCTGCTGTTATTGCACTTGCAGATTTAGCTAAAGAAGCAGTTCCTGAACAAGTTAATGTTGCATATGATCAAACAAGATTAACTTTTGGAAGAGAATATATAATACCCAAACCATTTGATCCAAGATTAATTTCTGTTGTTCCACCTGCTGTTGCTAAAGCAGCTATGGATAGTGGTGTAGCTCAATTCCCAATCAAAAATTGGCCTAAATATATAGAAGGACTTATTGAAAGGTCGGGAGGGGACAATAAATTGGTAAGATTGATGCATGGTAGAGCTAAAAGAAACCCTAAAAGAGTAGTTTTTGCAGAAGCAGATCAATTAACAGTACTAAAAGCTGCTCAATTTGTTTACGATGAAGGAATTGCAATTCCAATTTTATTAGGAAGAAAGGAAACTATAAAAATGTTAATGGAAGAGCTAGATTTTGATGATGCTATTGAAATTGTAGATCCAAAAGAAAATAATCAGGAAATGATCAATGAATATGCGCATATTTATTGGAAAAAAGAAGAAAGAAAAGGATTAACTCTTTTAGCTTCAAAAAAATTAATGCGAGAAAGAAATTATTTCGGTGCCATGATGGTTAACGCTGGTGATGCCGATGCTTTAATCACTGGATATTCAAAAAGCTATCCAAATGTTGTAAAACCAATTTTAAAATTAATTGGTTTAGATGAAGGTGCAACCAGAATAGCTACTACCAATTTATTAATAACCGAAAGAGGTCCGCTATTTCTTAGCGATACTTCTATCAATATTGATCCTAATGCTTCGGATTTGGCAAAAATTGCTCAGATGACAGCAGCAACAGTTAAAATGTTTGGTATAGATCCTGTTATTGCGATGATATCTTATTCCAATTTTGGATCTTCTAAAGATATTTCAGCAACAAAGGTTAGAAATGCTGTTAAGTATTTACACAGATCATTTCCAGACTTAATTGTTGACGGGGAACTTCAAACTGATTTTGCACTAAACAATGAAATGAGAAATGATATTTTTCCTTTTTCAAAATTATCATCAAAAAAAGTAAATACATTAATTTTTCCAAACTTAGATTCAGCAAATATCACTTACAAACTTTTAAAAGAGTTAAACAAAGCGGACAATATTGGTCCAATAATGATGGGTCTCAAAAAACCTGTACATATTTTACAATTAGACGCATCAGTTGATGAGATTATTAACATGACTGCTATAGCAGTGATTGACGCTCAAATGAAAGAATCAAGAAAAATAAATTAACTAAATTTGATAAAATAATAAGTTATGATAACTCACATAAAAGGAAAATTAATTGAAAAGTCACCTACAAGCGTTATCATTGAAGTAAATGGAATAGGCTATTTAATTAATATTTCTTTAAATACATTTTCCGCAATTCCTGACCAGGAAAGTTTAAAATTATATACTCATCTTCAAATTAAAGAAGATTCTCATACATTGTTTGGTTTTTACTCTAGAAAAGAGAGAGAGATTTTTAGATTACTGATTTCTGTAAGTGGAATTGGAGCGAGTATTGCTAGAACAATGTTGTCTTCTCTTTCTCCTGAACAAATAATTCAAGGAATTTCAATTGGAGATTCTGCAATGATTCAATCTGTTAAAGGGATAGGCCTTAAAACATCTCAGAGAGTTATAATTGAGTTAAAAGATAAAGTCTTAAAAATATACGATCTTGATGATAAAATTTCTTTCCAAAATAACAATACAGCTAAAGAAGAAGCGTTATCTGCACTAGAAGTGCTTGGAATTAACAAAAAAACTTCTGAAAAATTAGTTGATAAAATCATATTAGATAATGCAGAGGCTTCTGTTGAACTTATAATAAAAGAAGCTTTGAAAAATTTATAATTTAGTTTGAATAAATTTAAAAATATTGTAGTAAGTGAATTTAATATACTACTATTCGGTATAATTATAATTTCATCTATTTCTTCTACTTTTTCTCAAAATCAAACATCTGAAGAGTTTTCTACAACTAGTCTTGAATTAGAAAACCCTACTAGTATTGAAGAAAATTACACATATGATCCCATTAGTGATAGATATTTTTTTAATCAATCTGTTGGGGATTTTAATATTAACTATCCAGTTATTTTATCGCCAAAAGAATATGAAGAATTAATTTTAAATGAAAATTTAAAAAAATATTACAAAGACAAAATAAAAGCAGCGGAGGGTAGATTAGATGGTTCAGAAGATTTACAAAAAAATTTGATTCCAGAAATTTATGTCAATTCTAAGTTGTTTGAATCAATTTTTGGAGGTAATACTATAGAAGTTGTTCCCCAGGGTTCTTTAGAAATAGATCTTGGAGTTCTGTACACCAAACAGGACAATCCTTCATTTTCACCCAGAAATAGAAGTAATTTTTCTTTTGATTTTGATCAAAGAATTGGATTAAGTTTGCTTGGTAAGGTAGGTACTAGAGTTCAGGTAAATGCAAATTTTGATACTCAATCAACATTTGATTTTCAAAACCTCATGCAGATACAATATGAACCAACTGAGGACGATATTATTAAAAAAATTGAAGTAGGAAATGTAAGTATGCCACTAAACAGTTCTTTAATTACTGGAGCTCAGAGTTTATTTGGTTTTAAAACTGAGTTACAATTTGGTAAAACCAGAGTCACCGCTGTATTTTCTGAACAAAAATCTGAGGCTAAAACAGTTGTAGCTCAAGCTGGTGGGACTATTGAAGAATTTCAATTTAGAGCTTTAGATTATGATGAAAATAGACATTTTTTTTTAAGCCATATATTCAGAGAAAAGTATGATCAAGCCTTATTAAATTATCCATATGTAAATTCTAATATTCAAATCACTAGAACTGAGGTTTGGGTTACTAACAGAAATAATTCAATAGAAAACGTTAGAAATATAGTTGCATTTCAGGATTTAGGAGAGTCTTCTAATTTGGCTTCAAATGTGAATGTCTTTGTAGGTCCAAATGCTAATCCTGACAATGGAAATAATGGATTTAATCCACTAATAATAGGTCAATCAAATTCACAGTTAACCAATTCTGTTCGTGACATTGCTACAATTCAATCTGGTATTCTTTTGCCAAATGTTAATGAAGGATACGATTATGGTAAGTTAGAAAATGCTAAAAAATTAAATAATGGATCTGATTACACTGTCAACACACAACTCGGATATATTTCGTTAAACCAAAAACTTGACAACGATGAAATACTAGCAGTTGCTTTTCAATACACTATTGGTGATCAAGTTTATCAAGTTGGTGAATTTGCAAATGACGGTGTTCAAGCAACTGAAATATCAAATAATAATGATAATAATAATCCAGTTGTTAATAATAATAATTTGATTGTAAAATTATTAAAGAGTACAGTAAGCAGTGTTGAAGCTCCTATGTGGAAACTAATGATGAAAAATATATACAATACAGGTTCTTTTCAATTAGAAGAAGACGGGTTTAAACTTAATATTTTTTATAACGAATCTTCTCCCTTAAACTATATAACACCTGTTGATGGAGTGCCATTCCCAACACCAAATACGAATGGTTTAAACATTAGTGAAACACCACTTTTAAACCTATTTAACTTTGATAGATTAAATTCTAATAATGACCCTCAATTTAGCGGAGATGGATTTTTTGACTTTGTTCCAGGCATAACAGTTCTTCAAAATAACGGTAAAATTATATTTACAAAGGTTGAACCATTTGGTGAGTTTCTGTTTGAAAAACTTAGGCTTAGTCCAAACGAAAACTATGATGGTAATGAGGATCTTTCAGATGACTATAACTTAAATCAAAAAAAATACGTTTACTCTAGTCTTTATAAGTCATCAAAAACAATAGCATTACAAGATTCTGAAAAGAATAAATTCCAAATCACTGGTAAATACAAATCTTCGAGTGGATCTGGAATACCAATTGGCGCTTATAATGTTCCTAGAGGTTCAGTCAATGTAACAGCAGGCGGAAGGGTTTTAACTGAAGGAGTTGATTATACTGTAAACTACCAAGCAGGTACTGTTCAAATTCTAGATCCTGCACTTCAATCTTCGGGAACACCTATTAATGTAAGTGTTGAAAATAATGCAACTTTTGGACAACAAACAAAACGATTTACTGGCTTTAATGTTGAGCATCAGTTCAGTGATAAATTCTTATTGGGTGGTACTTTTTTAAATTTAAATGAAAGGCCTGTTACACAAAAAGCAAATTATGGAACTGAACCCATCAATAATACAATCTTTGGATTTAACGGAAACTTTGAAACTGAGCTGCCAGTATTGACTAGGTTAATTAATAAAATACCAACAATTGAAACAGAAGTTGTATCAAATTTATCTTTGAGAGGTGAGGTAGCTTATCTTGTCCCTGGAGCACCAAAAGGAACCGATTTCAAAGGTGAAGTAACTTCTTATGTTGATGATTTTGAAGGAACTCAAAATATTATAGATTTAATGAGCCCTCAAGGATGGTCATTGTCAAGTAGACCTAAAAATCTTGGTTTATTTTATAATGATGGAGGTGAAGATGCTAACGGAATTCAGAATGGATATGATAGAGCTTTGTTAAATTGGTATTCTATTGATCCAGTTTTTTATAGTAGTATTAGACCTTCTGAAATCAATGATGACGATATTTCTAACCCCTATACAAGAAGAATTTTCATTGATGAAATTTTTCCACAAATAGACATTGTGCAAGGTCAAATCTCTGTTATTAACTCTTTAGATTTGAATTTTTATCCTGATTTAAGAGGGCCATATAATATGAATCCTGAAAACGCAGGAAATAATTTGTCAAATCCTTCAAATAGTTGGGCTGGAATAACAAGACAAATTACTACTACCGATTTTGAGCAATCTAATGTCGAATATATAGAGTTTTGGTTACAAGATCCATTTATTAATAACCCTGAAAATTCAGGTGGTAAGTTGACTTTCAATTTAGGGAATATTTCTGAAGATGTTTTAAAAGATGGCAGAAAGCAATATGAAAACGGTTTACCTGAAGATGGAGATATAAGCTTATTAAATGAAACAACATGGGGGTCAATAGTGCCTCAAAATCAATCCTTAATATATGCTTTTTCCACTTTAGGTGATGAGAGGGTAAATCAAGATGTAGGTTTAGACGGATATGACGACCAAGAAGAAATCATTAAATTTCCGTCTTATGCATCTTTTGACGATCCATCTAACGATAATTATAATTATTTCTTAAATGCTGATGGAGATATTTTAAGCAGATATAGACAATACAACGGATTAGATGGTAATTCACCCGAAATTTTTACTAATACGAATAGAGGTTCAACAACTCAACCAGATGCAGAGGATATAAATAGAGATAATACAATGAACACTATTGATAGTTATTTCGAGTATGAGATAAATATTACCCCTAATTCATTGTCTGATATAAACAATCAATTTATTAAAGATAGAAAAGAGAAAACTGTATCGCTTCCTAACGGAACTACAGAAACTATTAGGTGGTATCAGTTCAGGGTTCCGGTCAATGAACCTACAAATACAATTGGAGGAATTTCAGACTTTAGATCAATTAGATTTATAAGAATGTATTTAAATGAATTTTCTGAAAATACCACATTTAGATTTGGTACTCTCGAGTTAGTTAGAAGTGATTGGAGAAAATATCAACTTTCACTTGATGAAGAAGTTAACAATGACAATGATATTACTAGTTTAAATGTTGGGGTTATTGGCATTCAAGAAAATGAAGAAAGTTATGTCTCTCCTCCAGGTGTTGAGAGGGAACAATTTAATAATAACAATACTATTGTCAGACAAAACGAGCAGTCTTTAGTACTAGATGTTTGCGCATTAGAAACCGAGGATTCTAGAGCAGTATACAAGAATATTAATGTAGATATGAGGCAGTACAAAAGAATTAGAATGTTTTTGCATGCTGAGGAAGGATTAAGCCCTGGGCTTTCAGATGGAGATATTGTTGGATTTATAAGAATGGGTAACGATTTAACACAAAATTATTATCAAATTGAAGTTCCACTTCAAAGATCATCAACAAATACTTTGGATCCACAATCAATTTGGCCTGAAATAAATGAAATTAATCTGCCTATGGATATTCTTGAGTCAATTAAGTCTTTAGGGATTACTAACGGAACTCTTGCAAATGAAGATCCTATTTTTTATGATGTTTTTGGAGATGATTTAATAGTAGATCCAGTTGATGAATTTTCCCCTTTTCAACTTGGTCAGCATAGGGTTTCTATTAAGGGTAATCCTAATTTTGGAGATATTAGAACTTTGATGGTTGGGGTCAAAAACCCTAGGCAAGATAATATGGATGTTTGTGGTACAGTCTGGTTTAATGAACTTAGATTATCTGATATGGATAACGAAGGGGGCTGGGCAGCAACAGTAACTATTGACACAAATATAGCAGATTTCATGAGCTTAAGTGCTACTGGCAGACAGAGTACAAGCGGATTTGGAAGTATAGAGCAAGGGCCGAACGAAAGAGACATAGAGGATGTTAGGCAATATGATTTAGTATCAAATGTTAATGTAGGTCAATTGTTTCCTGAAAAATGGGGAGTTACAATTCCGTTTAACTTTGGTTTAAGCGAGGAGTTAATCACACCTGAATATGATCAACAATACAAGGATATCAAGCTTCAAACTAGATTGAGTTCAGCAGAGAACACAATTGAAAAAAATAAAATTCTTGAGCAGTCTGAGGATTATACAAAGAGAAAGAGTGTTAATTTTATTGGAGTAAATAAACAACGTACTGGGGAAGGTAAGCCAAAGTTTTATGATATTGAAAATTTAATCTTTAATTATTCTTACAATCAGATAGAACACAGAGATTATGAAATAGAAGATCTGTTAGACCAAAATGTTAGAGCTGGAGCTACTTACAATTTTAACTTTAATTCAATTAAATTAGAACCATTTAAGAAAAATGATTCGCTGTTTACCGGTAAATACTTTAAAATTTTAAAAGACATTAATTTTAACTTACTACCGACTAACATCTCTATAAATACAGATTTTATTAGACAGTTTAACAAACAAAAATTTAGAGAATCAGAATTAACAGGTGATAACATTTCAGTAAATGAGCTTTTTAGAAGAAATTATAATTTTGATTTACAATACAACTTTAATTATGTAATCAGTGATGGCTTAAATTTTAGTTATAATGCTTCGAATAATAATATTGTAAAAAATTATTTTTTAGATGACAATATAAATGGTGCACAGGATTCAACACTTGATGTTTTTGACAGATTTTTTGATATTGGAGATCCTAATAGACAATCTCAACAATTTGCAATTAATTATGAGCTTCCATTAAATAAAATACCAACATTTAGTTTTCTAAAAACTTCTTACTCTTACACTGGCGATTTTCAATGGCAAAAGGGATCCGATTTATTTGGAAATTTAACTCTTAATGGTGAGACCTATGATTTAGGGAATACTATTTCAAATGCCAATACTCATAATATAAATAGTTCATTAGATATGACAAAGTTTTACAGATATTTAGGCTTGGTTAAAAACAATAGGTCTGGTGATAAACGATCTTTTGGAGCGCAACGAAATTCTTCTAATAATAATAAGTTTAGTTTTAAAAAGACTGTAATTGATCTTTTAACTAGTGTTAAAAGAATACAAATTAACTACTCTGAAAACAATGGTTCATTTTTACCAGGGTATTTACAAACACCAGATTTTATAGGCTCTTTTAGACCATCTTTAGGATATGTTTTTGGTAGTCAAAGAGATATTAGATATTTAGCTGCACGAAATGGATGGCTTACTGTGTTTCCTGAGTTTAATCAACAGTATACTGAAGTTAAAAACAAGAATTTAACTTTTTCTGCTAACTTAACTCCAATAAGGGACTTAAAAATAGATTTAACTGCAGGCAGAACTTATTCTGAAAACTTAACCGAGAATTTTAACACAATAGATTTGGATGGAGATGGCTTAAGTGATGATTATAATCCTTTAATTCAAAATTCTCTAGGAAACTTTAATATTTCAACTTTATTAATAAAAACAGCATTCTCTAACAGTGATGAGAATAATTCTGAAACTTTTGACACCTTCAGAGAAAATAGATTAGTAATTGCGAGAAGATTAGCTTTAGATGCTGGAATTGATTTTACTAATCCAAATAATTTTGAAAACGGTGATTTAAGTGGTTTTCCACTAGGTTATGGAAAAACTAATCAATCAGTTTTACTGCCAGCTTTTTTATCTGCATATACTGGAAATGATCCATCCACATCTAACATGAGTGCATTTAGAAATGTTCCTATTCCAAATTGGTCTTTAAAGTATACAGGTTTGATGAAATTAAAATGGTTTAAAAAGAACTTTAAAAGATTGTCTATTTCTCATGGATATAACGCAATGTATACAATTAATCAATTTAGATCTAATTTGGACTTTAATCCAGGAAACCCTGAATTAGATTTTAGTTTACAAAATCCAAATGTTTTAGATCAGTCAAACAATTATAAAAATGAATTTTTATACAGTAATATAAACCTAATGGAACAATTTAGTCCTTTGTTTAAATTAGATTTTGAAATGAAGAACTCTGTAAAAATATTAGCGGAAGTTAAAAAAGATCGATTATTATCTTTAAGCTTTGACAATAATTTATTAACTGAAATTCAAGGAAATGAGTATATCTTTGGTTTTGGATATAGAGTTAAAGATTTGAGAATAAGGTCAAGTTTAGCTGGAGCCAGCCAAATTATAAAAAGTGATTTAAATATGAAATTAGACCTTTCTGTTAGGAATAATAAAACAATTATTAGATATTTGGATTTAGATAATAATCAAGTAACTTCTGGTCAAACGATATGGAATTTTAAATATTCTGCTGACTATGATTTTAGTAGGAATCTAACGGGTATATTTTATTTCGATTATTCTTTTTCTGAATATGCAATATCTACAGCGTTTCCTCAAACAACGATTAGATCTGGCTTTACAATGAGATATAATTTTGGTAATTAATTTATAATAAAATAATAAAATAATAAAATGAGCACACCTTTAAATTTAAAATACACAAAAGATCACGAATGGGTATTAATTGAAAATGATATAGCAACTGTAGGAATTACAAATTTTGCTCAAGGCGAGTTAGGGGATATAGTTTATGTTGAAGTAGATACTGTTGGAGAAAAATTTGATGCAGAAGAAGTTTTCGGATCTGTTGAAGCTGTAAAGACTGTTTCTGATCTATTTTTGCCACTAAGTGGTGAGATAATTGAATTTAACGAGTTACTGGAAAGCGAGCCTGAAAAAGTAAATGATGATCCTTATGGAGAAGGATGGATGATTAAAGTTCAAATCAGTGATTCGTCTGAAATAGAGAATCTAATGTCTGCTGAGGATTACAAAACAATGGTAGGTGAATAAATTCAATTTAATTGTTGCGCTAACATATAGTGCTTTAATTATCTATTTAGGATTGTCTGAATCTGATTCCATTTCATTTTCTAATTTTCGTATTAATGACAAACTAGCCCATCTTTTGTCTTATTTATTTTTTTATTTTTTATGGCAAAAAATTTTTGTTAGTTGGTTTAATGATAAAGCATTAACCAATTTATTTGTTTTTGCATTAACATTTGGAATTTTAATTGAACTAGGACAAAAATATTTAACTCTTACAAGAAGTGCTGAATTTTTGGATGTTGTGTTTAATCTTATAGGAATTCTATTAGTTCACATATATTTTAACTTAAAAAAAAAGAAAGATTTAAAATTATAATCACTTGCTTTTTATTCAAATAATTGGTTATTTTACCAAACCGCAATCAAAAAAATAAAATATGGAGTCTAAAAAAAATCCAAAAGCAGACATTTCTAGAAATGCTTCATTGTATTTTGCAATAGGATTAGCTTTGATGGTGTTTTTATCATACATGACTATTAATTGGAAAGTTTATGATAAAAGTGCTATAGATATAGGTCTTGTTAACATGGATGAATTAGATGATGAAGAAATTCCATTATTAGAACAGGTTGTGCCACCTCCACCTCCACCTCCACCTCCTGCTGCTCCTGAAGTTATTGAGATAGTTGAAGATGAAGAGGAAGTTGAAGAAACTGTTATTGAATCTACTGAAACCGATCAAGAGGAAGAAATGGAAATTGAAGATCTTGAGATCGAGGAAGTTGAAGAAGATATCGAAGTTCCTTTTTCAGTTATAGAAAATGTTCCTATCTTTCCTGGATGTGATAAAGGAAATAACGAAGCAAGACGTAAATGTATGTCTCAAAAGATTACAAAATTTGTTCAAAGAAAATTCAATACTGATTTAGCCGGGGACTTAGGTCTTTCAGGAAGACAAAGAATTAGTGTTATTTTTAAAATCGACAAAAATGGTGATGTAGTTGGTGTGAGAGCAAGAGCTCCACATCCAAGGTTAGTAAAAGAAGCTACTAGAGTAGTTAATTTACTTCCTAAAATGAAGCCTGGTAAACAAAGAGGAAAAGCGGTTGTAGTTCCTTATTCTTTGCCTATCATTTTCCAAGTACAAGACTAAATTTAGATTAATCTTTCCCAAATTAACTAAAGTTTATTGTTTTTAATTAATAAATTAAGATTGTCCTTATTGTAATTTAGACTTATCTTTGCATCGTTATTTTTAGATAAAATAAGTGCAAAATAATAAATTTACATTTAGTTCCTTTATAGAAATCACTAAGCTTCGACTTTCAGTAAGTGTCGTGTTTTCATCTGTGATTAGCTATCTAATCGGAATGAGTGAATTTGATTTTGAAATATTTTTATACTTAGTAGTAGGTGGATTAATGATGGTTAGTGCATCAAATATTTTCAATCAGGTTATTGAAAGAGATTTAGATGCTTTAATGCAAAGAACCAAAGGAAGGCCATTGCCAATGGGTCAGATTTCGGTTAATAATGCACTTGTTCTTGGTTTTACTTTTGTCATTGCTGGATTAACTTTTCTATATATTATCAGTCCATTATGTGCAATGTTGGGAGCTATTTCAATATTTATTTACGCATGTGTATACACTCCTTTAAAGCTAATAACTCCTCTATCTGTATTTGTCGGAGCAATTCCTGGAGCAATTCCATTTATGCTAGGCTGGGTAGCAGCAACTAATGAATTAGGCGTTGAAGCATTAGCATTATTTTTAATGCAGTTCTTTTGGCAGTTTCCACATTTTTGGGCTATCGCATGGTGGCAAAATGATGAGTATGAAAAAGCAGGATTTAAGATGTTACCAACAGGCAGAAAAGATAAATCAACTACTTTTCAAATAGTTTTTTATTCTTTCTGGGCAATAATTATGTCCATAGTGCCATATTTTAAAATCACAGGAGATCTTTTCCTTTCTCTGTATGGTTTAGTAATCGTTATTATTTTAGGAATGTTCTTGTTATTTTATTCCTTCAAATTATTTAAAAACAGTACAACTCAAAATGCAAAAGTTTTAATGTATGTGAGTATTTTATATTTAACATTAGTACAAATTGTATATTTAATCGATAATTTATATTAGTTCAATGGATTTAACACAAGGTTCAAATAAAACAAAAAATACCAGAGCAAAAAAAATGATGTTGTGGTTTGGAATTGCATCACTTATTATGTCATTTGGAGGTTTAACTAGTGCTTTTGTTGCAAGTAAAACAAGAGTAGACTGGATGGCTGATCATGAACTTCCAAGTGCTTTTACCGCTAGTTTAATTGTAATAATATTAAGTAGTTTATTTGTTTATCTCTCAAAGGTTTCGCTTAGAAAGAATGATAAAAAAAAGAGTACTATTTTATTTTTTCTTGCTGTAGTTTGTGCTGCAGTATTTGTTTCATTACAATTTTATGGCTTTTCACAATTAATTGACCTGGGATATTATTTCACAGGACCAACAAGTAATGTTACATCTTCGTTTATTTTCTTAATTGCTTTTTTTCATTTATTACACGCTGCGGTTGGTTTACTCTGCTTGACAGTAGTTTTAATAATGCTTTTGAGAGATAAATATCAAAGTGATAATATGTTAGGATTTGAATTAGCAGCTAACTTTTGGCATTTTGTTGATGTTTTATGGATATACTTATTTTTATTTTTAGTTTTCTTCATATAAATTAATTATTTTTGTACCGTTTTTAATATAAATCATATTTATGAGTTCTACAGTATCTGCAACAAATCAAAATGAAGGTTGGTCCGGGGGTAATAAACCCATGAAAGCGAGTTACGGAAAGTTAATGATGTGGTTTTTTATTGTATCGGATGCATTAACTTTTTCAGGGTTTTTAGCAGCTTACGGATTTTCAAGATTCAAGTTTATTGATTCATGGCCTATAGCTGATGAAGTTTTTACTCACGTTCCATTTATGCATGGGCAGGAATTACCAATGATCTATGTAGCTTTTATGACATTTGTACTAATTATGTCATCAGTTACAATGGTGCTCGCTGTAGATGCTGGTCACCACATGAACCAGGCTAAAGTGACTTTTTACATGTTCTTAACAATTATTGGAGGTCTAATATTTGTTGGTTCTCAAGCATGGGAATGGGCAACTTTTATAAAGGGTGATTATGGAGCTGTTAAAACTAATGGAGGTAATATAATCCAATTTGTTGATGCAGATTCTAATAAACGGATAGCACTTAAAGATTTTGCCACTACAATCGAAACTGAAAGAGAGCAAAACCTAGCTAAAAATGGGGTTTGGTTCATGTCTGAATCAACTTTATCAGATTACACTCTTGATGAAGTAATTGAAGGTTTTGAAGCATCACCAAACCTATTAGTAAGAACTCAAATTATTGAAGGTAGTCACAAAACAGTACTTTCAAGAGAAGAGTCATTAAAAATGCTAGTTGATAATGGTTCTTATGTTGTTGAAGGTGCAAACCTTATTGATAACGAATATGGGACTCCACTGTTTGCAGATTTTTTCTTTTTTATAACTGGATTTCACGGCTTCCACGTTTTTTCAGGAGTAGTGCTAAACATAATTATATTTTTCAACGTTATTCTCGGTACATACCAAAGAAGAGGGAGTTATGAAATGGTTGAAAAAGTAGGTTTATATTGGCATTTTGTTGATTTAGTTTGGGTATTCGTATTCACATTTTTCTATTTAGTTTAATTATATATTATTGATATGGCTGAAGGGCACAAGTTAGAAATTTTTAGAGGTTTAATTAAATTTAAATCTAACACTCAAAAGATATGGGGTGTACTAATCTTACTTACTATTGTTACAACTGTAGAAGTAGTTTTAGGAATAATTAAGCCTCCATTTATGATGGAAAGCTTTTTAAGTATGAAAATCTTAAATTGGATATTCATTATTTTAACTATTGTTAAAGCATATTATATCACATGGGACTTTATGCACATGCGTGATGAAACTCCAGCCTTAAGAAGAGTTGTTGTTTGGACAGCAATATTTTTAATTTGCTACTTAATGTGGATTTTAATTCAAGAGGCAGGATATATATTTGATACATACGATCAAGGCTACATCAAAAGAGATTTTTAGCAAATTTATTTTATAAATAATCAGAACACTATATTGCTTTGGAAAACGATACAACATTAACTGTAGAAAATATAGAATATTTACTAATAATACTCTTTTTACATATTTATTTCAGTTACAGAGTTGCTAAGTATGGGGTATCTAAAGGAAGAACTTTTTCGCTAAACTTTATTGCCTCTTTAATATTTAATCCAATACTTATTTTCATTTCATTAAAAGTTTCCAAATTTAAAAAGGTTCATGATTATTTAGATGAAATTAAGCAAGATGTTAAAAAATGGACAATTTTAGCAATATTGTTTTTGTTGCCAGTTTTTTTCATCTTTATGTTATTCCCTGCCACGCATAATTACAACTCTTTAGATGTTGTCAATAAAGATGTTAGAGAAGTGGCTGATTTTATTTCAATCGATGAAAATAAGAGATCATTTGAAGGTAATATTACTATTTTATCATTCTTAGGATATAACCCCATGGGTAATTTGACCGTTCCTTTAAATTTGAAAGAATTGATATATGATAAATTTAAGGGTTTTAAAAAATTTCAAATATTAGCTATTTCTCCAATTGGTTCTGAAGATGAAATTAAAAAATTAATGAAGGAGCTATATACATACGATGAATTAAAGTATTGGGGTTTTTCATTTGGAACTGAGGCTCAAATAGATCAGTTATATAATTCTTTAGATTCAAATAAAAAACTAGATGAAGATTTTGCTACAACCAATATTTTTATAGTTGATAAAGACTTGAGTCAAAGAGGTAGACTTGATGACAGAAAAGCTACAGAGATTGAAAAAAATAAATCTATTTATAGGCTTAATTCCTATGATGTTACAAAGGTATCAGAATTAAAAAATAAAATGAATGATGATCTTAGAATTTTGTTTACAGAGTATAGACAAAAGAGAAAAGGTAATTATGATTCAAACAATAGAAGAAATGAAAACATTGAGAATTAATGAGTAAAACAAATAATTCATATATAGGTATTTCATTTATAGTATTAGTTTTTGGAATAATTTTTGTTCCAAGAATTATTGATCGACTATCAAATGACGATATAGCTAGAGAAGAAAGTAGAAGTAGATCTGTTAATAACAATGTAGGTGATTCTAATTTGATGTATCTTGAAATTAATGGAGAGAGAAAAAAAGTACCTAATTTTTCTTTTACTAATCAAAATGGGGTGCTCATTACTAATAAAGATTATGAGGGAAAAGTATATATTGTAGAATTCTTTTTCACCACTTGTCCTACAATATGCCCTATTATGAATTATAATTTAGTTGAGATTCAAAACTCATTTAATGAATTTGACAATCTTGGTTTTGCTTCCTTTACAATAAATCCAGTATATGATACTGTTGAGGTACTGAGTGATTATGCTAATCAATTTGGAATTACAAATAAAAATTGGAATCTTTTAACTGGGGATAAAGAAGAAATTTACAAACTAGCAAATGATGGATTTAATTTATATACAGCTCAAGAAGAATCTGCAGCTGGAGGATTTGAACATTCTGGAAATTTTGCATTAATTGACCAGGATGGTTATATTAGATGTAGATCTGATGATTTTGGTAATCCACTAATTTACTATAAAGGAGCTATTGATTTTAAAGAAAAAACTAATAGTGACCGAGAAAAAGAAGAAATCTCAATTCTCAAAGAAGATATTTTAAAGTTATTAAAGTAAAAATATGTCTGAGCCAATAAAATATAATAAACTTATAATATTAGTTTCTATTTTGATTCCAGTTGTGGTTGCAATATTATTCACCGTAAAGTTGCCTAATGTTGAGCCATTGTCATTTTTACCCCCTATTTATGCATCGATAAATGCCTTAACCGCATTATTGCTGATTTCTGCTTTAGTTGCAATTAAAAATAAAAAGATAAAACTTCATTCACTTTTAATGAAATTTGCTATTGGTCTTTCCTTAGTGTTTTTATTGATGTACGTAGCTTATCATATGACGAGTGAATCTACTCCATTCGGAGGTGAGGGAACTATCAGATATATTTATTTAACTATACTTTTTTCTCATATTCTTTTATCAATTACTGTAATTCCATTTGTACTAGTAACCTATGTTAGAGCAATTACTAATGATATACAAGCACATAAAAAAATAGCTAAAATCACTTTTCCACTTTGGCTTTATGTAGCGGTTACTGGTGTTATAGTTTATATAATGATATCTCCTTATTACTAATTATGAAATTTAAATATATATTTCTTATTGTTTTATTCTTAGTTACAGATGCTATATTAGGGCAGTGCGCTATGTGTAGAGCTGTATTAGAAAGTGAAGAAGGACAAGTGTCTGCAAAAGGAATAAATGACGGAATTGTATACCTTATGGCAATTCCTTATATAGTTGTCTTTAGTATTGCTTTTATTATTTATAGAAAATTTAAGAAATAGTTTTTTAAAAATTAATTTGGTTTATTTTATAAACTAGTTTATATTTATATCGAATAATTTAAATTAAAAAAAATGAAAAACTTATTTATTAAAATATTAATGTTTATGGTTTTGATTTTACTATCAAGCTGTGGAATGTCAAAATTAGTTTCCTTAGACATAGGTGAGAATACAATCAATTATTATAATTCAATAGACAAAACTATATTTTTAGATTTTGTTGAGTTAACAAGTATTAGTGAAGATAAAAAATATGGAAACCTTGAAATTAAGGTAGATGAAATAACTAAGGATGTTGCAGATAATGGAGTTGTTATGGCTTACATACAAAGACCAGCAAGTGATGGAAAAATTGAAAGGTGGAGTCAATTTCCTCAATACAGTTTGATTTATGAAAATCCAAGTTTCACCTACCTTAGTTTTGGTGAAGGATTTGTGCGTATTTCTTTGCAATCTGAGACAACTGTCGAAAGTGCAGCTGAATTTTTTAAAGGAAAAAAAATAAAACTAGTTATATTAAAATAGCTAATAAACCAATTTATTATGACAAAAGAAGAACAAATTAAAATCATAAATGATGCTATAATACAAACAAAAACTAGTTTAAAACCTTTAGGTTATAATCTATTATTTTGAGGAATCTTAATAATATCAATGAGCTTATTTCATTATTTTTTTCCTGAGATTGTTCAGTTTTCTAATTATTCCTCACTAGTATATTGGATTGCAATTCCAGTAATAGGAATGATATATACCACTTATTACAACATTAAAACTGGACATAAGACAGGATATGAAACTCAATTAGGAAGAGTTGTTAAAATTATTTGGGCGGTTTTTGGTCTTTCATGGTTATTGCATGTAGCTATTTCGGTAATTAAAGGAATTAATAGTCCAACTTTAGAAATTTTATTTAGCCTTGCAATTGCTCTTGTTATGACAGGTCTTATAATTAAATTTAAAAATATTACAATCGGCGGGTTATTATTACTAGCATTTGTTGTGTACAATCATGTATCCCCAGGCTTAAACTTTTTATTAATTAATGCATATGGAATTGCATTTGGAATGTTGATCTCTGGTGTATCTTTATATAGATTTAAACAAACTAAATAACTAAATGGACAAATTATTATTAAATCCAATTAGATTAAAAATTATTTCTTTGCTTATGGGTGTTTCTTCTTGTGATTTTAATCATTTGCAAAAAGTAACTGAATCATCAAAAGGTAATCTTAGTGTCCAACTTAAAAAATTAGAGGAGAGTAATTACATATCAATTAGCAAAAGTTTTAAAAACAATTATCCTAATACATCTTGTTCTATAACCAAGCTTGGTTCAAAAAGATTTGAAGAATTTTTTAAGTCACTCATGTCCCTGAGAAAATGAAATAAGTAAAATTGTATTAAATAGTACTTTGCTTTGCATAGTAGCTAAATTTATATATATTTGCCTTTGTTATTATTAATTAAAAACTTTAAATCATGAAAAAAATAATACTGATTATATTAATTGCTTTCACTTTTAGTTCATGTGACTCCTGGTTCAGTCCTGATTTTGAGGTAATAAATGATATCAATATAACAATTGATGGAGAAAACCTAGATGGAGTGCAGGGTGAGTGGGTTATTACAAGTGAGGACAAAAAGGAAAATGGAAAAGAAATCATTGTAATAACCATTGAAAAAAATAACATTGATTAAATTTTAACCTTACAACTTAATAAAAAACTAAAATGACAAATATTTCATTGGGTGCAGGAATAGGATTACTCGCAGGAATTATAATTGGCAGTGCCACAGGCAATATAAATATATGGATTTCATTTGGATTATGTTTTGGCGCAGGTATTGGTTTGGTATTTAATAAAAAACCAAAAACTAAAAATTAATATTTATAATGAAGTCTGATAATACAAAAGCACAAATGCGTAAGGGAATACTCGAGCTTTGTATTTTATCTATACTTAGTAAAGAGCCCAAATATTCTTTTGAAATTTTAATGACCTTAAAAGAGTCTAAGTTAATTGTAGTAGAGGGAACTATATATCCATTACTTACAAGACTGAAAAATAGTAATTTATTGGAGTATAATTGGAGAGAATCTAAAAATGGCCCACCTAGAAAATATTATAATATTACAACTGAGGGAAAAGATTTTTTAAATGATCTCAATGAATCATGGTTAGAGTTATCTAATGCAGTAACACAAATTAGAAATAAATAAATATGAATATCACTAAAGACATACACCTCTCTCATGTTAAATTTACAATGGACGATGAGGCTTATAAAATTCTTAAATCTTATTTAGATAAGTTAACTATCGCATTTAGTTCTAATTCCAGTAAAAACGAAATATTAGAAGATATTGAGTCTCATATTGCAGAATTATTCTCTACAAATAATTCTATTAACAGAGTAATCTCTGTATCAGATGTAAATAATGCTATTGAAATTTTGGGTACTCCTGAAGAATTAGCAGAGGATGAAAATGAACAGGACACATCTCCAAAAAATAAAAATACTGATAAAAAGTTATTTAGAGATATAGATGATAATTATGTTGGTGGGGTCGCTAGTGGATTAGCTCATTATTTTGGTATATCACCCGCTTGGACTAGAATTTTATTTATTTTATTTTTCTTTGTGCCTGTTCCATTTACAACTTTAGCTTATATAATTTTATGGATAGTTATTCCTTCAGCTAAAACTAGTGCTGATAAAATTAGAATGACCGGTGAGGCTGTAAGCGTTGCTTCAATAAAAAATAAAATTGAAAGTGTATTGCCTGAAATTGAAAAAGAAATTACTGATTTTGATAAAGAATATGCAAAAGGATTTTTGGGAAAAGTAAAATACTATTTAAAAAAAACAATTAATTTTTTGCTTGAAACTAGCTCCAAACTATTAAAAGTAATTTCAATTATTTTTGGATATATCTTAATGTTTTACTCATTTATAGGAGGTCTTATTACATCTTTAATAGTTTTATTATTAGCTCGTGTCGACTCTGCTATTACAAATGCTACTTCTTCTGAATTTACAATTAGCGGAACTACAATATACGAGATAAATGATTTTTTGAGCTTAGATATTTTAGATGTAGTTAATTCAATTAGTGTATTTTCAATTGTATTATTTGGATTATTGATTTTAATCCCTTGTATAATTTTATTCATTATTGGTTTAAAGTTAGCCTTTAGAAATAGATATGTAATAAATAAAATAACCATGTACATTTTATTAGCTATATGGATTTTATCTTTTATGTATTTTTTCTACATAATTGGAATTGAATTTATAACTACTAATTTCCCTTATAATTTATGAAGCTTTTAACAAATTATTGGCAATTATTATTAACAAATTATGGACCTTTGTTCAGATTAAACACACTTTATTATGCTTGATATTAAGAATTTAAATAAATCTTATAAAATGGGAGACTCAAGTCTTCATGTTTTAAAAGGGATTGATTTATTCGCTAAGAGTGGAGAAATGGTTGCTATTATGGGTTCTTCTGGATCTGGAAAGTCTACTCTTTTAAACATAATTGGAATTTTAGATGAAGCTGACTCTGGAGATTACGTGCTAGACGGCGTTGAAATTAAAGATCTCAATGAAAAAAAAGCTGCGAATTATAGGAATCAGTTCTTAGGTTTTGTTTTTCAATCTTTTAATCTTATAAATTATAAAACTGCGATGGAAAATGTGGCTTTACCTTTGTATTATCAAGGCTTAAAGAGAAAGGAAAGACAAGAAAAAGCAATGTTCCACCTTGAAAAAGTTGGATTAGCAGAATGGGCTAAACATTTACCTAGTGAACTTTCTGGAGGTCAAAAGCAAAGAGTAGCAATAGCTCGTGCATTAGCTTCAGAGCCAAAACTTCTTTTAGCTGATGAACCAACTGGGGCTTTAGATACTGCAACTTCCCATGATATAATGCAATTTTTACAGCAATTAAACGATGAAGGAAAAACTATTCTTTTAGTTACTCATGAAGAGGATATTGCTAAAATGTGTAAAAGAATAGTAAGACTTCGTGACGGAGTTATAATAGAAGATAACATTATTAAACAAGTAAGAGCATAATATGTTTGATTTAGACCTTTGGCGAGAAATATTTCAGAGTATTAGTAAAAATAAACTACGTACTTTACTTTCTGGTGGTACAGTAATATTTGCTATAATGCTTTTTGCTATTCTTTTTGGATTGGCAAATGGTCTTCAAAATACATTTAATGAAGGAATGGGCGGTGACGCTGAAAACACTATTTTTATTAATTCTGGAAGAACCGCTAAAGCAGGTAAGGGAAATCAAGCAGGTAGAAGAATACAGTTTGATAATGCACTTCTTTCCACCTTAAAAGATGAATTTAAAGATGATATAGAATTTATTACTGCAAGGGTTAATAAAAATGTAGTTGCATCCTATAAAGGAGAAAAAAACAATTACAGTCTAAGAGCTGTAAATCCTGATCATCAGTTTATTGAAAAGTCAGAGTTAGTTACTGGAAGATTTATTAATCAAAGAGACTTACAGGAATCTACCAAAGTAATAGTGATTGGAAGGTTAGTTAAAGAAGACCTTTTTAAAACAGAAAAAGTAATTGGAGAATACATAGATCTTAACAAAATTCAATACAAGGTTGTAGGAGTTTATCAAGATATTGGAGATGATAATGAAGAAAGAATTATTTATATGCCTCTTACAACTGCTCAAAGAATTTATGGAAATAACGATTTTATTGACCAAATTAATTTGACCTATAACCTAAGTATGGGACTAGATAATGCAATTGCGCTTGGAACAAATATAGAATCTAGAATAAAAAAAATATTTAATATTGAACCCTCAGATCAAAGAGCTGTTCGATTAAGAAATAGGGCAACTGAGGCAAATTCGATAAATCAGTTTAATAGTGTACTAGCAATTCTTGTACTAATTATTGGATTAGGAACTCTAATTGCAGGTATTGTAGGGATTAGTAATATTATGATTTTTATTGTTAAAGAAAGAACCAAAGAAATAGGTATAAGAAAAGCTCTTGGTGCTCGTCCAAGCTCCATACAATCTATTATTTTAATAGAGTCAGTATTGATCACTTCAATTTCAGGCTACGTAGGTTTATTACTTGGAATTGGAATCTTGGAAGCTTATGGCCCATCGTTAGATAAGTATTTTATTACCGACCCGAGTGTAAGCACAAATTTGGTAGCGATGGCTACTTTGGCACTAATTATTTCTGGATTTATTGCTGCTTATGTTCCAGCTAAAAGAGCATCTCAAATTAAACCAATAATAGCCCTAAGAGACGAATAATATGTTTAAATTTTTATTTGATATAGATACATGGCAAGAAGTCTCTGACAGTCTTACAAAAAATAAGATCAGAACTGTTATCACAATGATCGGTGTTTGGTGGGGTATTTTACTTTTAATTGGGTTATTAGGATCTGCAAGAGGTATCGAGAATAAATTCAACTCTGAATTTGGAGATTTTGCTACAAACAGTGTCTTTGTTTGGGCTCAGTCTACAAGTAGGCCATTCAAAGGATTTCAAGAAGGAAGAAGACCAAGGTTGAAATTTTCTCAATTAGATAATATTAGAAATAATGTTCCTGGAATTGATTTAGTTGTCCCTAGAAATCAGAATCAATCATTAGTGGTTAGAAAATTTTTATCTGGTAGCTTTGGAGTCTCTGGAGATTTCCCAATTTTAGATAAAATTCAAAAAAAGAACTTAATTAGCGGTAGATGGATTAATCAAAATGATATTGATTTAAATAAGAAAATTGTTGTCATTAATGATGATGTATATAAACAAATTTTTGAAAAAGACGAAAACGCTATTGGTGAATATATTGTTATCAATAATATAAATTTTAAAGTAGTTGGAGTTTTTAAGCAAGGTAACTTTGATTTTGGAGGATCAATGCATATTCCATTTACAACTTTTCAGCAAATTTACAACCAGGGAGATAATATAGGATGGTTAACTATTACTGGAAAGCCAGACTATAATATTAAACAAATAGAAAATGACGCTAAGTTAATTTTAAGAAATATGAATCGAATTCACCCTAATGACAATAGAGCTTTTGGAAGTTTTAATTTAGGAGAAAGGTTTGAACAATTAACAGGTTTTTTAACTGGAATGCAGTTTCTAACTTGGTTTGTGGGTATAGCCACTCTTATAGCTGGTGTTTTTGCTATTGGAAACATATTGCTTATCACAGTAAAAGAACGAACAAAAGAAATTGGAATTAGACGGGCTCTTGGAGCAACCCCATTTGAAATTAAACGACAAATAGTTTTAGAAGCAGTTTTTCTTACTATTATTGCCGGAATTTTCGGGATAATTTCTGGAGGATGGATTTTAATGGCTATGGATAGTTTTTTTGGACAAGGACCAGAGTCTACACTCGTTAATCCGTCTGTATCAATTTTTATTGTTTTTATATCCCTAATAATATTAGTCATATTTGGAACACTTATAGGTTTAATACCAGCTGGAAGAGCAACAAGTATTAAACCAATTGAAGCATTAAGAGAAGAATAATTTAAATAAAATAAAATGAATAAACCAACTAGAATTACTTTAATAGCAGCGGGACTAGTCGCATTGTTTTTTGTGCTAAAATACTTTAGCGATGCAAATTCAAAATCAATTATTGAATACGAAACACAGACTCCTTATTACACATCGCTAAATACAAATGTAGTAGCTACTGGAAAATTAAATCCAGAAGATGAAATTGAGCTAAAACCTCAAGTAACTGGAATTGTAGATATGATTTATGTTGAAGAAGGAGATATGATAGAAAAAGGAGACTTAATTGCTAAAATAAGAGTTGTTCCTAATGAGCAGAGTCTAACAAGTGCAAAGAGTAGAATTAATTCTTCTAAACTTTCTTATGAAAATTCTAAAAGATTATTTGAACGAAGTAAAGAACTTTTTAATAAAGGTGTTATTTCTAAACAAGATTATGAGAACTCAGAGTTATCTTTAAATCAAGCTAATGAATCATACATTGAGGCTCAAAATGTTTTTAAAATCATAAAGCAAGGATCACTTTCTGGTGGAGGTTCAGCAAATACAAATATTGTAGCTCAAATTTCTGGAACAATTTTAGAAATTCCTGTAAGAGAAGGAAATCAAGTGATTGAAAGTAACAACTTTAATGCTGGTACTACTATAGCCACTGTAGCTGATATGAGTATTATGATTTTCGAGGGGCAAGTTGATGAAGCTGAAGTAGGAAAATTAGAAGAAGGAAAGGAGATTAAAGTTGTTCTTGGAGCATTAGGTGAAGAGGAATTTCCTTCTAAATTAACATTTGTCGCTCCCAAAGGAATTGAAGCAAATGGAGCTGTACAATTTAAAATTAAAGCAGATGTTGAAATACCGACATCTAAAGTCAGAGCTGGTTATAGTGCTAATGCAATAATAGAAATTGAAAATACAGAAAATTCTTTATGCATTAAAGAGTCATTGATTCAATTTAATAGGTTTACTGAAAAGCCTTTTGTAGAAATTTTAAATGATGAAGGGTTATTTATTAAAAAAGATATCACTATTGGTATTTCTGATGGAATTAGTGTTGAGGTGTTAGAAGGTGTTGAAGAAGATGATAAAATTAAAGTTTGGAATAAAGTTCTAGAACAAGATAAGGGTGGTGATGGTGAAGAAAAACCAGACTCTGAAGATTAATTTAAATAAATAATGATTATGAAACATATATATATAATAGTACTAAGTGTATTTTCTATAACAACCTCTTTAAGTCAAGAGAAGCTTTGGGACTTACAACAATGTGTGGATTATGCATTGGAGAATAATATTTCAATTTTACAAGCTCAAAACACTATTCTCTCAAATGATCAAGATATTATTGCATCTAAAGGTAATTTTTTACCATCACTTAGTTCCAACCTTAATCAATCTATGAGCATTGGTACAGTTGAATTATATCCTGGAGAATTTGCAGATAGAACATTTAATTCTTCCAGTGTTGGGTTTAATATATCTCAGACCGTATTTAATGGATTTAGAAACTTAAATGTTCTAAGACAATCTAAGGTTAACTTGGAGAGAAGTGAAAATGAGTTGAATAAAATTAAAGATGATGTTTCTCTAAACGTAGCAAATAATTATTTAAATATCCTATTTAGCAGAGAGAATTTAGCTTTAGCTAAATCACAATATGAATTTTCATTCAAACAATTACAGCAGATTAGAAATTTAGTTGAAGCTGGAGTTCAGCCTCAAGCAAATATCATTGATGCAGAGGCTACACTTAGTTTAGATGAACAGAATTTAACCTCTGCTGAAAATAATTATAAACTATCATTATTAACTTTATCTCAAATATTACAGATCCCATTAGAGGGTTTTAATGTTGTGTCTATTGATGTAGAAGTTCCATCTGAAAATCTATTATATTCAGACATCAAACCTGTTTTAAATTATGCTTTAGTTAATCGAAATGAAATAAAAGTTGCAAACAACAATATAGAATTAGCAAAATACAATACTAAAATATCTAAAAGCGCATACCTTCCTAGTGTTTCATTTGGTTATGGTTTTAATGCAAGTGCAAACTTCTCTAACTTAACTTCTGATAATTCTTTTTTTCAACAAATAAATGATAACAAGGGGCATAGTCTTAATATGAACATTAGTGTTCCAATCTTTTCAAGAAATCAAATTAAAACAAATGTTGCTAAATCAAAAATTCAAGAAAACAATTCAGATTTAGGACTGATTCAAGCTAAGCTTAACGTAGAAGCTACAGTACAAAGAGCTTATACAGACGCTAAAGCCGCTTTGAAGTCTTACCAAGCAGCAAAAAAGTCATTACAATCTCAAAAGTTAGCTTTTGAAAATTCTCAGCAAAGATATCAGCTTGGAGCTATTAATACTATTGATTTAGAACAGGTAAGATTTAGGTTGTTGAACGCGCAATCATCTCTTATTAATTCCAAATATGATTTTATATTTAAAACCAAGGTTTTAGATTTTTATATGGGTAAATAATAATCTATTGAGCTATATTTTAAACATAGAAACTTCCACTACAAACTGTTCAGTTTCCTTATTTAAGAATTCTGAATTAGTTTCGTTTAAGCAAGAAAATGATCAAAATTACTCTCATTCAAAAAGGTTACACGTATTTATTAATTCTATTTTAGAAGACTCAAAAGTATCTTCTAAAGATCTTTCTGCTGTAAGCGTTAGCAAAGGTCCTGGATCATATACAGGGCTTAGAATTGGTGTGTCATCTGCAAAAGGATTATGTTTTGCTCTAGGAATACCTTTAATTTCTGTTGATACCTTGGATGCATTTGCACATCAAATTGAATCACCAGATGGTTTTATAGTTCCTCTTATTGATGCTAGAAGAATGGAAGTATATTCTTCTGTCTATGACAAAAAGTTCACTAAAATAAGGGAAACAAGAGCTGAAATTTTGACAAAAGATTCTTTTCAAGAATATTTAAAAACAAATAAAGTATATTTTTTAGGTAATGCAAACGAAAAAACTAAAAGTATAATTGATAGCCCCAATGCTATTTTTGTTGAACATAAGCTACCTTCTTCAATTGAAATCGGAAAGTTAGCTTCTCTAAAATTTATTTCAAATGATTTTGAAGATACGGCTAATTTCGAACCTTTTTATTTAAAAGAATTTATTGGAAATAGATTGAAGTCTAATTAATAAATCCTAAAGCTTCTTGAGTTGTTTTTACAGGCAGTCTACAGGCTTTTTTCACACAAACATATATAAATGTATCTCCATCAATATGTCTATTTTTTAAAAGAGGTAAATCACTTTCATTTAAACTGCCTATGATTAATTTGTTAGGCTTAAAATTTTTATTAATTTCTGTTGCTTTAATCAAGGCATTTTCCCCAACTATTGCTACCTCATAAAATGAATCACTTAATTTAAGCATTAAATCTAACCAGTTGGAGAATCCATCAGGATATGAACCAAATTCAGGTGAGATGTTATTTAACATTGATTTAGCTGTTTCCAAATAATATTCATTATCAAAGTAATGAGAAAGTAAAAACAAATTATTAGCCATCATAGAATTGCTAGAAGGAATTACATTATCTCTAAAATTAACAGTCCTTGATAAAAGTTTTTCATCTAAATCAGATGTAAAATAAAACATCTTAGTCTCTTCATTGTAAAAATGATTATATACATAATCGGTAATTTTTTTTGAGTATTTCAACCATTTGTCATCAAGGGTGATTTCATGCAAAGCAATAAACCCACTTATGACCGCTGAATAATCTTCTAAATAACCATTTATATAACCTTTATTATTTTTATAATTACGCAATAGTTGTCCGTCTTTTTGTAATAAATTTTTCACAATAAATTCTCCATTTTTAACAGCTGCATCTAAAAAATCAGGTTCATTAAATGCTTTGTATGAATCTGCAAACCCTTTAATCATTAATCCATTCCAAGAGGACAAAATTTTATCATCAAGCCTAGGCTTTATTCTTTTGTTTCTAATTTTAATTAATTCTGATTTACAGCTTTGAATTAATTGCATTAATTCATCTTCAGAAATATTGTATTTAGATGCAATGTCTACATCTTTTTTATTTCTTATGAGAACATACTTGTCATCTTCCCAGTATCCGTATTCATTTATGTTATAATAATCAGAAAACAAAGTATATTTATCTTTTAAAACTTTTTTTAACTCTTCTTTTGTCCAAACATAAAATGCTCCTTCCTCTAAAACATTAGTATCTGTTTTACTGTCCGCATCTAAAGATGAGTAATAACCACCACTATTGTCTTTTAATTCTGAGTTAAGAAAGCTAATAGTTTCATAAACTACATTTTTATATAGTTTATTTTTAGTCAGTTTATAAGCATCAGAATATAAACTTATTAATTGTGCGTTATCATATAACATTTTTTCAAAATGTGGTATATGCCATTTATTGTCAACAGAATATCTTGAGAACCCTCCTCCAATTTGATCATAGACACCACCAAAAGCCATCATTTCTAATGAAATTTCAACAAAATTCTGGATTTCTTTATTTTTTGTTTGATAAGAATATTTCAATAAAAAATGTAAGTTATTAGGCATCATAAATTTTGGCATACCTTCTGAACCACCATATTCCATATCAAACTTTGTAGACCATGTCTTTAGATAATCTTGCATCATATTTAAATTAAAATCAGGAGCCGTCTTATTTAAACTTATTACGTCTAAAGATTTTACTCCTTCCTCTAATTGGTCTGCATAACTAATTAGTCTCTCAGGATCATCATTATAAAGTTTAGAAATTTGTTCAAGTGCATTAATCCATTGATCTTTTGTGAAGTATGTGCCTCCCCAAATTGGTCTTCCGTCTGGAAGTGTTACTACATTCAATGGCCACCCACCACTGCCTGTCATTAGCTGTACTGCATTCATATAAACATTATCAACATCTGGTCTTTCCTCACGGTCAACCTTAATTGAAATATATTTTTCATTCATTAATTTTGCAGCTATAGTATCTTCAAAACTCTCTCTCTCCATTACATGGCACCAATGGCATGATGAATACCCAACACTAATAATAACTAGTTTATTTTCTTTTTTTGCAAGGTCCAAATATTTTGAATCCCAAGGATTCCAATCAACAGGATTGTATGCATGTTGAAGTAAATACGGACTTGTTTCATTAATTAAATTGTTGCTCATTTCTTTAGATTCTTTGTTTTCACAAGCGGTTACAATTAATAAAAGAGATATGAAGTAAAATAATTTTATTTTCATTTTATTTAAAAGTACAAAACTTAATTCAAGTTATTGGTTTAACCATTTATTGCTTCTACACATTCAACTTTACCCGCTAACATTTCTTTTAACATGTTTTCAATTCCATTTTTTAATGTAAATGTAGAAGAGGGACACCCACTACATGCTCCTTGAAGAATTACAGAAACTTTTTTACTATCTGCATCATAAGATTTAAATTGAATATTCCCACCGTCGGCGGCAACCGCTGGTTTAACATATTCTTCCAAAATATTTATAATTTCTTTAGAAATATCATCTAGCTTGTCGAATTCTTTTGTTTTTTGTTCTTCAGAATGTTTAATAATATCATTAGAGTCTAACTCTACAACAGGTTTGCCGTCTTCAATATGAGAACGAATAAATTCTCTTAGCTCCATTGTTATTTCATCCCATACAGCAATTTCATATTTGGTAATTGAGATATAGTTTTTTTCAATAAAAACACTTTTTACATAGGCAAAATTAAATAATCCTCTTGCTAAAGGGCTTTTAGAAGTTTGATCAATAGATGTGAATTCAAATAGTGAATTTACTAGATTTTTATTTGAAACAAACTTCATTGCAGAAGGGTTAGGAGTGCTCTCTGCGTAAACAGTTACAGCAGTCTTTTTAATCTTTTCATTTTCATTTATTACTACATTTCCTTCATTTAAATAACTTTCTATTTGATCTGCAACTTCTTGCTGTACATCATTCCATTCAACAATATTAAACCTCTCAATAGCGATGAAATTTGATGATATATATATTTTTTTTACAAACGGAAGATAAAATAGTTGTTGAGCTAAGGGAGAGTTTGAAGCGTCATCAATATTATTATACTCATAATTCTGATGATTAGTCAAGAAAAAATTTGTTTCAAATTTTACTATTAACTTATTGCTTGTCTCATTGATAGAAACCTTATATTTTTTCATTATTAATTTTTTACAAAAATAATGAATCCTCATTGAAGATAAAAGAATGATGAAACATATAAATCCATTAAAAATTTATATATTTGGACAGATTAATTATTAAATATGGGATTAAAAAAACACTTACTTTGTACTGCTTTTTTTGTATTTAGTTGTCAATTTATAAACTCACAAGAGGGACTTCCTATATATTCTGATTATTTAACCGACAATTATTATCTTCTACACCCCTCAATGGCAGGAGTAGCTAACTGTAATAAACTTAGAATAACTAGTAGAAAACAATGGCTAGATCAAAGTGAGTCTCCCAACCTACAAACTATAAGTTATAACGGACGTATTGGTGATTCTAAATCTGGAGTTGGTGCGATAGTATTCAATGATAAAAATGGCTATCATTCACAAACTGGAGCGTATTTAACATATGCACATCATTTGCTTTTTTCTAGAAATAGATTAGATCTTAATATGTTATCTTTTGGTCTTAGCGCTGGTATGATGCAATATAAGCTAGATGAGTCTTCTTTCTTATTTGACGGCTTTGATCCTCTAGTTTCTGGTATAACACAAAGCTCTACAGACTTTAATTTAGATTTTGGATTCTCATATCACTATTTAGATTTTTATGCGCATGCTACTTTTAAGAATTTCTTAAAAAATGATGGTATAAATTCAAATGAGTTAGGTATTTATTCATATGATAATTCTAGAACTTATCTATTATCTACAGGAAATGTTTTTGGTGGATTTGGAAGCTCTTGGAGCTATGAGCCTTCTATAATGTATGCTTACAAAGAATCTTCCAAGGAATCCTTTGTTGATCTTAATTTTAAAGTATACAGAGAAACTGAATTTGGTAAAGTTTGGGGTGGTTTATCGTACAGAAGAAGTTTTGAGGGAGCTGAATATCTTGCATTAAATGATCAAGTTAAAAGTCAAAAGCTTCAATATATAACTCCACTTGTTGGTGTAGATTTTGAGAATTTTGTGTTTGCTTACACTTACTCATATCAGTCAAATTCTATCGTATTTGATAACGGAGGATATCATCAAATTACTCTTGGAATCAATCTAGGCTGTAAAAAGCAAAAGTATGATTGTAACTGCCCGGGTATAAATTAAATTGTAATCTTATCAATTTTATTACCTCTACCTATAAACTTATTGATTACATGATCATTGCCAGTACATAAAAATATGTCTCTAGCCTTTAAAGCATTTGAGCAAATATTATAATCTTTTAACAAATATTCGACTCTTTTAGTTACAGCTTGAGTGGAGTCCAATATTTTTACTCCACTGGGAAGAATTTTTTTTAAGATACATATTAAATAATAATAATGTGTACAGCCAAGAACTAAATGATCTATATTTTTTTCTAACATAGGCTCAATATATTCTTTTAATTTAGGAGTTAATAGTTCTTCATTTATTCCATTTTCTTCTATTATTCTAACTAGATCGAATCCAATTTGTTCATGAATCTTAACCCCCATAGAAAACCTATCACTGGTCTTTAGAAATAAGTTGCTAGATAAAGTTTTTTCAGTAGCTAAAACCCCTACATTATTGGTCTTCGTTTCCAGCATAGCTGGTTTAATAGCGGGTTCAATCCCAACAATTGGAATATTAAACTTTTTTCTTAGGACTTCTATGGCATTTGTTGTTGCAGTATTACAAGCTACTATGATTAGTTTAGAGCCTAAATCAACTAACTTTTGAGTGTTTTTAATACTAAGTTCTATGATTTTAGTTTCAGTTTTTTTTCCATAAGGAGCATTTAAATTGTCAGCAATATAAATTGTACTCTCATTTGGTATGGATTTTTTTATTTCATTATAAATAGAAAGACCTCCAATACCAGAGTCAAATAAGCCTATAGGAAAATTATTAGCCATATTGTAAAAATAAAAAAGCTATCTAATTCAGATAGCTTTTTTTAAAATTATTATTTGATGATGTAATATTAGAATCCTAATTCACTTTTTACATCAGTCATTAAATCTTTACCATTTGCTAAGATTACTCCTTGACCTTGAGTAGAATCTAATACGTAGTCAAATCCTTGAGCATTTGCAACTTTAATAATAGCAGCTTGTGCTTTTTCTGAAATAGGTTTTAATAAATCAAATTCTTTCTTTTGCAAATCAGATTGAGCTTGTTGTTGATATTGTCTTATACTTTGTTCCATTCCTTGAACCTCTTGTAATCTTTTTTGGTTCTCTTCATCTGTTTGATTTGGAGCTTCAGTATCGTATTGTTTGACTTTACTTTGAAGTTCAGCAGCCATTGTTTGAATATCAGTTTCGTAAGTTTTGGCTAGTTTTTCTAACTCAGCTTTAGCCGTATTCATTTCTGGCATTGAAGCTACTAATTCTTGAGTGTTAATGTGTGCAACTTTACTTTGAGCAAAAGTATAAGTAAGTGAACTTAAAGCAATTATTGCAGTAAGAATTATTTTATTAATTTTTTTCATGATACAATTTTATCTGTTGTTATTAATTTTTTGTAAAGGTACTATCTTTTGAGATCTTTTTAGCATCTAATTTAGCTTTTCTAGCCTCAAGTATTTTTTTCTTCTTTTCTTCTAATGATTTTTTTCTTTCCTCAATCGTAGGACTTGAATTTTCATTTTTTTCTATTTTTTTTGGAGCTTTTGCTTTTAAGCTCTCTTCTTTCTTTTTCTTTCTTTCTAATAGTAGTTTTTCTCTAGAAGTTGGGTTAGAAGAATTTGTCATTTCAACTTCTTTTTTATTTTCTAAAGATTTTTTTCTTTTATCTTCAACTTCTTGCTTTTTCTTTTTTCTTTCTTCAAGGATTCTCTTTTTATTTTCTATGTCTTCCTTCTTTTTGGCTTCTCTCTCTTCAATGAGTTTATTTATTTTTTGTTCTGCCTCCTTCTTTTTAGCATCTCTCGCTTCAATTATTATTCTTCTTTTCTCCTCTGCCTCAGCTTTTTTTGCTTCTTTATCCTCTAATATTTTTTTTCTTCTTTCCTCTGCAACCCTTTTTTTATTTTCAAGCTCAGCTTTTCTAGGGTCTTCAACATCTGATTTAGAAACTATTGATTCTTTTTCAAGTTTCTTTTTTTCCCTTCTAGATTCTACTTGTTTTTGATTGTTGGATCGAAGTATTGTACGAAGAATTTGTTCGCTAATGTCATATCTTTTATCTGAATATAGCATAACTATATCTGCAGATTTATCAAAAATAAAGTCATATTTTTTTGTTTTTGCGATCTCTTGGATAGCTAAGAATATTTGATCCTGTATAGGCTGAATTAATTGCTTTTTTTGTAATATAAAATCGCCGTTTGGGCCAAACCTATCTTGCTTGTACTCATAAACTTCTTCTTCTTCTATTTTTAAATCTTCTTCCCTTTCTTGAATTAACTCAACAGTAAGTAATATTCTTTCTTTGTTTAGCAGGTCTCGTTTATTTTTAATTTCTTTTTCTCTGTTTTCTATTTCTTTTCTCCATTGTTCCACATTTGAGTTAAGTTGCTGGTTTATCTCTTGATATTCGGGAACGTTTTCTAATATGTAGTCAGTGTCGATATAACCTATTCTAACTCCTTTTTGAGCTAAGGCAACCATACTGTAGGTAAGAATACAAAAAAATAATATGTTCTTTAAATCTTTAATAATGGTTGAGTTTTATGTATAAACGCCTAATTTATATTTATAGTATGCATTTAGAAATTTTGTCCTATAATAAAGTGTGTTTCCCAACCATGTTTACCAGTTTCGCCTTCAAGTGGATCAAATCCATGGCCAAAATCAATACCTAGTAATCCAAATTGAGGCATAAACAATCGAACCCCTAAACCAGCTGATCTTTTTAATTCAAATGGATTATAGTCTTTAAAATCGTTAAAAGAGTATCCACCTTCCATAAATGCCAAGGCATATACTTTAGCTTGTTGACCTAAGCTGATTGGATATCTTAACTCTAACGAATACTTGTTATATATTGATCCTCCGTCTTGCGATGATAAGGATTGATTCGGGTAACCTCTTAAGGCGATTGTTTCTCTTCCATCTAAACTATAAGTTCCTAGACCATCTCCCCCAAGAAAAAATCTTTCAAATGGGACAATACCTCGGTCATTATTGTAAGCTCCTAAAAAACCAAACTCAAATGTAGGTTTTAAAACTAATTTTTTAGTAAGTGCTGTGTACCACTCACCTTTAAACTTGAACTTATAATATTCTAGCCATCGAAATTTTTCTTGATCAATTTCTGCTATTCTTTCAGATGCAGAAGTGTTAGATGGATCGGTTGATAATTGGTCGACTAATTCTTCTCTTTCTGTATTTAAGGCTGAGTAATCTACATTATTAACTGAAGAATAAGGGAATGTTAATTTTGCAGAAAAACTAAAATTTGAACCACCAGTTGGATAAATTGGATCCGTATATGTGTTGTTTCTACTTAATCCAAGAGTGTAGGCTAAATTATTTGAAGATCCATTTCCAAAAGTAAATAGACCTGTGTTATAATTATTCAAATCATAATACTGAAAACTTATAGCTTGCGACAGGGTAAAGTAGTCATCTGGAACTGATAATCTTTTAGCTAGACCAACAGAAATACCGCTAATATTAAATGATCTTGTTTTGTCAGCATTTCTAGTTACAGGGTTATAAAGAAACTGTTTTGTTTGAGATAATTGGGTAGAAAATTGAACAGGTTTTTTACCTCCTAACCATGGCTCTGTAAATGAAAAGCTATTCATTGTGTAGAATCTACTTGATTGTAATCTTAGAGCTAACTTTTGACCATCTCCCATTGGGACAGGTTTATATGCTTTTTTGTTGAATATATCTTTAATTGCAAAATTATTAAAAGATAAACCTAATGTACCTATAAATCCTCCGCCACCATATCCACCTTGTAATTCAATTTGACTTGACCCACTCTCTACAACTGAATATTCCATGTCTAATGTTCCATTTCCAGGGTTGACATTTTTAAAATCGGGAGAAATTTGTTGAGCATCAAAATAACCTAATTTACCTAACTCGCGTATGGTTCTCATAACATTAGCCTTGCTATACAATTGACCTGGTCGTGTTCTTATTTCTCTGTATATGACATGATCATTTGTTTTTTCATTACCAACAACTGATATGTTATTAAAATAGGCAGGTTTCCCTTCGTTGATTCTTATCTCTAAATCGATAACATTACCATCAGCACTTACTTCAACAGGAGTTACAGACGAAAATAAATATCCATTATTTTGATATAAATTTGATAAGTCATTAGCATCAGGGTCAGAACTATCAGCTATTCTTTTTTCAAGTTCAACTCCGTTATAAGTATCTCCTTCTTTAATCTTTAAAATTTGATTAAGTTGAGCGTCTGAATAGACAGTATTTCCTAAATAATTAATCTCACCAAATGAGTATTTCTCACCTTCCTCTAATTTAATAGAGATGTTAGCCATGTTAGTTTTCTTGTCATAGATAAGTGTGTCGATAAGAATTCTTGCGTCTCTGTATCCATTTTCTTTATATTTATCTACAACACCAACTAAATCTTCTTTAAAATCATCTTTAATGAATTTAGATCTTTTTAAAACTCTAAATATATTTTTCTTTTTTGTATTTTTCATTGCTTTTAACAATGTCTTAGATTTAATTTTTTCATTTCCGATAAATGAAATATCCTCCAATTTAACTTTGCTGCCTTTGTTGATATCCAAAAACATATTTACTTTTGATTTGGTAGTACTATCAATTACTGCTTCTGTTTTAATAGTTACCTTAACTTTTAAAAAACCTTTTTTTCTGTACGAATTTTCTAAATAATTCTTTGTAGTCGTTATTAAGTTTTCAGTTACTTTGACTCCATTTTGGAGTTTATTTTCTCTTATAATATCCTCGGTTTTATTTTTTTTAATTCCAGTAATAATAAGATTTGTAAGTTCAGGTAAATCAACTAAAGAAATTTCAAGAAAAACGGTATCATTACTTTTCTTAGTTTCGAATATTTCTATTGAACTAAATAAATTTGATCCCCATAATTTTTTTATTGCATTACTAATTTTTTCACCTGGTAAAGTTACTTTTTCACCTTTACCCAAACCTGAGTATGTTACTATAGTTTGAGGACTAAATGTTGTGTTACCGGAAACGCTGACGTCACCTATAATATAGGATTGTTTTTTTTCAGCTAGTTGAGAGAAAACTGATAATGAAGAAAGTAAAAATATGTAAGTAATTTTTTTAAAATCTATTTTCAAAACTTTTATTTTTAAGTAAGCTGTTCGCTTGTTTTACCAAACCTTCTTTCTCTGTTTTGATAATCAGTTATAGCGCTTATTAAATGTTCGCTTTTGAAATCAGGCCATAATTCTTCACTAAAGTGCAGTTCTGCGTAAGCAGATTGCCACAGTAAGAAATTACTAATTCTTTTTTCACCACTTGTTCTAATCATGAGATCAACATCAGGTAATTTTCGAGTGTAAAGATGCTGATTTATTAGCGATTCATCAATTTTTTCAACAGAAATTATGTTATTTTTAACTTTATCAGCGATATTTTTCACTGAATTTATAATTTCATTCCTGGATCCATAATTTAATGCAAGCGTTAAAGTCATTAAATTATTATTTTTTGTGTCATCACAAACTTTCTTTAAAAATGTCCTTACAATAAATGGAATTTTGGAAATATCTCCAATAGTTGTAAGTCTGATGTTATTATCTTTAAGTTCCTTTAATTCAGACATTAATGAGTTGTGCAATAAATCCATTAGTAAATCAACCTCTTTTTTGGGTCTTTTCCAATTTTCTGTTGAAAATGCAAATAAGGTTAAATTTTTTACTCCAAGTTTAGCACAAGTTTTAACAATTTCTTTGGCAGATTCTTTACCTTCTTTGTGTCCTTGATGCCTAGTTAATCCCTTACTTTTTGCCCACCTACCATTTCCGTCCATGATTATGGCTATGTGATTTGGAATATTTGTCTTTTCTTTTAACATTATTTAATAATTGCAATAACAAGGTTTTCTACCGAAGGTGTAAGATAAATTAATTAATGAAAATACATACCAATCTCTGTTATTAATATTTCCAAAATTAGTATAATTTTCTGTATTGGATAAACTTCCATCAATATTGTCTGAAAAGACATATCTTGAACCAATTTCTGCAGATAAAATTAATTGTTCTAATACTCTGTATTTAAAACCTAAAACAAATGGTATTCCAAGCGAATTAGTTCTGCCTCCAAGATTTGAAATAGTACTATTTTGATAACCTAACTTATCAAATTTAGTGTACACTATCCCTGTGAAGATATAGGGGGTGTATTTTAATCCAGCTTCGTGTAAATTGAAATCAAAGAAAGTAAATTCCATTCCGCCTGAAATTTCAAATAAATCATTTTTAAATAATAAGCTTCTCTCTATTCTTCTAGGGTCCTTAGAGCTTGAATCATCGGCACTTATTTTCGAAGATAAAATTGATAATCTGTAAGAATGTCTAGGACTTCTATTCCATTTTAAAACAATTCCGTTTAATAATTCATTTGGATTTATAAATGAGGTATTTCCAACATCTCCTATAAAATTACTCCCACCAACAGCAATGCCCACTTCATAGATTTGGCAGTATGAAAATTGAATTGTAAAAAGAAAAATAATAATTAATCTCATTCTAGTAATAATCGCGTAAATATAATCAATACAATTATTTCTATATAATTGTTATATGATTAAGAACTGATTAAAATTTAATTTATTGTAGATTTCTTTTATCCTTTCCCCACATTAATTTTTCTCTAAGTGTAATTAAAAAACTTTCATTTTCTAATTCAATCATTTTAATTTTAAACGGAGATTTTTTTATTGTCACTTCATTTGAATTATTTAATGTAGTAATTCTAGAGTCCAGGGATATTAAAAACTCATCTTCTCTTCCATTAACTTTGATTTTAATTTCAGTGTTATCTGGAATAACTAAAGGTCTAGCATTTAAGTTGTGAGGAGCTATAGGATTAATAACTAGGTTTTCGGCGTCTGGCATTATAATTGGTCCTCCACAACTTAATGAATATCCAGTAGATCCAGTAGGAGTAGAAATAATTAGTCCATCTGCCCAGTAAGAGTTTAAGTGTTTATTGTCTAGTTTTGTGTCAATTGAAATCATTGAAGTAGTGTTTTTTCTACTTAAAGTTATTTCATTTAGTGCAAAATTTAATTTTGAAAGCTGTTTGTTTGACTCGGATGTTGAAACTTCAATTAAAGTTCTCTCTGAAATAGAATAATTTCCTGATATAATTTCTTCAATTACCTGTTCAATATTGTCAATTTGAATTTTAGCTAAAAACCCTAATCTCCCAGAGTTAACCCCTATGATTGGTATGGATAAATCTTTCACAAATGTTATGGCTCTTAAAATTGTTCCATCTCCTCCAATAGAAATTAGTAAATCAAAAGATTTGTCAAGGTCTTTAAATGAACTAATGGATTTTGAAATAAAACCGCTTATAGAATTGAAATACTCAGATTCAATAAAAACAGAAACATTTTTTTTTTCTAATAATGTTATCAAATTAGTAATGTATTCTGTTGGATCGGATTTATTAATTTTACCAAGAATAGCTACTTTCATTTGATTTAAATGTTTAAATATTTATCTAAATATTTTGACCTGTCTTTTAAATCATTTAAAAAATCATCCTCTTCGTGATTTGACAGAACTTCATATTCAAACTCTCTTAATAGCCTAAGTGCCGGCGCTAAGTCTTTTGCAGAAATCTTTACTATTGCTTCAATGTATTCTAAATTTGTATTAGAGATGGAAACACTAAATATTTTAACATTATTGACTTCTAATATTTGACAAATTTGAGAAAAGGAAAAAGAATTAATGTTTTTTAGAACCTTAATTGTTACCTCGTTTTCAACAAGATTTTCTACAACCATACTACTTATAAATTTTAAACCAAATTACATAATTTACTTAAAGTAGTTTGTATTTTTACATTAAAATTAACAAATGACTAAATTAAGTGTTAACATTAACAAAATAGCAACGTTAAGAAATGCTAGAGGAGGAAATAATCCTAACTTATTGGAATTTGCAAAAAAAATACAAATATTTGGTGCTCAAGGAATTACAGTTCATCCAAGACCTGACGAGAGACATATAAAATATTCAGATGTATATGATTTATCACCAATCGTCAATACTGAATTTAATATTGAAGGAAATCCTAATGAAAAGTTTATTAAAATGGTCCTTGATATTAAGCCAACACAAGTAACCCTTGTCCCAGATGGCGTAAATGATATTACATCGTCTTCAGGATGGAACACGATTAAACATGAAAGTTTTTTAACTGAAGTAGTTGGGGAGTTTAAACGAAATAACATAAGGACTTCAATATTTCTTAATCCTGAACCAAAATTAATTGAAAATTTACATAAAATTGGTACAGATAGAATAGAATTATACACTGAAGACTATGCCGTTAATTATCAACAAGGAAATTATAGCGCTATTGACCCATATGTTGATTGTGCTAAACTGTTAAATCAATTAAATATAGGAGTTAACGCAGGTCATGATTTGTCATTGGAGAACATAGAATTTTTTAAGAAAAAAATTAATAATTTACTAGAAGTCTCAATAGGGCATGCTCTTATAACTGAGAGTTTGATCATGGGACTTGAGTCAGTTATAAAATATTATCTGCAAAAATTATCATGAAGATTCTTCATTCAAAAATAATTGGATCTGGCAATAATCATATTATTATTCTTCATGGATTATTAGGAATGGGTGATAATTGGAAGTCAGTTGCCAATAAATTATCAAATGATAAAAGCTTTTGTATTCATTTAATTGATCAAAGAAATCATGGAAAAAGTTTTCATTCTGAGAAAATAAACTATGATTTAATGGTTGATGATTTACATAATTATTTAAAACATAACTCAATTGATAAGTGTTTTCTTGTTGGGCATTCAATGGGTGGTAAAACTGCTATTAATTTTAGTATGACCCACCCAGAATATTTAAATAAATTAATAATTGTTGATATAGCCCCTAAAAAATATGAACCTAAATTCAATTATTTATTTCAGGCACTTCAATCACTAAATTTAGGTAATTTTATTTCAAGAAAAGAGATAGAAGTCGAGCTTAAAAAAAATGTTAATGAAGAATCTTTAGTGTTTTTTCTTTTAAAAAATATTGGGAGGGACAGTAATAATAAATTTTTCTTCAAAGCTAACATCAATGTTCTTCATCAAAATCTAATAGTTTTAATGGAAAAGCTAATAATTCATGATAAAATCTTGATTGATACATTTTTTCTTAAAGGAGAAAAATCAGCTTATATAAATGAAAATGATGTTATTTTAATAAAAGATAGATTTCCGAATTCAGAAATTATTTCAATCCCAAATTCAGGACACTGGGTACACGCAGAAAACCCTGAATACTTTAATATGAAATTAGTTCAAATTTTAAAAAATTAAATCTGTAATTATAGTCTTGCCCTAATCTAAAATTTATTGTATTTTTGCGACCCAATTTTTAAAGCAAAAAATGAAAATTTCTAAAAAAAGTCTAGGTAAACAACATTCCTTAATTAGTGTCCAATTAATTGAAAAGGATTATTCTGAAAAAGTAAATGAGATATTAGTTAATTATTCTAAAACAGCAAATATGCCAGGCTTTAGAAAAGGACACATCCCTCTTGGATTAGTTAAAAAACAATATGGTAAAGCAGTTATTGTTGATGAGGTAAATAAAATTATCCAAGAAGAATTAAGAAAGTATTTAGTTACAGAAAAACTTGACATTTTAGGTAGTCCACTTCCTGTATCTAATGATGATATTGATTGGAATTCTGGTGAACTTAATTTTGATTTCGAGATTGGTTTAACTCCAGATTTTGATATTAATTTAAAATTTAAAAAACCAGTTACTAGTTACACAATTACTGCTGATGACAAAATGATAAATGATCAAATTGCTAATATTCAAAATCAATATGGAAAATTAATTAGTAAAAAAGAGGTTTCCAAAGCAGATGAAATTACTGCATTGTTTGTTAACGAAGGAGAAGAAATCAACAATAAGTTTACTTTTAAATTGGACAAAATTAAAAGTAAATCCACTGCTAAATCCATCACTGGACTTAAGGTTGGTGATAAAATCACAATCAAAACTAATAATTTGTTTGTTAATCAAGCAGATTTGGTTAGTGCATTAAAAATATCAACTGAAAAAGCGGAAAATTTAAAAATTGAACTTGAGCTTTCTATTGAAGAAATAAATTTTAGAGAACCAGCAGATTTAGATGTTGAATTGTTTGATAAACTTTTTGGCAAAGGTATTGTGAAAACTGCTACTGAGTTGAAGAAAAAAATTGCCGAAGATGCAGAAAAACAATTTGTTCAGCAGTCTGATCAAAAATTATTAAATGACGTTACAGAGTATCTTATCGATAACACTAAATTTGTTTTACCATCAGATTTCTTGCACAAATGGATGCAAACAGCAGGAGAAAAAGATCTTACTCTTGAAGAAGCTAAAGCAGAATACGAAAAGTCTGAAAAAAGCATGAGATATCAGTTAATTGAAGGGAAGATTATTACTGACAATAAACTTCAAGTTAACATGGATGAAGTCAAATCTTACACTAAAGAAATGATCACCAATCAAATGATACAGTATGGGCAAACTAATCCTGGAGATAAAGAATTGGAAGATATTGTAACTAGAGTTCTGTCTAATCAAGATGAAGTAAAAAGAATATCAGAGCAATTAACCAGTCAAAAAATATTATCTTTTTTTAAAGAAAATGTAAATTTAAAAGCAAAAAAACTTTCTTATGAAAAATTCGTTAAAGAAGTTTATGGAGCCTAATTTTTAAAATCAGTATATTTAAATAAATTATTAAATCGTATGGATTATTCTAAAGAGTTTGAAAAGTTTGCTATAAAAGATCAAGGAATTAATAGTACCTACTACAATAAAATCATCAGTAGTATGTATCCTAGTTCTTTAACTCCTAACATTATTGAAGAACGACAAATGAATATTGCTATTTTTGATGTCTTTTCAAGACTTATGATGGATAGAATAATTTTTATGGGAACTGCAATAAATGATCAAGTAGCTAACATAATTCAAGCACAGCTTTTATTTTTAGAGAGTACAGATTCTTCAAAGGATATTCAAATTTATATAAACTCCCCAGGTGGTAGTGTTTACGCTGGTCTTGGTATTTATGATACAATGCAATTAATAAAGCCAGATGTAGCAACTATTTGTACGGGAATGGCGGCTTCAATGGGCGCTGTTTTATTATGTGCAGGCGAGAAAGGTAAGAGAAGTGGATTAACACACTCTAGAGTTATGATTCACCAACCTCTAGGAGGCGCTCAAGGTCAAGCTAGTGATATTGAAATAACTGCAAGAGAAATATTAATTCTTAAAGAGGAATTATATAAAATTATTAGTAAGCATTCTGGTCAAAAATATGACAAGGTTTATAAAGATAGTGACAGAGATTACTGGATGAAAGCGGACAAAGCGTTAGAATACGGTATGATTGATGAAATCCTTACTAGATCTTAAATTTATTTATTTATGAGTAAATCTGAACTACAATGTTCTTTTTGTGGAAAGAAAAAAGCTGAAACTGAACTATTAATTGCTGGAATAGATGCACATATTTGTGATCAATGTATCGAGCAAGCTAATGGTATTGTTATTCAAGAAGCTAAATCAGATTTAAATAACCCTGAGGTCTCTCAAAAAAAACTTCTCAAACCCCAAGAAATTAAAAACTTTTTAGATGAATATGTAATTGGTCAAGATTTTACCAAAAAAATTCTTTCTGTGTCAGTTTACAACCACTACAAAAGATTAAATCAGCAAATTGATGATGATGTGGAAATTCAAAAAAGTAATATAATAATGGTTGGTCAAACAGGAACTGGTAAAACCTTGATTGCAAAAAGTATTGCAAAAATGTTAGATGTTCCATTGGCAATTGTAGATGCAACTGTTTTAACAGAGGCAGGATATGTAGGAGAAGATGTTGAAAGTATTTTAACAAGATTATTACAAGCTGCAGATTACAACCTAGAAAAAGCAGAAAGAGGAATAGTTTTTATTGATGAAATAGATAAAATTGCAAGAAAAAGTGATAACCCATCTATTACAAGAGATGTTTCTGGTGAAGGAGTTCAACAAGCTTTACTTAAACTATTGGAAGGAACTATAGTCAATGTCCCTCCAAAAGGTGGAAGAAAACATCCAGATCAAAAATTTATCGAAGTAAATACTGAAAATATTTTATTTATTGCTGGTGGTGCGTTCTCTGGAATAGAGAGGTTTATTTCAAAAAGATTAAACATGGCTGCTATTGGCTATAAATCTTCAAAAGAAGAAGTTATTTTGAAAGAAAACTTACTTCAGTACATTAATCCAAAAGACTTAAAAGATTTCGGATTAATTCCTGAAATAATTGGAAGATTACCAGTAGTAACTTACATGAATCCCTTAGATAAAAAAGCTCTTAGAGCTATCCTAACCACTCCAAAAAACGCAATAATTAAGCAATTTGTAAAATTATTTGAAATGGATGATATCGATCTTCAGTTTAGAGAGCCAGCATTAGATTATATTGTTGAAAAAGCTATAGATTATAATTTAGGAGCTAGAGGTTTAAGATCACTATGTGAAGAAATTTTAAATGATGCTATGTTTAGTATGCCAGGTGGAGCAAGCAAGAAATTAGTAGTAACTAAATCTTATGCAGAAAAGCAACTATCTAGAATTAGCTTAAAAAAACTAAAAGCAGCATCCTAAGTATTGATTTTTAATAACTCCTCAATATATTCCCTAGAGTTAGATAGTCGTGGGATTTTATTTTGACCTCCTAACTTATTTCTTTTTTTCATCCACATGTAAAATACTCCTTTTTTACCAATAATAATTTCTGGCTTTTCTAAAGAAATATTATTATACCTCTTTGCTTCGTAATCTGAGTTTTCAGATTTTAAGAGTTCGTCAATTAGGCTTGATATCTCTTGCATTTTAGATGGAGGTTTTTTAAACTCAATTAACCATTGATGTCTTCCTTTTTCCTTTCCGTCCATAAACACAGGAGCAACCGTGTATTCGACAACTTCTAAATTCTTTTTCTTACATAAATTTTTTATTGCATTGTCACTATTTTCAATTATAACTTCTTCACCAAATACATTTATAAAATGTTTTGTTCTTCCTGTCACTACTATTCTATAAGGGTTTAATGATTTAAATCGAATTGTATCACCAATTTTATATCTCCAAAGACCTGCATTAGTAGTAATGACAATTGCATAGTTTTTATTTAGCTCTACTTGCGATAGATTAATAATTGTTTCGTTTTGGTAATCATCCATTGGAATAAATTCATAATAAATTCCATAATCTAACATCAATAAAAGGTCTTTTGAATCGTTAGAGTCTTGTACTGCAAAAAAACCCTCTGATGCATTGTATATTTCGTAATATTTTACTTTATCAGACTTGAGTATAGAGTTATACTGATTTAAATATGGATTAAAACTAACACCTCCATGAAAATAGACTTCTAAATTTGGCCAAATTTCGTTAATAGAACTTTTATTTGTAATCTCTAATGTTCTATTTAGTAGGGTTAGCATCCATGATGGAACCCCTGCTAAACTTGTAACATTTTCTTTTATTGTTTCATTAATTATAGCGTCCATTTTATATTCCCAATCACTCATTAATGCAACTTTTTTTGTTGGGGTACTACTGAAATCAGCCCAGATTGGCATATTTTCAATTAAAATTGCAGACAGGTCACCATATATGCTACCATTCTCAGAATAAGTAGATTTGCTTCCTCCTAATCGAAGATTTTTTCCTTCAAACAATTTTGAGTTTTCATTATTGGATAGATATAGACATAGTAAATCTTTATTTGCAGCATAATGACAATAATCTAAAGATTCCTGACTAATGGGAATGAATTTACTTTTTGAATTTGTAGTTCCACTAGATTTGGCAAACCATTTTATTTCAGTGTTCCAAAAAATATTTTTCTCTCCCTTTCTAGATCTTTCAATAATTTCTGAAATTTCTTCATAAGTACTAACTGGAACTCTTTCACTAAACTCTTTGTAACTATTGATCGAGTCAAAATCATATAGTTTTCCGATTGAAGTATTTTTAGCTGTATTTAGTAGTTTTAACAGTAATTCATTTTGAACCTCGTTCGGATATTTTAAGAACAATTCTATTTGATGAATCCGTTTTTTTAGAAACCAAGAGGTTACTGTATTAATAAAAGGATTTACCATTTTTTCATATATTTATAGAATACTAAAATTAGTAATATTTTCATGAAATTTCAAGGTGTTATCAGAAAAATGCAGAGTGAGTTTAAAAGTCCCATAAAATATTATATGGAATTTGATGATGACTTTATTTGTCTTAATGATCTGCTTGATAAAGAAGTTTCAATTAAGTTTCTTCATTATTTTTGTTTAAGTTGTGAAAGAGAAAAAGAAATCTTTAGGCAAGGATTCTGTAAAAACTGTTTTTTTGAACAACCCCAGGCTGGAGATTGGATAATTAAACCAGAACTAAGTAAAGCCCATTTAAATATTGAAGATAGAGATCTAGAATATGAAAAAAGTGTTCAATTACAACCACATATTGTTTACTTAGCTAATACAGGTCAAATTAAAGTTGGTGTAACTAGGAAGACTCAAGTTCCATTTAGGTGGATAGATCAGGGAGCTCATCAAGCAGTTGAACTAGTCGAGGTTCCAAATAGATATTTAGCTGGGATAACAGAAGTTGCTATAAAAGAGTTTATAAGCGATAAGACCAATTGGAGAAAAATGCTAACTAATGAATCTAATGAGCTTGATTTAATATCTTGTAAAGAAGATATTAAAAAACATATCCCCAATGAAGCTCTTGAGTATTATATTCAAAGTAATAGCGAGACTGATATTAATTTCCCAGTAAAAGAATACCCAATTAAACCAATCACTCAAAAACTTATAAAAACACAAGAGATAAAAGGTACTTTAAAAGGAATTAAAGGTCAATACTTAATTTTTGAAGAAAACAAAGTTTTTAATGTTAGGTCACACGAAGGTTTTGTTGTGGAAGTCTCTTTTTAAAAAAAAATCAATCTATATTAATTTCTTCATTTATTTTAAGATTAAACTTTCTTCTAAAAAAATATACTCCTAGGTATAAAAATGGAGTATCAATAAGAGCAATTATAACCTTAAATAAAAACCCAGAAATAAGTAAGCCCATAAACTGATCCCAGTTTAATACTTCAAATGCACAGAGCAAGAATGTAATGGTAAAAGTATCTACAAATTGTGAGAAAAAAGTAGAAAAATTATTTCTAAGCCAAAGCATTTTACCTTTGGTCAAGTTTTTCCAAAAATGATAAATATGAATATCTACAAATTGAGCAAAGAGGTAAGTTATCATGCTTGCAAATACAGCGATTATTGTACTTCCAAACACTTTCGAAAATAACTCATCACCAACAGGAGAATCAACAATAGCTGGAACAGAATCTGCAACTAAGATTATCAAAATTGAAAAAATAGATGCAAAAATACCAACAGTTACCATCTGATTAGCTTTTTGTTTTCCGTATATCTCACTAATTAAGTCTGTAATTAAAAAGGTGATAGGGTAGGGTAAAATACCCACAGAAAGAATAAATAAATCGACTCCAAATATTTTTATATCAAATGGATGCCAATAAAAAAACTTTTGAAATATTAGGTTAGAAACAACTAAAGATGTGATAAATAAAGCCCCAAGAATTAGATATATTTTTTGTGCTAATATTTTATTTTTTGCTGTCATTAATTCAAAATATTAATTGAGGTAAATATAACATTTTGAATTTCTTTTTGTTTAATTTGTACCAATGAAATCTTTTAATAAATATCATATTTCTATTGGCTCTAATATTGGAGATAGGCTGCAAAACCTTCAGAATGCAATCGATTTAATCCATTTAGAAATATCTATCATATCCTCTATATCTCCTATATATAAAACAAAAGCTGTAGGTTTTAATGGGGATGATTTTTATAATATTTGTATTTCTTTTTTCTCAAATGATGACCCAAATAACCTGCTTCAATCTCTTCTAAATATTGAAGAAAAACTTGGTAGAACTAGAAGTGATAAAAATGTCTATGAATCAAGAACAATCGATCTTGATATTATATTAATCGAGGACCAGATTATTAATAATAATTTATTAACCGTCCCTCACCCCTCTATGCATTTGCGTGAATTTGTTTTGGCTCCATTAAATGATATCGATCCAAATATAAATCACCCAATTTTAAATAAAAACTCTAATGAATTATTAAAGTTGTGTAAGAGTGGTCATATAGAAAAACTCCGTGAAATTTTAACTAACCCAAAGGATCAATTTGATATTTCTAAGTTTAAATATATAGCTATTGAAGGAAATATAGGAGCTGGTAAAACTTCTCTTGCTAAAAAAATATCTATAGACTTTAACTCAAAATTGATTTTAGAAAGATTTGCAGATAATCCTTTTCTTCCAAAATTCTATGAAGAACCAGATAGATATGCATTTACTTTAGAGATGTCTTTTTTAGCAGAAAGATATCAGCAAATTACTGATGACTTGTCACAATTAAATATTTTTAATGATTCTATTGTTAGTGATTATGACATATTTAAATCATTGATATTTTCTAAAATAACTTTAAGTGAGGATGAGTTTGTATTATATAGAAGGCTGTTTTTCTCTATGTACAAAGACATTCTAAAACCTGATTTATATATATATCTTAATCAAAATATTGATAGATTAAAAGAAAATATTAAAAAACGCGGTAGAGATTACGAACAAAATATAGATTCAAAGTATTTGAAAAATATTAACTCAGGTTATCTTGATTTTCACAAAACTCAAACCGATTTAAATATAAAAATCATTGATATTAATAACATGGATTTTGTAAATAACAGAATAGATTATTTGAGCATATTAAAATCTATTTGTCAGTAATTAGTTTCTTATTTAAAAACAGAGTTCCAAAGTACAACCCCTACACTAACTGAAATATTTAAAGAATGCTTGGTTCCAAGCTGAGGAATTTCAATAACATCATCACTTTGGTTAATTACTTCTTGATCCACCCCTTTAATTTCATTTCCAAATATAAAGGCATATTTTTCATCTTTTTCAAACGTATATTCATTAAGTTTACTAGAGCCTTTACATTGCTCAATTGATATAGCCTTTACACCTTCTTTTTTTAATTGATTCACTAATTTTATAGTGCTTGTTATATGTTCCCATTCTACACTATCTGTACTGCCTAAGGCAGTCTTATTAATGTCTTTGTGAGGAGGTATTGCTGTTATCCCACATAGGTATATTTTTTCTACCATGAAAGCATCACTAGTTCTGAAAACACTTCCAATGTTGTTTAAACTTCTAATGTTATCAAGCACAACAATGACAGGACTTTTAACAGCTTCTTTGTATTCTTTGGGGCTAATTCTGTTTAGCTCACTGTTTTTTAATTTTCTCATTTTAGAAAAATTATTTATAATATCTTTTTTTAATGCCTTTTTAAAAAAATAAATATTAGTTACATTAGCAACACATGATATTATGTTGGTAAAAATAAATATTTAAAATTACTCTACGTTGTCTAAAACAGTAAAAAAAATAACCCCTTTAATGAAGCAATATAATGCTATCAAGGTAAAATACCCTGATGCATTGTTACTGTTTAGAGTTGGAGATTTTTACGAAACCTTTGGACAGGATGCAATTAAAACTGCAAAAATACTTGGAATTATTCTAACTAAAAGAGGTGCTGGCAGCTCTAGTGAAACAGAACTTGCAGGTTTCCCCCACCACTCATTAAATACATATCTGCCTAAGCTAGTAAAGGCCGGATTAAGAGTTGCTATATGTGACCAACTTGAAGATCCTAAGCTTACTAAAACGATAGTTAAAAGAGGAGTAACAGAACTAATAACACCTGGTTTAGCTATTATAGACGAAGTACTTTCTCCAAAAACAAATAATTTTTTAGCAGCAATAAGCCTAGGAAAACAGATTGGAATTTCTTTCTTAGATGTTTCCACAGGAGAGTTTTTAATTTCTCAAGGAACAGTTGACGAAGTAGATAAGCTTCTTCAAAATTTTAATCCTAGTGAAATATTAGTTTCCAAACAAAAAAAACAAGACTTCAGCTCAAAATTTAGCTACCCATATCAGCTTTTTTATCTTGAAGACTGGGTATTTCAACATGACTTTGCTAAAGATTCTATTTGTTCGCATTTTAAAACTAAGAACCTTAAAGGTTTTGGAATTGAAAATTTAAATGATGGTGTTATAGCCGCAGGAGCTATTATGCATTATTTAAGTGAAACACAACACCAGAAAATTAATCATATATCTTCAATTAAAAGAATACCAAAAGAGGATTATGTATGGATGGATAGATTTACCACAAGAAACCTAGAGCTTTTTAATTCAAATAATTTAAATGCGGTTACTTTAATTGATGTTATCGATAAAACAATATCTCCAATGGGGGGTAGACTACTTAAAAGATGGTTAGCACTTCCCCTAAAAGATCTTAAAGAAATAAATAGTCGCCGAGAAGTGGTTGAGTTTTTTATTCAAGATTTAAATTCTTTAAATCAAATTCAGCATCATATTAAACTAATTGGTGATATAGAGAGACTCATATCTAAAGTTGCAACTTTTAAAATTAGTCCAAGAGAAGTAATTCAATTAAAAAATTCTCTTGAGGCAATTATTCCAATTAAATCACTAGCAGAAAAATCTACTAATACTTCTGTAAAAGAAATCGGAGTTAACTTAAGTAATTGTGATAAGCTAAGGGATAGGATTAAAGAAACTCTTTTGGAAGAAGCTCCAGTTAATATTTTAAAAGGAAATTCTATATCCTCTGAATATTCAAAGGAGTTAAAAGAATTGAGAAATATTGCTTTTTCAGGCAAAGAGGTGTTGGATCAAATGCTGGCTAGAGAAAGTGAAGCAACAGGTATTACATCTTTAAAAATAGCTTCAAATAACGTGTTTGGATACTATATAGAGGTCAGAAACACTCATAAAGATAAGGTCCCAGAGCATTGGATAAGAAAACAAACATTAGTAAGTGCAGAAAGATATATTACTGAAGAATTAAAAGAGTATGAATCTAAGATTCTAGGGGCTGAAGAAAAAATAATGGCCCTTGAAATTCAAATTTTTAACGATTTAGTTCAATGGATGGGTGGCTTTATAAAGGAGGTTCAAAATAATTCGTTTTTAATAGCAAAATTAGATTGTTTATCTGGGTTTAGTCAATTAGCTATAGAGAATGATTATTGCAAACCTAACATAGATGACTCTCATGACTTAGATATCAAAGAGGGAAGACATCCTGTTATTGAAAAACAATTAAAGGCACATGAATCTTACATTTCTAATGATGTCTTTTTAGATGCAGAGAAACAACAAATTATAATGATTACTGGGCCTAATATGTCTGGTAAATCTGCCATATTAAGACAAACAGCAATAATTGTTCTAATGGCTCAAATGGGTAGTTTTGTGCCTGCAAAATCCGTAAGAATGGGTTGGTTTGATAAAATATTTACTAGAGTAGGAGCGAGTGATAATATTTCCATGGGAGAGTCTACTTTCATGGTAGAAATGAATGAAACTGCATCCATATTAAATAATATTTCTAGTAGAAGTTTGATTCTTCTAGATGAAATAGGAAGAGGAACAAGTACCTATGATGGAATATCAATAGCCTGGGCTATTAGTGAGTTTTTACATGATAACATATCTAAACCAAAAACTCTTTTTGCAACACATTATCATGAGTTAAATGAAATGACTTCTTCTTTTAAAAGAATAAAGAATTTTAATGTTTCTGTAAAGGAAGAAAAAAATGATGTTTTGTTTTTAAGAAAATTAGTTCCTGGAGGTAGCGAACATAGCTTTGGAATACATGTTGCTAAAATGGCTGGTATGCCTTCAAAGGTTTTAAATAAGGCTCATCAGATTTTGAAAAAACTAGAAAAATCACATTCTAATGAGGAATTAACTGGAAAGGTTAAGTCAATAAAAGATGATATTCAACTTCAGTTTTTTAATTTAGACAATCCTGTTTTGGAAGAGTTGAAAGAGGAAATATCAAAAATTGATATTAATTCATTAACTCCAGTTGAGGCATTACTTAAACTTAGCGAACTTAAAAAAAAGTTAGATATTTAATAACTGCTTATTTTTTTAAAAAATACTTTGCTATTATAAGAATTGTATTAAATTTGCACCCGCACCATTAGGTGTTCGTTCATTAAAAAAACTGCGAAAGTAGCTCAGGGGTAGAGCATCACCTTGCCAAGGTGGAGGTCGAGGGTTCAAATCCCTTCTTTCGCTCTGATAAAAATATAATGCTGAAGTGGTGGAATTGGTAGACACGTTGGACTTAAAATCCAATGGACTGTAAGTCCGTGCGGGTTCAAGTCCCGCCTTCAGTACAAAAGGGGTTAATCTTTAAGATTAACCCCTTTTTTTTATTAATAATGACAATTTATGCGATTTAATTTTCTACTGCCCAACATTCTAGTTCTAATTTAGCGCCAAGTGCAAGTCCATCAGCACCAAATGCACTTCTCGAAGGTTTGTTTTTGGTAAAATAGGTTTTGTATACTTCGTTCATTTGTCCCCATTCAGAAATATCATCAATCATGCAAGTACATTTTACAATATTATCCATTGTTAAATCATAATGTTCAAGTATAGATTTGATGTTTTCTAAAGCTTGTCTTGTTTCTGCTTGTATACCTCCCTCAACCACAGATTCATTGCCTGGAATATTTCCAACAACACCAGAAAGAATAATAAGATCATTAATTTTTACTGCATCTGAAAATGGATATCCAGCTTTAATTGTTTCTTCACTTGAATAAAATTCAACTTCAGCAGCTGATGAGCTGCTAAAATCTATTGTTTTTTCTACTTTATAATCACAAGAAATAATTACAAAGCTCATTACTGTTAATACGAAATGTTTCATTTTTGTTTATTTTAAATTAGTTGATATGGATTGGGTGGCCCCAATTTTACTATTAATAAAACTAGAGTTAAGAGCACCTGTTTTTTGTAGTTTTTCTTTATCCCTAATTAATTCATCAATTTTATTTTTTAAAGATTCAGCATTATTAACTGAAAACATTCCTCCATCTTTAATCATACTCACTGCTTCTGGAAATTTACTATAATATTTTCCAATGATTATCGGTAAACCAAAAACTGCTGCTTCTAATGTATTATGAAGCTTACCCTCTCCATTAAATCCACCACCTATGTAAGCTAGGCTAGCGTATTTGTAAAGTTTAGAAAGAGTCCCAATATTATCTACAATGATTACACTTGCATTCTTAATATTTTCATTATTTAAATTAGAGAAAAGAATTGTTTTTTTGTTTATAAATGATTTTAGGTTATTTACTTCCTCTTTATTTATTTCATGAGGAGCTATAATGTATTTTAAATCTGACTTTGAATGATTTATATAATTTGTAAGTATCTCATGGTCCTTACCCCAGGTGCTCCCTGCAATTAGACAGTCTTTTTCACTCAAAAACTCTTTAATATAATCAACATCCTCATTTAAGGTTTTCGATAAGGACACTCGATCAAATCTGGTGTCCCCGCTATTAAACACATTACTATGTCCAATTGATTTAAAAAGGTCTTTTGACTTTTCATCTTGAGTAAAAATATAATCAAACTTTAAAACTGCTGTTTTCAATAAACCATACTTCATTTGTGAAGAGTTGTAAATTGCGCAAACCAGTATTGATTTTATGTTTCTTTTTTTAATTTCATTTAAATAGTTTGGCCAAATCTCTGACTTTATAAATACTACTATTTCAGGCTTGATTAAATCTAAAAATTTTTTACAATTATCTTTAGTATCAATTGGAAGATATACAACAATATCTGCAATACTATTTGCTTTTTTAACTTCATAACCAGATGGAGAGAAAAAACTTAATACCAATTTATGATTTGGATATTTCTTTTTTAGTTCTACAAAAAGTGGAAATCCTTGTTCGTATTCGCCAAGGGATGCACAATGAAACCAAATAGTTTTATCATTTGAATTAACAGAATTATTAAGTCGATTAAAAGTCTCTTGTCTACCAATAACTCCAAGTTTTATTTTAGAGTTAAACAACGATAGTAATCTAAAAACAAACCTACTTGTATGTAATACTATATTATAAATGATAAAATTATTTATAGCTAAAATACACTACTTTATATTATTTTTCTCAAAAGGAAAAAAAATATGTACATTAGTACACAGTCATAAATAAAAAAAATCCCCAATTATGAAAAAATTTATAGGTATACTTATTTTCTTTATAAGTTTTAATATCAGCTCCCAAGACACTTATTTACAATGTGGAAAAATTATAGATACTGAGAGAGGTAAGGTTTTAAATAAGAAAACTATAATTGTTTCTTCTGATAAAATTGTAGCAATAAAAAATGGATATGTTTCATCTGATAATCCACTTGATAAAGTAATTGATTTAAAATCAAAAACTGTAATGCCTGGATTAATTGATATGCATGTTCATATTGAATCTGAGTTTAATCCTCAAAAATATATGAATGCTTTTACAGCAAATGATGCTGATATAGCGTTTAGGTCTTTAAAATTTGCAGAAATAACCCTAATGGCTGGTTTTACTACAGTTAGAGATTTAGGAGGAACGGGAATAAATATTTCACTAAGAGATGCTATTGCTAAAGGAGAAGTTGTAGGACCAAGAATATTTACTGCAGGGAAAGCAATTGGTACAACAGGAGGTCATGCGGATCCTACAAATGGATGGAAAAACTCATTAAGAGGAGATCCAGGCCCGAAAGAAGGGGTTATTAATAGTGTAGATGACGCTAAAAAAGCTGTTAGACAAAGATATAAAGACGGAGCAGATAATATAAAAATTACTGCAACTGGAGGAGTAATGAGTATTGCCAAAAATGGTCAAAACCCTCAGTTTACTTTGGAGGAAATTAAATCAATCTGCGATACTGCTAAAGACTATGGAATGATTATAGCAGCTCATGCTCACGGAGATGAAGGGATTCAGAGAGCAATAATCGGAGGAGTTACCACGATTGAACATGGAACACTTATGAGTGATAAGTCCATCGAACTTATGAAAGAATATGGAACTTATTATGTGCCTACAATTACTGCAGGTAAAGAAGTTGCAGAAAAAGCAAAAATAAAAGGATATTATGATGAATTAGTTGTGCCTAAAGCGCTTGCTATTGGCCCGCAAATTCAATCTACATTTGCAAAAGCTTATAAAGCAGGTGTAAAAATTGCTTTTGGTTCTGATGCTGGTGTATATCCACATGGAATTAATGGTAAAGAGTTTGGATATATGCATGAAGTTGGGATGCCAATAATGGAGTGTATACAGTCAGCAACTATTACAAATGCTTCAATTTTAAATATGGAAAATGATTTAGGTAAAATTAAAGAAGGTTTTATTGCAGATATTGTAGCAACTGAACATAACCCGTTGGATAATGTTTCAACTTTAGAAAATGTAGTTTTTGTAATGAAAGAAGGAGTGATTTATAAAAATTAATTTTTTACTCTTTATTTTTAAAACTTGCCCATATAATTAGGATCATTCCAGTTGTAACTGATAGATCAGCTATATTAAAAATACCTGTTTTAAAAACTCCACCTAAATCAATAAATAAAAAATCTGTTACAGATCCGTATAAAAATCTGTCGTAAATATTTCCAATACCACCACCAATAATTGAGCTGTAACCAATAAGACTTAATTTGTCAATAGATTTATCTTTAAATACATAAACTAAAACAGTTACAAGAACTCCTACTGGCAGAGCTAGTAATAAGATGCTTTTTATAACAGGTGAAAAATCACTACCAAGGCCTAAGAATGCTCCACTATTTTCAACATTAGTAATAATAAAATAATCAGAAATTATATTAATATCACTGTAAGGTGCTACATTGGCTCTGATCCAAAATTTGGATAATTGATCTAAAATGATGTTTAAAATCACTAGAGATATAATAGATAAATTTCTTTTATTTTTCATTTGTATTAAAATATTGTAGCTGAAGAAACTTCGGATTCTCTATTTATTTTTTTTACTAATCCCTGTAGTACTTTACCTGGGCCTACTTCAATGAACTCTGTTGCTCCATCTTCAATCATTTGTTGAACTGTATGAGTCCATCTTACTGGTGAGGTAAGTTGTGAAATTAAATTGGTTTTTATTTCATTCTCGTCCATAACAGCACTAGCAGTTACGTTTTGGTAAATAGGACAAGATGGCTTATGAAATATGGTGGTGTTGATCGCTTTTTCTAGTTCTTCTTTAGCAGGATTCATAAGTGGTGAATGAAATGCACCGCCAACAGGAAGTACTAAAGCTCTTCTTGCTCCATTTTCCTTTAATTTTTCACATGCTTCATTAATTGCATTTATTTCTCCAGAAATTACCAATTGACCTGGACAATTATAATTTGCAGCTACAACAACTCCATCAATACTATCGCATACTTTTTCAACAATCGAATCATCTAATCCTAAAACTGCAGCCATTGTACTTTTTTGAACATCACAAGCCATTTGCATGGCAATAGCTCTTTTAGAAACAAGCTTCAATCCATCTTCAAAACTTATTACACTAGTACTTACAAGTGCAGAAAACTCTCCAAGCGAATGTCCAGCAACCATTTGAGGTTTAAAATTATCGCCCAACATCTTTGCTAAAATTACAGAGTGAAGAAAGATAGCAGGTTGTGTTACTTTAGTTTGTTTTAGGTCTTCAGCAGATCCATTAAACATTATTTCAGTGATTTTGAAACCTAAAATTGAATTGGCAGAATCAAATAATTCTTTAGCGATGTCACTTTGATTATAAAGATCTAATCCCATTCCTGAGAACTGAGCTCCTTGCCCTGGAAATACGTAAGCTTTCATATGTTTTTTATTTCGTAAGTTTCAAAGTTAAATGAATATTTATGTTTTTCATCTATATCATGAAATTCATCAGATATTTTAGTCCAATCGTTGCTGTCAATTTTAGTAAAATGTGTATCACCTTCAAAAGAATGATTAACTCTAGTTAGCTCTATTTTTGAACAATAGTCCATTGCTATTTTGTAAATTTCTCCACCTCCAATTACAAATGGATTAGGATCTTCATAACTGACATTAATAGCCTCTTGCATAGAATTTACATAGACAACATTTTCAATTTCTTTATTTTCTTTTTGTCTTGTAATGACAATATGTTTTCTATTTGGTAATAGGCCTGGAAAGCTATCAAAAGTTTTTCTTCCCATAATAATGTGATGCCCTGAAGTAAGTCTTTTAAATCTCTTTAAGTCATCAGGTAAATGCCAAATTAATTTGTTGTCTTTACCGATAGTGTCATTTACGTCGGCAGCAACAATTATAGTTAAATTAGATCTAGTCATTTTTTTAAATTGCTACAGCTCCTTTAATATGTGGATGTGGGTCATAGTCAACCAATTTAAAGTCCTCAAATTTAAAATCAAAAATACTTTTAATTTTAGGGTTTATCTCCATTTTAGGTAATGGTCTTGTGTCTCTACTTAGTTGTAATTTGACTTGTTCAATATGGTTATTATATATATGTGCATCTCCAAATGTATGTACAAAATCTCCAGCTTGATACCCACACACTTGTGCAATCATCATTGTGAATAATGCGTAGGATGCAATATTGAAGGGAACTCCTAGAAAAACATCTGCACTTCTTTGGTATAGTTGACAAGACAGTTTTCCGTTATTTACATAAAATTGAAAAAAGGCATGGCATGGAGGAAGTGCGGCTTTACCATCTGCAACATTTTCTTCGAAAGATTTGGAAGTGTCTGGAAGAACAGATGGATTCCACGCAGATACTAGCATTCTTCTACTATTAGGATTGCTTTTTAATGTACTTATTAGGTCCTTAATTTGATCAATTTCATCTCCGTTCCAATTTCTCCATTGATAGCCATAGACAGGCCCCAAATCACCATCTTTATTTGCCCACTCATTCCAAATCTTAACTCCATTTTCGTTAAGATAACTAATATTGGTGTCTCCATTTATAAACCACAATAATTCATGAATTATAGATTTTAAATGAAGCTTTTTTGTAGTGATCATCGGAAAGCCTTTACTTAAATCAAATCTTAGTTGGTGGCCAAAAATACTTTTTGTTCCAGTACCCGTTCTATCTCCTTTTTTATTTCCGTTTTCTAAAACTTCTTTTACTAAATCTAAGTATTGCTTCATTTGAAATATTTAAAAAATAAAAATAGATAAATCCAGAGAAAATTAAATAATAAAAATATTAAAGTTATTAACTTTTTAACCAATAATCATTCCTGCAAAAGTTGCAGATAATAGTGAGGCAAGTGTTCCACCTATCAAAGCTAAAAAACCGAATTCTGACAAGTTTTTTCTTTGGCCAGGAGCTAATGAACCAATACCACCAATTTGAATTCCAATTGATGCAAAATTTGCAAAACCACATAACATATAAGTAGCCATAATTATGGATTTTTCATATTTAAAATGAATCAAATTTGTGATGTCTTTAAGTTCAGCTAATTGCATGTATCCAATAAACTCACTAACAGCTAACTTAATACCTAATAGTTGCCCCATTAAAGCCATATCTTCTTTTGCAACTCCAATTAGCCACATTAATGGAGAAAATGTATAACCTAGAATGAATTCTATAGAGAGTTGATCATAGGAAGTATTTGAATTAATCCAGTTATTTATTTGACCAATCGTTCCAATTTTCTCAAATCCAAAGTTAATCATGGCTATAAAAGCTACAAATACTAATAGCATTGCCCCAACATTTGCAGCCAATTTTAACCCCTCTGTTGTTCCATTAGCTATCGCGTCAAGTAAATTAGAGCCAATTTTTTCTTGAGAGACATGTACCTCAGTGTTAATTTTTTCAGTTTGAGGATAAAGAATTTTTGAAATCACGATTGCTCCTGGAGCAGCCATAACTGATGCAGTTAACAGATGTTTAGCGTAAAATAACCTAACAATTTCATCTTCTCCCCCTAAAAATCCAATATAAGCAGCTAAAACACCACCTGCTACTGTAGCCATTCCACCCACCATAACTAGTAATATTTCTGACTTAGACATTTTTTCTAAATATGCTTTTATCATTAGAGGAGCTTCGGTTTGACCTAAAAATATATTCCCTGCAACACTTAAACTTTCTGCACCAGAAATGTTTAATAATTTTGTTAAAGCCCATGCCAGTGCTTTAACAAATTTTTGGATAACTCCTAAATAAAACAGAACTGATGTTAAGGCTGAAAAGAATATTACAGTTGGTAAAACTTGAAATAAAAATACATAGCCAAAACTTTCTACGTTCATCATATCTCCTAATAAAAATGTACTCCCTTCCATCGTAAAATCGAGTGTCTTTACAAATATCTTTCCGAAAAATTCAAATATTTGTTGAATAAAATCAACCTTTAAAACACCTACAGCTAACAAGAGCTGTGCGGCTAAACCAATGAATACTGTTTTCCATTTTATTGCTTTTCTGTTCTTGCTAAACAAAAATGCTATGAAAATTAAAAAAACCATTCCTGTAATTCCCTTTGTCATTCCAGAGATGGAAAATCCTTGACTAGGAATTAACGATTCAATCCTTTGAAATTTATAGCTAACTCCATTTTCTGTAAATTCTAGTTCATTTTCAGATAATAATGTAATATCATAAGTTCTTAAGGTGTCAGAAGGTGTTTTATAGTTAAATGACAATTTATTGTTTGAAATTGAGTAACTACCCTCAGCCTGTAAATTATTTTTTGCTTCTAAGTTGTACTTAAAATCTTTTTCAGTAATGCTTAACAGATCTGTTTTTTTTACTTCAAACAATTCATTTCCATTAGAATCTTGAATATTTTGAAAAAACCAATCACCAACAATAGATTGAGAAAAAATTGAGTTAAATGAAAAGATAAATAGTAAAATTGAAAGTTTTTTTAACATAATTATTGTCTTTTAGATATTTCATCTCTTATTAGAGCTGCATTTTCATAGTTTTCTTTTAAAACAGCAATTTTTAATAATTTTTGAAGCTCCTCAGTTGTTTTATTTTTGTAATCTTTCTGACTGTCTTTTGTGTCCTCGTGAATAATTTCTTTCAGAATAGAATCAGTTTGTCCTTCTTCATTTTCAACTTTTAGAATTACTCCAGCTTTAATTAAAATATTTTCATATGTAAAAATTGGAGCATTAAATCTGAGTGCAAGTGCTATTGCATCACTTGTTCTAGCGTCAATAACTTCTTCAATTTTATCTCTTTCGCAAATTATACTTGAATAAAATACTCCATCTACAAGTTTGTGGATAATCACTTGTTTAACAATTATGTCAAAACGGATAGAAAAATTTTTAAACAAATCATGAGTTAGCGGTCTAGGGGGTTTTATTTCTTTTTCCAATGCAATTGCAATGGATTGAGCCTCGAAAGCTCCTATAACAATTGGAAGTTTTCTTTGCCCTTCTAATTCACTAAGAATTAGTGCGTAAGCCCCATTTTGTGTTTGACTGTAGGAAATTCCTTTGATAATTAGACGTACTAAGCTCATACTTGATTTAACAAATTGCAATCAAATTTAACCTTTTTATGTTATACTCAAAAGGAATTAGTTTTGAGCCTTGAAAGTTTTTAGTTTATTTATCAATTCAGGCACTACCTCAAAAGCATCTCCAACAACACCATAATCAGCAGCTTTAAAAAATGGCGCTTCAGGATCAGTATTAATCACGACTTTAACTTTTGAAGAATTAATTCCTGCTAAATGTTGTATCGCACCAGAAATTCCAATAGCAATATAAAGGTTACTTGCTACGGGTTTACCGGTCTGACCAACATGTTCACCATGGGGTCTCCAACCCAAATCAGATACAGGTTTTGAACAAGCAGTAGCTGCACCTAAGACCTCAGCTAATTCTTCTATCATTCCCCAATTTTCTGGACCTTTTAATCCTCTACCTGCAGATACAACTGTGTCGGCATCAGCAATTGTTACTTTATCTGTAGCTTTATCAATAGACTTAACTTTTGTGTCATTTTGGGAAACATTTACAGAAAAATCTTCTAAAGATATATCTGTTTTAACTTCATTTATCGAATAACTATTTTTAGCTAAACTTATTAATGCATTTTCAGTGTTAACCTTTGTTATTTCAAAAGCTTTATTTGTAAAAGCTGTTCTTTTAACGGTTAGTGGACTATAGCTTGTTGGTAATTCACAGGTATTAGAGATATATCCAGCATTGTGTTTTACTGCAAGTAAGGGAGCTAAATATTTAGAATCAGCACTTGAGCTTATAACTATAATATTAGATTTTTCATTTTCTGCAGCTTCAAATATACATTGTGAGTAAGACATGGCGTTAAATGATTTTAACTCTTGATTAGAAATATTAAGAACTTTATCTACACCATAGTTTTGTAACTCCATTGGACTTTCTGCATTGATACATACTGCGGTCACAGTAGTGTTATTTTCATCAGCTATTGACCTAGCATAAGAAGCTAATTCGAAAGCTGTTTTTTTAAATTTACCTTGTTCTGATTCTGTGTATACTAATATTGCCATATTTAAATTACTTTAGCTTCGTTATGTAGTAAATTGATTAATTCATCTAGATTGTCTGAGGAAACTAGTGTTACCTCTCCTTTTGGTTTTGGTTTTTCAAATTCAATTGAGTTTGTTTGATTTGAGGCATCGATAGCTGGAATAACCTCAAGTTGTTTTTTTCTGGCCATCATGATTCCTCTCATATTTGGAATTCTTAAATCACTTTCTTCAACCAAACCTTTTTGAGCTCCAATTACTAGCGGAGTACAAGATTCAATAGTTTCTTTTCCTCCATCAATCTCTCGTGAAGCAGTCACATTAGTGCCATCAATCTCAAGACTTATGCAATTGTTTATAAAATTAGCATTGTTCAAACCAGCGATCATCCCAGGAACCATTCCTCCATTGTAATCAATGGACTCTCTACCCGCAATTACTAGATCATAATTTTCTTTTTTTATATAATTAGCTAACTGCTTAGCTACATTAAAGCCGTTCTCAGGATTCATGTCTATTCTAATCGCTTTATCTGCTCCAATAGCAAGCGCTTTTCTTAAAGTTGACTCAGTATCAGACAGACCTACATTAATCACATCAACTGTTGCACCTTGTTTTTCTTTAAACCACATTGCTCTTGTAAGACCAAATTCGTCATTGGGATTAATTACAAACTGTACACCATTTCTTTCAAACTTTGTATCTCCATCAGAGAAATTTATTTTTGAAGTTGTGTCAGGAACATGACTAATACAAACTATTATTTTCATATCTTTTGTTTTGGAGATCAAATATAATTAATAATACATAAATTGCTATGCATGCATAGTAATTATTTTATTTTTTTTAATTACAATTATTAAATCCTTTAGTATTTTTGCAGTAAAATTATATAAATGAGAACAATTCAATTTAGAGAAGCTATTTGTGAAGCAATGTCAGAAGAAATGAGAGCAGATGAAAGTATCTATCTTATGGGCGAAGAAGTTGCAGAATATAATGGAGCCTACAAAGCTTCTAAAGGAATGTTAGACGAATTTGGAGAAAAAAGAGTCATTGATACACCAATTGCTGAATTGGGATTTGCAGGTGTTGCTATCGGCTCCACAATGACAGGTAACCGTCCTATAGTTGAATACATGACCTTTAATTTTTCCCTTGTTGGAATTGATCAGATTATTAATAATGCTGCAAAAATCAGACAAATGTCCGGAGGTCAATTTAAATGCCCTATCGTTTTCAGAGGTCCAACTGCATCTGCAGGTCAATTAGGTGCAACTCATTCTCAAGCTTTTGAAAATTGGTTTGCTAATACACCTGGTCTTAAAGTTATTGTTCCTTCAAACCCTTACGATGCTAAAGGTTTATTAAAATCTGCTATAAGAGATGATGATCCTGTTATTTTCATGGAAAGCGAGCAAATGTATGGAGATAAAGGTGAAATTCCAGAAGGAGAATATACTTTACCGATTGGAGTTGCTGACATTAAAAGAGAAGGTTCAGATGTTACTATAGTTTCATTTGGAAAAATAATTAAAGAGGCATACAAGGCAGCCGATAAACTAAAGGAAGAAAATATTTCTTGTGAAATTATTGATTTAAGAACTGTTCGACCTTTAGATATTGACACTGTACTTAAATCTGTTAAAAAAACAAATAGACTAGTTATTTTAGAAGAAGCTTGGCCTTTTGGAAATGTTTCTACTGAAATTACTTTTCAAGTTCAGTCAAAAGCATTCGATTATTTAGATGCTCCAATTGAAAAGATAAATACTGCAGATACTCCAGCACCATATTCACCTGTTCTTTTAGCTGAATGGCTTCCAAACAGTGATGATGTAGTTAAAGCTGTTAAAAAAGTGCTTTACAAAAAATAAGCATTAACATTTGAAATCTGTTTAGTTTTTAAATCTAAACTGATTTCATTACTTTTGCCACCGAATTAAAAATTACTAAAAAATATAAAATGGATTCAATGATTATTTACATGCCGATACTAGCGGCTTTATTAGGACTAGGATACATGATTTATAAAAAATCATGGGTTATGAAACAAGATGCAGGAGATGGTAAAATGAAAGAAATTTCTGACCATATTTATGAAGGAGCTTTGGCATTTTTAAATGCTGAATATAGACTTTTAACTGTATTTGTTATTATTGTAAGTTTAGCATTAGCTGGAATATCATTCATAGTACCAACAACACACATATTAATAGTTGTAGCATTTATATTTGGTGCGCTTTTTTCAGCATGGGCTGGAAATATGGGTATGAAAATAGCTACTAAAACAAATGTTCGTACAACTCAAGCTGCAATTACTAGCCTACCAAATGCTTTAAAAATATCTTTTGGTGGAGGAACTGTTATGGGACTTGGAGTAGCAGGACTAGCTGTTTTAGGATTAACAACTCTTTTCATTCTTTTCTTTCAATACTTTATGAATGGAGTTTGGACATCTACTGAAGATATGACAATAGTATTAGAAACGTTGGCTGGATTTTCTTTAGGAGCTGAATCAATTGCATTATTTGCAAGAGTTGGAGGTGGTATATATACTAAAGCTGCTGATGTTGGTGCTGATTTAGTTGGAAAGGTTGAAGCTGGAATTCCAGAGGATGACCCAAGAAACCCAGCAACAATTGCAGATAACGTGGGAGATAATGTTGGTGATGTAGCTGGAATGGGTGCTGATTTATTTGGATCATATGTAGCCACTGTGCTTGCTGCAATGGTTTTAGGAAATTATGTTATAGTTGATATGGGTGGTTCAATTGACGATGCTTTTGGAGGTATTGGTCCAATTTTGTTGCCAATGGCAATTGCCGGAGTTGGAATTATTATTTCAGCAATAGGAACTATGTTAGTAAAAATTAATTCTAATGATGCAAAGGAAGATCAGGTAATGGGAGCATTAAATAAAGGTAACTGGGTTTCTATCGCTTTAGTTGCATTATCATGTTATTTGTTAGTTGATTATATGTTGCCTCAAACAATGCAAATGGAGTTCTTTGGAGAAGGTAAACAAGATATTTCATCAATGAGAGTCTTTTTTGCTACTCTAGTTGGATTATTTGTTGGTGGAGTTATTTCTTCAATTACTGAATATTATACAGGACTTGGAAAAAAACCAATCTTAGAAATCGTTCAAAAATCAAGTACTGGAGCAGGTACTAATATTATTGCTGGTTTAGCTACTGGAATGATATCAACTTTCTCTTCTGTATTATTATTTGCTGCTGCTATTTGGGCTTCTTATGCTCTTGCAGGATTCTATGGAGTTGCTTTAGCCGCTTCTGCAATGATGGCTACTACTGCTATGCAGTTGGCGATTGATGCTTTCGGTCCAATTTCTGATAACGCTGGTGGTATTGCAGAAATGAGTGAGCAAGAACCTATAGTAAGAGAAAGAACTGACATCTTAGATTCAGTTGGTAATACTACTGCAGCTACAGGAAAAGGGTTTGCTATTGCATCTGCTGCTTTAACATCTCTTGCCTTATTTGCTGCTTATGTTACATTTACAGGAATTGATGGTATAAACATATTTAAAGCTCCAGTTTTAGCAATGTTATTTGTAGGAGGTATGATTCCGGTTGTTTTCTCTGCACTAGCAATGAATGCTGTAGGAAAAGCTGCAATGGAAATGGTATATGAAGTAAGAAGACAATTTAAAGATATTCCTGGAATTATGGAAGGAACTGGTAAGCCAGAATATGATAAATGTGTTGCTATTTCAACACAGGCTTCGTTAAAAGAAATGATGTTACCTGGATTATTAACTATCGGTTTCCCAATACTAATAACTGTCTTACCAATGTTATTTGGTATGGATAATCAAATAATTGCCGAAATGCTTGGTGGTTATATGGCAGGGGTTACTGTAAGTGGAGTTTTATGGGCAATATTTCAAAATAACGCTGGTGGAGCTTGGGATAATGCTAAAAAATCATTTGAAGCAGGAGTTGAGATCAACGGTGAGATGACTTACAAAGGTTCTGAGGCTCACAAAGCTGCTGTAACTGGAGATACAGTTGGTGATCCTTTTAAAGATACATCAGGTCCTTCAATGAACATTTTAATTAAGTTAACTTGTTTGATTGGTTTAGTGATTGCTCCTATTTTAGGTGGTCATTCTATGTCTGAAAATCATTCTTCAGTTACTAATGAAGTTCAGGTTGAAGTAAATGCGACTAGCGTTGATGATGCAGATAATATAACTGCAGAAGTCAAAATTATAACTAACAAAGACGGAGTTCAAACGAAAGTTTCTTCTGTAATTAAAGGTAGTGAGTCGGAAGTAAATGAAACAGTTAAAGATCTTGTATCTGAAGCGCAAGAGAATTAAATAGATTATTTTAATTAATAAAAAAAGCCTCATTTTTAAATGAGGCTTTTTTTATTTCTTTAATTTTTCATCAACCATCGAAATTATTTTCTCTAAATCTTCATGGTGATCAACAAAGTCTAAATTATCAATATCAATGATTAATAAATTACCCTTGTTGTAGTTGTGAATCCAAGCTTCATAGCGCTCATTTAATCTACTTAAATAGTCTATGCTTATTGAGTTTTCATAATCCCTTCCTCTTTTGTGTATATGAGAAACTAGATTGGGAATTGAGCTTCTTAAGTAAATTAATAAATCTGGAGCCTCAACCTTTGATTCCATTAATTCAAATAGAGATTTGTAGTTTTCAAAATCACGATTGGCCATCAAGCCCATTGCATGCAAATTAGGTGCAAATATATTTGCATCCTCGTAAATTGTTCTGTCTTGAATTACATTCTTTTTACTTTCTGTTATATCAATTAACTGTCTGAATCGACTATTTAAAAAGTAAACCTGAAGATTAAAACTCCACCTTTCCATTTCATTATAGAAATCATCTAAATATGGATTATCTACTACATCTTCAAGCTGAACATCAAATCCGTAATGCTTGGCTAGTGAATTAGTTAAAGTTGTTTTTCCTGCCCCGATGTTTCCTGCAATTGCAATGTGCATAATTTATTTATTTTGAATTTGATACTTAATAAAATGTTCAGAATCGTAAATATACAAGCTTTGATTGGTTACAAAAAAATCTTTTATTAATAAATTTTCTAATTTTAATTTATTCTCTAATAAAAGATCTTGATCAAAATAAAACAACTCATTATCTCTTTTGAAAATTAAAAAATCATTAAAACTTTCAATTTGCTCAATGTTATTTACTGTAATTTTAGTAATCAAACTCCCAAAATAATTGAATTTATATATGTGAGAATCTGTTAGAACCCAACAATACTTATAGTTACTTTCTAATGAAATTACCTGTCCTGAAATTTCAGAGTTAACAATTCTAAATGTATTATTAACGTAGTTATACAATTCAATTTTTGAGTTTAGTTCATTGTAGACCCAGATATTATTGTCATTTGATGCCGAAAACTTAGAAATTATTTTATTGGGACTTAGCATATTAAAATTAATTTTTGATATTTCAGAAAGTTTATTGTCAAGAACAATTAAGGTGTTGTAATCTTCATAAAACAATTTTATTTTCAAGGAATTTTGAACTTCAATTGAGGAAATATTTGAATATAAACTGTTTTTATAATAATAGTCTTTAGTATCCGAACTTTTAATTAGCTCATTATTTTCTACAGCATAAATGTTGTTAAAATTATCTACTGCCTTAATATTATTGTTTATTGACTCTTTCTTTAAAATTAATTTAAATTCTAACGAATTTTCATTTGCTAAAGCAGAAAAAAATAATAGATATATTATAATAAAAAATCTCATCAAATTAAGATACAATCTTTTAAGATAATATTAACTATTTTGATTTACAACCTTTATAATTTAGCTAAAAAATTAAAACTCATGAAAAAATTACTATCAACAATAATTTTATTTTTTATTTCTATAAATTCATTTTCTCAAGATTTTCAAGGAAAAGCTTTTTATAAGTCAAAAACTACAATGGATCTAGGAAGTTGGGGGAGCAGAATGTCTGCCGAGCAAAAAAGTGCAATGAAAGACAGGATGAAACCCTATTTAGAAAAGACTTTTATCTTAACTTTTAATAGGACAGAGTCTACTTTTGAGGAAGAAGAAAGACTAGACGCTCCAGGCTCAGGAAGATCTGGTATGGGAGCTATGTTTATGAGTGCTGGAAGCGGTAATCCAGAGATGTATAAAAATATTAAAGAAAAGGTATATCTGCAGGAAAATGAATTCTTCGGTAAGAAGTTTTTAGTTAATGATAAGTTACCAGAATTTGTGTGGGAAATGACTGGAGAGCAAAAACAAATTGGTAACTATATCTGCTTTAAAGCTGTCGGAAAAAGAGTAAATGACAACTTTAGTTGGGAGAGCCTAAGAGGGTCAAGAAATCAAACATCCAAAGATTCTACAAATAAAGAAAATGACAACAATGAAAAAATTTCAGATGTTGATGAAGAAACAAATACTAAAGTAGAAACGATAGAAGAAGTTGTAGTTGATGCAAAAATTGAAACTATTGTAGCTTGGTATACCCCTCAAATTCCAATTAGTAATGGACCTGAACAGTCTTATGGTTTGCCAGGTTTAATATTGGAATTAAACACAAAAAACACAACAATGTTATGTTCAAAAATTGTATTAAATCCTGAGAAGAAGGATGAAATTGTTAGACCAACTAAAGGAGATGTTGTTACCAAAAAAGAATATACCGACATGGTTCAGTTTAAGATGCAAGAAATGAGAGATAATAGAGGTAGATCTCGTACTAGATGGAACTAAAAACATTTAAAATTAAATTATGAATAAGATTATACACACATTCGTATTGTTATTAGCTACAAATTTGACTTTTTCTCAAATTAAAATGGAAGGTTTAGTTAAGGATAGTTTAAATAACCCATTAGAACTTGCTAATGTTATTTTAATTAACAAGGAAACAAGTGCTTTAGAAAGCTTTGCTATTTCTAATGCAAATGGTGAATATAAATTATCACTTCAAAAGAACACTTCTTATAATTTACAAGTGAGTTACATTGGAATGGAGTCCATTTCTAGACAGATTGATTCTAAGGACAATGATATTAATAAAGATTTTACATTATCCCAAAGCAATGTTTTAGATGCAGTTGAACTTACTTACGAAATGCCCGTTAAAATTAGTGGTGATACTCTAATTTACAACGCTGATTCATTTAATACTGGAACTGAGAGAAAGTTAGAGGATGTACTTAAAAATCTTCCAGGAGTAGAGGTCAACGACGATGGTCAGATTGAAGTTGAAGGTAAAGTAGTTGGGAAAGTAATGGTTGAGGGAAAAGATTTTTTTGATGGAGACACGAAAATAGCAACTAAAAATATTCCTTCAAATGCTATTGATAAGGTGCAGATATTAAAAAATTATTCCGAAGTAGGTCAATTAAGTGGGGTTCAAAATAACCAGGACAATATTGCTATTAACATAAAATTAAAAAAAGGAAAAGATAAATTTTGGTTTGGAAATGTAACAGCTGGAGTTTCTGCAATTGAAGGATTGCTGAATAATACTTCTGATACTGACGTCGATAACCAGAGTCTGTATTTGTTTCAGCCTAAACTTTTTTATTATAGCCCCAAATACACTGTTAATGTAATAGGAGATTTAAATAATATAGGTGAGTTAGCTTTCACCAGAAGAGATTATTTTAATTTTTCAGGTGGATTCAGCCAGCCAAGCAGTAAAAGCGGTACATCAATTAGCTTAGGTAATAATAACTTAGGTTTTTTACAACTACAAAATAATAAAGCAAAAGATATATCCTCAAAATTTGGTGCTGCTAATTTTAGTTATTCACCTAATAAAAAACTCGATCTTTATGGATTTGTCATTTTAACAAGAAGCGATATTGATTTACAAGAAAAAAATTCCACTCAATATATAAATACTGAACTTGGAATTCCTGATGAAGAAACAGAGACTAATACTGCCCAGGTTAGTGATCTCGCACTATCTAAATTTACAGTTAAATACAGACCTAATTCAAATAATCAGCTAGATTATGAAATTTTAACCAGAAACTCAATTGAAAGTCAAGACCAAACTTTATTTTCTTCTGTTTTAGGGAATACAATTCAAGATGAAAATTCTGAAGCATTTAGTATAAATCAAAATCTTAATTATTATTACACTTTAGACGAAAAGAACATTTTTGCACTTGAAGCACAACATCTTATTAGTGAAGATGATCCATTTTACAATGCTATTTTAGAAAATGATGCTAATTATCAAAACACAGCTTTAGGACTAGGTTTTGATAATAATCAATCTAATTTTAATATTAATCAAGAAAAACTGGTGAAGACTAATCAGTTAGATGCTAAACTGGACTATTGGAACATATTAAATATAAAAAGTGACATTAATTTCACTGTTGGAACTATTTTAAGTGATCAAAAATTTGACTCTAATATATTTCAGTATTTAGATAATGGAGATTTTTATGAGTCAATTCCTACAGTAAATAACGGAATTGATTATAACAATGTAAATTATAATTTTTCTGATTATTATGTTGGTATGCATTACAGGCTTAAATCTGGTATTTTTACTCTTAGCCCTGGTTTTACTGCACACGCCTACAATTCGAAAAATAGTCAATTTTCTGTTGATTATTCGGATTCATTCTTTAAAATATTACCTGATTTTAATGCAATAATTCAGCTTAAACAAAGTGAGTCAATAAGATTTAACTATGCGATGAGAACTCAATTTACAGATGTTTCTAAAATAGCTCAAGGATTAGTTTTAAATAACTATAACTCTATTTTTAGTGGAGATAATGAAATACAAAATGCTATTTCACACAGCTTTAATCTTAATTATTTTAGTTTTAACTTATTTAATTACACTAATATATTTGCTAGAATCTCATACAATAAAAGTATAGATCAAATTAGAAACCTTACAACATTTGAGAGTGTTGTGGCTTCTAGCTCTCCTTTTAATTCTCCTTTTGCAGATGAAAATTTTTCTGCTAATGGTAGATTTCAAAGACAATTTGGGAAAATTAGAGCATCATTATCTAGTGGTATTAATTTTTCTAAATTCAATCAGTATATTTCTGATATAAATAATCCTAGTATTAGTGAAAACTTTTCTCAAAACTATGGAGCAACTGTTAGAACATCGTTTAGAGAAGCACCAAATGTAGAACTTGGATATAACTATTCACTGACTAATAATATCTTAGGTGATGTTGAAAGTAAATTTTACACAAAAGCTCCATTTATCGATGTAGATGCATTAATTTTAAAATCATTTACTTTTAGATCTAGGTATACAAACACCTCTTTTAGTAATGACAGAGCTGTTTTAAATGAGTACGAATTTTGGGATGCATCACTTGCTTACAAAAAAGATCAAGATAGTAAATGGGAATTTGAATTAAAAGCTACAAATTTACTTAATACTAAATCTCAAAATCAATCAAACACTGGAAATATTTCAATAAGTTCAACTGAGTATTTTATTCAGCCAAGATTTATAACTTTTAGACTAGTGTATGATTTGTAAAACAGTTACTTAAGTTTAACTTGTGTTGCAGAGTCTATTTTTATTTTATTAGTTTAATCTTCTTGGTGTTTTTTTATTCTTTTTGATAGTTCATTTTATTTTTTTAAATAATGATCTATATATCATTTTTCCTAATTATAAATACTAATTAATATTTCGGTTATTAATTTTTAATATTCAATTAATAAATATATATTTATTTTGGATTTATAAGGTTAAATCACTGAAAAATAGATAAATATGGATATTTCAAATTTAGCCATCTTTCACTAAGAATAATTTAATTAAAGCCTTTAATTTTGAGAATCTCATAAAATGAATTTAAACAAGTATAGTAAAACGGTTACTCAAGATGACACTCAACCAGCTGCTCAGGCAATGTTACATGCCATTGGGATGAAAGAATCTGATTTTAAAAATGCAATTGTTGGAATAGCTAGTACTGGTTATGAAGGAAATCCATGTAATATGCATTTAAACGACTTATCAAAACATGTAAAAAAAGGAGTTTTATCAAATAGTGTTACAGGATTAATTTTTAATACCATTGGAGTTAGTGATGGAATTTCAATGGGCACACCTGGAATGCGATATTCCCTACCTTCAAGAGATATTATTGCAGACTCAATGGAGACAGTTGTCCAAGCCATGAGCTATGACGGTTTAGTTACAGTAGTTGGATGCGATAAAAACATGCCAGGGGCATTAATGGCTATGATTAGATTAAATAGACCATCAATATTACTTTATGGAGGGACAATTGATTCGGGCTGTCACAATGGAAAAAAATTAGATGTAGTTTCTGCTTTTGAAGCATGGGGAAGTAAGGTTTCTGGTCAGATGGATAATCAGGAATATAAGTCTATAATTAAAAAAGCTTGTCCTGGCGCTGGTGCATGTGGAGGAATGTATACCGCAAATACAATGGCTTCTGCCATTGAAGCTTTAGGAATGTCTTTGCCTTTTAATTCGTCAAATCCAGCTAACAGTAAACTTAAAGAAATTGAATCTGAAAATTGTGGTAAAGCGATTAAAAATCTACTAATCAAAGATTTGAAGCCATTAGATATTATTACTCGAAAATCTTTAGAAAATGCTATTAGACTAGTAGTTGCTCTTGGTGGATCTACCAATGCTGTATTGCATTTTTTAGCCATTGCTAGAGCTGCAAATATAGATTTCACTTTAGACGATTTTCAAATAATCAGTGATAGCACTCCATTTATAGCAGATTTAAAACCAAGTGGAAAATATTTAATGGAAGATGTACATGACATTGGAGGAACTCCTGCAGTTTTGAAATATCTTCTTAAAAAAGGATTAATTCACGGTGAATGTCTTACCGTTACAGGTAAAACACTAGAAGAGAATTTAAAAGAAGTCAGTGATCTTAAACTGGGTCAGGATGTTATTAAAACAATAGAAAACCCAATTAAAAGTTCAGGTCATATTAGAATACTATATGGAAATATTGCAGAAGAAGGTTCAGTAGCTAAAATTACTGGTAAAGAAGGTTTAGTTTTTAAGGGTTCAGCAATTGTTTTTGATTCTGAATTTGCTGCAAACAAGGGTATTGGAGAAGGAAAAGTAAATAAAGGAGATGTTGTTGTTATTAGATATGAAGGACCTAAAGGTGGTCCAGGAATGCCTGAAATGTTAAAACCTACAGCAGCAATTATGGGAGCTGGTTTGGGAAAAGATGTTGCTTTAATCACTGATGGTCGATTTTCTGGAGGAACTCATGGTTTTGTCGTTGGGCATATAACACCTGAAGCTCAAAATGGAGGTAATATTGCTTTAATTGAAAATGGTGATACCATTATCATTGACGCAATAAAAAATACTATAATTCTTGATGTTGAAGAGAATGAGTTAATAAAAAGAAAAAATAAATGGGTTGAACCAAAATTGAAAGTAGGTTTTGGTTCATTATACAAATATGCTAAAACTGTTTCATCAGCTTCAAAAGGCTGTGTTACAGATGAATTTTAAAAATGAGTAAACAAAAAAAAATTAGTGGTAGTGAAGCGGTTGTTAAATGTTTGATAGCTGAAGGAGTAGAAATTATTTATGGTTATCCTGGTGGTGCTATAATGCCAGTTTATGATGAGCTTCATAAATACGAAGATAAAATTCACCACGTTTTAACAAGACATGAACAAGGAGCTACTCATTCTGCTCAAGGTTTCGCAAGAATTTCAGGAAAGGTTGGTGTTGCAATTGCAACTTCAGGACCAGGAGCCACAAATTTAGTAACTGGTCTGGCTGATGCACAAATTGATTCAACTCCTATGGTTTGTATAACTGGACAAGTTGCCTCACATTTATTGGGAAGTGATGCTTTTCAAGAAACAGATATTGTAGGAATTTCTACACCAGTTACAAAATGGAATCATCAAGTTACAAAAGCATCAGACATTCCTAAGGTATTGGCAAAAGCATTTTATATAGCTAAAAGCGGTAGGCCTGGTCCAGTTTTAATAGATATTACTAAAGATGCTCAATTTGAGATGTTTGATTTTAATTATTCAAAAGTTACAGGAATAAGAAGTTATAAGCCAGTTCCCAAACTAGAAACTACAAGCTTAAATCTTGCTGCTGATTTAATTAACAATGCTTCAAAACCTTTAATTGTTTGGGGTCAAGGAGTTATTCTTTCAGAAGCAGAAAAAGAATTTCAGGCTTTTGTTGAAAAAACTGGTATTCCAGCTGCATGGACTATAATGGGGGTTTCGGCTATACCTACTTCACACCCTTTAAACGTTGGTATGGTTGGAATGCATGGAAATTATGCACCAAACATGCTTACCAATGAATGTGATCTTTTGATTGCAATAGGGATGAGGTTTGATGACAGAGTTACAGGAAATTTAGATAAATACGCAAAGCAAGCCAAAGTAATTCATTTTGAAATAGACCAAGCTGAAATAAATAAGAATGTTAAAGCAGATGTCCCAGTCCATGGAGATGCTAAAGAAAGTTTAACAAAGATCTTACCCTTATTGAAATCAAGAAAACATGATAAATGGTTAAATAATTTTAAAGAATTATACAAAATTGAGTATGATTCAGTGATAAAGGATGATTTATTCCCAACCAAAGATGGTTTAACTATGGGTGAAGTTATTAAAGAAATTAACAACTATGCCAAGGGAAATGCTGCAGTTGTCACTGATGTTGGTCAACACCAAATGATAGCTTGTCGTTATGCAAAGTTTAATAAATCAAGAAGTAATATAACCTCAGGCGGCTTAGGGACTATGGGTTTTGCGCTTCCGGCTGCTATAGGAGCTAAAATGGCATGCCCTGAAAGAGAAGTTGTAGCAGTGATAGGCGACGGAGGATATCAGATGACAATTCAGGAGTTAGGCACGATATTTCAGTCTAAAGTTCCGGTTAAGATTGTGGTATTAAATAATAGTTTTTTAGGCATGGTAAGGCAATGGCAGCAATTATTCTTTGAAAAGAGGTATGCTTCTACTGAACTTGTTAATCCAGACTTTACTGCAATCGCCAGGGCTTATTACATTAAAAGTAAAAAGGTGTCAAAAAGAGATGAACTTGCTTCTGCGGTTGAAGAAATGATAAGATCTAAAGAATCGTTTTTCTTAGAAGTAGTTATTGAAAAAGAAGATAATGTGTTTCCAATGATTCCAAGTGGGGCAGCGGTTTCAGACATAAGATTGAAATAAGTATGGAAAAAGAAATTAAAACATTTACAGTCTCAATTTATACTGAGAATAATATTGGATTATTAAACAGAATTTCTGCAATATTTCAAAGAAGACATATTAATATTGAAAGTTTAAACTCTTCAGTCTCAGAAATTAAAGGTGTATATAGGTTTACGATAATTGTAAATGTGACTGAAATTCAAATAAAAAAGATAATAGGCCAGATTGATAAACAAATTGAAGTAATTAAAGCTTACTACCATAATGAAGATGATACCGTTTATCAAGAATCTTGCTTGTTTAAAATAAAATCAAGTTTATTATTTGATGATAGACAAATACAAAACATTATTAAAGACAGTAATGCCAGAATAGTAACTGTAAACAAAGAGTTTTTTGTTTTAGAAAAATCTGGTAGAAGAAAAGAGATTGATGGTTTATATAACAAATTGAATGAATACGGAATTCTACAATTTGTTAGATCTGGAGCTGTTGCTATCACAAAAAAACCAATGAATATTTCAGAAATATTGTCTGATTTTAAAAACTAATAAAAAAATATAATGAAAAATTATTTTAATACCCTTTCGATAAATCAAAAAATGGACCAGCTTTCTAAATGTAGATTTATGAATTCTAATGAATTTGGTGGTGGCGTATCTGTTTTACTAAATAAAAAAATTGTTATAATTGGTTGTGGAGCTCAAGGCTTAAATCAAGGTTTAAATATGAGAGATTCTGGTTTAGATATTTCATACTCTTTGAGAAAGGTGTCTATTGAAGAAAAAAGACAATCTTTTTTAAATGCAACTGAAAATGGCTTTAACGTTGGAACATATGAAGAATTGATTCCCGATGCTGATTTAGTTTTAAATCTTACTCCAGATAAACAGCACACTAATGTTGTAAAATCAATTATGCACTTGATGAAAAAAGGTTCTACATTGTCATATTCGCATGGCTTTAATATTGTTGAAGAGGGAATGGAAATAAGAAAGGATATTACGGTTATAATGGTGGCTCCAAAATGTCCAGGAACAGAAGTAAGAGAAGAATATAAAAGAGGTTTCGGAGTTCCTACCTTAATTGCAGTTCATCCTGAAAATGATTCTGAAAATAAAGGTTTAAGTCAAGCTAAAGCTTATGCTGTGGCAACAGGCGGTCACAAAGCAGGGGTTTTAGAATCTTCATTTGTTGCAGAAGTGAAAAGTGATTTGATGGGAGAACAAACCATATTATGTGGAGTCTTGCAAACTGCTTCAATTTTATTGTTTGATAAAATGATTAACCAAGGAGTTGAAAAAACATATGCTGCAAAATTGATTCAAAATGGCTGGGAAGTAATCACTGAAGAACTTAAACACGGAGGTATTACAAAAATGATGGACAGACTTTCTGATAATTCAAAATTAAAAGCATTTAAAATTTCTGAAGATTTAAAAGTTCTAATGCGACCTTTATTTAAAAAACATATTGACGACATTATGTCTGGAGAGTTTTCTAAGACAATGATGTTAGATTGGAAAAATAATGATAAAAACTTATTAAAGTGGCGAGCGGAAACTGGTGAAACCTTATTTGAGAAAACTAATTCATCAATTGAAAAAATTGATGAACAGCAGTATTTTGATCACGGAATTGCAATGATCGCATTTGTAAGATCAGGTGTTGAGCTAGCTTTTGAAACAATGGTTGATTCTGGAATAATCGATTCTTCTGCTTATTATGAATCTTTACATGAATTACCTCTTATAGCTAACACAGTTGCAAGAAAAAAATTATTTGAGATGAATAGAATTATCTCAGATACTGCGGAGTATGGTTGTTATTTGTTTGATCATGCTTGCAAACCTCTTTTAAAAGATTTTGTTAATGATTTACCTAGTAATACAATTGGTAATGCATATGACACCACTAACGATTTTACTGACAGTGATTTAATTGACATCAATTCTATTATTAGTTCTCATCCGATTGAAAAAATAGGCAAGACTTTAAGAAACTCTATGAAAGAAATGAAAAAAATTATTTAATATATTAAAACTTACTAACCGACTAAAAATAAATACATGAACTTATCATACAAAGAAATTCCCGATAATTATAAAATTAAAACACTTGTAAATCAAGAGAATTACCTTGTTTCTGGAAATTTGGTTAAATGGAATGGTGAGTTCTCAAATGTTTATTCTACAATTTCATCTACAAAAGAATACTCCCCAACTCTTCTTGGTAAAATTCCAAGTTTAGGTAAAGATCAGGCAATGGAGGCTTTAGACTCTGCTTGTAATGCATTTGATAATGGTAGAGGAGATTGGCCAACAATGAAAGTTCGCGATAGAATAAAGCATATGCGAAGGTTTGCAAATGAAATGAAAACCAAAAGAGATGAGATAGTTAAGTTATTGATGTGGGAAATTGGCAAAAACTTAGCCGATTCAGAAAAAGAATTTGATAGAACTGTTGATTATATTTTTGATACTATTGATGCTTATAAAAGCATTGACAGAGATTCTGCAAAGTTTGAAAAAAATAGCGGTATTTATGCTCATATTAGAAGAGGTCCTCTTGGAGTGGTGTTATGCTTAGGTCCATATAATTACCCGTTGAATGAAACTTTTTGTTTACTAATACCAGCTTTAATTATGGGTAATACAGCAATTTTTAAGCCTGCTAAACATGGGGTATTATTGATATCACCACTTATGGAAGCTTTTCAAAAATGTTTTCCCAAAGGAGTTGTAAATATTCTTTATGGACGAGGAAGAGTTTTAGCTACTCCAATAATGGAGTCTGGAAAAGTTAACGTTTTGGCTTTAATTGGTCACAGTTCATCTGCAAATGCTTTGCAAGAATGTCACCCAAAGAAGAATAGATTAAGACTAGTTCTAGGATTAGAAGCAAAAAATCCTGCTATAGTTATGTCAGATTGTGATTTAGAGCTTGCAGTTAATGAATGTGTAGCAGGCGCATTATCTTTTAATGGTCAAAGATGTACTGCTTTAAAAGTAATATATGTTCATGAAGATATCGTTGATCAATTTAATAAGATGTTTAGTGATAAAGTAGATCAATTAAATTTTGGTAACCCTTGGGATGAAAATGCTCAATTAACTCCTTTGCCAGAGCCAAATAAACCAAAATATATTAATGATTTAATATCTGACGCAAAACTAAAAGGGGCTAAAGTTTTAAATAAAAAGGGTGGTATAACATCTGATAATTACGTTTTTCCAGCTGTATTATATCCTGTTACCAAAGAAATGGATGTTTATAAAGAAGAACAGTTTGGCCCGGTTGTTCCGATTTTAACATTTAACGATATTAATAAGCCTTTAGATGAAATGGCTGAATCCAATTATGGACAACAAGCAAGTGTATTTGGCACAGAAACAGATAAGCTTGGTCCACTCATAGATACTTTAGTTAATCTGGTTTGTAGAGTTAACTTAAATAGTTCTTGTCAAAGAGGTCCTGACAATTATCCATTTACAGGGAGAAAAGATTCAGCTTTTAGTACTCTGAGCGTTCACGATGCTTTAAGATCTTTTTCGATCAGAACTTTTGTAGCTTCTAAAGATAACTCTACAAATAAAAAAATTATAAAAGATTTACTAAATACAAAAAAATCAAACTTTATTTCAACCGATTATATTTTATGATATACCACTATTGTTATATTCTATTTTAGTACTTTTACTTATAACACCTTTTCAATAAAAAATGGCTAATTCCTTGGACAATAAAACTGTAAAAATATTTGACACCACTCTTAGAGATGGTGAGCAAGTTCCAGGATGTAAGCTAAATACAACTCAGAAGGTAATAATAGCTGAAAAGCTAGAAAATTTAGGAGTTGATATTATTGAAGCTGGCTTCCCTGTTTCAAGTCCTGGTGATTTTAGCTCTGTAGTTGAAATTTCAAAAATAATTAAAAATACTTCAGTTTGTGCTTTATCTAGAGCGGTTAAAAACGATATTAAAATTGCAGCTGAATCATTACAAAAAGCAAAATATCCAAGAATCCATACTGGTATTGGAACCTCAGACTCACATATTAAATATAAGTTTAATTCCTCAAGAGATAAAATAATAGAAACTGGGTTTAATGCTGTTAAATACGCTAAATCATTTGTTGAGGATGTAGAGTTTTATGCCGAAGATGCTGGAAGAACTGATAATGAATTTTTAGCAAAGGTTTGTGAAAAAATGATTGAGGCAGGAGCAACAGTTTTAAATATTCCTGACACAACTGGATATTGTCTCCCTGACGAATATGGAGAAAAAATAAAATATCTTTTTGAAAATGTTAAAAACATACACAAAGCTACTGTTTCATGTCATTGTCATAATGACCTAGGTTTAGCTACTGCAAATTCAATTTCTGCCATTGTTAATGGAGCTAGACAAATTGAATGTACAATAAATGGTATTGGTGAAAGAGCAGGAAACACATCTTTAGAGGAAGTGGTAATGATTATGAAGCAGCATTCAAAACTAAATTTAGATACAAATATTAATACTAAACTTTTATATGAAACAAGTAATTTAGTTTCTGAAAGTATGGGAATGTATGTACAACCTAATAAGGCAATTGTTGGAGCAAATGCTTTTGCGCATAGTTCAGGAATTCATCAGGACGGTGTTATCAAAAATAGAGAAACTTATGAAATTATTGACCCATTTGACGTTGGTGTGAATAAATCATCAATAATTCTAACTGCCAGAAGTGGAAGATCTGCTTTAGCTTATAGAGCAAAATTAGTTGGTTTTGATTTATCAAAGAATGAGTTAGATTTAGTATACCCTGAATTTTTAAAATTTGCTGATAATAATAAAAGTGTACTAGACAAAGACATACCAAAAATTATTAGTAAAATATTATAAAAATTTAAAAAATTATGAGTAATACTTTATTTGATAAAGTCTGGGATTCACATTTAGTGAGTAGAATTTCTAATGGTCCAGATGTTTTATTTATAGATAGACATATGGTTCACGAAGTAACAAGTCCTGTTGCTTTTTTAGGCTTAAAAAATAGAGGGATAAAAGTCTTATACCCTGAACGAACCTTTGCTACAGCTGATCACAATACTCCTACAATTAATCAGCATCTTCCAGTTTCTGATAAACTTTCAGCCAATCAATTAAAAGTTTTAGAACAAAACTCTAAAGAGCATGGAATTTCTTATTGGGGGTTAGGTCATGAAAAAAATGGTATAGTCCATGTAGTAGGTCCCGAATACGGAATCACTCTTCCTGGAGCTACAATTGTATGTGGAGATTCACACACTTCCACCCATGGTGCCTTTGGAGCGATTGCTTTTGGAATTGGAACTTCAGAAGTAGAAATGGTTTTATCAACACAGTGTGTAATGCAACCAAAGCCAAAAAAAATGAGGATTACTATTAACGGATCTTTAGAAAAAGGAGTTACGCCAAAAGATGTTGCTTTATACATTATTTCAAAATTAAGTACAGCAGGTGCTACAGGCTATTTTGTTGAGTATTCTGGTGAAGTATTCTCAAAAATGTCTATGGAAGGAAGAATGACTGTTTGCAATTTGAGTATTGAAATGGGAGCTAGAGGAGGAATGATTGCACCAGATGAAAAAACCTTTGAATATATCAAAGAAAGAGAATTTACTCCAAAAGCAAAAAAATGGAATAAAGCCATGAATTATTGGAAAACTTTAAAAACAGATCCAAATGCTGTTTTTGATAAAGAAGTGACATTTAATGGATCTGACATTAGTCCAATGATAACCTATGGAACTAACCCAGGAATGGGTATGGGGATTTCTAGTGAAATACCAAAAGTTGAAGACCAGAGTTCTGCTTCCAAAAGTTATTTTAAATCTTTAAATTATATGGACTACAGTGAAGGTGAATCTATGATTGGGAAAAAAATAGATTTTGTCTTTTTAGGTAGTTGTACAAATGGTAGGATTGAAGATTTTAGAGACTTTGCTAAAATAATAAAAGGGAGAAAAAAAGCAGATAATATCACAGCATGGTTAGTTCCTGGGTCTCATAAAGTAGAGCAGGCTATTAAAGACGAAGGTATTCTTGAAATTCTAAATGAATCTGGTTTTGATCTTAGAGAGCCAGGATGTTCTGCGTGTTTAGCTATGAATGATGATAAAATTCCAACTGGAAAATATGCAGTAAGCACCTCAAACAGAAATTTTGAAGGTAGACAAGGCCCTGGATCTAGAACTATACTTGCGAGTCCTCTGGTGGCTGCAGCTGCTGCAGTAACCGGAAAAATAACTGACCCAAGAAATTTATTTTAATAAATATTATGGCATACGACAAATTCACAAAACTTACAAGTACATGTGTTCCTTTACCGATTGAAAATGTAGATACAGATCAAATTATTCCTGCTAGATTTTTAAAAGCAATTGAAAGAAAAGGATTTGGAGAAAATTTATTTAGAGATTGGAGATATAATTCTGATAATTCTCTTAAAAAAAATTTTGTATTAAATAATCCAACTTTTAAGGGTAAAATTCTTGTTGGCGGAAAAAACTTCGGATCTGGATCATCAAGAGAACATGCAGCCTGGTCTATTTATGACTACGGTTTTAGATGTGTTGTCTCTAGTTTTTTTGCAGATATATTCAGAGCTAACTGTTTAAATGTAGGAGTTTTACCAGTTCAAGTTTCTGAAAATTTCTTAAATATAATTTTTGAAAATATATATAAAAATCCAGATATTGAATTGTCTGTTGATTTAATTAATCAATCTGTTTTAATTCCAGAATTAAATATTAGAGAGTCTTTTACAATTAATGATTATAAAAAAAATAACATGTTAAATGGATATGATGACATTGATTATTTGATGAGTATGAAAAATTCTATTACTGATTTTGCCAGTAAAACACCTCTTTAATTAATTCTGATGGTTAGGAAAGTTGAAATAATGGATACAACTCTTCGTGATGGGGAACAAACATCAGGAATGTCTTTCTCATCTTCTGAAAAACTAACGATTGCTAAATTACTTCTCGAAGAATTAAATGTTGATAGAATAGAAATTGCCTCAGCTAGAGTTTCAGATGGTGAATTTACCGCAGTTAAGAATATTACTAATTGGGCTAAAGAAAATGATTATTTAAATAAGGTTGAAGTTTTAACTTTTCTAGATAACGGAGTTTCTATTAATTGGCTATGTGAATCTGGGGCTAAAGTTCAAAATCTACTTACCAAAGGTTCAATTAATCATTTAAAGTATCAAATAAAAAAAACTCCAAAAGAACATTTTAATGATGTTTATAATTCTGTTCACGAAGCAAGGAAATTAAACATTGACACAAACGTTTATTTAGAAGATTGGAGTAATGGAATGAGAAACTCTCCAGATTATGTTTTTGATTATCTAGATTTTTTATCAACACTACCAATAAAAAGAGTTCTATTGCCTGACACCTTAGGAGTATTAAGCCCAAAAGAAACATATAATTACCTTTCGGTTATCATTAATAAATATCCTAACATCCATTTTGATTTCCATGCTCATAATGACTATGATTTAAGTGTTTCAAATGTTATGGAGAGCTTAAAAGCAGGTTGTCATGGGTTGCACTTAACAATTAATGGCATGGGTGAACGAGCTGGTAATGCTCCGATGGCAAGTGTAGCTGCAGTTGTTCGAGATTTTCTTCCAGATGTTAAAATTAATCTCGAAGAAAAAAAACTTTATAAAGTTAGCACTTTAATTTCAGCATTTACAGGATTTAAAATCCCTGCTAACAAACCAATTGTTGGTGAGAATGTTTTCACTCAAACTGCAGGAATACATGCTGATGGAGACAGTAAAAATAATTTATATTTCAATGATTTGCTTCCTGAGAGATTTGGAAGAATTAGAGAGTATGCATTAGGCAAAACCTCTGGCAAAGCTAACATTAAAAAAAATTTAGATAAGTTGGGTATAACACTAAATGATGAGGACTTAAAAAAAGTAACTAACCGTGTAATAGAGCTAGGTGATAAAAAAGAAAAGGTTACTACTGAAGATTTACCATACATAATATCGGATGTGTTAAATACATCTATGCAAGATAAAAGAGTTCTAATTAACTCTTATATTTTAAAACATATAATGGGAAAAGAGCCGTCTGTTTATTTAGAACTAAAAATTGATGATAGGATATATAAAAAAACAGGGACAGGTGATGGTCAATTTGATGCCTTTATAAATGCAGTAAATGAAATTTATAATGACAAAAATTTAAAGATACCAAATTTAGTTAATTACCTTGTGACCATCCCAAGAGGAAGTAATTCAGACGCATTATGTGAAACAATAATAACTTGGAAAGATATCAGTGGTGAATTCTCTACACGAGGTTTAGATTCAGATCAAACAGTTTCTGCTATTAAAGCAACTGAAAAAATGTTAAATATTACAATAAATTAAATTTTTATGAAATTAAATATAGCTTTATTGGCTGGAGATGGAATTGGTCCAGAAGTAATTGACCAAGCAGTCAAAGTTTCAAATGCAATTGCTAAGAAATTTAATCATCAAATAAATTGGGTTAAAGCTCTGACAGGAGCTGCCGCTATTGATGCAGTCGGAGATCCATATCCTGAAGAGACTCATCAAATTTGTTTAAATGCCGATGCAATTCTATTTGGAGCTATCGGTGACCCTAGGTATGATAACGACCCTTCTGCTAAAGTAAGACCTGAGCAGGGATTATTAAAAATGAGAAAAAAATTAGGTTTGTTTGCAAATGTTAGACCAACTTTTGTGTTTCCTTCATTGCTTAATAAATCCCCATTAAAAAAAGATATTATCGAAGGTACTGACCTTGTTTTTTTAAGAGAACTTACTGGAGGTATTTATTTTGGTAAAAGAGGTCGGTTAGACAATGGAGAAACAGCCTACGACACTTGCACATACACTAGAGGTGAGGTTAAAAGAATTGCTGAAAAAGGTTTCAACTTGGCCATGAAAAGGTCAAAAAAACTTTGTTGCGTTGACAAAGCAAATGTTTTAGAGTCGTCTAGATTATGGAGAGAAACTGTTCAGTCAATGGAAAAAGACTATCCTGAGGTTACTGTTTCTTATGAATTTGTTGATGCAGTGGCTATGCGTTTGGTACAATGGCCTAAATCTTATGATGTTTTAATAACAGAGAATTTATTTGGTGATATTTTGACTGATGAAGCTTCAGTTATTTCTGGCTCTATGGGTCTTATGCCATCGGCATCTGTTGGGTTAGAAACATCATTATATGAACCCATTCACGGTTCTTATCCGCAAGCTGCTGGAAAAGATATCGCAAATCCTTTAGCGACAATATTATCTGCAGCTATGATGTTTGAAGATGCTTTTAAACTAAAAAAGGAGGCAAAATTGATACGCGAAGTTGTTAACCTTTCATTAGAACAGTTAATAGTGACTGAAGATTTGTCTGAGGGAAAGAAAAGTTTTAGTACTTCTGAAGTAGGGAGTTGGTTGTCAAACGAAATATTAAAGTAATTTTGAATTTAATTCTATTATAATGTTAAAATATTGAAAATTTACATACATTAGCGATTCATTCAATAACAATATGATAAATTACTTATATATAATCTATTATAACTTTTATTTTTTTAATAAAAGAGAGGCCATATATTTATAATTTATAACTAAATATTTATGTGAGCCTCGAAAATCGAGGCTTTTTTTATTATGAAAAACTCAATTGCAATTCAAGGAATAAAAGGCTCTTTTCATCATATTGTAACAAAACAATATTTTAAAAATGAAGGAGTTATAAGTGAATTTCTAAGTTTTGATGACATGGTAGATTCGTTAGTTGATGAAAAATGCAATTTTGCTGTAATGGCATTAGAAAATTCTATTGCAGGTTCAATTATTCCAAATTATGCATTAATTGACAATAATAATTTACATATTGTTGGAGAAGAATATTTAGATATTCAACATAATTTAATATGTTTAAGTGGTCAAAGTATTGAGGATATTAATGAAGTTCATTCACATCCTATGGCACTTTTACAATGTAAAGAATTCTTCAAAAAATATCCAAACATTAAATTAGTTGAGGACAAAGATACAGCTCAAGTTGCTAAAAGAATAAGTGAAAATAAACTAAAAAATATTGCTGCAATTGCAAGTGATTTGGCTGCAGAAATATTTTCTTTGACTATATTAAGTAAGAGTATCCAAACTATAAAACATAATGAAACTCGTTTTGTTATACTTCAAAAATCTTCAGGTACAACTACAAACAAATTAAATAAAGCATCCGTTAAGTTTGAATTAGATCATGCAAGAGGTAGTTTAGCTGCAATATTAAATGTTCTTAGTGATTGTAAGCTTAATTTAACCAAAATACAGTCATTACCTAAAATAGATACACCTTGGGTTTACTCTTTTTTTATAGATATTACTTTTGATAGTTATGAATACTATTTAAAAGCTAAATCAATCATATCTATTATGGCTAAAGACTTTAAAGTATTAGGAGAATATGAAAATAGAAAGAAATGAAAATTAGCGCAAAACGATTAAATACTGTAGAAGAATATTATTTTTCAACAAAGCTAAAAGAGGTTAACTCTTTAGTTAAAAAAGGTAAACCGATAATTAATTTAGGTGTTGGAAGCCCAGATTTATTACCCCCATCATATGCTATTGAGGCTTTAAAGAATAGTTTAAATGATCAATATGCAAACAATTATCAAAGCTATATCGGATTAGAAGATTTAAGAATTTCAATCGCTAAATTCTATAATAAGTGGTTTGATGTTGATTTAGATTTTAATTCTGAAATCCTACCACTTATGGGTAGTAAAGAAGGAATTATGCATATTTCTATGGCTTTTTTAAATATTGGTGATTCAGTTTTAATACCAAATCCAGGGTACCCTACTTATTCCTCTGTTACTAATTTAGTCCAGGCTAATCCTATATATTATGACTTAAAAGCCGAAAATAATTGGTTTCCTAGTATTCAAGAATTAGAAAAAAATGATTTAACAAAGGTTAAATTAATGTGGTTAAATTACCCTCACATGCCTACAGGTGCTAATTGCGATCATAGTTTATTTGAAGAATTAATAAATTTTGCAAGAAAACATAAGATTTTATTGGTAAATGATAATCCATATAGTTTTATCTTAAATGATAATCCAATTAGTATTTTAAATTTAAAAGGAGCAAAAGAACATTGTTTAGAATTAAACTCTTTAAGTAAAACGTTCAATATGTCTGGATGGAGAATTGGAATGGTTTTGGGTAGTAAGCAAAATATCTCGAATATATTAAAAGTTAAAAGTAACATGGACTCGGGAATGTTTTATCCAATTCAAAAAGGAGCTATTGCAGTTTTAAATTCTACAAATTCTTGGTTTGATGAAATTAACAAAATATACAACGAAAGAAGAATTTTAGTTTGGAAATTGGCAGATAGTTTAAACTGTACATATAATAAATTATCATCTGGATTATTTGTTTGGGCTAAAATCCAAGAAAGTATAAAATCTAAAGAATTTACAGATGCTTTGTTATATAATCACAATATCTTTATAGCACCTGGTGATATATTTGGATCTAACGGAGAAGGTTATGTGCGATTTTCGTTATGCGCCCCAAAAGAATTATTAATTAAAGCAATCAATAGAATCAATGAATAATATTTTTGTAATTGGAGTAGGTTTAATTGGGGGTAGTCTTTGTTTAGATATTAAAAAAACATATCCCAAAGTCAAAGTTTATGGCATAGATACTTCTTCTGAAAATTTAGATCTTGCTCTTAAGTTAGATTTAATAGATTATAAATCTAGTTTAGATGTTATATATAAAGCTGATTTAGTACTGCTTTCTACTCCGGTGGATGTAGCAAATAAAATAATAATTGATGTTTTAAATAATATTAATAGTACATCACTAGTAATTGATTTTGGATCTACCAAAACTAACATTTGTAGCACAGTTGAAAATCATAAAAAAAGAAAAAACTATCTAGCGTCTCATCCAATTGCTGGAACTGAGTTCTCAGGACCAAATGCTGCATTTTCAGGCTTATTTAATAATAAAACTATGATTTTGTGTGATATTGAAAAGACCGATCCAAATCTATTAACATCTGCTGAAAACATATTTAGAAGTATGAACATGAACATTCGATATATGGATTCTTTATCTCACGACAAACATATAGCCTATGTATCTCATTTATCCCACATTAGTTCATTTATGTTGGGTAAAACTGTTATGGATAAAGAAAAGAACGAAAATAATATTTTTGATATGGCAGGAAGTGGTTTTGAATCTACAGTAAGACTAGCAAAAAGTTCTCCAGAAATGTGGGCTCCAATTCTTGAACTAAATAAAGAAAATATTGTTGAAAGTTTAGATGAATATATAATGAACTTAAATAGCTTTAAAAATTTACTCCAAAATGATAAATTTGGAGAATTAAAAACTCAAATGACACAAACAAATTACATTAAAAACATTCTCAAAGGAATAAGATGAAAAATAATAAAGAATTAAGAAACTGGCTAGATGAGTTTAACTTAAACCATCCTTTAACAATAGCAGGACCCTGTAGTGCAGAAACTGAGGAGCAAGTTTTAAAAATTGCACATAGTCTAAAGGACACTAAAGCTACTGTTTTTCGAGCAGGACTTTGGAAGCCTAGAACTAGACCAGGTAATTTTGAGGGGGTCGGTTCATTAGGTCTAAAATGGCTTCAAAAAGCAAAACAAGAAACCGGAATGCTAATTACAACTGAAGTCGCTAATGCAAATCACGTTGAATTAGCTTTAAAGCATGATATTGATATATTATGGATTGGTTCAAGGTCAACTGTGAGTCCATTTATTGTTCAAGAAATAGCTGAAGCTCTTAAAGGAACAGATAAGCCAGTTTTAATAAAAAATCCAGTAAATCCAGATCTTTCATTGTGGCTTGGTGCTGTAGAGAGATTTTATTCTTGTGACATAAAAAACTTAGGAGTTATTCATAGAGGTTTTTCCACTTATGAAAAGACCAATTATAGAAATAATCCAGAATGGCAAATTGCAATAGAGTTACAAAATAAATTCCCTGATTTGCCTTTAATTTTAGATCCTTCTCATATTGCAGGAAGAAGAGATATAATATTTGATTTATGTCAAACTGCTTTAGGGCTAAATTATGATGGCTTTATGGTAGAAACTCACCATGACCCGGATAATGCCTGGAGCGATGCAGCTCAACAGGTAACCCCATACAGCTTGATAAAAATTATAAAGGATTTAAAAATTAGGAAAATTACTGATCATGCAGATGAGTATAAAAATAATTTGAACAATCTTAGGACAAAAATAAATCTTGTTGATAGTCAATTATTAGAAACTTTAGGTAAAAGAATGAATATAGCTGAAGAGATTGGTGTTTTAAAAAAAGAAAATAACGTTGCAGTTTTACAATCTAAAAGATGGAATGAGATTCTAGAAAAAATGATTGCAGAGGGAAAAAAGAAGGATTTAAGTGAACAATTTATTTTGAGAGTATATAAAGCAATTCATCAAGAGTCTATTAATCATCAACAAAGCATTTTTAAACAATAGATTATTAAATATTTTTTTTGCATTGAGAGTTATTAATCTTCATCTTTGTAATAATGAGAGGATTAGTTTATAAATCAACCGGCAGTTGGTATTCTGTTAAAACCCCAAGTAATGAGCAATTTGATTGTAGAATTAAGGGTAAATTTAGATTGGATGGTATAAAAAGTACCAATCCTATAGCTGTTGGTGACTATGTAGATTTTGAATTAGAAAAAAATAGTGATGTTGTTACTGGAGTTATAAATAACATTTGTGAAAGAAAAAACTATGTTTTAAGAAAATCTGTTAACCTTTCCAAGCAAACACATATTCTAGCTTCAAATATTGATATTGTTTTTTTAATAATAACAATATCTAGCCCTGTAACTTCTACAAATTTCATAGATAGATTTTTATTAACGTCAAACGCTTATTCAATAAACACTGTATTATTATTTAATAAAATCGATTTATTAGATGAGGCAGAAAAAAAAGTTTTAAAAAAATTAATTGAGATTTATACTAATATTGGATATGAATGTTTTGAAATATCTGCTAAAAACCAATATAACATAGACAAAGTTAAGTTCTTAATGAAGGACAATATAAGTATGTTTGGAGGACATTCTGGAGTTGGAAAGTCTACTTTAATTAATTCTCTTCAACCAAATTTAAATCTAAGAACAAATAATATTTCTGTTCAACATTCACAAGGTCAACATACTACTACAAATGCAGAATTATTCGATCTTGATTTTGGTGCTAAAATAATTGACACTCCTGGTATTAGAGGCTTTGGTATAGTCGATTTTAACAAAGGAGATATTAAAAATTATTTTCCAGAATTTTATAAATTAATTAATCAATGTAAATTTAATGACTGTATGCACGTAAACGAACCAAAATGCATTGTCAAGCAGTATGTTGAAGATGGTAAAATTGCAATTTCCAGATATGAAAATTATCTTCAAATTTTAGAGGATGATAAGTCCAGCTATAGAGTTGATAATTTTGATGTTTAATGAAAGCTGTTATTCAAAAGGTATCGGGTGCTGAAATAATAATTGATGGAAAGTTAGTTTCCTCAATTAATAAGGGGATTGTTATTTTTTTGGGAATAGCAATTGATGACAATGATAATGATATACATTGGCTAATAAATAAAATAATAAAACTTAGAATGTTTAACACATTTGATAATAATATTAACGAAGTTAAGGGTGATGTTTTACTGGTCAGTCAGTTTACTCTTCAAGCGAATGTTTTAAAAGGAAACAGGCCTAGTTTCATTAAAGCTGCAAAATCTGAATTAGCTAAAACTATGTATGAAAAATTTTTAAATCAACTAAATGAAAATCTTAATACAGAATTGAAATCTGGAGTATTTGGAGCAGACATGCTAATTAACTTATCAAATGACGGGCCTGTTACAATTATATATGATTCAAGTCTCAAAATAAAAAATAAATTTTATGGAAATTAACAACTTACAAGCTCAGGTAGACAAATGGATTAATAATCATGGAGTTAGATACTTTAACGAGTTGACAAATATGGCTCAATTGACTGAAGAAGTTGGTGAAGTAGCTAGGATAATTGCAAGAAGGTATGGAGAACAAAGTGAAAAAGACTCAGATAAACAATCTGATCTGGGTGAGGAGCTAGCTGATGTTATGTTTGTTGTTTTATGTTTAGCTAATCAAACAGGTATAGATCTTCAAAAGTCGTTTGATTCAAAAATGGCATTAAAAACTAAAAGAGATCATGATAGACACCACAATAATGATAAGTTAATTAAATGAGTTTAATTCTTAACAAATCTAGCGTACTAAGTGGTTCATTTTTGTCAATTACTGGTTCAAAAAGCGAATCTAATAGATTATTAATCTTAAAGGCACTTTATCCCAACATTACTATTTTAAACCTTTCTAAATCAGATGACACTAATGTTTTACATAAAGCATTAGCTTCTAACTCAGATACTGTCGATATTCACCATGCTGGTACGGCAATGCGTTTTCTGACAGCATTTTTTGCAATATCTAAATCAGATGATATAACTCTTACAGGATCTAATAGAATGCAAAATAGACCAATCAAAATTTTAGTAGATGCTTTAAATAGTATAGGTGCTGATATTAAATATTTAAATAAAAAAGGTTATCCTCCTTTACGAATTAGAGGGAAAGAATTTAATACTAATAAATTAAGTTTAGATTCTAATGTGAGTAGTCAATATATTTCTGCATTATTATTAATTGGTTCTAGTTTAAAAAATGGTTTAGAAGTTAATTTAAAAGGACAAATTACTTCTAAGCCCTATATTATGATGACTTTATCTTTATTAAACCAATTAGGTGTTTTATACAGCTTTGAAGACAATATTATTAAAATTAATAGATTTAATGACTTGGGTGTAAAAAAAATTATAAAGGTTGAATCAGACTGGTCCTCTGCATCTTACTATTATAGTTTTGTTGCACTATCTCCAATTAACACTGAAATTATATTAAGCACCTATAATATTTCAAGTCTTCAGGGTGATTCTGTTATTACTAAGATTTACAAAGAATTTGGAGTTGAAACAAGTTTTAATGATAATTCAATAACAATCAAAAAAACTAAGATTTCTAAACAAACTGTGGCTTTTGATTTAAATTCATCCCCAGATTTAGCACAAACTATTGCTGTGACATGTTTAGGACTTAGAATTAATTGCTCGTTAACTGGGTTAAAGACCTTGTTAATTAAAGAAACTAATCGGTTGTTAGCATTGAAAAATGAAATTAAAAAACTAGGGACTAACATAGTGATTACCAGCGATACTTTGAGCTTTAATAATCCAAACCAAATAAATAATAATGTTACTATTCAAACCTATGAAGATCACAGAATGGCAATGGCATTTGCACCGTTATCTGTATTGACAAATATTATTATTAAAGATCCAGATGTTGTATCAAAGTCTTACCCAAATTTTTGGAATGATTTAACTAAATTAGGAATTACAATAAATAAAAGCTGATTTACTTGACTTTGCCTATCCCCAGATTGTATATTAGCACCTTCTAAAAAATATTTAACATGAAATTATCCCACTTCTTATTTGAATTACCTGAAGAGCGCCTGGCTGAATACCCTGCAGAAAACAGAGATGAATCAAAACTAATGGTTCTTAATAGAAAAGAACAAACTATTGAACATAAGTCATTTAAAGACATTATTGATTATTTTGATGAAGATGATGTTATGGTCTTAAATAATACAAAAGTTTTCCCAGCTAGACTTTATGGTAATAAAGAAAAAACTGGAGCAAGAATTGAGGTTTTTCTTTTAAGAGAATTAAACTCTGAACAAAGATTATGGGATGTGTTAGTTGATCCAGCACGAAAAATAAGAATTGGAAATAAATTATACTTTGGAGATGATGATACATTAGTAGCTGAGGTAATTGATAATACAACTTCTAGAGGTAGAACTTTAAGATTTTTATTCGATGGGGGATATGACGAATTTAGAGCTAAATTGACTGAACTTGGTCAAACTCCTTTACCTAAATATATAAATAGAGAAGTTGAACCAGACGATAAAGAAAGATATCAAACAATATTTGCAAAAAATGAAGGAGCTGTTGCAGCGCCAACCGCAGGAATGCATTTTTCTAGACACCTTTTAAAGCGTTTAGAGATTAAAGGAATAAATTTTGCAGAAATCACTTTGCATGTTGGTTTAGGGACTTTTAATCCAGTTGAAGTTGAAGATTTATCCAAACATAAAATGGATAGTGAAGAAATTGATGTTGATATTAATGCAACTACAATTATTAATAAAGCATTAAAAGAAAAAAGAAGAATATGTGCAGTTGGAACTACATCTATGAGAGCTATTGAAAGTTCTGTGTCATCTAGTGGAACTTTAAATGTGTACAATGGCTGGACAAATAAATTTATTTTCCCTCCTTACGAATTTAGTATTGCAAATTGCATGGTTACAAACTTCCACATGCCTAAATCAACTTTAATGATGATGACATCTGCATTTGCAGGTCATGATTTTATGTTAAGAGCTTATGAAGAAGCCATTAAAAAGAAATATAATTTCTTTAGTTATGGTGATGCAATGCTGATTATATAATCATGATTAAAAAAGACGTTAGATCACTATCTCTAGAAGATCTTAGAGCTTTCTTTACTGATAAAGGTTTTCAAGCATTTAGAGGAAACCAAGTTTATGAATGGTTATGGAAAAAATCCATTACTGATATTGATCAAATGACAAATATCTCTAAAGAAATTAGAGATTCTCTCAAGTCTGAATTTGTAATTAATAACATTGAAATTGATTCTGTACAAAAAAGTACGGATGGAACAATTAAAAATGCTATTAAACTGCACGATGGTTTAACCGTTGAGTCTGTATTAATTCCTACAAAGACTAGAATGACTGCATGTATATCTTCACAGGTTGGTTGTAGTTTGAATTGCAAATTTTGTGCAACATCCAGATTAAAAAGAATGAGAAATTTAAATCCTGATGAAATATACGATCAGGTAGTTACTATTAATAATCAATGTCTGGAATTTCATAATAAACCATTAACAAACATTGTCTTTATGGGGATGGGAGAGCCTTTAATGAATTATAATAATGTTTTAAAGGCTATTAGTAAAATCACCTCTCCAAGTGGTTTAGGTATGTCGCCTAAAAGAATAGTTGTTTCTACATCAGGAATTCCAAAAATGATTAAAAAAATGGCCGATGATAAAGTTAAATTTAAGTTAGCCGTGTCTTTGCATAGTGCAATTGAAAAAACAAGGACTTCAATTATGCCTTTTAATGAAAAATTTAATTTAGTAGAGTTAAGGGATTCTCTAAAATATTGGTACAAGAACACTAAAAATAGAATTACATATGAATATGTTGTTTGGGAGGGAATAAATGATAAAATGGAGGATGTTAATGCCCTTGTTAAATTTTGTAAATTTTCACCAAGTAAGGTTAATTTAATTCAATACAATTCAATTGATGACCCAAGTTTTAAGCAAGCAAATAATTCTGCCATTGCTTTATATATGAATGTTTTAGAAAAAAATAACATTACTGTTACTTTTCGAAGATCTAGAGGTAAGGATATTGATGCTGCATGTGGTCAATTGGCTAATAAAACCCAATAACAATACTCTATTTAAGCATAAATAAAAAAGCACCTTAATTAAAATTAAGGTGCTTTTTTTTGAAATTATTTAATCGTGTAATTATCTAACTATTAATTTAGATGTTTTACTCTGACCTTCAACAGTTACTTTTATTAAGTACACTCCTGCACTTAATGAACTAACTTCTAAAGTATCGGCACTCAATGATGTATTGATTAATCTCTTTCCAGTGATATCAAATACCTCAACATACTTCGTTCCATTTAATGGAGTTTGTATTGTTACAAAATTACCATTAACTGGGTTTGGATAAATGTTCATTTCAAGAGATTGAACATCGTTCACACCTAATGTACCCTCTACAACAAATGAATCCATTTGTAGTACGAAAGAATCATTACTCACGCAGTGTATACCAACTCTAACAGTTTGACCATCATACGCACTTAAATCGTACTCGTACTGTGTCCACTCGATAGGAGCCTCTTCGTATGCTCCAGCTGAAATCACAGTGAAATCTGCAGGGTTTGTACTACTGCCAATTGCTATTTGAAATCTATCTAGGCCATATGCATCTGTTATAGACTTAGCCCAAAAAGTAAGTGTAGGTGAACTAACCCCACTAATAGTAAATTCAGGGCTTATCATCCAATCATCATTTGGAAATGGGGTACTATTTGCACCTGAAGCAAAGAAATATAAGCCTTGATTTCCTTCATATGCATTATAACCCGAAATATCATTTCCTAAATTGTCAGCTTCATTACTATTCCAAATAATACCAGCACCAACATATGATTCATTTGTAAAATCAACATCGTTAGCTCCCCATGTAGTACCACCTTCTCCGTCTATCGCTGTCCAGCCTTCGATATTGTCAATTGCAAATGGAGTATGGCATTCAAAACCGTCCCTCCAAACTATTGGCAATTCATATTCGTCAGGACAATCACTTACATATTCAGTTGAATTCGAGTAAAATCTGGTAAATGAAACATCATCAAAACTACAAGCTCCACTTGTAGTTTGGAAGTAAGTTTCAATCAAAGGAATTCCTAAATCTTCAGCCCACCAAAAATGAGATGTCCTTGTTGTTACACATGGTGAAGAGCCGGTTTGGGCATCAGAAAATGTAGCAGTATTTTGAACTAATATAACATTTTCATAAACAGTTCCATCTGGCATAGTCACTGTCCCTGAGTCTTAAGCTTGTGTTTCAACTTCATGATCTCTAAACATAGAAGGAGGACATATTGGACACGTAAACGCAATATCGTAAACTGCATCAGTCCAGGTATCACCAACACTAAAAGGGTAAGGCATTATTGTAAGTGGAGCGTAATAGTTATTAAATATAATGCTACTTTCTCCATTATATGTGTATCCAGTTGGTGTAAATCCAGGGAATTGAACAACTTGTTGACTGCCTGATAGAAATGATTTTACATGTGTAGTATTTGGATATGCAGCAGCGTTATATTGTGAATTTTCAATTGGAATCATTGTTACATCTACCTGATCAACTGGTTCAAAGTCAGAAAAATCCCAACTATCGGATGGAGGAATTCCGAATGTAGAGTTTAAGGTTAGTGTTTCATAGACTACTCCTTCAGCTGGAATATCTGGCATTTGTAAAGATTGAGCATAAATTGAGCTAGTGATAATTAGTGATAATAAAAAAGTAATTTTTTTCATAAGTAGTTGAGTGTTGGTTTGTTAGTAATAAAAGTACAAAATTTTATAATTATGTATTTAATTATTCATTTTCTCAATGTAATTATCAGTAATAATCTTTTAAATATTGGTTTCATAAATTTAATTAGTGATAATTTTTAAAGGATATATCTTATATTTATTAAAAATTAAAAAAGTGATTTCAAAGTCCACAATTGATAAAGTATTCGAATCCTCAAGAGTAGAGGAAGTCATTGGAGACTTTGTTCAATTAAAAAAATCTGGATCGAATTTTAAAGGATTAAGCCCGTTTAGTGAAGAAAGAACTCCTAGTTTTATGGTATCACCAGTAAAACAGATTTGGAAAGATTTTTCCAGTGGAAAAGGCGGTACTGCTATTACTTTTTTGATGGAGCATGAACACTTCACTTATCCAGAAGCTATAAAATACTTAGCAAATAAATATAATATTGAAGTCCAAGAAACCGAGCAAACAAACGAACAAAAACTCGAGTCTGATGAAATGGAGAGTTTATATTTAGTAAGTGATTATGCTAACAAGTTTTTTCAAAATACCCTTAAAAAAACTGATGAAGGTAAGTCGATAGGGTTAAGTTATTTTAAGGAAAGAGGATTTGCAGAAGACACTATTAATAGATTTCAATTAGGGTATTGTAAAGATGAATGGACTAGTTTTACAGATCAAGCTATAAAAGATAGCTACAAAATTGAATTTTTAGAAAAATCTGGTTTAACAATTGTTAAAGAGGATAAGAAATTTGACAGATTTAAAGGAAGAGTAATTTTCCCTATACTAAGTATGTCTGGTAGGGTTTTAGGTTTTGGGGGAAGAACACTAAAAACCTCAAAATCTACTGCCAAGTACCTAAACTCACCTGAAAGTAAGATTTACTACAAAAGTAAAGTCTTGTATGGTTTATATCATGCTAAACAGGAGATTGCTAAACAAGACAATTGTTTTTTAGTTGAAGGATATACAGATGTGATGAGGATGTATGAAAGAGGAATACGTAATGTGGTTTCTTCATCCGGCACTGCTTTAAGTTCAGATCAAATAAGACTTATCAATAGACTTACAAATAATATAACAGTAGTATTTGATGGAGATTCTGCAGGAATAAATGCTGCTTTTAGAGGTATTGATATAATACTTGAGCAGGGGATGAATGTGAAAATATGTAATTTACCTGAGGGTGAAGATCCTGATAGTTTTGCAAAAGATAAAAATGTTGATGAGTTGTCATCTTATTTTTTAGAAAATTCAAAAGATTTTATAACCTATAAAGCATCCTTATTAATTGAAGGTGCTAAAAATGATCCTATAAAAAAATCGGAAACTATTAGAGATATGGTAACAAGTATTTCGAAAATAAGTGATCAAATAAAAAAAGAAATATATATAAAGGAGTGTTCTTCAATTATGGATATTAGCGAAGAAGTTTTGTATAGTACTTTAGCTCAAATATCTAAAAAACAAAGCTCTAAATTAAACAAACCTACTTCAAGACCAGAAGAATCTTTTAAGGTCGTTAAAAATAAAAATGAAAAAAAGAGTATTAACGTTTTATATGAGTTAGAAAAAAAAATCATTGAAATATTAATTTTATATGGTGATAAAACGGAGGATTTTGAAGACTTATTATTGAAAGAAAATGAAGCTGGTGAATTAGTTTTAGAGCCAGTAGTTAAGACAAGTAAAGTGTTTGAAAAAATATATATGGATCTTCAAGAAGATGAAATGGAGTTTTCAAATGATGATTTCAAAAATATTTATTACATAATTATTGAAAACTTAAATAAAGGATCAAATATCACAGTTGACATGTTTGCAAATAAAGTTCCAGTTAACATTGAGTTAGAAATAACTAATATACTAATGGGGGAAGAAAAATACAGACTACACGATTGGCAAAGGAGCAATATTTTTCCAAAAGAAAAGTCAAAAACTATTGCCCAGCTAGTAAATGATACAATTCTAAACTTAAGATGTTTTTTAATTGATCAAAAAGTAAATGAGTTCAAAAATAAGACAATTGATAGTCAAGAAAATAAATCAATTCTTGATGAGGTATTAAATTATTCTAATTTAAAGATGCTACTTTCAAGAAAATTAAAAAGAGTAATTTAATCTGTTAATAAATCTTTTGGAATCATGCATATTGGTATTGCTTCCATTTTATGCTTATTCTTTGTGTTAAAACTTCTGTATATTTTAAGAACCTCTTTTTGTCTATCGCTAATTTTAGAATTCGATTCTGTAGTATTCATTGCCCATTCTAATTCATCATAAGAAGCTCCAATTTGATCTTCGTCTGACCTTGAGTCAGCATACAATCCATCGCTTGGTTTAGCGTTAATTATTGTATTGTCAACATTTAAGAATTTACCTAAATTAAAAACCTGAGATTTTAATAAATCTGCTATTGGACTTAAGTCAACTCCTCCATCTCCATATTTCGTGTAAAAACCAACTCCAAAATCTTCAACTTTGTTTCCTGTACCAACAACCAAGTAATTGTTAATTCCTGCAAAATAATAAAGAGTTGTCATTCTTAATCTTGCTCTTGAATTAGCAAGCGATAGTTCATGATTAGAATTTTTTTTCGATGAATTTACTTCATTACAAAATGCCTCAAACACAGCGTTTAGGTCTACTAATTTCCCAGTAACATTATCATAATTTAATTGAAGATTTTTTATATGATTTTTAGCTCTTGTAACATGTTCATCATTTTGCTTAATAGGCATTTCAATACATATTACCTCAAGTCCAGTTTTTGCACATAAAGTAGAAGTAACAGCAGAGTCTATACCACCAGAAATGCCAACAACAAAACCTGATATTTTATTTGTTTGAGCATAATTTTTTAACCAATCAACTATAAACTCTGAAACTTTCTGTGTTTTCATAAATTATACATTATTTATGTAATAAGAATCTTACATTTGTAGTACAAAAATATATATTAAAACATTAATAAAACTTATTATCTGTGTATAAATTTTTAATCTTTTTATTTATTTTTTTAACATTTAGTTGTAATAATGTTAAGACTCCAAATGTTAAGGTTGAAATCGAACGATTCGAAGATATTTTTTTTAAAAGTGATGCTAATAGTCTTTATAAAGTAAAAGAAGATTTTTCTTTTTTATTCCCTCCTCAGTATGACGATCAAATATGGATTAACCGTATAAAGGATACTATTCAAAATCAACTTTATAGTGAAGTTAATTTATCTTTTGGAGATTTTTCAGATCAAAAATATGAGATAGAAAGCTTTTACGCTAATTATTTAGAATACAACCCTAAATATAAGATACCTAGATTAATTACTTTAACTACTGATGTTGATTATCGAAAGAAAATAATTTTAACAGACTCAGTGCTTTTAATTGGATTAGATAATTATCTGGGTGAAAATCATTTTTTTTATTCTTCTTTTCCTAAATATATTAAACGCACATTTAATAAAGAAAACATTGTAATTGATATTGCAAAAGAATATGCTGTTTCAGTAATTTCTGAGATAAAAGCGGATAATTATACTTTTATAGAAAAGATGATTAACCATGGAAAAATATTATTATTTACAAGTTTAATGTTAACTGACACTGAAGATTCAAAGATAATTGGTTATACCAATGAAGAATTTTCTTGGGCATCCAAAAATGAAAAAGATATCTGGGCTAATTTTATTAAAAATGAATACTTGTTTAGTAGTGATAATAATTTAGATAGTAGATTTATTAATTTGGCTCCATTTTCAAAATTTTATTTATCCATAGATAATGATTCTCCAAGTATGATCGGAAAGTTTATTGGTTGGAAAATTGTCAAATCTTTTATGAAAGTAAATTCTTCTAGTTTGAATGAATTAATTCAATATGACCCAATGTATATTTATAACAACTCAAAATATAAACCTAGCAATTATGAATGATAGAAACTCAAAGATTGAAATCTCCGTTGATTTAGACGAAAATAAAATCCCTGAAAAGATATTTTGGTCAGCAGAAGATGGTAATATTAAAAACAAAGAATCTAAAGCTTTATTTTTATCAGTTTGGGACTCGGAAAAAAAAGAAAGTTTAAGAATAGACTTATGGACCAAAGAAATGCCATTAGATGAAATGAAAATTTTCTTCCATCAAACTTTAGTTGCAATGAGTGATACATTTAATCGTGCTGCTCAAGATGAAAAAATGACTGCTACTATGAAAGATTTTTGTGATTATTTTGCCGAAAAGTTAAATTTAAAACAAAACTAAATTACCACTCGTTTAGCTTATTTGAATCTAATTTTATAAAAATAAAAAGTAATATTGTGAATGCCCATAAGCTAGATCCGCCATAGCTAAAAAATGGGAGTGGTATTCCAATTGTTGGAACTAAACCCATGACCATACCGATATTTACTAAAAAATGAAAAAAGAGTATTGAAGCAACTGAATATCCATAAACTCTGCTAAATTGATTTTTTTGAAGTTCTGACAAATGAAGTATCCGAAGTAATAGTAATATAAATAATATCACTATAAAACTACTTCCAATAAACCCCCATTCTTCTCCTACAGTACTAAAAATATAATCTGTTTGTTGTTCAGGAACAAATTTGCCAATAGTCCTAGTTCCTTCTAAGTAACCTTTTCCTATCCAACCTCCAGAGCTAATGGCTTTTTCAGATTCGTTTAGATTGTATAAAATGGTTCTTTTCATTTTTTCTATTTCCTCAGGATTGTTTTCAAGTCTAAGCCATAGACTAATTCTATTCTTTTGATGCTGTTTAATTACATTATTATAAAAATAATTTATGCTAGTGGAAAGAGTAACAGCTATAAATAATATACCAATATGTTTTAGTAATGAGTTTCTTTTCTTTTTGGTTCTGATATAATTTAAGAACAAAATTACGAATGAAAATAAAAATGTAGTTGATAATGAAAATTTGATCGTAGATACAACAAGTAAGAATATTAAACTAATTGTGTATAAATATATTTTAGGAATTCCTTCTCTAAATAGTACAAAGAAAAAAGCTAAATAAACAAGTGTACTCCCTGTGTCATTTTGTAATATTATTAAAGTAGCTGGTAGAAATATTATTACAAGCAATTTAACTTGATGATTAATAAGTTTAATATTTGTTTGTAAATCACTTATGAATTTAGCAACTGCTAATGAAGTTGCTACTTTTGCAAATTCACTAGGTTGTATTGTAAAGGAACCTAAGCCATACCATGATGTAGATCCGTTAACTGTTTTACCAAAAATAAATAGTCCAATTAATGATATTATAGAAATGAAATAAAAGATACTAGCAAATCTTTCATAAAATTTAGCCTCTATACTCAAGGTTATAAGAATTAGAACAGAAGAGAGTAAAATAAATATTATTTGTTTTCCGTAAAGCTCATTTAAATTAAAAATACTACCGATATTTCCAGATAAGCTAGATGAAAAAATATTCCCCCAGCCAAAGCCAACAAGAAGGATATATAGTACTATTAAAACTTTATCAACCTTAAATACATTTTTTCTATCGCCAATCATTATTGATTTATTTTAAAAGGATTATCAAGAAAAGGCTTTTGGTATTCTTCATCTAAACTTTTATTCATTACTAATTGTTCCATATTTTTTAAAGTAACCTCTCCCTTTATATATTTTTCAATCATTAACGAGGCTATTCTTCCTGCCCATCTTGATCCATAATAACCATTTTCTACCAATACAGATATTGCTATAGTTGGATTATCCTTAGGAGCAAAAGCTACAAAAATAGAATGATCTGTTAATTGAGTTTTTTTTCCATTTATTTTTGTGAAATTTTCAGCCGTCCCTGTTTTACCACAAATTTCGATGTCAGGAACTTGTAAAAACTTTGCAGTTCCAGATTTATATACTTTACTTAAGCCTTCAATTATTGGTTCAAAATGTGTGCTATCAATTAATGTATAATTTTTAGTTCTAAATTTTGAATTAATTTCTGAACCCTCAATTTTTTTTATAATATGTGGAGTATAATAATAACCTTTATTTGCTATTGCAGCGGTCATGTTTGCCAGCTGAATAGGAGTAACTAAAACTTCACCTTGACCTATAGAATTTGATAAAGTTGTTGTTGCACCCCATTTAAAATCTGGATACCATTTATTATAAAATTCGAAATCTGGAATAATTCCTCTTTTGCCAACTGAAAGATCATTATTTAAGTACTCACCAAGACCAAAGCTCTTCATTTGATTACTCCAGTTATTGAAGGTTTCTTTAATGGATGACTTAGTATCAATTGTTTTTCTATATGCATTAGCAAAATATGAGTTGCATGATAATGATAATGCATTGCTTAAGTTTCTGTAGCCGCCACCACAATGGCATTGCATTTTACGTTTTTCTTTTCCATACTGGTAGTAATTGTTACAAAATATTGACGTATTTTCTGTAATCGCTTTTTCTTGTAAAGCTGACAGCCCTACTAAAATTTTAAATGGAGATCCTGGGGCATGCATATTTAAGAGACTTTTATCTATTAAGGGTTTATAGATACTATCTCGATATAAATCCATGTAATTCTTAGATCTATTTCTCCCAATTAATAAGTTTGGATTATAAGACGGAGCAGAAACTAGACTAAGTATTTCACCGTTGCTAGGATCAATAGCAACTATGCCTCCTTTTTTTCCATTCATTAATTGCTCACCATAGTCTTGTAATTCAGAATCTATTGTAATAGTTAGGTCTTTTCCTGCAATAGGAATAATATCTAGTTCACCATTTCTGAAACTTCCAACATCTCTATTAAACCTGTCCTTTTGAATGAACTTTATCCCTTTAACTCCTCTTAGTTCTTCTTCATAGGATATTTCAACCCCTTGTTTACCAATTAAATCCCCCATTAAATAATAATCATCCTTTTCTATAATTGAATTATTCACTTCAGCTATATAACCAAGGACATTAGCACCAATGTTAGTATTATACTCACGTAAATTTCGTTTTTGAATATAAAAACCTTCAAATTTCCTTATTTTTTCTGATAAAAACCCGTAATCTTCTTTTGATAAATGAGCTAAAAACACCTGCGGAATTCTAGGGGAATAGTTTTTGGTCCTATTATATTTTTTAATTAAAAAATCTCTATCTATTTTGAGTAGATTACAAAATTCAATTGTATCGAATGTTTTTACTTCTCTCGGAATAATCATTACATCATAAGAAGGTTGATTGGAAACTAATAATTTTTTGTTTCTATCAAAAATATATCCTCTTTTTGGGTATGTAAAAACTTTCCTTATTGCATTATCTTCAAATATGTCATATTCTTTATTTGAGTAAACTTGAAGATAAAACAGTCTTGAAATGAATAAAATTCCAACAAAAATTACTGAAATATACAGAAGAGATTTTCTCATCTTTCATTTGTTTTAAAAAGATAGCTAAATAAAATGCATAAAGTAATTGTAAAAATACTTGACATAATTACCCTGTCAAAAATAAATAATGTTTTAGATAAGTTAAAAATCTCAAGACTAAATAAGACCGTGTGATGCATTACAGTTAGCAAAGAGAGATATATTAATTTATTTTTAAAATCAATGTTTTTAAATTTTATAACTTGATGTATATATGCCAACCCAAAGGAAATCTTTAATATAGAAGGTCTTAAATATGCGATCGTTACTGATGCTGCTGCGTGTAAACCTAGAGTATCGCTAAAAATATCGATTAAAAGACCGATGATAAATGAAATGAAAATAAAGAAAAGTCTGTCATTTTTTATAGGGTAATATGCCACAAAAATTATGTATACAAATGGATTTATATAACCCAATAAATTTATGTTGTTAAATATTATTGTTTGTGCAATAATTAGTAAAATTGCCGTTAAGATATTTCTAGTGATATTATTCATTGAGTTTCTTAAGTTCTGCTAAATGATTATTCTTTATCACATATACGTTTTTAATACTGGTCATATCATTAAATAAACTTATCTCTGCTTCAATATAGTTTTGTGTATCATCTAGTTTATAAGATAAAACATTACCTATCAATATACCTTCAGGAAAAATAAATGAATTACCACCAGTAATAATGGTGTCTCCAATATTTATTTGTGTTTGTTTGGGTAAATCCATAAGCTGAATTGTGGAATTGCTTATTCCGTTCCAATTTAAAACCCCAAAATGATTCGATTTTTTAAGTTTTGCATTTAAATTTAGTTTTGTATTTAGAATTGAAATTACTCTGCTATAGTTTTTTGAAATTCTGTCTGTAACACCAATTATTCCTTTATTCGACACTACTCCCATATCTTCCGAAATACTGTCTATATTTCCTGCATTAATTGTTAAGTAGTTGTTATTTAAACTATAACTATTTTTTATGACTTTGGAATTGAAAACCTCATACTTTAAACTATCATCAGATGTTGATGGGTAGTTATATATAATTTTTTTTAGAAATTTATTTTCTAGATTTAAACTTTCATTTTCATTCTTTAATTTAAAGTACGATGAAATAGAGCTAGTAGTTTCATATATATTTCCCGTAATGCTGTTAGTAGAGTTAAGGACAAGACTACTATGATATCTACTATTTGAAAATATTAGAATTAAAGAAAAAGAAAAAAGGCTCAGAAATAAAATGAAGTTTTTATTTCTGACAAAAAAATCAATGATTTGACGCATAAGCTAATCTTATTTTATCAATACACTTTTGTATTTAGGTAAGTTTTTTAGAACAATCCCTGTACCTCTAACAACAGCTCTCAGTGGATCTTCAGCTATGTATACTGGCAAGTCTGTTTTTTTAGAAAGTCTTTTATCTAAGCCTCTTAACATTGACCCTCCTCCAGCTAAATAAATACCTGTATTGTAGATGTCTGCTGCTAACTCTGGCGGGGTTTGTGATAATGTTTCCATTACAGAGTCTTCGATTCTTAATATAGACTTATCTAATGCTTTGGCAATTTCTCTGAAAGAAATTTGAACCTGTTTAGGTTTTCCTGTAAGTAAATCTCTTCCTTGAACACTCATTTCGTCCGGTGGAACATCTAAATCACCCGTAGCGGAACCAATTTGTATTTTTATTTTTTCTGCTGTTCTGTCACCAACATAAAGATTGTGTTGAGTTCTCATATAATATATTATATCATTTGTAAAAACATCACCAGCAACTTTAACAGACTTGTCACAAACAATTCCACCTAGAGCAATAACTGCAATTTCTGTTGTTCCACCACCAATGTCAACAATCATGTTTCCTTTTGGTTGCATTATATCGACTCCAATTCCAATTGCTGCAGCCATTGGTTCGTGAATTAAATAAACCTCTTTACCATTTACTCTTTCTGCAGATTCTTTAACAGCTCTCATTTCTACCTCCGTAATTCCTGACGGAATACAAATAACCATCCTTAATGCTGGAGAAAAAAACTTTTTTTTAAGAGCGGGTATACTTTTAATAAATAAACTAATCATTTGTTCAGAAGCATCAAAATCAGCGATTACACCATCTTTTAATGGTCTAATTGTTTTGATATTCTCATGTGTTTTTCCTTGCATTAAGTTAGCTTCATTACCAACAGCAATTATCTTTCCTGAAACTCTATCACGAGCAACAATAGAGGGGCTGTCAATTACAACTTTATCATTGTGAATAATAAGGGTATTTGCAGTACCTAAATCTATTGCAATCTCTTCAGTTAAAAAATCAAAAAAGGACATTTATTAAAAAATTAAGTAAGTAAATCTATTCATATCCAATATACGTAAAATCTGACAAAATATTTAACAATAAAATAAAATATTTAATCAATGTTTAAAATGTCTAAATCCAGTAAAAACCATTGGTATTTTATTTTCATTACAGTAGTCAACACTTAGGTTATCTTTTATGGATCCTCCAGGCTGAATCACTGAATTTATTCCATTTTTATTTGCAATCTCTACACAGTCTGGAAAAGGAAAAAATGCATCACTAGCCATGGCAGCTCCATTTAAATCAAATTTAAAACTTACTGCCTTGTGAATTGCTTGGTTAAGAGCATCAACTCTACTTGTTTGACCAGTACCACTTGCTAATAGTTGCTTGTTTTTCACTAAAACGATTGTATTTGATTTGGTGTTTTTACAAACTTTTGAAGCAAATAATAAATCTTCAATTTGCTTATCACTAGGTTTAGTTTCTGTTGCAAATTTGAAATCTATCAAACTGTCGGTATGTTTATCTTTTTGTTGAGATAAATAACCATTTAAACAACTCCTAATTATGAACTCAGGCTCATTAAATTCTTTTAAAACTAATATGATTCTATTTTTTTTCTGTTTTAAAATATTTAATGATTCTTCAGAAAATTTTGGAGCAATTACAACTTCACAAAATAAATTATTTATTAGCTCGGCTACATCTGTCCCTATTTCTGAATTGCTAATTAAAACACCTCCAAAAGCAGATACGGGGTCAGCAGCTAGTGCATCAATATAAGCTTGTTTAATATTATCTCTTGTCGCAATCCCACATGCATTGTTATGTTTTAGTATAGCAAATGTTGGTTTTTCATCTTTAAATTCAAGAATTAAATTTACTGCAGCATCTACATCTAACAAGTTATTGTAACTTAATTCTTTACCATGAATTTTATCAAATACCTTATCAAAATCTCCATAGAAAAACCCTTTTTGGTGTGGATTTTCACCATACCTTAAGGTTTTGGCATTATTATTACTAATTTTTAATGACGTTACTTCATTTTCTGAGTTAAAGTAATTAAATATTGCAGTATCATAATTTGATGATATATTGAATGATTTTAAAGCAAATAATTTTCTTTCACTATTTGATAGAGTACCATTTTTTTCTTTTAAAATATTTAAAAATAGCTTGTAATCATCTTTTGATGAAATACATGTTACATCTTTATAGTTTTTTGCAGCTGCTCTAATAAGTGAAATACCACCGATGTCAATTTTTTCAATAATGGCTGAATGGGATGCTCCTGAACTGATAGTCTCTTCAAATGGATACAAATCAACAATTACTAAATCTATTTGAGGAATTTCAAAATCTATTAATTCTTTTTTATCACTCTCGTTATCTTGTCTGTTTAGAATTCCTCCAAATACTTTGGGATGAAGAGTTTTTACTCTACCACCCAAAATTGACGGATAAGAGGTTAAGTCTTCAACTCTAATCACTTTAACACCTAAATCATTAATAAATTTCTGTGTACCTCCAGTTGAATATATAATAACTCCTTGATTATCTAATTCTTTAATTATTGGTTCTAAACCATCTTTATTAAAGACAGATATTAATGCAGATTTTATTTTGATTTCCTTCATTTTTCAAAAATTTATTATAAGTTCAAATTTATGAATTTAATGAAGACCATCAGATTATTTTATTGTAAATAGAAATGTTTTTTTCAACTAAATCATCCACTTATTAACATCTAATAATTAATTAATAAGTGATCTATTTATTTTCTTGAATTATTAGTGTCTCTCATGTAATCTGGATCTGCTAAAAGATTTTCATAAATTATAGAAAACATTTTATCTTTTAAATTATCCAAGTCACTGCTTTTTAAACCTTTTGTATGAACAAAATTACATTGCTTTACTCTAAAGATTCCAGGCCCACCCTTTAAAAAGTCCCAGGAAAATAGGCGTTTACAATCATAATAAATTTGAGGTATAATTGGTATTTGATGCTCAATAGCTAAACTAAAGGCACCGTTTTTAAAAGGAGCTAATATAACATCCTCTGTAGGAACTAGTCCTTCTGGAAAAATCCCAATACTTGTTCCGTTTTTAAGCCATTTTTTTGCTTTTTCATATACTTTTTTTCTACTATCAGCGCTACTTCTATCTACCATGATTACAATTCTCTTGTAAAAAAAACCAAATATTGGTATTTTTTCTAATTCTTTTTTTCCAACAAAAACAATTGGGTTTTTAGATGAAGCTACTAAAACAAAAGCATCCATTAACGAGCCATGATTTGGACAAAACATATAACTGTTATTTGGTTCAATTTCTTGTTCAAATCTAAAGTTTAAACGAAAACCCATTCCATAAATCAGCATTTTAGACCAAACTCTTACCAATTTCCATAACATTGGATAATATTCTTCCTTTAATGTTAAAACAAATAACAAAGGAGACATTATAACTACAGTTACAAATATCATGATATAAAACCAGCTACGCCAGATTAATAAAAAGGGAATTTTTATAATTTTCATATTAAAGTTTGCATATTAAAGTATAAATAATTGCACAACAAAATGTTAAAATTAAATTAATTAAATTATTTAAGTTTAATTTTGAATTAAATTTAAAATTATAATGAAATTTTTCTTAACAAACATAATATTTTTTATTCCACTTGTACTAATTTCTCAGGCTAATATCTCAGGAATTGTATTTGAGAAAAGCTCAGATGATGTTGAAATAGTATTGCCTGGTGCTAATGTCTATTGGATGAATACAGCAGAGGGAGTTGTTACAAATTTGGATGGTGAATTCACTATTTCTAATTCTGGTAATTACAATAACCTCATAATAAGCTATGTTGGATTTAAATCTGACACTATTGAGATAAAAAATCAAAATTTTATTAAACATTACCTAAAACCAGAATCTACTTTAGACGCCGTTAATATCAAGGCCATTTCTAAGACTTCCTCGGTTTCTTACTTGACATCTCAAAACATAATTAATGTTAGTTCTGAGGAGTTGTTAAAAGCTGCATGTTGTAATTTATCTGAAAGCTTTGAAACAAATCCTTCAATTGATGTAAATTTTACTGATGCAATTACCGGAGTAAAGCAAATACAAATGTTAGGTTTAACTAGCCCATATATTCTAATTACCACAGAGAATATCCCAACTATTAGGGGAGCTTCACAAGTATATGGTTTAAGTTTAATACCAGGAACTTGGGTTGAATCTATTCAAATAACAAAAGGAGCTGGGTCAGTTGTTAATGGTTATGAAAGTATTTCAGGTCAAATAAATGCAGAATTGCAAAAACCTAATTCAGATTTCCCATTGTTTTTCAATTCATACCTTAATGATATGGGTAAGTTTGAGCTAAATACACATTTTAACACTAAAATTTCAAAGAAATTAAGTACGGGTTTATATTTTCATTTAAATTCTAACGACCAATCTAATGACCATAATTCTGATGGATTTTTAGACGCTCCTTTATCAAATCAAATAAATTTTTTAAACAGATGGCAATACACCGATTTAGAGAGAGGGTTAGTCGGTTTTTTTAATTTTAGGTATTTAGAGGATAAGAAACAGTCCGGCGAGATGGATTTTGATCCTGAATTACATAGACTTACAACAAATTATTGGGGAAGTGAAGTTAATACTGAAAGGTTTGATACATCTATCAAGTTTGGCTACGTTAACCCTGAAATTACTTATCAAACTGTAGGGTTTCAATTTGCTTACAGCGATCATAGTCAAAATTCATATTTTGGACTTAATCAGTATGATATATCCCATCGTAGTATTTTTTCAAATATTATTTATAATTCTATTATTGGTGATACAAGACACAAGATTAAAACTGGTTTAAACTTTAGTTCTGACATCTACAAAGAAAATGTTGTAAATGCACATTTTTATTCATCACTTATTTCACCTAATGAATATGCAACAGAATTCATTAATAACGATAGATCAGAAAACTCTATTGGAGCATTTTTTGAATATAATTTTGATAATTTAAATAATCTAAATCTTACTGCTGGAATTAGAGCTGATGAGCATAATAAAATGGGAACATTTTTAACGCCTAGATTTCATTTAAGATATACTCCTGTTGAAAAGTCAGTAATTCGATTATCATTTGGTAGGGGGAAGAGAATGGCCAATATTTTTGCTGAAAATCAAAATTTATTTGCTACAACAAGAGAGATTATATTGCCAACAGATGATTTGAAATCTGAAGATGCTTGGAACTACGGAGTGTCATTTTTACAAAACTTTAATTTATTTAACAATAAGGCTGAATTAGTTTTTGATTATTACTACACGAATTTCACGAATCAAGTTATTGTCGATTGGGAAAACCCCTTTGAAATTAGTTTTTATAATTTAGATGGTAAGAGTTATGCTTCTAGTTTTCAATCTCAATTTAATTATTACATCAGTGAAAACATTGACTTAAAATTAGCTTACAAATCATATGATGTCAAAACAGATTATAACTCTGGAAGTTTGAGAAAACCGATGACCCCAAAAGAACGTATTTTTTTAAATTTTTCTGTTAACTCAAATATCAATGAAAACAAATCTCTGTGGAAATTTGACACGACGTTTAATTGGATCGGAGAGCAAAGATATCCCAATAGAATTCCTGTAAATACAACTTCAATTATACCGATTTATCAAGCACCTACGCCAGATTTTACAACTGTTAACTCTCAACTAACAAGAGTTTTTTCAGAAAAATTTGAGTTTTATGTTGGAACTGAAAATTTAACTAATACAAAACAAAAAAACCCTATATTTATGAGCGAAAATCCATTTAGCCAAGGTTTTGATACTACATTTGTTTATGGGCCAATATTTGGAAGTATGTATTACGCAGGGTTAAGATTTAAAATTTACTAAAGATGATAAAATATATATTAATTTCAGTTTTAATTTCACTATCTACTATCGATCAAAACTCCAATGCAAAAGCAAATTTTAGAGTTGACGGAGTTTGTATGATGTGTAAGTCTAGAATAGAAACTACCACCATTAAGTTAAAAGGTGTTAAGGTTTCTAAATGGGATATGAATACTAGCCAGATTAGTTTAATTTATAATGAAAAAAAAATTAAATTAAACGATATACATAAATCTATTGCAGAAATAGGGCATGACACCGAAAAAGTGACAGCGACTGATAAGGCATACAATAGTTTAGATCCTTGTTGTAAATATAGAGATCCTGTTGTAGTAAAAAATCACCAATAAAATATCAACCTCTAAATCAAAATAAAAATCATGAAAATAGTAAAGACTATAATTTTATGCTCAACTCTTTTATTGTTTAATAGTTGTCAAAATTCTAAAACAGAAAATGAAAAAATTCCAGGAATAATATTAGAAAACATGGATACTAGTGTTGATCCAAAAGACGACTTTTATAATTATGTAAATGGAAATTGGATGAAAACAAACACAATTCCTGATGATGAATCAAGATGGGGCGGGTTTGGTGTATTAAGAAAAACTACTAGACAAGACGTGCTTGAAATAATTAAAACTGCACAAATAAATGATAATTATAAAGAAGGTTCTGATCAAAAGAAAGCATTGTTAATTTTTGAAACAAAGCTTGACACAATCGCAAGAAATAAAGCTGGAATAAAACCAATTCAACATTTATTAGATGCTATAGAAGGTATAACAAACATTGATGAATTACAAACTGTATATGCAACAATTACAGGAGTCTCAGCTCCCTTTGCAGGTATAGGAGCAAACCCAGATTTGAATGATAGTAGTGTAAACACCGCATGGGTTTTTCCTGGTGGATTAGGACTACAACGTGATTACTATATAGATCAAGATGATAAAACTAAAGATATTAGAAAGGATTATCTGAAACATGTTTCAAAAATGTTTCAGTTTATAGGTTATAATGTAACTGATGCTGATAATGCTGCAATTTTAATTCTTGATTTAGAAACTAAACTTGCTGAGCCAAGGTTAGATAAAGTTCAAAGTCGAGATATAAGAAATTTTAATAATCCCATGAGTATAGATGAATTAGAATCTCTTACCCCATCTATGAACTGGAATAAATTAGTTTTAGACTTGGGAATTAAAAAATCTCTAGATCAAGTTCTTGTAATGCAGCCTAAGTACATGCAAGAATTAAATAACGTTTTGGAAACTACTTCAATCAATGATTTGAAAACTTTAATGAAATGGTCTACAATTGATAATTCAGCTAATTATTTAACAACGGAAATAGAAAAAACAAATTGGGAGTTTTACAGTAAAAGGCTTTACGGCTCTAAAGCTCAAAGGCCAGCTGAAGATAGAGCTTTAGGTACTGTTAACTCTAGTGTAGGTGAAGCAATTGGTCAACTTTATGTAGATGCAAAATTCCCTCCTGAAGCTAAGTTAAAAGCTGAAAAAATGATTGCTAACGTTATAGAAGCTTTTCAAATTAGAATTCAGAACCTAGATTGGATGAGTGAAATAACTAAAACTAAAGCTGTTGAGAAACTTGATAAGTTTACAGTTAAAATTGCATATCCAGATAAATGGAAAGACTATTCTGAATTGGAAGTAAATAAAGGAAATAGTTTTGCTGAAAATATGTTTGCTGTTTCTGAATGGAATTTTAATCAAAACATATCAGAAATTGGTGAGCCCGTTGATAAATCTGAATGGGGGATGTCTCCTCAAACTGTTAATGCTTATTTTAATCCATTAAATAATGAGATAGTTTTTCCAGCAGCAATTCTTCAACCACCTTTTTACAATTATACTGCTGATGAAGCGGTAAATTATGGAGGAATAGGAGCTGTTATTGGTCATGAGATTTCCCATGCATTTGATGATTCTGGCGCTAGATTTGATGGTGATGGAAATGTAAATAACTGGTGGACGGAAAGTGACTTAGAAGAATTTGAAAAAAGAGGAAATGCCTTAGCAGAACAGTATAGTTCTTTGGAAGTCCTTGACGGAGTATTTATTAATGGAAAATTTACTCTTGGTGAAAATATTGGAGATTTAGGTGGTGTTCTTGGGGCTTATGATGGCTTACAAATACATATTAAGGAAAATGGAAGGCCTGAACCAATTGATGGGTTCTCAGCTGAAGAGCGTTTCTTTATGTCGTGGGCAACAGTTTGGAGAACATTGATTCGAGAAGATGCCTTGAGAAGTCAAATCACAACTGATCCTCACTCTCCAGGATATAATAGAGCAACTCAACCACTTAAAAATGTTGATGCATTTTACGAAGTTTTTGGAGTTAAAGAAGGAGATAATATGTATATAGCTCCAGAAAATAGAGTAAGAATTTGGTAAATTTTTAGTTATTATAATTAAAAAAGGCACTCATAACAGAGTGCCTTTTTTAATAAATTAACCTTAGTTATTTTTACATCATTCCTGGCATTCCACCACCCATTGGAGGCATTGGAGCTGCAGCAGATTCTTCTTTAATATCAACTAATGCGCATTCTGTTGTAAGAATCATTCCAGCAACTGAAGCTGCATTTTCTAGTGCAATTCTAGTTACTTTTTTAGGATCAATAATTCCAGCTTTAAGCATATCTACATACTCTTCTTTTTTAGCATCGTACCCAAAGTCTTTTTTTCCTTCAGAAACTTTGGCAACTACAACACTTCCTTCTCCACCAGCGTTAGCTACAATTGTTCTAATTGGTGATTCAACTGCTCTTGAAACTATTTGAATTCCAGTAAGCTCATCATTATTTTCTCCATTTAATTTTTCTAGCACTGCTTTAGCTCTAACTAAAGCAACACCACCACCAGCAACAATACCTTCTTCTACAGCAGCTCTAGTAGCAGCAAGAGCATCATCTACTCTGTCCTTTTTTTCTTTCATTTCAATTTCACTAGCAGCACCAACATATAGCACAGCTACTCCACCAGCTAGCTTTGCTAGACGTTCTTGTAACTTTTCTTTATCATAATCACTTGTAGTTGTTTCAATTTGAGCTTTAATTTGGTTAACTCTTGCTTTAATGTCATTTTCTTTTCCAGCCCCATTAACAATCGTTGTATTATCCTTGTCAACAGTAACAGTTTCAGCAGTTCCTAACATAGTTAAATCTGCACTTTCAAGTGAAAAACCTCTTTCTTCTGAAATAACTGTCCCACCTGTTAAAATTGCAATATCTTCTAACATTGCTTTTCTTCTATCACCAAATCCAGGAGCTTTAACAGCTGCAATTTTTAAACCACCCCTTAACTTATTAACCACTAAGGTTGCTAATGCTTGTCCATCTACATCCTCAGCAATAATTAACAATGGTCTTCCAGATTGAGATACAGGTTCAAGGATTGGTAGAATCTCTTGTAGATTAGATATTTTTTTATCAAATAATAAAATATATGGATTTTCTAAATCTGCAATCATTTTATCAGCATTAGTAACAAAATAAGGAGATAAAAAACCTCTGTCAAATTGCATTCCTTCAACTACATCAACGTAAGTGTCAGTTCCCTTAGCTTCTTCTACAGTAATTACACCTTCTTTGCCAACTTTATCAAACGCTGTTGAAATTAAATCACCAATTGTATTATCGTTGTTAGCAGAAATTGAAGCTACTTGTCTAATTTTATCTAATGAATTTCCAACTTGAGTTGATTGTTTATTTAAATCTTTAACAATAGCAGTAACGGCATTATCTATACCTCTTTTTAAATCCATTGGATTGGCACCAGCTGCTACATTTTTTAACCCTTCTTTTACAATCGCTTGAGCCAAAACAGTTGCAGTAGTAGTTCCGTCACCTGCTAAATCATTTGTTTTTGAAGCAACTTCTTTTACCATCTGAGCACCCATGTTCTCAAGTTCATTATCAATTTCAACTTCTTTTGCTACAGTTACACCGTCTTTGGTAACTTGTGGAGGACCAAACGATTTGCTGATAATTACATTTCTACCCTTTGGACCTAGGGTTACTTTAACCGCATTAGCCAATGCGTCAACCCCTCTTTTTAAGCCATCTCTAGCTTCTACGTCAAACTTTATATCTTTTGCCATTTTATTTATTTTTATTGTTAAACAATCGCCAGAATATCACTTTCTGACATTATTAAATAATCTTTTCCGTCCAGTTTTAGTTCAGTTCCAGCATACTTTCCGTATAAAACTGTTTCACCTACTTTAACTGTCATTTTATTTTCTTTAGTTCCGTTTCCAACTGCTTGAACAATCCCTTTTTGTGGTTTTTCTTTAGCAGTATCTGGAATGATTAGACCTGAAGCTGTTTTTGTTTCTGCTTCTAGTGGTTCTATTAGAACTCTATCTGCTAGTGGTTTTATATTTAATCCCATAATTTTATGTTTTTTAGTTTAATATGTTATATACACAAATTGTGCCAATGGCTTATTACTGACAAACTTACATATTAGAAAAATTTTAATAAAATTTAGTCTTCTTTTAATGGAAGGCTTAAATCTTGAGAATTGTCAAAAGGTAAAGCTTGAGTATCAACCTCTTCTGTATTTAATGCTTTTGACTCTATGGACTCGTTTGTGTTATCAATTGCGAAGTTTGAAGCAAGTATTAGTGCTATTAGAAAGATAGCCAAAAACCAAGTAGACTTATCTAAAAAATCAGTAGTTTTTTGAACTCCACCAAGTTGTTGAGTTCCGCCACCACCAAAAGATGAAGATAGCCCACCACCTTTAGGATTTTGAACCATGATTACTACTACTAGAAAAAAAGCAACTATAACTATAAGTATTAAGAGTATTGAAAAAGAACCCATGGTAATTATTTTTTATTTTTTATTTTTTTTATTTGGTCAGCAAAGTAACTACTTTTTTCTGGATATTTCAAACTTAAAATATTATAAGATTGGATTGCTTTATCAAAATTATTTTGACTCATGTATATTTTTGCAAGGGTCTCTGTCATTAAAGCATCTTCTTTAAACACATTTGAAGATATATAATTAAACTCTGAATTAATTTCGTTATTCGTATGGGCAATCTTTGGATTATTTTCTATAAACTTGTCAATTATAGAATTGCTAGCAGTGTTATTGTCATCAATTTTAGAGCTTCGGTCGATGGGCTTAAAATTTGAGATACTTAACCATTCAACAAAAGATTTTTTTTCTTCGTTAGTTTCATTAGCTATATCAACTTTATCTAAAGTTACTTTAGATTCAATTATTTCTTGGTCAGTTATAAAGTCAAATAATACATTTCTCTCAGTTGAGTAAGCTGCTGTGATTTTTAATTCGCTATGAAACTTAAAACTGTTTGTGTCTTTCAATGCTTTTAAATAAATTGCTCTGGCTGATTGTAAGTAAGGAAAGTCATCAATTATAGATTTTAAATAGCCTATTTGACTTTTGTTTAATTGATTTGGCTTTTCAAGTATTTTAGTAAATTCCATATTTATATATTATTTACCATTTAGCTAGTGATGCGTTAAATACATCTTGAGTAATCCTTTCAAATATTTCTTCAACTGCAGCATCTTTTTGGGATCCTATTAGCTGAGAGCTTCCTGCATAATCAAAATAAAAAGAAAATCGCTTTTCAAAATTAGCTTCTTCATCATTTTTATCAAAGAACCGAACATTTACTGAAATAGTTAATCTATTTTGGGCTGCTGTATTATTAGCTGTTGCTGTTGTTGGTGATATTCTGTATTCAGTTATCTCTCCTTCATAAGTTAAATCTCCATTGGATTTAACTAAATCTAGACTTGTTTGATTTATTAATAAATCAATTAAGCTATTAGTAAAATCTCGTTCAATTCCGGGCTCTATCAATGCAGCTGCATTTTGAAAGTAATTTACTTGGAATGATTTAGTTTCAGCTGAAATTGAAGCACCAGTTAATGAGTATTTAACACTACAGCCTGAAAAAAGACATAAATAACAACTAAATAAGATTATTTTTAAATGCTTCATTATTTATAAATCAAATTGTTTGATTTTTCTGTATAAAGTTCGTTCACTAATACCTAACTCTTTTGCGGCCAATTTTCTTTTCCCTTCATGTCTTTCTAAAGATTTTTTTATTAGCTCTAACTCTTTATCATGTAAAGATAATGTTTCTTGTGAATCTAATTCTTGAACATATTGGTAATTGTTATCTTTAATTTCTTTAGTCTGATTATCATTTACGTCAATTATTGGATAGTTTTCAGCTTCTTTATCTTGATCATATATTTTTTGAATTAAATTCTCATTATTTTTTTGAAACTCTGACATATTATCATTTTTCATAAGCTCCATTGTTAGCTTTTTCAAATCATTCAAATCATTTTTCATATCAAATAGAACTTTGTATAAAATTTCTCTTTCGTTACTAAAATCACTGCTATCTTGATCCTTTTTTATTATTGCAGGTAAGTTAGAATTTTGACTATTTGGTAGATAATTTATTAGTGTCTCTTTCTTGATATTTCTTTCACGTTCTAAAACTGAAATTTGTTCAGCAACATTTTTAAGCTGTCTGATATTACCGTTCCAACTGTAGTTTATAAGCAATTCTAAAGCATCTTTGTCTAGCTTTATTGATGGCATTTTATATTTTAATGCAAAATCACTAGAAAACTTTCTAAATAGAATATGAATATCATCTTTGCGGTCTCTTAAAGCAGGTAATTTAATTTCTACAGTGCTCAATCTATAATACAAATCTTCTCTAAATTTATTATTTTTTATTGCATCAAACATATTCAAATTGGTGGCTGCAACAATTCTAATATTAGTTTTTTGAACTTTACTAGATCCTACTTTGATAAATTCTCCATTTTCTAGAACTCTTAGTAATCTTACTTGTGTAGTTAAAGGTAGTTCACCTACTTCATCTAAAAAAATAGTCCCACCATCAGCTACCTCAAAGTATCCCTTTCTTTCACTAGTTGCACCTGTAAATGCTCCTTTTTCATGGCCAAATAATTCGCTGTCAATAGTCCCTTCTGGGATTGCACCACAATTAACTGCGATATATTTTGCATGTTTTCTGTGAGAAAACTGATGCGTTATTTTAGGAATACTTTCTTTCCCTACACCACTTTCACCAGTAACTAAAACAGATATTTCTGTTGGTGCAACCTTCAGAGCTTTTTCCAATGCTCTATTTAAAATTGGATCATTTCCAATAATTCCAAATCTTTGTTTTATAGCTTGAACTGATTCCATAATTAATTATTTTTTGAGTATTCAATTGCTTTCCCGATTAATGTGGCGCTTGTGCATTGCTCTGTGAGTACATTTACGAAATCACCAATTTTATAGTTCTCTTTTGGGAATACAACAACTTTATTGTGTTCTGTTCTTCCAGCCCAGTATTTATCAGATTTTTTTGATTGTTTGTCAATTAATACTTCGACCTTTTTATTTAAAAACTCTTTTGTTCTAATAAGACTATGTTTTTGTTGTAAATCAACAATTTCTTGTAATCTTCTTTTTTTAATTTGTTCATCGACATTATCTTCTAATTTTCTTTCTGATAAAGTTCCTGGTCTTTCGGAGTATTTAAACATATAACCAAATAAATAAGTCACTTCATTCATTAAAGAAATGGTTTGTTTATGATCATCTTCTGTTTCATTTGGGAAACCAACTATCATGTCATGACTTATTGTACAATCAGGAATTATTTTTTTAATACTTTTAATTAGATCTATATACTCCTCTCTTGTGTGTTGCCTATTCATGGCCTTTAAAATTGAATTACTGCCACTCTGAACTGGAAGATGAATGTAATTACAAATATTCTCATACTTTGACATGACTTTAATTACATCAATAGACATGTCTTGAGGATTTGATGTTGAAAATCGAATTCTCATTTTAGGTTGTGCTACAGCGCACATCTCTAAAAGTTTTGCAAATCCAATTGAACTTGCTTTTTGAATTTCTGAAGCTTTAGCGAGATCTTTTTTTAATCCCCCACCATACCATAGATAGCTATCAACATTTTGTCCTAACAGAGTAATTTCTTTAAAATTCTTTTTTGCTAAGTCATTAAGCTCATCAATAATACTTTTCGGATCCCTACTTCTTTCGCGGCCTCTTGTAAAAGGAACAACACAAAATGTACACATATTATCACATCCTCTTGTTATAGAAATAAATGCTGAGACTCCATTGGAATTTAGTCTAACTGGACTTACGTCTCCGTAAGTTTCATCTTTTGACAATAACACATTTATAGCATCTCTGCCTTGATCTACCTCTTCTAATAAATTTGGTAAATCTTTATAAGCATCAGGCCCCACTACTAGATCTACAATTTTTTCTTGCTCTAAGAATTTGTGTTTTAATCGTTCTGCCATGCAGCCTAAAACCCCTACTTTCATTTTTGGATTATCTCTTTTTAGAGCGTTATATTTTTCAAGTCTTTTTCTTACTGTTTGTTCTGCCTTGTCTCTAATAGAACAAGTGTTTATTAAAATTAATTCAGCTTCTTCAATAGTAGTTGTTGTGTTATATCCATTATCAGATAAAATAGAGGCAACAATTTCACTATCACTAAAATTCATCGCGCACCCAAAACTTTCTATATATAGTTTCTTGCTATTTTTAGAAATAATTCTAGTTTTTAAAACTTCTCCTTGTCTTTTTTCTTCTAATAATTTCTCCACAGATGTTTAAATATTAATTTAAATTAAGTCTACAAATATAGTATTTAATTTATGTTATGACAAATTGTCATATCAAAAATTATAGAAAGATTACAAGAGGTAGAATAATATTAAAATTAACATATTTAAAGGCTAATTTTTAATTTTCAAAAAATATATATAAAAATTTCTTCTACATTTGTACTTCTTAATTTTAAAATATGGCAAAGAATTTAGTAATCGTTGAGTCACCAGCAAAAGCAAAAACAATTGAAAAGTTTTTAGGTAAAGAATTTATTGTTGCATCAAGTTTTGGGCACATTTCTGACTTACCTTCAAAAGAACTTGGAGTTGATGTAGATGGTGACTTTACTCCTAAATATGAGGTTTCTAAAGATAAAAAAACAGTTGTTAAGAATCTTAAAGATTTAGCAAGTAAATCTGAAATGGTATGGTTAGCTAGTGATGAAGATAGGGAAGGAGAAGCTATTGCTTGGCACCTCTTTAATTCATTAAAGTTAAAAGAAAACAAAACCAAAAGAATTGTTTTTCATGAAATTACTGAGTCTGCAATCAAAAAAGCAGTTAGTAATCCCAGAAAGATTGATTACAATTTAGTAGATGCACAACAAGCTAGAAGAGTTTTAGATAGAATAGTTGGTTATGAATTATCTCCTGTATTGTGGAGAAAAATTAGAAGTGGTCTTTCAGCCGGTAGAGTGCAGTCTGTTTCAGTCAGATTAATTGTCGAAAAAGAACGTGAAATACTTGGTTTCACCCCTGTTTCATCCTTTAAAATTGATTGTGTATTTACAACACTTGAGGGTGATTCATTTAAAGCTAGACTTTCAAAGTCTTTTACTTCAAAAGAAGATGCTGTCAGTTTTTTGAACAATAACATTAATTCTAAATTTTCAATAAAAAGTTTAGAGAAAAAACCTACAAAGAAAACCCCTGCCCCTCCATTTACTACTTCAACTTTACAGCAAGAAGCTTCTAGAAAATTATATTTTTCAGTTTCTAAAACTATGACCTTAGCTCAAAGACTATATGAAGCTGGTTTAATTAGTTACATGAGAACAGATAGTGTTAATTTGTCCAATGACGCTAAAGAAAGTGCCAAAAATGAAATTATCAAATCTTATGGTGAAAAGTATTCAAACCCAAGATCATTCAAAGGAAAAATAAAAGGTGCTCAAGATGCTCACGAAGCTATTAGACCAACAAATTTTTCAACAAATTCGGTTAATATTGATAGAGATCAAGCAAGGCTTTACGATTTGATTTGGAAAAGAGCTATTTCATCACAAATGTCTGATGCTAATTTAGAAAGAACAAATGTCAAAATTCAATCTGACAAGCATAATGAGTTATTTGTTTCCAATGGAGAGATAATTAAATTTGATGGTTTTTTAAAAGTATACATTGAGAGTACTGACGAGGAGAATCTTGAAAAAAATGATCTATTGCCGAGTTTATCAATAAACCAACCCCTTGAGAACAAATACATTAATGCAACTCAAAGATTTTCAAGACCTCCTTACAGATATACAGAAGCTTCACTTGTAAAAAAGCTAGAAGAGTTGGGGATAGGTCGTCCTTCAACATATGCGCCAACGATTTCTACAATCCAAAATAGAGGTTATATTGAAAAAGGGACTGTTGACGGAAATAGTAGAGACTATCTTCAAATATCTCTTATTGAAAATTCAATTCAAGAGAAATCTTTAACTGAAAAGCATGGGTCTGACAAAGGTAAATTAGTCCCAACTGATATTGGAATGATAGTTACAGATTTTTTAGTTGAACATTTTGAAAATATTCTTGATTATAATTTTACAGCAAAAGTTGAACAAAATTTTGATGAAATTGCTGAAGGTAAAAAAGAATGGACAAATATGATGAAATCATTTTACAAAGATTTTCATCCAGTTGTTTTAGATGTTAAGGAAAATGCTGAACGAGAATCTGGCAAAAGAAATTTAGGTGTCCATCCAGAAACAAACAGAGACGTTAGTGTTCGACTTGGTAAATTTGGCCCTATGGTACAAATTGGAAATGTTGAGGACGAAGAAAAACCTTTATTTGCTAGTCTTTCACCTGAAATGCAGCTCGGTTCAGTTACTATGAAAGAAGCTTTGGATTTATTTGAGCTTCCAAAAGTTTTAGGAAATTATGAGAATGAAGAGGTTCTTGTTAACAACGGTAGATTTGGCCCATATGTAAAGCACGGAAGTAAATTTATATCTCTACCAAAGGGAGTTGCACCTTTATCAGTGTCTTTCGAAGAGTCCATTGAAATTATTATTGAAAAACAAAAAGCTGATGCACCGATAGCATCATATAATGACATGCCAGTTCAGAAAGGAAAGGGTAGATTTGGCCCATTTATAAAATGGAACAATATGTTTATTAACGTTAATAAAAAATACGATTGGGATAATTTATCCCAAGCTGAAATAGTTGAACTCATTGAAACCAAAATTCAAAAGGACATTGACAAAGTAATATATGATTGGCCTGAAGATAAAATTAAGGTTGAAAAAGCAAGGTGGGGTAGATTTAATATAATCTCAGCAAAGATAAAAATAGAGCTTCCAAAAACTTTTGATATTGAAAAGTTAACTTTAGAGGATGCTAAAGAAAAGATTGCTAAATTATCCAAAAAAAAATCAAAAAGTAAAAAATAATAGATGATCAATTATAACTTTTTAAGTCCTGTGGATGATTTAATTTTATCCCATACGAACTTAAATTCATCTTTGATTTTAGGTAATAGAATAAGTGTATATAATGATGTTTCTTCTCCTCCAGATTTGGTTAATATCGATATTGTGATAGTTGGAGTTAATGAATACAGAAATGGTGAAAACTCTTTAAATGAAAACTTTTCTTTAAACGAAGTTAGAAAAACCTTCTACAATTTATATCCTGGTAATTGGTCCTTAAATATAGCTGACATTGGTGATTTAATATTAGGTGATACTGCATCTGATACTTATTTAGCAATGCAAAGCATTATTACCGATCTTTTAAAAAACAATATTATTCCTATAATTATTGGGGGTACTCAAGACTTAACTTATGCTAATTATAGATCTTATGATTTTCTAGAAAAAACAGTAAATATTGTTAATATAGATTCTAATTTTGATTTGGGCGATTCTTCAAAACCTATTAAAAACAATAGTTTTTTGGGAAAGATTATTTTAGATAAGCCTCACAATTTATTTAATTACTCAGTTTTGGGGTATCAAACATATTTTAATTCTCAAGAAGAAATAGATCTGATGGAAAAGTTATATTTTGAATCATACAGACTAGGAGAACTAAATAATAATATACAAAATGTTGAGCCAATTTTAAGGGATGCAAATATTGTTTCTTTAGATCTAAAAAGTGTTAGATCATCTGAACTAAGTTCTAAACATAAGTTTTCTCCAAATGGGTTTAATGGTAAAGAAATATGTGCAGTTTCAAGATATGCAGGGATAAGTAACAAGGTGTCTTCATTTGGTATATATGAATATTTACCATCAAATGAAGATGAAGCAACAGAAATGTTAATTGCACAAATATTGTGGTATTTTATTGAGGGTGTTAGCTGTAGAGTTATTGATAATAATTTTAATAAAGTTGATGATTTTCAGAAATTCACTGTATTGGTAGACACTCAAGAATTAATATTTCTAAAGAGTGTTAAATCGTCCAGATGGTGGGTAGAAATACCTTTTGTAAAAAATTCAAATAATAAATTAGAAGACCACTCGTTATTACCGTGTATGCATGAAGATTATATCGATGCTACTAACGGGATAATTCCTGAAAGATGGTTTAAGGCACAGAAAAAAAATATAATTTAATTTGCATATTTTAAGTTTAAATTAACACAAAAGGGTTTGCTTATATTTGTATATTAGAAATTATATAGATAAGTTTACGTGCTTTTAGAAACATAAAAGCTAAAAATTATTTAAAAATATGAAGAATATTATCTTAAAAACAGCACTATTGCTTATTGTAATGAGTTGTGGATCTGGTGATAAAGGAGAGTTAGTAGGGGTTAAAGGAAAAAAATATTTTTCTGAAAAACCATTTGGGATGACTCTAGTTCCTGGTGGTTCTTATATTATGGGTAAATCTGATGATGATATAGCTGGTATAAATGATGCTCCTACCAAGACAGTTACTGTAAGATCATTTTATATGGATGAAACAGAAATTACTAATTCTGAATACAGGCAATTTGTCCACTGGGTTAGAGATTCAATAATGAGAACAAAACTAGCTGAGGAAGCTGAATATTCAAATGCAGACCTTGAAGGTGATGGAATAGCTCTTTATGCTTACAAAGATGCAGACACATCTGACCTAGGTGTTTATCAAAAATGGAGAAAGGAAAATACTTTTGATAACAGACCGTTAAATTGGGATGTTGACTTAATACTAGACAGGAATGACTACCCAGATGATATTTATTTAGAAGTTGTTGAGAGTATGTTTATGGATGAAGACGAGGTTTTCAACGATGTTAGAACATGGGATGTAAAACAATTTAAATTTAAATACAAGGATAGCAGAGTCGCTGAATATTTAGAGGTGAAAGAAGATTTGATAAATCAACTTGCTAATGATAATCCACCGATTTTAAATCCAACTGATGAAGAATTAGAGTTATTATTTGATGGTTTCAAACGATCCAACTTTATAACTGACGAAGTTATTGAAGTTTATCCTGATACCACTGTATGGATTACTGACTTTAAGTATTCTTACAATGAACCAATGCACAATGATTATTTTTGGCATGATGCTTACAATGACTATCCTGTGGTAGGAATCACCTGGAAGCAAGCTAAGGCTTTTTGTGAATGGAGAACAATGAAAAAAAATGCTTTTCAAAAAACAAAAAATAAAGACTTAGTTCCAGAGTTTAGACTTCCTACTGAAGCTGAATGGGAGTATGCAGCCAGAGGTGGTTTACAAGGAGCTTCATTTCCTTGGGGTGGTCCTTACACTAAAAATGATAGAGGATGTTTTATGGCGAACTTTAAACCAATGAGAGGTGACTACGCTGTAGATCAAGCTTTATACACAGTTGAAGGTGATGCGTATGATGCAAATGGTTATGGCCTGTATAATATGTCAGGAAATGTTGCTGAATGGGTAGATTCATCATATGAATCTGAAGCTTATGATTTTTCTTCAACAATAAACCCTAATGTTAACAAGCGATTTAATAAGAAAAAAATTACTCGTGGTGGATCTTGGAAAGATGTTAAGTATTATTTACAAGTTAGTACCAGAGATTACGAATATGAAGATATTCCTAGAAGTTTTATTGGTTTTAGAACAGTACATGATTATTTAGGTGCTGATTTAACTGCAAATGCACAAACTAATAGTTCAAGAATAAAAAGATAATTAATTATAAATTTTAACAAACATTAATATTATGGCACTTAAATTAAGTAAAAAAACAATGAATATGGCTTACGGCCTTGGAGCAGCAATTGTAATCATTGGTGCACTTATGAAAATTATTCATAAAGATTTGGGCCCATTAAGTGGAAATACTTTGCTTTCAATTGGTCTAATTACTGAAGCACTAATATTTGCTCTTTCTGCATTTGATACACCAGAGGAAGATCCCGATTGGGCATTAGTTTACCCTGAATTAGATGGAGGATCAGCTTCAGGAACTTCAAAAGAATCTCCTCAAGGATTATTATCTAAAAAATTAGATGGTATTTTAAAAGAAGCTAAAATTGACGCTTCACTAGTAGGTAGTTTAAGTAGTAGTATTAAGGATATGGAAGCTTCCGCAAAGTCTGGTGCTGATAGTGCTGATAGTTTAGCAAAAGTTAATAAGGAATTTGCAGATAACGCTGAAAAACTTCAAAAGCAAATGGCATCTTTAGCAGCTAACTTAGAGTCTTTAAACAATGTTTATGGAGGTGTATTAGGCGCTATGAACAACAAAAAATAGTTTTAATTTATATAAATAATTAAAAAACACCAATATGGCTAGCGGAAAGGAAACCCCAAGACAAAAAATGATCAATTTGATGTATCTAGTATTCATTGCGATGCTTGCTTTAAATATGTCAAAAGAAGTTTTAACAGCATTTGGTTTGATGAATGAACAAGTTGTTGAATCTAATATGAACGCAACTGAAAGAAATAAAAAATTCAAACAAGGATTAGATGAAAAAGCTAATGAACAACCTGGTAAATATTTAACATTAAAAAATAAAGCAGATTCTATTTCCACTCTTGCTGATAATTTATATAATCATCTTGAGTCTATTAAAACCGCTGCTTTAGATTACTCTCAATTAGAAGATATTAGAGACTATGAGGTTATGGACAAACCTGATGCGGTAGATGAAATGTTCTTTGTTGGAGATAAATTAACTCCTCAAGGAGATGAGTTTTTAGACCAAATGAAAGTTTTTCGTGAAGGTGTTGCTGAAATCTTAAAATCCAATTTATCTCTCAAAGATATTTCAGATGATGTTATTAAAAAATTCTCTACTAATCAAGTAACTGATAGAGAAGGAGTAGTAAGAGATTGGATAGAATACCATTATATGGGATATCCACTTGTTGCTTCATTAACAAAATTTACCATGTTACAAGCTGATTTAAAAACTATAGAATCAGAATTACTTTCAGCTATGCTTCAAGGAAAACTAAAAATTGAAGCTTCATTAACTAATTTTGATGCGATTGTTGTCCCAGACAAAACTGCATTCTTTTCCGGTGATAATTTTACAGGAAGAATTATATTAGGTAAAAACGATAAAACTTTAAAAGCTGATAAAGTACTTATCAATGGTGCAGAGTTAGACGAGTCATCAATGTTAACTGGTCAAACAATTCTTGATTTTCCTGCTGGTCCAGTAGGAGAGCGTGAAATAACAGGTGAATTTCAATTTAAGGAAGGTGATTCTATAATTACAATTCCAGTAAATAGTACTTACGCAGTTGTTCCTAAACCAAATTCAGCTACTGTTTCAGCTGATAAAATGAATGTTGTTTATCAAGGTGTTAGAAATCCTTTCTCAATTTCATTTGCTGGAATTCCTGATAATAAAGTTGATCCACTTGCTACACCAGGTTTACGAAAAGGTAAATTAGTTGGTAAAAAAGAACGAAAATCAGCTGGCGATTACGAATTAGATCTAAGAAAAATGCCTGCAGCACTAAAGGGTAAAAAAACTATAAATGTTAAAGTTGTAGGAACCTTACCAAGTGGAGAGAGAGTTGTTACGGAAGTACCATTTAGAATTAAACCTATACCATCTCCATTAGGATCTATTGATGGTGAAACGGGTTCCATATCAATGAACAGAGCAGATTTAGCATCGGCAATAATTAATGCCCAGTTTAATGGATTTGATTTTGATTTACCACTTTCTGTTGACAATTTCAAAATAAATATTCAAGGTAAAGGGGTGTTTATTTGTGAAGGTGATGAATTGAGTGCTCAAGCTAAACAAGCCCTTAGAGGTGCTAGAAGAGGCTCACAGATAACTATTACTGATATTGCACCAAAAGGAAGAGGAACTAGTACTATTATTCCTACTGCTGCACCATTAATCGTAACCCTTAAGAATTAATTATATGTTACTAAATAAAAAAGTCATATTCGTTTTTTCATTATTTGCAACTATAAATTTTACATTTAGTCAGAGTAATCTTTTAAATGCAAAAAATCCTGAAGAAATTGGTGTTAAAACATTGAGTCAATTAGATTTAGATGATGAATCTGTTTTAGAATATGGATACATTGATGATAAAGACGTTCTTTTTTCAAGAACAGTTTGGGAAATCATTGATTTAAGTGAAAGAATAAATTTTCCCTTTTTATATCCTACTGACACTACTTTAGTAGGCAAAGAAAGAAGACCACTTATATGGTATTTAATCAAAGGAATTGAAGAAGGAAAGATAGCTAGAATTTTTGATGATGGTAAATTTAATTTTGAAGTAGACTCCTCCAGTGTATTTAAAAAGTTAACTGATACTGTTATTAAAAGAAGAGGTATTAACAAAATGAATGATTTTGGAGGTTATAGAGATTTTGCACTTTATAATAATGTTGATTTTGGTGAGTTTACTTACGTAGATGAAGATTCTTTAAAAGAAACAAATGCACCTCTTTACAACTCGTATTTAAAATTTAGAAAAGCTGCTGTATTGCCATATTTAACTAAAGGTCGAGATTACGAAATAAATAACTTTTCGTATGACATGGTTACTCAGTATTTAATTAAAGGAGTTTGGTATTTTGATAAAGTTCAAAGCGATTTAAGATATAGACCTCTGGCAATTGCACCAGTAACCAGACAAGTGGCTAATATGGAACTTGATGCTAATGCTTTCTATGAAGAGGATATTGAAAAAGTACCAATGTTCTGGGTTTATTACCCAGACGTTAGAAATGTATTAAAAAATGCTTATGTTTTTAGTCAAAAGAATAGTTCTGTAAGAAAGTCATTTGATGAATTAATCAATGCTAGAAGATTTAATTCTGTGATTTATCTTGAGGAAAATATGCAAGAAGATAGAGAAGTAAAAGAGTATATCTCTAAAAACTCTTTCATGCAACTTTTGGAATCTGAGAGAATAAAAGAAAAGATTAGAAATTTCGAACATGATATGTGGAGTTGGTAACTAACTTCTCTTTTATAAAAAAAACGCTTATTATTTAATAAGCGTTTTTTTTATTCTATATTTTTAGTAGGATTAACTATTTAATCTATTTTTGCAACTGATTTTTATAAATATTTATGTTAAATATCCACAAAGCTTCTATATTTTTTCAAGGAGAACCCCTTTTTAGTGATATTACTTTTAGATTAGGTAATGGAAATAGGGTGGGTTTAATTGGCAAAAATGGTGCTGGTAAATCAACTTTATTAAAAGTAATTTCGGGAGAAATAGAGGCAAGCTCTGGACAAATTGCAAAAGAAAAAGATGTTAATATTGGATTTTTAAAGCAGGATATCGATTTTGAATTTGGTAGAACAGTTTTAGAGGAATCTTATTTAGCATTTTCTGAAATTATTGCTATTGAAAAGCAGCTTTCCTTTATAAACACTCAATTAGCAGAAAGAACAGATTATGAATCAAAAGAGTATAGTCAATTAATAGTCGATCTAAATGATTTACAGCATCAATATGAGATTATTGGCGGGTATAGTTATCAAGGCACTACAGAAAAAATTTTACAAGGACTAGGTTTTTTACGTGAAGATTTTAATAAGTTAACAGATACTTTTTCAGGAGGTTGGAGAATGAGAATTGAACTTGCTAAGTTACTTCTTCAAAACAATGATATTCTTTTACTTGATGAACCAACAAACCATTTAGATATTGAAGCTATAATATGGTTAGAGAATTTTTTAAAGAATTACCCAGGAGCTATAGTAATTGTTTCACACGATAAGATGTTCTTGGATAATGTAACAAATAGAACTATAGAAATCTCATTAGGAAAAATATATGATTACCCAAAGCCGTACTCCAAGTTTTTAGTTTTAAGAAATGAAATTAAAACACAGCAGTTGGCTTCACAAAAAAATCAAGCTAAACAAATTGCCCAAACAGAAAAACTGATTGAAAAATTTCGTGCTAAAGCTTCCAAGGCTACAATGGCTCAATCGTTAATTAAAAAGCTTGAAAAAGTAGACCGAATTGAAGTAGATAAGGATGACAATAGTGTGATGAAATTAAGTTTTCCAATTTCTGTTACACCAGGAAAGGTAGTTGTTGAAGCTGAAAATATTTCAAAAAACTACGGAGATTTAAGTGTTTTACAAAATATTAGTCTTTCTGTTGATAGGGATAGTAAAATTGCATTTGTCGGACAAAATGGTCAAGGTAAATCGACACTTGCAAAGATTATTGTAGGGGATATTAAATCAGAAGGTAATATTAAATTAGGGCATAATGTTCAAATTGGATATTTTGCTCAGAATCAAGCCGAATACTTGGACGGATCAAAAACTGTACTAGACACAATGATTGATGCTGCAAATGAAAAAAATAGAAGTAAGGTTAGAGATATACTTGGGTCTTTTTTGTTTAAAGGAGATGATGCTGATAAATTTGTTAGAGTATTGTCAGGAGGAGAAAGAAATAGATTGGCTTTAGCTAAATTATTGCTGCAACCACTTAATGTGCTAATAATGGATGAGCCAACTAATCATCTGGATATTTTATCTAAGAATGTCTTAAAAGTAGCATTAAGTAAATTTGAAGGAACTTTAATATTAGTATCACATGATAGGGATTTCTTACAGGGTTTAGTGAATAAAGTTTATGAATTTAGAGATAAAAAATTAAAAGAATATTTAGGAGATATTGATTATTATTTAGAGGAAAAGAAAGTTGAAAACCTCAGAGAGGTAGAATTAAAAACAAAAATTAAAGTTGATAAACCATTAAGTAATAAGCTTTCTTATGAGAATCAAAAAAAATTAAAATCCTTAAACAATAAATTGTCTAAAGCTGAATCAAAAATAGGTTTATTAGAAGCTGAAATCAAAGATTTGGATAATAAGTTAGAAGATAATTATGATAAATATTCTAAGGAGGATGGATTCTTTGATAATTACCAGTCCAAAAAAAGTGAGTTAAATATTTTAATGAAAGATTGGGAATTAATTCAAAATGAACTAACTAAATTATCTAAATAATTTTAAAGATGTTTCATGAATTATCCTTGTATAATTTAAAAAGCGTTGTATATTTGTAGACTACATCGCGGGATAGAGCAGTGGTAGCTCGTCGGGCTCATAACCCGAAGGTCATTGGTTCGAGTCCAATTCCCGCTACTAAAACAATAAAACGGTTATACTATTATATAGTTAACCGTTTTTTATTTCAAATAATTTAGAAAATGTAACTTTCTGACTAACAATTTAATTTTTGTATCTTGAAATAATTAACCAAAAAAAAACTTTATGAAACTTTTAAACTATTTAGCAGTAATGCTTTTTGCATTTTCTGTTAATGCTCAAAACGTTATTAACCAAACTTATTTAGATGTTCCTCTTAACAAAATTGGTGAATTTGTAGACTTACATGAAAAAGTAACTAATGCATCAATTGGAGAAGGTAGAACTATTGCAAGATCGTTTGTATACAGACATTGGTATGGATCTGATCATAGTATAATGATTAGCGACATTTATGCTTCTGCTGAAGATATGGTCAAAGATGATATTTGGACTGTTCTTGGAGCTAACATTGAAAAACTACCTGAAGATGAAAAAAAAGAAATGCAAGAAACAGTAGCAAAATGGTGGGGTTATTTCAATAATCATACTGATGAAGTAAGAGTTGTAGACTGGCAAGGAAACTGGTATGGTAAAGAAAATTTAGATTTGGATAATCCGTATGTATTTGTAGTTGGTAGCTATAATTCATCAGCTGGAAATCAAGAACTTATTGACGCATACATGGGCTGGAATGTAAAACCAGGAGTAGATGATGGAGTTATGTGGTATGGAGGAGCTACAACACATTACATTGGTTCTGGATCAGATGTTCAAGTTTGGGCTGCTTATAAAAATATTGCTGATTTCGCAATTGCAAACGGCCCTGAAGGTGTTAGAAATTCTGAATATGCTGGAAGCTTCTGGAATTTAGTTGAAGGATCTCACTCAGATCAAATTTATGTGCATGTTGGAAATACAAGAAATGCACAAGGCAAGTTTAATAGAGCAGGTAATGATAATTAATATAGATTTAAACAAATTAAGTTAATCTATCTTATTTTTTTAACACATCATAATAAGGGTCATTATATGATGAGTGTCAATTATATCTCTTGGAGTTAGACTAATGTTCGATATTTCCAATGAGTTATCTACTAAAACAATAAAACGGTTATACTTTTATAAAGTCTAACCGTTTCTTTATTTTTGAATATGTCAAAAAGAATTTTCTATCCTCTTTTTTTGTTATTAATTCCTTTAATTGGGATGACTATCACTGATGAAATTAATTGGAGTCCATTTGATTTCTTTACTATGGGTTCACTACTAATTCTCCTTGGTATTGGAATTAATTTAGTGAGTAGTCGTGTAAAGAATTTAAAATATCGAGTCCTATATATTGGAGTAATAGTTATAATATTTATGTTAATTTGGGCAGAGTTGGCAGTAGGCCTTTTTGGAACTCCTATTGCAGGTAGTTAAGTAAACAATAACGTCAGTTGTACTGCAACGCCATTAGTTCATAATAAGAGTCATTATATGATGAGTGTCGATTAAATTTTTTGGAGTAAAACTGTTTTATTATTTTTATGAAATGAAAAAAGCATTATTACTCTACCTTTTATTAATCATTGCTTGTTCAAAAAATACTCAAATCAAAAATCCAAGAATTGCTATAATTGGTCTTGGAATTGAATCCAGTACTTTTTCTCCAGCTACAACAAGTAAAGAAGCTTTTCATGCTAAAAGAGGAGTAGAAATTTTTGATAAGTATCCTTTTCTTCATAAAGATTCTTTAACTCGTAATAGTGCTGAATGGCTTCCAATATTAGTTGGTAAGGCTCTACCTGGAGGAATTGTAACTAGTGAAGCATATGAAACTTTAGTTAAGGAATCTTTAGAAATGTTAAAACAAAATGGCCCCTATGATGGTGTGTTTTTTGATATTCACGGAGCTATGAGTGTTGAAGGAATTGATGATGCTGAAGGAGATTTAATCACAAGAGTAAGAGATGTTGTTGGCTTTGAAACTTTAATTTCAACTTCTATGGATTTACATGGAAATGTTTCCAAATTATTAGCAAAGCAATCTGATTTAATAACTTGCTATAGGATGGCTCCACATGAAGATGCTATAGAATCTAAAAAAAGAGCTGTAACTAATCTTTTAGACCGATTAATAAATAAAAAAGGAAAACCAGCGTATAAAGCTTGGATTCCTGTGCCAATATTACTCCCCGGAGAAAAAACTAGTACCAGAATCGAACCAGGAAAAAGTCTTTATGAACAAATACCATTAGTAACTCAAAATGAGGGGATTGTTGATGCTGCAATTTGGGTTGGATATCCTTGGGCTGATGAGTTTAGAAATCACGGAGTAGTTATGGTGACAGGTGATAATAAAAAGGCTGTGACATCTGGTGCAGAAAAATTAGCTAATCAATTTTGGGAATCAAGGAATGATTTTAAATTTGTTGCACCTACAACAACACTTGATGAAAGTTTAAAATTAGCACTTAAAAGTAAACTAAGTCCTTTTATTATAAGCGATATGGGAGATAACCCAACTGCTGGCGGAGCCGGAGATGTCACTCATACTCTAAATCAATTACTATCACGCTCTGAATTTAAAAATTCAAATGGTCCGTCTCTAATTTATGCTTCAATTCCTGGTCCTGATCTTATAAAAAAAGCTTTAGATTTAGAAGTTGGTTCTTTTGTCGAGGGTTATGTTGGAGCTATTGTTGACGACAGATATAGCCCTCCAATTCTTTTGTCAGGAAAAATTACATCAATTAAAAAAGGAGATATTAATGCAGAAGTTGAAGTTGTAGTTAAAACTGGTAGTATTAGTGTAATTGTTACAAATAAACGTAAGCCTTATCATTATTTAAAAGATTTTACAGATCTTAAGTTAGATCTTATTAATGTAGACATTTTGATGGTTAAAATTGGATATCTTGTTCCAGAACTTTATGAAATTAGAGGTGATTGGGTTATGGCATTAACTCCTGGTGGGGTAGACCAAGATTTAGAACGATTAAATTTTAAAAGAATTAAACGACCAATGTTTCCATTTGATAAAGATATGTCTAAGCCAGATCTAAGTGCAAGATTAATAGAACTATCGAATAAGAAATAAAAATGGAAGCAATAATCACTGTTGTTGGTTTTTTAGGGTCTGGTAAAACAACTTTATTAAGACACTTGATAAATAATTATGCTAGTAAAGGATATAGCCCTTTTGTTGTTCTTAACGATTATGAAAATGCTAACCTTGACGCCCAACAATTTCTAGATCAATTAGATTCAAATCAAGTCAGGGCACTTAGTGGAAGTTGTATATGTTGTAGTGGAATAAATGAGTTAAGAGAATTCATTAATAGAATTCCACAGCGCACTAAAGGAATAACACTTATTGAAGCTAATGGGACTTCTGATGCCTGTTCTCTTATGAGTTTTCTTGGTGTTGGTCTAAACGAACGATTTCTTCCCCCAATTCAAATATCAGTAGTTGATGTTAAAAACTGGCAAACACGAGATGAGAATAATGATTTAGAGGTAAATCAAATTCAAGTTTCTTCATTGATTGTATTAACTCATATTGAAAATGTTTCTGAAGAAAGAAAAAATTTTGTAATCAAAGAACTAAATAAATTTAATCCAACAGCAGAAATTTTAATCATGAATGAAATTGATGTTACTCTTCTTCCTAAATTACTTCCTTCAAAAAATAAGTTTCAAAAATTTGATCATCTTAAAGCCCATTGGTCTTCATGTTCAATTGATTTACCTAACCTACCACACACAAGCTATATATATGATATTTGTAATGCTCTTCCAAAGACCATATTGCGTGTAAAAGGTTGTACTCAAATTGGAGATAAAAAGGAGTTTGTTTATTTTGAACGAACTCCAAATGGTAAAGTTTCTATAAGACCATTTAATGGAGTACCAATTACAGGTTCAAAACTTTTAACTATAGGTCCAGGCAGTGAACCTAGTTTACTTGAAAAAGTAATTAAAATAGTCTGTCAAGATATTAATTGATATTCAAAAAAGTGCTATGAATTAAATTGTAATAGCAATTATTATAAAAAATTTCTTATAAGTTTTATATTGCTTTAATTAGTATTAATTTAACATCTTAATTTTTTTTAAATTTTATGGACGAAATTAGAGTTTTTTCACCTGCAACTGTATCAAATGTTGCTTGTGGCTTTGATATTTTAGGATTTCCTCTAGACAGTGTGGGGGATGAAATGGTTGTTAGGAAAACAAAAGAAAAGGGAATTGTAATCACAAAAATTGAAGGTTTTGATTTACCTTTTGATATTAATAAAAATGTCGCATCTGTTTCTGCAATGGCTCTATTAGATGTTGCAAAACCAGAGTTTGGTTTTGAAATTGAGATTTATAAAAAAATTAAACCAGGCAGTGGTATTGGTAGTAGTGGCGCTAGTGCTACGTCTAGTGTATATGCTATAAACGAATTATTAGGGAGACCATTCAATAAACTACAACTTACTGAATTTGCTATGAAGGGCGAGCTTATTTCTAGTAATTCAGAGCATGCTGATAATATTGCTCCAGCTCTATTTGGAGGTTTTACAATGGTCAAGAGCTTAAATCCACTTGAAGTTTTACAATTACCAACTCTTAAAGATTTATTCGTTGTAATAATTCATCCACAAATTGAAATTAAAACTTTTGAGTCAAGAGGAATTCTTCCAAAGATGGTTTCACTTTCGGACGTCACAAAACAGATATCTGATTTAGGAGGACTGGTTCATGCTTTGCATACTAGTGATTATGAATTGTTAAAAAAATCATTGAATGATCATCTTGTTGAAAAACATAGGAGCAAGTTAATTCCATATTTTGATGAATTAAAATCTAAGTCTATAGCAGCTGGTGCTATCGGATGTTCAATTTCTGGATCTGGACCTTCAGTTTTTGCTTTAGCAAAAGGAAGGCAGATGGCTATTAATATTGAATTAATATTTAATTCAATATTTTCAAAATCAAATATTGATTTTACTACCTATGTATCTAAAATTAGTTCTGACGGGGTTGCAACGATTTAAATAGAAAAAATTATGAATTACTACAGTCTTAATAAAAAATCTTCAAATGTTACCTTTAAAGAAGCTTTAATTAAAGGATTAGCACCAGATAAAGGGTTGTACTTTCCTGAAAAAATAAATAAACTATCAGAAAGTTTTATCGCTAATATAAATAATTACTCAAATGAAGAAATTGCATACGAGTGTATTCATCAATTTATTGGAAGTGAGATACCTGAATCAGATTTACGTAAAATAATTACTGATGTTCTTTCATTTGATTTTCCTCTGACAAAATTAAATGATCAAATTTCATTTCTTGAACTTTTTCATGGTCCCACTATGGCTTTTAAGGACGTTGGTGCTAGGTTTATGGCTAGATGCTTAGCGTATTTTTTGAAAAATCAAGACGAAAAGAAATCAGTAACTGTGCTGGTAGCTACATCTGGGGATACTGGAGGGGCTGTTGCTAGTGGTTTTTATAAAGTAAAGGGAATTAAAGTTGTAATATTATACCCTAAAGGAAAAGTGTCTAATGTTCAAGAAAAACAATTAACAACGTTAGGTGAAAATATTACTGCTTTAGAAGTAGATGGAACTTTTGATGATTGTCAAGCAATGGTTAAAAAAGCATTCTTAGACAAGGATTTATTAAATAATATTAATTTAACATCTGCAAATTCTATAAATATAGCTAGATGGCTTCCTCAGATGTTTTATTTTTTTTTTAGTTATAGAGATTTTAAACTATCACACTCCGATAAAATAGCATTTTCAGTTCCAAGTGGAAATTTTGGTAATTTATGTGCAGGAATGATGGCAAAAGAGATGGGTCTTCCGATCAATAAATTCATTGCCTCAAATAATATTAATGATGTAGTTAATAGATATTTAAAAACAAAAATATACGATGCGAAGCCTTCAATCCAGACGATTTCAAACGCCATGGATGTAGGTGATCCAAGTAATTTTGTAAGAATAATTAATATATATAAAAATAATTTTAATTTAATTAAAAATAACTTGCATACTTGCAGTTTTACTGACGACGAAACAGTTGAAGGAATAAAAGAACTAATTAATAAGTTTAATTATATTCCAGATCCACACGGTGCAGTTGGTTTTCTCGGAGTTAAAGATTTCATTGAATCGAATCCAAATTATAAATGTATAATATTAGAAACAGCACATCCAGCTAAATTTTCTGAGGTTATAAATTTATACACTGATAATTTAGTAGTGCCTGATCAAATTAGCTCTGTAATTAATAAGAAAAAAAAATCTGTTGAAATTGACGGATTCTTAGCTTTTAAAAATTTCTTATTATATAGTTAGAATTATATTATTATAAGTTTAATTTTCCTTTAAATATAGTATTCATAAATATTTTATTAAAAAATTATACAATTTACATAAATAATACAATTTTATTAAATTATAAATTATCATATATTTAATTTAAACCCCTTTTTTTTCTATTTCTTCAATTTCAAATATTTAAAATTATCATATTTATAAAAATAATATTTAACCCAATTTTCTTGATATTTTTTATTCCTTTTTGAATTAAATTAGGCAGCATAAACTAAAATATACTTTCTGTTAAAAATATAATTATGTATGATTTATTAAACTTATTTATAACACTAATTCAAGAATCTTATTTGGGTGAAATTTCCGATTCAATTTCGATTGATGACTATTCTGCAATTGTAGAGTTCATTAAAAGTGATTTATATGTTGATATGGGGATGCTTTGGATGCTAATTGCTGGTATTTTAGTTTTCTTCATGCAAGCAGGATTTACCTTAGTTGAGTCAGGAATGACAAGATCAAAAAATGCTGTTAATATAGCAATGAAAAATTTATTAGATATCACTGTTGGATCTTTAACTTACTGGTTTGTTGGATATTCTTTAATGTATGGTAATTCAGAAAATGGATACTTTTTTTGGAGTGGTATAATGCAAGGTGAAGGTGCTGATTTATTTTTTCAGACAATGTTCGCTGCTACTGCTGCAACTATTGTTTCTGGTGCAATTGCTGGTAGAACTAAGTATTCAACATATGCAATCTTTACAGTTGTAATGACTGCATTAATATATCCTATTGCAGGCGGATGGGAATGGAATGACGGATTTTTAAATACTGCTTCATTTATGCCTACTGAATTTATTGATTTTGCTGGATCTTCAATAGTTCATTCTGTTGGCGGATGGGCTGCACTTGTTGGTGCTTATATGGTTGGCCCAAGAATTGGAAAATTTGTTGATGGTAAAGTAATTCCTTTCCCTGGACACAATCAAATTTTAGCTACTCTTGGAGTTTTTATTCTATGGCTAGGTTGGTTTGGTTTTAACGGAGGTTCTCAATTAGCATGGGGTGGTCTAAATGCAATTGGTGCTTCAAACGTAGTATTATTTACTAATCTCTCTGCTGCTGCTGGTGGTCTTGGAGCTTTAATTACAACATGGATTTGGTATGGAAAACCTAATCTTGTTCAATCATTAAATGGCGCCTTAGCCGGTTTGGTAAGTATTACAGCCGGATGTGGTAATATGACAGCTGTTGGTGCTGTTTTTGCTGGTTTAATTGGTGGTATTATAGTTGTTTTTTCAATCGAATTTATAGAGAAAAAACTTAAAATTGATGATGCAATTGGTGCTGCATCTGTTCACGGGGTTGCAGGTGTGTGGGGGACTTTAGTTATCGGACTTTGGGGTGTTGATGGCGATACTGGTATTGGTCTCTTTAATGGAGGTGGTGTTTCACAGCTTGGAGCTCAAGCTATCGGTGCTTTAGCCTATGCGTTATGGGCTACTATTCTAGCCTTCTTGGTATTTGGAATTCTTAAAAAAGCAATTGGTTTAAGAGTATCGAAAGAAGTTGAAATAGCTGGTTTAGATGTTTCTGAACACGGATCTATCGCATATGCAGGAGAGAGAAAAAGAAAATGATTTATTAATTAGTTTGATTTGTTAAAATTGTTTAGAATGGCTTCGGAATTTATTTCTAAGTCATTTTATCTAATCCACTTTTATTTTAGAAGCAACTTTTTTTGCTTTTTGGACTAATATTGAGGTATCTTCTTTGCCATATGCTAAAGTAACTGCCATTCTTCTATATTTTCTAGTGTTTGGTTTCCCAAAAATTTTAAAGTCTGTGTTTTTGAATTTTGCAGCTTCTTTTAATCCGGAAATTATTGGATAATTTTTATTTTCATGTTGTGCTAGTACAACTGCAGAAGCTCCATTTTGAATTAAGGGTATCGAAATTACAGGGATTCCTAAAATAGCTCTTGCATGAAGTTCAAATTCTGAAAAGTTTTGTGTTCCAGCTAGAGTTACCATTCCAGTATCGTGAGGTCTAGGAGATAGTTCTGAAAAGTACACTCCATCTTTTCCAATAAAAAACTCTACTCCCCAAATTCCACTACCACCAAGTGCTTTTGTGACCATGTCAGCCATTTCTTGAGCAGTTTTTAAGTCTTTTTCATCCATTTTCATTGGCTGCCAACTCTCTTGGTAATCTCCTCTTTCTTGTCTATGACCAATTGGAGGGCAGAATAATGTGTCGTTGTTATTTTGTGTTACTGTTAATAGTGTTATTTCATAATCAAATGATATAAATTCTTCAACAATAACTTCCATTAAATCTCCTCTTGATCCTTGTAGCGCTTCATGCCATGCTTTTTCAATGTCAGACTCATTTCTAATCACAGATTGACCTTTGCCAGATGATGACATTAGAGGTTTAACAACACAAGGCATGCCTGTATATTCTACTGCTTTTACCAGATCATCGTATGAGCTTGCGTATTTGTATTTTGCAGTTTTTAATCCCAATTCTAAAGACGCTAAATCTCTAATAGATTTTCTGTTCATTGTAAAATTTGCTGCCTTAGCAGAAGGAATTATTGTGTAGCCTTGTTTTTCATAATCATAAAAACGCTCTGTTCGAATGCTTTCTACTTCAGGAACTATAAAATCTGGTTTATGCTTGTCAACAATTTTATCTAATTCAATTCCATTAAGCATATCAATAACCTCAAATTCATGAGCTACTTGCATAGCCGGAGCATTTTTGTAATTATCTACAGCTATTACATATTGACCTAATCTCTGCATTGCAATTAAAACTTCTTTTCCTAATTCTCCTGAACCTAACAATAGTATTTTATTTCTCATGTTGCTAAATTAATAAATCTTATTTCTCATCAATTTTTTTACTAATATTTAATACAAGACATTTTTATGTCTGTTAATTTTTTTTATCTATTTCAATTTAAAAATTGATTTATTATAAAGACAGCTTCATTTGTTATAACTATAATTCCTTAAATGTGTTAAATTTATTTTTAATTAATTATTCATACTACATTTTATAAAAAATTAAATAACAATACTAAATTTTTTTGTTTGTAATTAAAAGGTTTTAAAATTTATTTTAGAGCCTTTTTTTAATTATAAATTAACTTAATTTTTAACAGTACAATTTATAAAACTATATTTGAAAAAAATATTAATGCATAAAGCAGGTTTTGTAAATATTATAGGGAATCCAAACGTAGGTAAATCTACTTTGATGAATTCTTTTGTTGGTGAGAAGCTTTCTATTATAACGTCTAAGGCTCAAACTACAAGACATAGAATACTTGGAATAGTAAATGGCGATGACTTTCAAATGGTGATTTCTGATACCCCAGGAATAATTAAACCTGCTTATGAACTTCAGTCATCAATGATGGACTTTGTTAAGGCCGCTCTTGATGATGCAGATGTGCTTGTCTATATGGTAGAAATTGGTGAAAAAGATCTTAAAGATGAAAAATTCTTTGAAAAGATTATAAATTCTAAAATACCAGTTTTACTACTTATTAACAAAATTGATATCTCTAATCAAGAGGAATTAGAGGAGTATGCACTTATGTGGAAAGAGAAAGTTCCAAATGCCGAAATATATCCAGTTTCTGCTTTAAAAAATTTCCAAATAAAAGAGGTTTTTGATAGAATAGTTCAACTATTACCAGAATCTCCTGCTTTTTACCCTAAAGATCAGTTAACTGACAAACCTGAGAGATTTTTTGTAAATGAAATTGTTAGAGAAAAAATACTTACTTACTACAAAAAAGAAATTCCATACTCTGTAGAAATTTTAACTGAAGAGTTTTTTGAAGAAGAAAAAATTATCAGAATTAGATCTGTTATTATGGTAGAAAGAGAAAGTCAAAAAGGAATTGTTATTGGCCATAAAGGAGTTGCATTAAAAAGAGTTGGTACTTCTTCAAGACGAGATTTAGAAGCCTTTTTTGGTAAGCAAATTCATATTGAACTTTATGTTAAAGTCAATAAAAACTGGAGAAGTAACCAAAACCAATTACGAAGGTTTGGATATAATAATTAAAACATTTTTTTTTTTATTTAGTATAATTACTGCATTTATTTTAAATCCTAATACTCATTTACACTATTTTTATATTTAATAATTACTTAAATCACAAAAATGAAAAAATTAATTTACCTATTATTTTTTATTACCACTTTTTCTTTTTCTCAAAATGCATTTATGGAATTTCAATTTGAGGCTAAAAAAGGAGCGCAAACAGCTATTTTAGCTTTAACTGATGATTTCTGGGGAGACGCTGAGTTTAAATCAGGAGGAATCAATATTGAAGCTATGAATATTGGAAATGAAATTTCTACACATAGAATTGTTCTCTATGGAGATCCTGCAAATTGGGGAAGATCTGATTCTTTGTCTAATGAAGACAAGTGGGCAGTTTTTACTCACAAACTAAACAATCATATAGAAAAATGGACTCATAGTTCATCTGGAAATGTAATTAGTTGGGCTGGTGATAATGATGACTACAAGTATGCTCAGATTTATGAATTCAAAGCAAGCAATCCAAGTGCATTTAAAGCAGCACACGATAAGCTTGTTAGCGAAATGTCTCCTACATTAAAAGGTGAGATTGGATTTGGAAGTTATGAAATTGGAGGTTATAATGGAGCCTCACATTGGGTTGTTGTTACTGCTAAAAACTGGAGTGATTTGATTGTTACAAGGAGAAATATGAAAGAATTGTTAACTAAAGAGTGGGAACAGTACTACAAAAACAGAGGCAATGTAGAGCACATTAGAAATTACACCCTCAATACTGCTAAAAGATATTAAAATTATTATTAACCATATAAAAAACAAAACAATGAAAAAATTACTAGTACTATTATTAATTCCATTTTTTGCTTTTTCTCAAACTAATACAAACAGAGAATATTGGCAAACTAACAAATGGACACCAAAAAAAGGAATGAATGCTGAATTTGAAGCAGGAGTTGCTAAAAAGACAGATAAGTTTAACGGGACAGCTGAAACTTCTATGGCTACATATCAAATTATTACTGGGCAAGACCAAGGTAAGTATATGAGAGTTATGGGAAATAGAGATTCCTCTGCATTTGACGAAGACAACACTGCTGAATTAGCATATTGGGGTAAACATGTTATGCCTTATGTTGAGTCAAATGATGGAAATATAAGATGGTGGAGAATGAAAGGTTTTAGTCAAAACTGGGATAATGATTTACCACCAGCTAGATTTGTAAAAATGACAACTTACACTATCAAAAGAGGTAAGATGTCAGATTTTTTAAGATTCTGGAGAAACAATACTAAATTACAGAAAGAATTAGGGTATTCTGGAATCACAGGACTATTTATGTTAGTTTCTGGTGGAGAATCTCAACAATTATTGGAAGTAGAGCCTTACAATAGTCATGCAGAGGGTATGGGTGAAATGACAAACCCCGATGTTGATTATGTTCAAGAGTATAACAAAATGCATGGGTGGAGAACTCATCGTAATGATGAAAGGGCTGCAACTGCGGCTATTGAAGAATTATGGGGTATTACTGTAGAGACTGCAGAACTGAATGTTGAAATGTCTTCAAAATTGAAGTAAATTTCACTTAAGCTTATATTATGAAAAAAGTTGATTAATTTATTAATCAACTTTTTTTTATGTAAAATTCTAGTTTTTAGCATTACATTTGTATTCGTTTAAATGATATGAGTAATATAGTTGCAATAGTTGGTAGACCTAATGTAGGTAAATCTACATTCTTTAACAGACTTGTTCAAAGACGAGAAGCAATAGTAGATGCTATAAGTGGAGTAACTAGAGATAGGCACTATGGTAAAAGTGATTGGAACGGAAAAGAATTTTCTTTGATTGATACTGGAGGCTATGTAGTAGGAAGTGATGATGTGTTTGAGAGCGAAATTGATAAACAAGTTGAGTTAGCAATTGATGAAGCAGATGCTATCATTTTTATGGTTGATGTTGAGTCAGGTGTGACCTCTATGGATGAAGAAGTAGCAAAACTTCTTAGAAAAGTTAATAAGCCTGTCTTTCTTGTTGTAAACAAAGTAGATAACTCAACTAGATCTAATAATGCTGTTGAATTTTACGAGCTTGGATTAGGAAAGTATTACACAATCGCTAGTATTAATGGTTCAGGTACAGGAGATTTATTAGATGCACTTGTAGAAAATTTTTCTGATGATCCTGAAGAAGTAAATGATTTACCAAGATTTGCGGTAGTTGGAAGACCAAACGCTGGTAAATCTTCATTTATTAATGCATTAATTGGAGAGGAAAGATATATTGTTACTGATATAGCTGGAACAACAAGAGACTCAATTGATACAAAATATAATAGATTTGGATTTGAATTCAATCTTGTTGATACTGCTGGTATTAGAAGAAAATCTAAAGTTAAAGAAGATCTTGAGTTTTATTCCGTAATGAGAAGTGTTCGAGCTATCGAGCATTCAGATGTTTGTATTTTATTATTAGATGCAACCAGAGGTTTTGACGGCCAGGTAAGAAATATTTTTTGGTTAGCAGAAAGAAATAAAAAAGGAATTGTTATTGTTGTTAATAAATGGGATTTAATTTTAAAAGACAATCAATCTCTGAAAGATTATGAAAAAATTATTCGTAAAGAAACTGAACCTTTTACAGATGTGCCAATTGTTTTTATTTCTAGCTTAACAAAACAAAGACTTTTTAAGGCAATAGAAACTGCTGTTGAAGTATATAAAAACAGGTCTAAAAAAATTAAAACAAGTAAGTTAAATGATATTCTTTTGCCAATAATAAAAAATTATCCACCACCAGCTTACAAAGCTAAATACGTAAAAATTAAGTTTATTACACAACTTCCAACACCACAACCTCAATTTGCATTTTTTTGTAATCTACCACAATACATAAAAGAACCTTATAAAAGGTTTTTAGAAAATAAACTTAGGGAGCACTTTGATTTTAATGGTGTACCTATAGATATTTACATGAGAAAAAAATAAACTTATAGTTCCTTTTTTATTTTAAGTAATCTGCTTTTTATTTTATTTAGTTTTTCAATTATTTCAAAACTATTCATAGGTTTTTTCTTTGCCTCTTTAATGTATGTTTTGGCCCCCTCAATTGTATAACCTTTTTCTTTAAGAAGAAAAAAGATTTGTTTTATGATTATAATATCGTCAGAGGTGTATCTTCGTTTACCATTTGTACTTTTTTTAGGACTAAGAGTCTTGAATTCTTTTTCCCAAAAACGAATTAACGACGCGTTTACATCAAAGGCTTTTGATACTTCACCTATTGAATAATATCTTTTCTCAGGTAATTCGACATTCATTAGTCTAAAGATTGATTAACTAAAGATGTTTGTTTAAGCAATTCATCAAATTCTTTGGCAGTTAAATTTCCATAATAAAAATTAACAGGATTTATTCTTCCTTTGTCTTTGAAAACCTCATAATGAAGGTGGGGTGCTTGAGACCTTCCCGTACTTCCTACATATCCAATTAAATCACCACGTTTAACTTTCTGCCATTTTTTGACATTGTATTTGTATAAATGTGCATAAAGACTTACATAGCCATAGCCGTGATCAATTCTAATATGTTTTCCGTATCCTGTTGATCGGCTATCGACTCTTTTTACTACTCCATCACCTGTTGCATATACTGGGGTTCCTCGTGGGGCAGTAAAATCCATCCCATAATGGAATTTTTTAGCTTTAGTAAATGGATCAGTTCGGGTTCCGTATCCAGATGCTATTCTAGTTAAATCATCATTATTAACAGGTTGTATTGCAGGAATTGCTTGAAGAAATTTTTCTTTTTCAAGGGCTAATTTGGTTATTTCATCAAGGGATTTAGACTGAACAATTATTCTCTTTTGTAAAACATCAATATTCCTATTGCTTTCTTTTATGAGATCTGAATAATCATATCCATCATATTTTTTATATCTATTTATACCCCCAAAGCCTGCTTTTCTTTTATCATCTGATATAGGACTAGATTCAAAATAAATTCTATAAATAGCATTGTCCCTTTCCTCAATATTAGATAATACTTTTTGAGCATCTTCAATTTTTTTGTTAAGAATGTCGTATTGCAACGTTAAATTTTCTAGTTCCCTGGTTAGAGCTTTTTCTTTTGGAGATTCAAAATAAGTACTCGTTAAAAAAATAAAAAATATACTCAAGAAAGCTGACCCAAATAAATAAATTAATATGTATTGGATTACATCACTTTTTTTTCTCTCTATTTTGCGATAAGAAAGTGATTCAGAGTCGTAATAATATTTTAACTTAGACATGTCTAAAAAAATTATATTTTTGTATTAGTTTATAACTAACAACCTACAAAGATATAAATTGTTTTGCACTTAAATAAAATAACGCCTAACCTAGCATAAATAATGGACTCTAATCTTGTAAGAAAACACTTCATTGATTTTTTTAAATCTAAGTCTCACCAGGTTAATTCTTCATCTTCATTAGTTGTTAAAAACGATCCTACTTTGATGTTTGTTAATTCAGGAATGGTTCCCTTCAAGGAATTTTTTTTAGAGAACTCTACTTCTAAATACAAGAGAATAACAAACTCACAGAAATGCTTGAGAGTTTCTGGAAAGCACAATGATTTAGATGAAGTTGGATATGACACATATCACCATACTTTTTTTGAAATGTTGGGCAATTGGAGTTTTGGAGATTATTTTAAGGAAGAAGCAATTAATTGGGCATGGGAATTATTGACAGAGGTTTATAAGATTGATAAAAACGATCTTTATGTTACTGTTTTTGAGGGAACTAAAGATTCAGATAATTTACCCTTAGATAAGCAAGCTCTCGATATTTGGAAAAAAATTATTCCAGAATCACATATTTTATATGGAAATAAAAATGATAACTTTTGGGAAATGGGAGAGCAAGGACCCTGTGGTCCTTGTAGTGAAATACATGTAGATATTAGAAATCAAGAAGAAAAAGATGAAACTTCAGCTTTAGAACTTGTAAATAAAGATCATCCTCAGGTTTTAGAGATATGGAATTTAGTCTTCATGCAGTACAACAGAAAGGCTAGTGGTAAACTAGAAGATTTACCAAATAAACATATTGATACTGGACTCGGTTTAGAGAGACTTTGTATGGTATTACAGGGGGTTAGTTCAAATTATGATACAGACCTTTTTATACCAATTATTAAAGAAATAGAATCTTTAACAGCTTTTAAATATGAAGGAAAATCTTCAAAAACAGATATAGCAATGAGAGTTATCTCTGATCATGTTAGAGCTGTTTCTTTTTCCATTGCAGATGGTAAGTTACCCAGTAATAATGGTTCTGGATATGTGATTAGAAGAATTTTAAGAAGAGCGGTTAGATACGGCTTTTCATTCCTTGGAACAAAAACTCCGTTTATCTATAAACTAGTGAATATCTTAAGTCAAAAACTTGGTGATAATTTTCCCGAACTAAATAGCCAAAAACAATTAATTGAAAATGTTATTAAGGAAGAGGAATTATCATTTTTGAGGACCTTGGAGCAGGGTCTTGTTAAATTAGATCAAATTGTTAAATCTTCATCTGATAAAACCATTTCTGGCAAAAAGGCTTTTGAACTTTATGATACCTACGGTTTTCCGATAGATTTAACCTCTCTAATACTAAGTGAAAAGGATTTACAACTAGATATAAAAGGTTTTAACAAAGAATTACAAATACAAAAAGATAGATCTAAATCTGCCAATGAATCTTCATCTGAAGATTGGACAGTTCTAATTGATGACCCGATTCAAGAATTTGTTGGATATGAAATATTAACTACTAAATTAAAAATAGCTAAATATAGAAAAGTTTATTCTAAAAAAGATGGTGATTTGTTTCACCTAGTATTTAATATTACACCATTTTACGCTGAAGGAGGTGGTCAAGTTGGTGATAAAGGACAATTAAAGTCTAGTAATGGAGATATTACTTACATTTTAGATACTATAAAAGAAAATAATGTTACAATTCATTTTACGAAAGAACTTCCTAAAAATATCAATGATTTATTCACTGCAGTTGTTGACTCTAAACTAAGAAAAAGAATTGAATCCAATCACTCGGCTACACATTTATTACATCAGGCTCTAAGGCAAATACTAGGAAACCATGTCGAGCAAAAGGGTAGTTCAGTACAGTCTAAAAACCTTAGGTTTGATTTTTCTCATTATGAAAAAATTTCAGAAATACAATTATCCCAGGTTGAGTCTTTTGTTAATTCAAAAATTGATGACCAAATTTCATTAATTGAAAATCGAGATGTTCCTATGCAAGATGCTATTGATAATGGAGCAATTGCTCTTTTTGGAGAAAAATATGATGATGTTGTTAGGACAATAAAATTTGGTAACTCCGTTGAATTATGTGGTGGTACACATGTAAAAAACACTGCCGAAATATGGCAATTTAAAATTAAATCTGAAGGCGCAATCGCATCAGGTATTAGAAGAATTGAAGCCATTACTGGTTCTGCAGTTAAAGACTACTATAATCAATCAATTATTCAACTTGCAGAAATAAGAAAGTCACTTAATAATACTAAAAATCCTGTTGACTCTCTAGCAGAATTGAAAAATGAAAATTTAAAATTAAAAAAACAATTAGAAGCGCTTTCGAATGATAAATTACATAATTTAAAAGATTCTTTGATTAATGAGTTAAAAAATGTTAATGGAGTTAACTTTTTAGTTAAAAAAGTAGACCTAGATGTCTCTAATATTAAAAAATTATCTTTTGAATTAGGATCAAAACACAAGAATTTATTTATCATTTTTATGGCAGAAAATAATTCAAAAGCTAATATTGTTTGCTATATTTCTAAACAATTAGTTCAATCCAAAGGTTTTGATGCTAGGGAGGAGATTAAAAAGTTATCTCCATTAATTAATGGTAGTGGTGGGGGACAAAATTTCTTTGCAACTGCTGGAGGGACTGATACATCTGGTATCGCCGAAGCGTTAAAACAGGCTTCAAAAAGGTTTGATTAAACAATTTATTACATAGGTAAAATTTATTTTGGTAAAAAAAGGGTCTAAATCATATAGTATTTTATACAATAAATGCCCTAAATGCCATCGTGGCAAATTTTGGCACAAAAATAATCCATATCTAAATATTTTAAAAGATAATAAGCTTACAAATAACCATTGCAACCGTTGTAAATTTAAATACGAAATTGAACCTGGTTTTTGGTTTGGTGCAATGTACGTTAGTTATGGTATCGCCGTTGTTTTTCTTATAATTTTTGGAGTTTCTCTAGTTAGCCTTTTTAAAGATATAGAAATACTAACAATCGTTTCAGTTTTGTCTATATTGGTAGTTATTCTAGCTCCCTTAAATCACTTCTTTTCAAGACTAATTTGGATAAATATTTTTGTTGACTATATTGACTCTAATTAACAGTAGATTTTTAATTACATGAACATTTCAAAAAAATCTTTAGACAAAGTTAAAATTTCAATCTCTGAGCATATCATAAATACACCTATTTTAACAAATAAAGAGGTTAATTCAATTTGTGATTCAGAAGTTTTTTTTAAGTGCGAAAATTTTCAAAAATCCGGTTCATTTAAATTCAGAGCTGCTACTAATGCCATTTTAAATTTAAATGAAACAGATAAAAAAAGTGGTGTTATTACACATTCATCCGGTAATTTTGCTCAAGCATTAGCATTAGCTTCAAAAAATCAAAATATCAGTTCACATATAGTAATGCCTAAAAATGCACCAAAATTCAAAAAAAATGCAGTACTTAAAACTACCGATAATTTAATTGAATGTAATTCAACTCTAGTTGATAGAGAAAAAACTACTACTAACCTCCAAGCTAAATACAATCTATCTTTTATTCACCCTTCTAATGATTTGGATGTTATATTAGGGAATTCTACAGTTGTATCTGAATTAATTCAAGATATCCCTGAACTTGATTATATACTATGCCCTGTTGGAGGTGGGGGACTTATAGCTGGGTCAGCTCTATCATGTAATGCGTATTCGAATAAATGTGAAGTAATAGGAGTTGAGCCACTAAATGTAAATGATGCCTATAGATCTCTGAAATCTAAAAAGATTGAGTATAATTTGAATACGGACACAATTGCCGATGGGTTAAGAACTAATTTAGGAGATATTAATTTTCCTATCATATTAGATTATATAGAATCAATTATTTGTGTAGATGAAGATGAGATTATTAGCGCTATGAAATTAATTTATGATAAACTAAATATATTAATAGAACCCTCCAGCGCTGTGGCTTTTGCAGGAGTTTTAAAAGAAAAAGAAAAATTTAAGGAAAAGAAAGTTGGAGTTATCCTTTCAGGTGGTAATGTTGACTCTAAGAAATTACCTTTTTAAAAATATTTTCCCATATTATTTTTCTAATAAACACCCCCTCTTTTTCACTAACCATTCTCTTTTTTGCACTAAATACTGCAATTATGTATCCAATTTTAATAAATATTAGATATGTAATACTTCTAAGGTTATATGCCCTTTTTATAGCAGATAATAAACTTAAAACAATGCCAAACCTCATCTTATAGAGCGCTTCACCCTGTAAATATTTAGCACTTTTATTATAATTTAACCCTGTAGGTTTTAGATGCTTTACAATTAGATTTTCATTAGTTACCACCTTCCATTTATTGTATTTTGCTAATAAAACATCTACTGTGTCCCATCCAATAGACTCTTTTAAACCACCTATTTCTTTAAAGCATTCTTTTTTGTAAGATTTAATAGGTCCTCTTACATGTTTTTTAGAGGATACTTTTTCAAATATCCATTTATCATTTTTTTTGATATGTAAAATACCAGAAACCATTCCAACTAATGGATCTTTATTGTATTCTAAGATTACTTTTTCTAGATAATTTTTTGGTAAAATTATATCTGCATCGAATTTACATATTATGTCATAATTTGAGTCCATAATCTTTAACCCTTGATTAAATGCATTGATTACTTTTTTTCCTGGAATATGATTATTATTTGAATTTATATCTATCTTACTTATCCAGCTATATTCTTTTAAGTAAATATCAATTTTTGAAGAACTTTTGTCAGTTGAATTATCATTTACAAGAAGTAATTTTTTTACAGGATAAGATTGTTCAACAATTGATTTTACAGTTGATTCTATATACTTTTCTTCATTGTGAAAAGGGATTATTATATATACATCCATAACTATGTTGTTAAATGTAAATTAGCTAATTATTAAAGATTATCAAATTCTTTAGAATATGTTTCTTCATTATTAGCTCTTTTTTCACTCCAAGATATTTCTTTAGGTTTTCTTACTGCATAAACCATATAATATCGAGGAAAAAATAATCTTAAAATTGGTCTAAACCCTATTTTTTTTACTGGATTAGTCCACTTTTTTCTAGAAACTATTTCCCAGCCTGATTTCTCAAGTAGCCAATCAAATTGCCAATCTTCAAATTCGTGATAATGTCTATCCCATTTATCATTAGAGTTTTTATAGGCACTGGAAAACCATAATTTTAATGGTATACTTGCAATTAATTTATCCGCTTTAATTTCTTTTAATACATTAAAAGGAGCAACTAGATGTTCAAATATTTCAAATGCTGTTACAGTTGTAGCATTAGATTTGTGAACTGAGTTAAACTCTATATCTAAGTCTTCTCCGTGAGTATTTGAAACAGTATAATTGTTTTCTTTCATAATTTTAGAAAACGGATTTTCAACACCCAGATCTAAAATTTCATCGTTTGTATCAATATACTTTTTTAGAAATTCTAATGTAATTCGATATCTTTTATGGGGATAATTATTTTTATACATTAATATTGATATACGATGGCATTTATATGCATTCCAGCTCCAACACTAGCAAACATTATAATGTCTCCTTTAGATAAATTATGTGGTTTTAATTTGTCTTTTCTTACAAGATCAAACAATGTGGGTACTGTAGCTACAGAACTATTACCGAGTTTATGAATATTCATTGGCATAATATTTTCAGGAACTTGCAATTTATACAACCTGTAAAATCGTTTTATTATGGCTTCATCCATTTTTTCATTGGCTTGATGAATAAATATTTTTTTTAAATCTTCAATTTTATAATTACTCTTGTCTAAGCAACTTTTCATAGCGGCTGGTACATTAGTTAATGCAAACTCATAAATTTTTCTTCCGTGCATTTTTATGAATCTGGAATCATTCCCACTATTAGCGTTGTAAGACTCTCCAAAAAACAAATAATAAATTTCATCAGTTGTGTATGACGCAGATTCGTGAGCAATTATTCCCAAATTATTTTTGGAAGACTCTAAAATAGTTGCTCCAGCTCCATCAGCATAAATCATAGAGTCTCTATCGAATTTGTCAACAACTCTTGAAAGAGTTTCTGAGCCAATTACCAAACATTTTTTTGCTATTCCAGATTTAATAAAACTATTTGCTTGAATAACTCCTTCGACCCAACCTGGACATCCAAACAAGATATCATAAGCTACACATTTTGGATTTTTAATTTTTAATAAATGTTTTACTCTAGCAGCTAGACACGGTAACATATCACTTTGATCAGATGTTGGTTTAACATCTCCAAAATTATGTGCAACTATTATATAATCTATTGTTTCTTTATCAATATTAGCATCTTTAATTGCTTTTTCAGCTGCTAAATATCCAAGATCAGATGAGTTTAAATTATCATTTGCATATCTTCTTTCTTTTACACCTGTGATTTCTTTTAGTTTGTTTATTACACTACTTATCTCTGATTCAACCTTAGACCCATCCACATTATAAAATGTATGATTGCTGAAATCATTATTTTTTTTAAGAATTTTTGGTATATAACTGCCAGTACCAGTAATTTTTACATTCATGAATATAATTTTGAAATAGCTTAATAGACTATTTTAAACTACAATCTAAGTATTTTTTTTGAAACAATTACTCTGTGTAGGATTCTATTGGCGCACAACTACAAATCAAGTTTCTATCGCCATAAGCATCATCAACTCTTCTGACTGAAGCCCAAAACTTATTATCTTTAGTGAAGTCTAATGGGTATGCAGCTTGACTTCTAGAGTAATTGAAGTTCCATTTATCGGCTGTAACCATCTCTAAAGTGTGGGGTGAGTTTTTTAATATATTATTTATATCATCTATATTACAACTGTCAATTTCTTTTCTTATTTCTAACATTGCATTACAAAATCGATCAAGCTCATCTTTACTCTCACTCTCTGTTGGTTCTATCATCATAGTTCCTGCTACGGGGAAAGAGACTGTTGGGGCATGGAATCCATAATCCATTAATCTTTTAGCTATATCTGTAACTTCGATACCATTTGATTTAAAAGGTCTACAATCAATAATCATTTCATGAGCAGCTCTACCATTCTCTCCAGAATATAATACTTCATATTTGCCAGATAATCTTTCTTTTATATAGTTTGCATTCAGAATAGCCATTTTGGTCGAATTTGTAAGTCCACTACTGCCTAACATTTTTATGTAACCATAAGAAATTAAACATGCCAAAGCTGATCCAAATGGCGCAGAAGATATTGATTCAATAGCTTTTTCTCCACCAGTCTTTATTATTGGGTTTGAGGGTAAAAAAGGCGCTAGTTGTTTGGCAACACATATAGGTCCAACTCCAGGTCCACCACCTCCATGAGGTATGGCAAATGTCTTATGAAGATTAAGATGGCAAACATCTGCTCCGATAGCAGCTGGGTTAGTTAAACCAACTTGTGCATTCATGTTAGCTCCGTCCATATAAACTTGTCCTCCGTTATCGTGAATAATAGTTGTTATTTCAACTATGTCTGCTTCAAATACTCCATGTGTAGAAGGGTAAGTGATCATTAGGGCAGCTAAGTTATCTTTATGCTCTATGGCTTTAGCTTTGAGGTCTTTAATATCTATGTTTCCATCTTCTGTTGCTTTGGTTACAATAACCTTCATGCCTGCCATTACAGCACTAGCAGGGTTAGTACCGTGTGCTGAGGAAGGTATAAGACATATATTTCTGTTTTGATCACCGTTATCTTCGTGATATGCTCTTATTACCATTAATCCGGCAAATTCTCCTTGAGCTCCAGAATTTGGTTGTAACGAAGTCGCAGCAAACCCTGTGATTGTAGTCAACTGATTTTCAAGTTTTTTTAAAATATATTCATACCCCTTTGCTTGAAATTTTGGAGCGAATGGATGAATGTTTATCCATCTGTTCCAACTCAATGGAAGCATCTCAACTGCTGCATTTAATTTCATGGTACAAGAACCTAATGGTATCATTGAATGGGTTAATGATAAATCTTTTCTTTCCAAAGATTTGATATACCTCATTAATTCAGATTCAGAATGGTACTTACTAAAAACACTGTTAGTTAAAAATTCAGTTTTTCTTATTAATGTCTTAGGGATATTTGTTTTATCACTTACAACTAAAATTTCATCCGTTTTAGATTTCAAGGCAGAAGAAAAAATTGTAACAATAGTGTTTAAATCTTCAATTGAGGTTGTTTCATTAATACTTATAGATACTGTGTTTTTGTCAGGATAATAAAAATTTACTTCTTTAAAGTTAGCTTCATTTTTAATTTTTTCAATATCAATGCTTATTCGAATAGTATCAAAGAAATTACTATTTAGCTGTTTTAAGCCCAATGAGGTTAATTTCTCAGCTAAAACACAAGTACCATTATGAATTTTTTTAGCAATATCTGTTAATCCTTCTGGACCATGATATACCGCATACATTCCTGCCATAACTGCAAGTAAAACTTGTGATGTACATATATTGGATGTGGCTTTATCTCTTTTTATATGCTGCTCTCTTGTTTGTAAAGCCATTCTAAGGGCTCTATTGCCATCTACATCTAAAGTTACTCCGATGATTCTTCCAGGAATATTTCTTTTGTATTCATTTTTAGTGGCAAAGTATGCTGCGTGAGGACCTCCATAACCTAATGGAATACCAAACCTTTGAGTGGTTCCAACCACAACATCTGCGCCAAAACTACCTGGTGATTCTAAAAGAGTTAAACTTAAAATATCTGCTGCAACCGCTATTTTTATATTGTTGTGGTTACAGTTATTTATAAATGAGGAGCTGTCAACAATAGTTCCATCAGCACATGGATATTGAATGAATGCACCAAAAAATTCATCAGAATTGAAATTAAATTTGTTTTCATCGTCTAATATCAGTTCAATTCCAAGTGGAGTAGATCTTGTTTTTAATAAAGATAGTGTTTGAGGGAATATATTTTTCGAAACAAAATATTTGTTTATATTATTTTTTTTCTGGTGTCTTGATCTAACAGCAAACAACATTGTCATAGCTTCTGCAGCAGCAGTACTTTCGTCTAATAGAGATGCATTTGCTAATTCCATGCCTGTTAGGTCAGACACAACAGTTTGGAAATTTAACAAAGCCTCTAATCTTCCTTGAGCTATTTCTGCTTGATAAGGAGTGTAAGCGGTATACCAACCTGGATTCTCAAGAATGTTTCGTTGAATAACAGCAGGTAAATAAGACATGTGATAACCTAAACCTATATATGTTTTGTATACTTTGTTTAAATGTGATATCTTTTTTAAGTGCATTAAGTAATCAGACTCACTTAAAGGAGAATCTAGATCAAGACCATTTTTTAATCTAATATTTGAAGGAATAGTTTCTTCAATCAAATTTTCAACTGAACTAGCTTTAACAGTTTTAAGCATTTCATTCACATCAGACTCTCTTGGTCCAATATGTCTTCTAGAAAAAGATTCTTTATTCATCTAATTTTTTTAAATTATATGCATGTAAAAGTAATTAATATATGATATTTTTATCCTATTAATATTTATAAAAAAATGTTAATTAATTAAACAACTTATTAACATTAAAAACTTAATTATAAAATTCTTTAATTTCTATATAAACTCTAGTCTGCATGTTTCGTTAGCCGTAGTTTGTTTTCAACTTATAACACTTCTAAAATTTGATATAAATATAGACTACATTTTACTTATTTTTTCTTTTTGTTTATGCTTTACTGGCTACAACTTCATTAAATATTTTGAAATTGTGTTTTTTAAAACACAAAAATATAGTTCTTCTTTAAAATTAATTTGTTTTTTAACTATTATATCAACACTAATTTGTTTGATGATAATAACTAAATTTACTGGTGGAATGTTAGTTTTACTCTTTTTTATGAGTCTATTAACACTGTTTTATTGTTTTCCTTTTAACTCAGTAAATAAAAATCTTAGAAAAACACCAGGTCTAAAAATTTTTGTTGTAGCTACAGTTTGGAGCCTTTTAATAGTTGTTTTTCCAATTATAAATTTTACAGAAAAATTAGATGTTAGTTTTTTAATTTTCTTTATACAAGTATTAGTTTTTGTTATTGCAACTATTTTTCCTTTTGAAATAAGAGACTTAAACTCTGATTGCAAACAACTACGTACAATTCCTCAAATAATTGGGGTAAAAAATACTAAAGTCTTAGGTTTTTGTTTATTATTAATCTTTATGATACTAGATTATATTCAATATCTAATTTTAAATTTCATAAGCTTTAAATCTATTTTAATTAATGCAGGAATTTGCTTAACGACGTTCACTTTAATTCTAAAATCTAAAGAAAATCAGTCAATATATTTCTCTTCTTTTTGGGTAGAGTCATTACCTATTTTGTGGTTATTATTATATATTATTTTATGATATTCCAGCTCTATTTAATAAGGCATTTATCTTAGGTTTTCGACCTCTAAATTTAATATATAAATCCATAGGATCTTGTGTTCCACCTTTAGATAAAATGTTGTCTTTGAATTTTGAAGCAATGCTTTTATTAAAGATTCCTTTTTCTTTAAAATATTCGAATGCATCAGCATCTAATACTTCAGCCCATTTGTAACTGTAATAACCAGAGGAATAACCACCTTGAAAAATGTGTGAGAAACTTGTGCTCGTACATGTTACATTTAAATCCTTGGTGAAAGTGAGTTTTTTAAGAATCTTGTGTTCATAGTCTTTTACACTTTTGATTTTTATTGGATTAATATTATGCCAGTTCATATCTAAAATAGCTAAACTTAATTGTCTCAGAGTTTGACTAGCTTGATTGTAATTAGCACTCTCCTTTATTTTATTTATTAATTCTATTGGAATTAATTTCTTGGTTTTATAATGAAATGCGAAAATATTCAAAGCTTCCTCTTCGTAACACCAGTTTTCAAATATTTGACTAGGTAATTCTACAAAATCCCATGAAACATTCGTCCCAGATAAGCTTTTGAACTTTGTATTTGCTAAAATTCCGTGCAATGCATGTCCAAATTCGTGAAATAAAGTTGTTACCTCATTAAAAGTTAATAACGAGGGTTTATTTTTTATAGGTCTAGTGAAATTACAAACTATTGAAATATGTGGTCTTTGATTATTATTTTTAAAAATATATTGAGGCTTATATGAAGTCATCCATGCACCTCCCCGTTTACATTTTCTAGGGTGGAAGTCTGTGTAAAGAAGTGCTATAAAATTATTTTTTTCGTCATTAACTTCATATGTGTTTACTTCATCATTATATGTATCAATAGTTGAATTTTTTTTAAAGTTTAAACCATACAATTTATTGCTTATCTCAAAGGCACCATTTAAAACATTGGTCAAACTGAAATAAGGTTTTAATTTCTCTTGATCAACATCATATTTGTGTTTCTTGTACATTTCTGTATAAAAACTTATGTCCCATTTTTCCAAATTATCAATATTATCTATAGATTTTGCATAATTTTCTAACAATTTAAATTCCTTTTTTGCTATAGGTTTAACTTTTTCAACTAAATCCTCTAAAAAATTCATTACATTTTTTGTGTTTTTTGCCATTCTTTCTTCAAGAACATATTCCGAATAAGATTTATAACCTAAAAGTATTGCTTTTTGATACCTAAGATTAATAATTTCAAGAATTACCTTTTGATTATCAGATTCATTATTTTTAAAAGCTCTTTGACCAAAAGCAATTGTAATTTCTTTTCTTAATGAACGATTTTTACAATAAGTTATAAGTGCAGAAAAACTAGGATAATCAAGAGTGAATAACCATCCTTTTTTATTTTTTGACTTCGCTAGCATTTTAGCTGCTTCTTTGTGGTCGTGAGAAAGACCATCTAGTTTTTTTTCATCAGAAATAAGTAGCTCGTATTCATTTGTTTCCTTTAGTAAATTTTGACCAAAATTCAGTGAGAGTTTAACTAACATTATATCTAATTTCCTTAGCTTATTTTTATCTTTATTTGACAAATTTGCTCCGTTTCTTAGAAATGACTTGTAGGTATTCTCTAATAAGGTGTTTTCTTCATTTGACAAACTATTTTTATCTGTTAAATTATAAACAGTTTTTACCTTTTTATATAACTTATCATTTAGTAAAATATAATTTTTTAATTCACTTAGTTCTGGAGATAAGGTGACTGCAATATCTTGAATTTCTTTAGATGTTTCAGCTGCATTAATATTAAAAAAAATTGATGTTATTCTGTCTAACTTTAAGCCTGAATAATCTAGTGCTTCGATTGTGTTTTTGAATGTAGTATTCTTATTACTTAAAATAGTGTCAATTTCAGATTTTAATTCATTAATACCATGTCTGATTGAAGTTAAATAATCAGAATTTTTTATTTGATTAAAAGGTGCATAATCAAAATCACTAAATAAAACATTCATATTAATTATAAAGTTTTTGAAGAATCTATTACTTTCTTTTCTAAACCAGATTTGTATTGGTCTATTTTTGTTGCAATACTTTTATCTGTTAAGGCTATTATTTGTGCTGCCAATATACCAGCATTCTTAGATGCATTTAGTGCAACTGTGGCAACCGGTACTCCATTAGGCATTTGTAAAATAGATAAAATTGAATCCCAACCGTCCAATGAATTACTAGATTTGACAGGAACACCGATAACAGGCAGAGTTGTAATCGAGGCTACCATTCCAGGAAGATGTGCTGCTCCACCAGCTCCCGCTATAATTACTTTTATCCCTCTTTTTTTTGCACTTTCTGCATATTCAAACATTTTTTTTGGAGTTCTGTGCGCTGAAACTATATCAACCTCAATTTTAATATTAAATTCTTGTAAAATATCTATAGCACATTGCATCACAGGAAGGTCACTTTTACTACCCATTATAATTCCTACTTGTATCATAATTTATTTACTTATTACTTTTATTGATTCTCTTATTTTATCAGCTAACTTTTTAGCTTTATTTAAATCTTTATTTACTAATGTAATATGCCCCATTTTTCTATTAGGCTTAGTTTGCTTTTTACCGTAAATATGAATGCTTGCCCCTTCTGTTTTGAGAACATCTTCAATTTTTTCATAAATAACATCACCTGTGTGATTTTGCTCTCCTACTAAATTTAACATAATTCCTGGTATCTTAATTGATGTACATCCTAAATCTAAATTTAAAATAGATCTTAAGTGCTGTTCAAATTGCGATGTTATACAGCACTCTATGGTGTGATGGCCAGAATTATGTGGTCTTGGTGCAACTTCGTTAATTAATATTTCATCATTATCAGTTAAAAATAGTTCAATAGCCAATAATCCTATATGTTTAAAGACTCTTGAGGTTTTTAATGCAATATTAATTGCTTTTTTATTTATTTCATCAGAAATCTGAGCTGGACAAATTACTTTATCAACTAAATTAGCCTTATTAAATTCCATTTCTACGGTTGGAAAGTTAATTTCTTGACCTTTATTATTTCTTGCTATTATGATTGAAAGCTCTTTTTTTATGTGAACCTTATCTTCTATAATACATTCAATATTTGGTAAATCTTTTAGGTCTTCGGATTTATTTATAACTTTTACTCCTTTACCATCATATCCAAACCTGGCACTTTTCCATACAAATGGAAACTTGCATTTTTCAGTCTCAGCCTCAGTAATTAACTCTTTGGTGTTTTTGAAAGTCTTGAAATATGATGAAGGTAATTTATTACTTAAATAAAAATTCTTTTGAATTGACTTATTTTGTATAGTTTTAATATTGATTGAAGAGGGGTATACCTTGATTCCTTCTTTTTCTAATTTTTCTAAAGCATCAGTATTGACATTTTCAATTTCTATTGTCAATACATCAACAGTTTTACCAAAATTGTAGACATCATCATAACTTAAAAGATCTCCGATTATAAAATCTTTAACTAATTTACTGCATGGAGCATCAGCATTTGAGTCCATAATTTTACAGCTAATATTTAATTTATTAGCTTCATTAATCAACATTTTTCCAAGTTGACCACCACCTAAAATCCCAAGTCTGTTATGTGTGGTATAAAAGTTCATTTCTTTTTTGTATATGCAAAAATACGTTTTAAAATTAAATCAAAAAATAGATTAACCTTTTCAATTGATTATATTTGTTTTTTTAAATTATTTAGTAAATAAAAGATGAAAAATATCGTGCTATTTGGTCCTCCTGGGGCAGGAAAGGGAACTCAGGCTGAGTTTTTAAAAACTAAATTTAATTTATTTCATATTTCTACTGGAGATGTTTTTAGATTTAATATCAAAAACAGCACTCCTTTAGGACTAATGGCAAAATCATTCATGGATAAAGGAGATTTAGTCCCTGATGAAGTCACCATCAATATGTTAAACGAAGTTGTAAGAAATAATTTAGATTCAAACGGATTTATTTTTGATGGTTTCCCAAGAACAAACAACCAGGCAGAAGCACTGGATAAATTAATGGCAGAAAATGATTCTACTATTAGCGCGATGATAGCTCTTGAAGTTGATGATGAGGTATTAATTTCTAGACTCTTAGAAAGAGGAAAAACTAGTGGAAGAGTTGATGATTCGAATAAAGATATAATTCAAAACAGAATTTCAGAATATTATAAAAAAACAGCAATTCTTAAAAATTTTTATTTGGAAAAAAATAGATATTTTGGAGTTAACGGAGAAGGTGGTATTAAAATTATCACAGAAAGATTGAGCAATGTAATTGAATCATTGTAATTATAAATTATGACAGAAGGAAACTTTGTTGATTATGTTAAAATATTTGTAACCTCTGGAAATGGAGGTAAAGGGTCTGTACATTTACATAGAGAAAAATATATTACTAAGGGAGGACCTGACGGTGGCGATGGAGGTAGAGGTGGACATATTATTTTGAGAGGTAACTCTAATTATTGGACGTTATTACATCTTAAATTTAAAAGACATTTTAAAGCGGAGCATGGTGGACATGGTAGTAAAAGTAGAAGTACTGGAGCTGATGGATCTGATGTTTTTATTGATGTTCCATTAGGAACTGTTGTCAGAGATTCGAATACAAATGAAATTATTTTTGAAATCACGAATAAGGGTGAAGAAAAAATAATTTGTAAAGGTGGTAAAGGCGGTAGAGGAAATTGGCATTTTAAATCTCCAACAAACCAAACTCCAAGGTATTCCCAGCCTGGAATCCCACTTGAAGAAAAACAAATCACTTTAGAATTAAAAGTTCTGGCTGACGTTGGGTTAGTAGGATTTCCTAATGCTGGAAAATCAACACTTCTTTCTGTGATAACATCTGCAAAACCAAAAATTGCAGATTATGAGTTTACAACTTTGAAACCGAATTTAGGAATTGTTAAATATAGAGACTACAAGACTTTCGTTATGGCAGATATTCCTGGAATTATTGAAGGTGCTGCAGAAGGAAAGGGACTGGGGCATTATTTTTTAAGACACATTGAAAGGAATTCTACTTTGCTATTTATGATTCCAGCTGATGCTAATAGCATAAAAAAACAATATCATATTCTTTTGAGTGAACTTAAAAGATATAATCCGGAGATGTTAGATAAAAATAGATTAATTGCGATAACAAAATCTGATTTATTGGATGAAGAGTTAACCCAAGAATTAACTTTAGAATTAGATAAAGATTTAAATATTGATTATATATTTATATCATCATTAACTAATAGGGGAATAAATAATTTAAAAGATAAACTCTGGTTAATGCTTAATAATTAAAATAGATCAAATGAGAATCCATTTCATTGCTATTGGCGGAGCAGCAATGCATAATTTAGCTATAGCTTTAAAAATTAAAAAATATCATATTACAGGTAGTGATGATATCATTAATGACCCTTCAAAAACTAGATTAAAAGATTATGAATTATACCCTAGTGAATTGGGTTGGCATGAAGATCGTATTACTAAAGAACTTGACGCTATTGTGCTTGGAATGCATGCTCGGGAGGATAATCCAGAACTTCTAAAAGCTAAAAAACTCAATATTAAAATTTTTTCATACCCTGAGTTTATTTATGAACAAAGTAAATTAAAAACTAGAGTCGTTATTGGTGGTAGTCATGGTAAAACTACTATAACCTCCATGATATTACATGTAATGAATTTCTATGAAAAAGATGTGGATTATATGGTGGGTGCTCAACTAGAGGGATTTGATGTAATGGTAAAGCTTACTGAAGAGAATGATTTTATCGTTTTAGAAGGTGATGAGTATTTGTCATCTCCTATAGACAAAAGACCTAAGTTTCACCTCTACAAGCCAAACATTGCGTTAATTAGTGGTATTTCTTGGGATCATATAAATGTTTTTCCAACATATGAAATTTATAAAAAACAATTTGAAATTTTTGTAGAATCAATTGTAGAAGGAGGAAGTGTTACTTATAATTTGGATGATATAGACACCAATGAAATTGTAAATAACACAAATAGAAGTATAAGAAAATTTGATTATTCAATGCCTGATTTCAATATAAGAGATGGTGTAACATACCTGCAAACAATTGAAGGAGAATTACCTCTAGAAATATTCGGCAGACATAATCTGAGTAATCTTATGGGTGCCAAATGGATATGTCAACAGATGGGTGTTGATGAAGATGATTTCTTTCAAGCCATTAGCTGTTTCAAAGGGGCTAGTAATAGACTAGAAAAGCTGTATTCTACAAATAACTCATTCATATTTAAAGATTTTGCTCACTCTCCAAGTAAAGTAAAAGCTACAGTGAATGCTATAAAAGATCAATTTGACGAATATAAAATTATAGCATGTTTTGAATTACACACATTTAGCAGTCTTAACTCTGATTTTATTAATGAATATAAAGATACTCTTAGCAATGCAGATATTGCTATTGTTTATTTCTCAAAGAAAATCTTGGAATCTAAAAAAATGAGTAATATTGAATTTACTGATATAGTCAAAGCTTTTAATAACAATGACTTGATTGTGTTCGACGATTCTTCAAAATTTAAAGATTATTTAAGCTCTATGGATTTTGATAATTCAGTGTTATTGATGATGAGTTCTGGCAATTTTGGAAATATTGATTATGATGATTTACAAAAATTATTATTAAATTGAGTTTATGATATTAGTATATACTCCCAAGATAACAAGAAGAATTGAGTATATTTTCAAACATATTTTTATTAATATAATTGGACTAAAAGTAAATTTCACTTCAGAAGTTAATGAATTTGTTTCTTTTGAAGGACCGAAATTATCATATGCTCCTAAAAGACTCTCCAATGAATTTTATATTAAAAGCAATTCAATTTTATTAGAACAAGGCTTCTCAGATATTGAAATTGATATAAAAAATTGGGATGACTCTAAGTGTTTCTTTCATAATGAAAATGGAAGTATTCCATTTGATATTTTTGCGGCTTCATTTTATCTTATTTCAAGATATGAAGAGTATTTACCACATTTAAAGGATGTTTACGGAAGGTTTTCCCACCAAGAATCAATAGCTCATAAAAATAATTTTCTTGAAGACCCAGTGATTGATATTTGGGCTTTTAAATTAAAAGAATCACTTCGTTCCTTTTTTCCTAATATTATTTTTGATGACAGAAAATTTAATCTAAAAACAATAATTGATGTCCCAAGTGTATACTATTATAAGAACAAAGGATTCCTGAGAACAATTGGAGGTGTTTTTACAGATTTAGTAAGGTTAAAGCCAAAAAATATTTATACAAGGCTTTTAGTTCTTTTTAGACTTCAAAAAGATCCTTACGATACATTTAATTGGATTATAAATAAACAAAAACAAGTTTCTCATAAATTCTTATTTTTTTTCTTAGTAGGAAAATTCTCTACTTACGACAAGAATATTAGTCTTGTTAAACAACCCTTTATAAATATTATTAAATTAGTTTCAGATTACTCCATAATTGGCCTAAAACTATCTTTTTTTGCCCTTAGTAATCTTAATATTTTAAAAAAAGAAAAAGCTGATATAGAGTCAATCACAAATAGAGATTTGACAATTAGTAGAAACTCTTTTTCAAAAGTAAATTTACCTGTTAACTATAGAAATTTAATCAAGCTTAATATTAGAGAAGACTACACTATGGGTTATGTAAACAAGATTGGTTTCAGGGCTAGTACATGTACTCCATTTTTATTTTATGATATAGATAATGATATTCAAACACCATTACTAATTAACCCTTATAATTTAATGGATTACTCATTACTTAACATAAACTCATTTTTAGATAAAAAAGAAAAAGTAATAGAAACTATCGAAAAAGTAAAATCTGTAAACGGAACCTTTACTAGTATTTTTCATAACTATTCTTTTAGCAACAATTCTAGGTGGAATAAATTCAAGGAAATATTTGATATTATTATTAACTCTAACAATGATGAACAAAAATTATAAAGATATTTTTTTTGATTTAGACCACACATTATGGGATTTTGATAAAAATTCAAAGTACACTTTTAAAAAAATACTTGTCGATAATAAAATTAATATTGATATAGATAAATTTTTAGAGTGTTACATTCCAATTAATACAGACTATTGGAAACTTTATAGGGAAAATAATATTTCAAAAGATAAACTTAGATACGGAAGATTAAATGATACTTTTAAACTATTGAACATAGAAATTTCAACTAAAATAATATATAAACTTTCTGACGATTATATTAAGTATCTATCATCATTCAATTTTTTAATTGATGAAACTATTCCAATACTAAAATATCTAAATAGTAGATATAAACTACATATAATTACAAATGGATTCCAAGAAGTACAAAATCTTAAATTAATAAATTCTGGAATTGACCATTTTTTTAAGACTATAACCAATTCAGAGATGGCTGGAGTAAAAAAGCCAAATCAAAAGATATTCCAACTTGCTATTAATAAGGCTAAAACTGATTTTAATTCATCTATTATGATCGGGGATAACTTAGAAGCAGATATTCATGGAGCTTTGAATGTAGGTATGGATGCAATTTTATTTAATTATCATAAAATCAGTGTCCCAAAATGGGTTAATTCAATTGACAAACTAAACCAATTAAAGGATTACTTGTAATTGTTTAACTTAACATTTATTATATAATTATGAATAATAATTTCAATTACTACACTGGTGTTATTGGTTACCCTATTTTATTTGTATTATTAATATGGTTAGTATATTGGTTTGAATTCAAGTTTAATGTTAATTTAAAAATTTATGGAATTCAACCAGGTAAACTTGAAGGTCTAATTGGAGTTTTTTTTAGCCCCTTTTTACATTCATCTTTAAAACATTTATTTAATAACACTATTCCACTTTTTTTACTTAGTTCTGCTATTTTTTATTTTTATAAAAAAATCAGTTGGAAAATAATATTTTCCGGAATAATTCTATCTGGAATTTTAACCTGGATAATAGGAAGAGATTCAGTTCATATTGGAGCTAGTGGTTTAATTTATGTGTTAATTTCATTTATATTTTTCAAGGGAATTATCTCCAAAAATTTTAATTTAATGGCTTTATCTTTAATAGTTGTTTTTATTTACGGAAGTACAATTTGGTATATATTTCCAATTAAAGAAAATATGTCCTGGGAAGGCCATTTATCTGGTTTTTTAGTCGGAATTTTATTAGCATTTATATTTAAAAAAAATATTCCACCCAATAAAACTTATAATTGGCAAAATGAGAATTATGATACTACTGATGACCCTTTTTTACAACAATTTGATAAAGATGGAAATTTTATTGAAAAAGATGAATTATAACCTTTGTCTAACTAATTCATACAGGAAGATTCCACAGGCTACCGAGACATTTAAAGACTCTATCTTTCCATACATTGGTAGCTTTGCTTTATAGTCAGCAAGTTTTAATATTGAAGGAGTAATTCCTCTTCCTTCAGCCCCCATAATTATAGCACATGAATCTTTGAAATCCACATCATATATTGTGTCTTCAGTTTTTTCAGTAGCAGCAATAATCTTTATATTATTTGCTTGCAAATAAAAAACAGCATCTTTTATGTGATCAACTTTACAAATAGGAATATTAAAAACTCCACCTGCGCTAGTTTTAATTGTGTCTCCATTTATTGGAGCAGAAGATTTTTTCTGTATGATGATTCCATCAACTCCACTACATTCTGCAGACCTTATAATTGCTCCAAAATTTCTAACATCATTTACTTGATCCAGTAGGAGGTAAGTAGATTTTTTGTTTAAAGATTCTACCTTTTCAATCAGTTCTTCAATCTCGTAAAATTCAATTGGAGAAATTGAAGCTACAACTCCCTGATGATTTTTATCTGTAAGTCTGTTTAATTTTTCTACTGGAACATAACTTGCTTTAATAGATTTAATTCTAAGAAGTTTTTCTAATTCACTAGATAACTCACCACTGAGTCCATTTTGTAAAAAGACTTTATCTATAGTCTTATTGGCTCTTATTGCTTCAATAACTGTTCTTATTCCAAATATTTTAGTTTCTTTTTCCATTTAGTTATTTATTAGAAATGATTCAATAGATTCACTATTATTTCCAATTATCAATACTTTTGGGTCATTTAAAACCCTAACAGATTTTGTGTTTCCTAATGTATACAAACCTGTAGCGTTTGGACTTAAACAGTAATATCCGTCTTTATTATTTGAAAGTAATACCAATGCAAATGGATTATCTAATCTAGGAGTCTCCACTTCAGTATTGTAAATATTACCACTTATAATAACATCTTCATATCCGTCTTTATTATAATCAAATACATCACTAGATAATATTGGAATAGTTTGAGCTAAATCTGGAAGTTTTATCTTTTTAAAGCTAGAATCACCATTATTAATTAAAATATATGACTTTAAATCTGTTACTTCTCTCATATATGAAGTATTAATTTTATCTCCATAAATATCTTGTAAACTTGAATTAGCAAACTCTGTGAACGTAGGAATTTTTTCAGCTATAAATGGCATTTGTTGTGTTGAACACTCCTTTCCTCTAAGTGGTACATACTTATTCTCATATTCATAACTTAGAACTAAATCATGAGTTCCATTATTATCAAAATCATCAGCATAAATTCGAAGAGGTTTTTCAGCACTTGTTTTAAACTTTATATTGCTACCAATATTTCCAACGACATAGTCTTTTAATCCATCGTTATTTATATCAGTCTCTTGGATGTTAAACCACCAACCAAATAGAGTGTTTAAATCACTTTTTTCAGAGATATCTTTAAATACTCCTTCATTGTTTTTGAAAATTCCAATATGTGTCCATTCTCCCACAACAATGAAGTCTTCCCATCCATCATTATCAAAATCAGTAGTTATAATCTTGTTTACAATACCAAAATCTTCTAATTCTGGTGCGATTTTGTTACTTACATTATTTAAAATTCCATTATCATTTTCATATATAATTGATGGCTCATGTAAAGGATATTTTTGGGGTTTTATTCTGTTGCCTACTATTATATCATAATCTCCATCTTTATCATAATCAATTTTTGATATACTTTTTCCACTAATAGTGTAGTTGTTTAGATCATCTTGTTTTGATTTTTTGAAATTGCCGTTTCCATCATTTATGTATAATCTATCTGTTAAATCTGTAGACCTTTCATTAAATTCAGAGCCACCACTAACTACAAATAAATCTTCATCTCCATCTGAATCAATATCAATCAATATAGATTCCATATCCTCATAATTAGAATCATCAATAAATACTTTGCTTGGTTTATAGACAAACTTCTTGCCGGTATTTAAATATATTTTACCGCTATTACCTTTACTTCCTCCAATATAAAGATCCATTAAACTATCATTGTTTATATAACCTTTTGTTATAAAAGGCCCTAGAGTAGATTGTTTATACGGAAGTAATATTTCTTTCTCAAAATCATTAAAATAATTTTCATTATGATTATAGTCTATAATATTTGTTTTTTCAAAAACTTTAGCCTTGATAGAATTTATGTCCTTAATATTTTTAGCGTCATTTTCATTAAAAACAATTGTTTGATTAATATTATTCAAATATTTAACTTCAGATTTTCCTGAATTCCAAAGGACCTCGACTGAATCTATACTATTTTTTTTACCCAAGCCAAAGTGAATATCTTCATCTACAGAAGATAAATATCCCCTTACTCTTTTCGATTCTTTTGTTTTATAATTACCATCGTAACTTATTGTAACCTTAGCGAAGCTTTCTGAAAGAAGTCCGTTTAATTTTATTTTTAAGAAGTTTCCTTTATTATTTTCAATTGAGTTGTTCTTAAATAAAAATGCTTCTTGATCAATATTATTTATAACTAGATCTAAATCTCCGTCATTATCTAAATCTGCATATGCAGCTCCATTTGAGAAAGAGGGTTGATTTAAATCTGAGTAGGAGGTAACATCTTTAAATTTTAAAGTACCATTATTTTCATAAAGAATATTTGCAAGTTTCTCAGATGGAAGCATATTGTACAAGTCTTCTTTAATTTTTAGAGGAACTTTGTTATTATATTGCTGTTTAATTTTATTAATTCTTATTCTTGAGTCGTTATCTGAAGCATACTTTCTATATCCGTTAGTAATATAAATATCTTCATTTGAGTCATTATTGTAATCAAAGATCAATCCTGCCCAAGACCAGTCTGTCTTAGATAATCCAGAAACCTGAGCAATATTATGAAATTTAGACCCTCCCATATTTAATTGTAATGAGTTAAACATATACTGATAGGGTAAGTTCAGTTTCTTAGTTAAAAGGTCAAAATTAGAAACACTCATCGAGGCCATCAGGGTCTTAGATCTAATATGATCACTTGATGCCATATCCAAAACCAATATATCCTTTAGGTTGTCATTATTGATATCAGCTATATCTACACCCATTCCAAAGAATGATACTTGTTTTGTGTTTTGTTTGATTTTATCTGAAAACGTTCCATTTTTATTATTTATATACATTGCATCTGGAACGTAATAATCATTAGCAATATAAATATCTAACCAATTGTCATTATTAATATCGCTAATACATAAACCTAATCCAAAACTTGGTTTTAAAAGTCCAGCTTTTTCAGTAATATTTATAAACTTCCCGTTTACTTGTTCATATAATTGACTAGAGTTTAATTTTAGCTTTTCTTTATCTTTAAGAATAGTATAGAATTGTAATGGATCTATCCCATAGTAACTGTTTTCATTCATAACTAAACAGTCTAAATCTCCATCTTTATCAAAATCAAAAAATGCAGATTGCGTACTAATCCCTTCATCATCTAAGCCATATTCTTGAGCTTGTTCTTTAAAAGTTAAATCTTTTTGATTGATGTAAAGTAAATTCTTTCTATCATCTGCCGAGTTTGGACCTCCTTGTGAAATATATATATCCATCCATCCATCATTATTAACATCCGCAATTGCTACTCCACTTGACCATTTTTTGTTTTGATTAATATTAGCATCTATACTTATATCCTCAAATACTAACCCACCTTTGTTAACATATATCTTGTTCTCAGTTTGATTTGCAGTTAATATAATGTCTTTTAAGCCATCATTATTAAAATCTGCTACACCGACACCAGAGCCATTGTAAAAGTAGTCATAATCAAACAGATTAGCTTTATTGTCAAAACTTGGAGTTATTTTATTAATAAAATCTATATTACTATGACTAGATTCTATTTTTTCAAACGAAGTATATATTTTTGAATTATCTTTTTTTACTAAAGAGTCTGTATCATTTTTACACCCTACAAGCAATAATAAATTAATTGTTAATATTTGAATTAAGTATTTCATCGTTCAAAAATAAACATAAAAAAAGAGCTTTATAAAATAAAGCTCTTTTTTTTGATTGAATATCAGTTTCTTACTGCTCGCAAACCGCGATTGGTAATAATCCTGTTATAGTGCCACCTGTTTCAGACTCGTACGCTACATCACCATTTGGTGCTATAATTTGTACTGAAATCTCTCCATAGTAATCACCAGGGAAATTCCATATAGCTGATTGAGTTCCAACTGGGATGTTTACAATTGCAGTTGCAGTGTAACCATCGTTAGTAGGAGTACATTCGAAGTCATATGATCCCCATTGAGAACACATAGCTACAGAAGTAACAACTCCATCCATATCGATAGTAAGACCTTCACCACCATCTCCACCAGATGTTGTTTGCCATCCATCTCCGTAAGAATCAAACATATTAATCGTGTAATCTCCAGACATTGGAGAACATGTTAATAATGCATTGTATTGGAAAGGAGATGAGAAAAACCCACCAGTAATAATACCTGCAGCTGAACTAGCTCCAAATACTCTACCATCTGTTAATACTAGCTCTAACTTTACAACAAAGATATCGCCAGGATTGTATCCAGTTTCTGGATCTAAAGGTAATCCTAGAGCAGCAGCAGCATCACCAAAGGCCATGTTTACTTGTGTTCTTGGAAGACCTACTGGTCCAGGAGAGAATTCACTAGCAGGAATAGTTTGCACTAATACCTCACCTGTAGCAGGTGTAGTAAAATCTGTTGTTAAATCTCTTAGTTCAACTAAGACTCTAACTTCCTGTAGTAAACCACCATCTTGCTCATCTTGCTCCTCAATAGTTACACTAAATAAACTATTAGGATCTGATGCATTAAGTAATTGACTATCTACAGAAATAGTTCTAAGGATTGCTCCAGTTTCGTAATCTAATACTGTATCAATTGTGTTTTCACTGTCTTGACAAGAGAAAGACACCATTAATAAAGAACAGATTAAAATTTTAAATATGTTTTTCATAGTTTCTTGTTTTTAAAATTAGTTAGCAGGATTTATCGCGCCGTTATCCCAGAATACTTGAGTGTTATTATCACCTCTTTGTACAATATTTGGATTTGCGCTTATTTCACTACTTGGGTATGTTCCTGTTCTTGGGAAAAGTCCTGATTCAGCTGGATCAGAAAGAGATCTCTGTAGAGTTCTCGGGTATCCAGTTCTTCTCATGAAATTCCAAGCATCATTTGCACCACCATATAAAGCTACAAAATATTCTTCACCTAAAATGTCTAATTTATCTTTTTCAACTGGCCATCCAAAACCATCTAGAGCACTAGATGCAGGAGCCGCGTTAAATTCAGCCACTTTGTTAGAAACATATTCAGCAACCCATGCAGCAGAAGGAGCATTAGCAACATCAGCATCAGCATCAACTGAAATCATTGCAGTTACTTTCGCCATTGATTGGTTCATCCCTTGTTCAAGGTAAGTTGCAGCCATAGCTGTATCACCTTGCCACATTGCAGCTTCAGCTTTCATAAATGAAACATATGAAGATAAGTAGATTGGCCATATTCCGGCACCACCACCACCAGCACCTTGTTGTACAGCACCTGTTGGTAATGCACTTAAAGATCCACCATATATTTGAACATCTGGTTGGTTATCAAAACTACCACCTGCAGGGTAAACTCCTACAGCTGTTCTAGTAAAGTTATCTGGAGGTGTTCCTTCATCGTTACCGTGAGCTCTACCCCAGTACCCACCTAGATTTGAACACCAAGTACTTTCGTCAGGTGTAAATTGTAGATGTGTTGGTGTTAACTGTAATGAACATTGTAATGTTTCTCCATCTTCATTCGTGTTAGAAAAATCTAATGGGAATAAGTATGCAGCACCACTTAAATATAGTGGACTATCATTACCTGGTGTGTTCCAGTCTTGTCTGTAGAAATAGTACTTTCTTCTAGGATCTCCTAAACGAGCTTCCGTTCCCGGTTGCCAGTTGTCAAAGTATAGATTTCTGTAATCTTCAGCAGAACCAGCCATATGACCCATTAACCAAGATGATTGGTAAATGTTAGCACCAGACGTAGTATAGTCAGAACCATACCATGGGTGTCTTGTATCAGGCTGTAATTCTTGATCTCCGTATTTAAACTCGAAATCATCTGCAGCAGACTCTATAACATTAGTTTGAGCTAATGCAGCAGCATAGTTACCAGTTGTTAAGTTATAACGCATTATTAAAGTATTGTGTAATTTAACCCACTTGGAAACATCTCCTCCGTAGAATAAATCATCACCACCACCAGCAGTACCTAAGTAACCAGCAGCTTCGTCTAGCATTGCACGCGCTGCAGCGTAAACATCCGCATCATCATCAACTGATGGAGAAGGATATTCAGCAGCATTAACAGCTTGACTCCAAGGAATATCTCCTAAAGAATCAACTAGACCCATCATAACGTGAGATTGCATTATTTTTGAAACTCCCATATGGAAGTCTAATAATCCATCTGTATTCAGGCCTTCAATAGCAGCGATATCTGGCATCATAGATGCATATAATTGAAACCAAGCACCACTTACAGTACCACCACCAAAGTTATTGTAATAGTTTCTACCAAACATATTTGAGATTCTACCTAGTTGCGCGCCGTTAGCTTGCATATCCTGAATTGCAGAAAGGTAAGAAACTTGAACATTGTTTAGTAACAGATCAGCATCGGCTAAATCTGCAGACAGTGAGTTAGGACTCGCAAGATCTTCCATTTCTAGTGTATCACAAGAGTAGAACATCGTACTAGACGCAACGACTGTCATTAATAAATATTTATATATTTTTTTCATGATTAAATTGTTTTATGATTATTAAAATGATGCTTTAAGACTGATTCCATATCTTTTTGAACTAGGTCCATTAAGATAATCAAATCCTCTACCATTACCTACACCTGTCCCCGCAACATTAGGGTCAAAGTTTGTACCTTCAGGCATATTGTATGCATCATACCATAAGTTAAATCCTGTAGCCGTGATAGTTAAAGATCCAAAAGGAGTCTTGTCTAACATGTCTTGAGGGAATGAATAACCTAAAGATATTTCTTGTAACCTCAAAACTGAACCATCATATATAGACAATTCTTTAGGTCCAAATAATACATTGTTAAAGTAATATGAAGAGTTATTGATTTGTAAATTGTTTGGAGATCCGTCACCTAATACACCAGGAAGAATAAATGTATTCTTTCTGTCTACAGGAACACCACCACGACCAAGAAGAGTTGCTACAGTTGATGAAGCAATATCTCCACCAGCAGTATGGCTCATTTGGAATCCTAAATTAAAGTTTTTGTACGAAATTGTATTAATTACGTTCATTACATAATCAGGATTTGGATTACCAATTATTGGAGTAATAGATCTTGAACCTTCTGTTCCAGCAGCAACTTGGTTACCATTAGCATCGATAGACATATTGTCTTCGATTACGTAGTTACCTGATGCATTTACAACATATTGTCCTGAATCATTTCTCTCAATTCTTGTTCCAACTATAACACCTAATTGCTCACCTTCAATTGCAGCATTACCACCTAAGGTAGCACTTGTAGATCCAGCAAATATAATTTGATCATCCTCTTGTTCAGTTACAATTGAATTACTAGTTGTAAAGTTTACTCTAGCATTCCAATTTAAACCGTCGTTTGATTCCATTACATCAAAATCTAAATCTAATTCAACTCCATCACCTTCTACTTTACCGATATTATCTTGAGTAGATGTAAATCCAGTTGATGTTGGTAAAGGCTTGTTTACAATTAAATCAGTACTTGTTCTTTCAAAGTAAGAAGCGTTAACACCAAGTCTGTTGTTAAACAATCTTGCGTCAAATCCTAATTCAAATTCACCAAGTAATTCTGGTTTTAAATCTGGGTTAGCTTGGAAATTACTAACTGAGTTAGTAATTATACCTCCGTTTAAACCACCATTTACGTTTGTACTTTGGTTAACACTGTTTACCGTTGGGTAACCTCCAGGGAATCCTGCAGAAGTACCGTAACCAGCTCTAACTTTTAAATAACTTAAGTTATCAGACTTCATGTCTGGGTTAGCTGCTGTTGGTAAGAATGCAACACTCATACTAGGATAGAACATACTATTATTTTCCGTTGGTAAGTTAGAAACCCAATCGTTTCTAGCTGATAATGTTACGAATAAATAATCGTTGTAATCTAAATCAGTACTAGCGAATACACCTACTGTGTTTTGACTACCGTGAAATGATATTGGGGTTTGGTTTTCAAAATTGAAGTGTTGTAAAACACCAAATACAATTTGTCCTGAACTTCCAACACCTTCTCTGTCATAACTTCTGTTTTGAGATGTAGCACCTACAACAAAACTCATTCCAATTTCATCTGATAAATCATAGTTACCGTTAACACTCGCATAGTGAGTACTTACAGAAACATTGTTATCCCATGTGTCTAAATATCCGAAAATCGCTTGATTAAAGTTAACACCATCTTTGTTTGAGTAAGCAGTGTTTCTTTCATTATACCAATCCAAACCATAACGGTAAGTAAATGTTAAATTATCATTATACTCATAATTAAGTTGAGCAGTACCAAATATTCTATTTGTTACCTGTCCACCTTGTGAGTTTTTTACTGACCATCTTGGGTTGATTATATCGTTACCATTTCTGTAGTAAATACTACCTCCTGTTTCAGGAATTTCAAATGGTAATCCCATTAAATCAACGTTTCTAGGAGTAAAGAATACATTACCGAATGTTGACCATCCTAATGTTCCGTTACCTCTACTTGATGCTACAGGAGGAGAAATTACACTGTTATTAGTGTAGTTTATCGATCCAGATGCAGTAAATTTATTTGAAAGTTTAGCTCTACCACCAATAGATAAAGTGTTTCTTCTAATTCCATTTCCTGGTGTAAATCCTTTTTCATCTAAGTGACCGTAGTTTACATTGTAAGAAACAGTTCCGTCATCAGATTGACCAGCAATTGCTAGGTTAGTATTAGATACTCCACCTGATCTAAAGAAGTTTTCAACACTTTCGTATGGTTTCCATTCATATCTTTGACCAGTGTATTCGTTATTTAAAACGTTGTTACCACCTAAGAAGTTGTTAAGGAATGCAGAAGATCCATATGGATGCTCTACTGTAGGAACACCATCAGTGTCAATAATTGTTCCTGCAGGGTCATTTGCCCAACCGTCTACACCATCTCTAGCGAAAGCAGGTCCCCAGTTACTGAAGAACCAACCGAATGATTGATCAAATCCACCACCATACTTGTTTTGATAATCAGGCATTGAAGCGATTTCATTAACAAAATAAGATTGGTTAATTGTGATTTCTGTTTTCTTTGGACCTTTGTTACTTGCAGATCCAGATTTAGTAGTAATTACAATTACACCGTTTTTACCAGCAGTACCATATAATGTAGCTGCTGCTAATCCTTTAAGTACGTTTACACTAGCAATGTTATTTGGATCTAAATCCAAAAATCTACTTGAACCAATGTTACCACTTAAGAACCCACCTTGTGCGTTTGTGTCACTACTAAAAGGAACACCATCAACAACAAATAAGGCTTGGTTACTACCGTTAATAGAAGTATAACCTCTAATTACTACATTGGTAGCAGACCCAGACGTACCACTTGCAGATGTTATTGCAACACCCGAAGCTTTACCAGATAAAACTCTGGCAACATCACCTTCTGTTCTTTGTTCCATTTCTTCACCAGATACTTCACTAACAGCATAACCAAGAGATTTTTTCTCTCTTGTAATACCCTGAGCAGTTACAACAACTTCATCAAGTTCTGCAACATTTTCGCTCATAGTTACATTAACTGTTCCAGATGCTCCTACAGTTTGATTAACTGTTGAATATCCTAAATAAGTAAATGTAAGTACAGCGCCTTCATCTGTCATGATGCTATAATTACCATCAAAATCTGATTGAGTACCGTTAGTTGTACCTTGTACAATAATGTTTACTCCAGCTACCGGCATACCAGAATCATCTGAAATATTACCTGAAACTGCTTTTCCTTGTGCAAAAGAAATTTGCACAACCAACGCTAGTAAAAGCGTTAGAATTCCACTAAACTTTGTTTTCATGTTTATAATTTATTTTTATTAGTCTAAAAACAAAAATCATAAATAAATGTTAAATAAACAACTTTATTCCAATAAATTTAAGCTCTATTAGGCTATTTTAACCATATAGATTTTTTTAAAAAAATGTTAATATTTGTTAATTTCCCTATAAATTATGCTCTTTTCAGATAAAAAGAGGTCTTTTGTTTTATAAATAGGCTGTAATAAGAGCATTATTTAACAATAAATTTTAATTTTTAAAAAATATTAGAAAAGCTAACATGAATTTTAGATAATTTTAGATCAATATCTTGTCCTTTTCTTATTCCGTTTGCATAGTTTATTCTAAATACTCCAGAATTTGTGTTTATATTCAACCCAAAACCTACACCATATATATTGTTACTATTATTTTCGATTGTATTTTCGTAATATGCTGCATCAATTATCGAATTAATATAAATATCATTATTTAGTTTGAATCGAAATTCTGAATTAATTAAAAACATCTTATTTGTGGGGATACTATTTTCTTCAAATCCTCTGATTGAATTCATTCCACCAATTAATAACATTTCGTTCAGGTAATAATTACTTGAGTTTAACAAAAATGATTCTACGTTTATGTAAACAATACTTTTTTTTGTAACATTAAAGTTATTAAAGGCTCTAGTTAAATATATGTTTTGATTATTTGTCCCTGAATTATCTTTTCGCTTCCCACTTGAAAACTCTAAACTAGTTAATAGCTTAATTGGTATTAAATTGTTATCAAAATTAACTTTTTTAAAATCATATTTTATCTTCTTAAAATTTGATTTGTAATCTTTAACTAAATCATTAGCTGTTTCTAGTGAACTTGTAGAGTTTATTGTGCTGATGTGAAAACTTACATTATGTTTATTATTTATTAAATAGCTAATGCCGACAGATTGTTTGTCTTTTGTATATGTTGAATCTTTTTTTGTTAATTCTAAGTTTAATTCTAGTCCAATTGGAGTGTTAAATATATATGGTGCAATAATATTAGTTTTTAAAAACCTGTCACTATCATTTGTGCTTTTATAATTTATGTTTATTTGCTCTCCATAATTTAAAGTATTGTTAAGTCTGATGTCCATGTAACCATTAATATCTAATTTTCTACTTTCTTCATTTGTTGTAAAACCGATAAATCCATCAAAACTATTATTTTTAATCTTCTCTAAGTATAAGTAGGTTATAGTAGAGTCTTTTTTAAATAAAACTTCTGGATCTTTAACTTGACGAACAAATCCAAGTTTTTGAATTTCTTCTCCCTTTTTTTTGATTGCCTCTAGATTAAAATCATCTTTAGTTGAATACTTCAAATAATGCTTTAAAAATGCTTTTGGGAAATTCTCATATCCCTTTATTGTTATTTTGTCTGTTTTTCTTTTTTGATTCAGTTTAATATTTATGGTTGCGTATAAGTTGACTTGATCAAATGATTTTATGTCTATTAGCTGAATTTTGTTAAATGGATATCCTTTATTGGCAATTTCTTCGCTAGTTTTATTTAAAAACCCTTCTAATTGATTAATTTTTATTTGGTAATGTCTTTCATCGTTAATAATTTTTATTTTTTGATCTTTAAAATTAATCATTGACCCTTTGTCAAGTAGATAAATATTCTCGAATTTTTGATTTAAATCAATCTTTACCTTGTATTTTAGACTGTCTATCTTAATCTTTTCTACAATTTCAAGTTTAAAATAACCCTGATTTCTAATACTGTCTATTTTTTTTGTTAATTCTAGATTATTGACATCATTATTTATAGAATTAATGATGATGAAGTAATTATCATTAATGGTATCCAGCTTATTTTCTAAATTATAAGTATTAGCTATGATATTATTGCTAACAACAATTAAAAATATAATAAACACTATTTTATTGTAGTTGTTCATGATTGATTAGTGATATATGTTGAAACGATTATATTCTTAATATAGTGTGTTTTTAAGCTATTTAGAAAAAACTTATAAAATTTAATAATTAAGATTTGAATAATTCATTTAAATTTCTACCTTTGCACGCTCCTTATGAATAGGGGAAATTAAAAAATATTATAATATAATATGCCAACAATATCACAGTTAGTAAAAAAGGGAAGAACCAAAATAACCAAGAAGAGTAAATCGGCTGCTTTAAATTCATGTCCTCAAAAACGTGGAGTTTGTACGCGTGTTTATACTACTACACCTAAAAAACCTAACTCTGCTATGCGTAAAGTAGCAAGGGTAAGGTTAACTAATGGTAAAGAAGTTAACGCTTACATCCCAGGTGAGGGACATAATTTACAAGAGCACTCGATAGTATTGGTTAGAGGTGGAAGGGTGAAAGATTTACCAGGAGTTAGATATCATATTGTTCGTGGCGCTTTAGATACCGCAGGTGTCGAAGGAAGAACGCAAAGAAGATCTAAGTACGGTGCTAAACGCCCAAAAAAATAATTAAAAAGTTTAATTAGAAGAAATGAGAAAAAGACAGGCAAAGAAAAGACCAATATTACCAGATCCAAAGTTTAATGATCAACTAGTTACTAGATTCGTTAATATGATGATGTGGTCAGGTAAAAAATCAACTGCATTTAAAATATTTTATGATGCCATTGATGTAGTTGAATCTAAGAATACTGATGAAGAAAAAACTGCACTAGAAATTTGGAAAGAAGCATTAACTAATGTTATGCCACATGTTGAGGTTAGAAGTAGAAGAATAGGTGGAGCAACATTCCAAATCCCTAATCCAATTAGAGCAGATAGAAAAATATCTACTGCCATGAAATGGTTAATAGGATATTCAAGAAAAAGAAACGAGAAGTCTATGGCTCAAAAACTGGCTGCTGAAATACTTGCTGCTTCAAAAGAAGAAGGAAGTGCGGTTAAAAAGAAAGTAGATACTCACAAGATGGCTGAAGCCAACAAAGCATTTTCACACTTTAGATTCTAATCACAATGGCAAGAGATTTAAAATATACAAGAAATATTGGTATTGCTGCGCACATTGATGCTGGTAAAACTACTACTACAGAAAGAATTTTATATTATACAGGTGTTTCACACAAAATTGGAGAAGTCCATGACGGAGCTGCTACAATGGATTGGATGGAACAAGAGCAAGAAAGAGGTATCACAATTACTTCTGCTGCAACTACTTGTAACTGGCAATTTCCAACTGAGAATGGTAAACCTACGGCAGATGCCAAAGGATACCACTTTAATATTATTGATACTCCTGGTCACGTTGATTTTACTGTTGAGGTAAATAGATCATTAAGAGTATTAGATGGGTTAGTATTCTTATTTAGTGCTGTTGATGGTGTTGAGCCACAATCAGAAACTAACTGGAGACTTGCAGACAATTATAAAGTACCAAGAATTGGTTTTGTCAATAAAATGGATAGACAAGGATCTGATTTTATGGGTGTTTGTCAACAAGTTAAAGATATGTTAGGGTCAAATGCTGTTCCTATTGTATTAAATATTGGTGATGAAGATGATTTTAAAGGAATTGTTGATTTAGTAAAAAACAGAGCTATTATTTGGCATGAAGAAACTCAAGGAGCAACCTTTGACGTCATTGAAATTCCAGAAGAACTTAAAGAAGAAGCAAAAAAATATAGAGCACTTTTAATTGAAGAAGTAGCTGGCTATGACGAAAACCTTCTAGAAAAATTCATGGAAGATGAAGATTCTATTACAGAAGACGAAGTACATGCAGCACTTAGAGCAGCAGTTATGGATATGTCTATCATTCCTATGATCTGTGGTTCTGCTTTTAAAAATAAAGGAGTACAATTTTTACTTGATGCTGTTTGTAGATATTTACCGTCTCCGACTGATAAAGAAGCTATTACCGGTATTGATCCTAAAACTGACTTAGAAACTTCCAGAAAACCATCTGTTAACGAGCCTTTTGCTGCATTGGCATTTAAAATTGCTACAGATCCTTTTGTTGGTCGTCTTGCATTTTTTCGTGTTTACTCTGGTAGATTGGAAGCTGGGTCTTACATACTAAATAATAGATCAGGTAAAAAAGAACGTATTTCACGTATTTATCAAATGCACTCTAATAAACAAAATGCTATTAATTTTATTGAAGCAGGAGATATAGGTGCAGCCGTAGGATTTAAAGATATCAAGACTGGTGATACAATGTCAAATGAGAAAAATCCAGTTGTTCTGGAATCAATGGATTTTCCTGACCCAGTAATTGGTATTGCAGTTGAACCTAAGACCAAAGCAGATGTCGATAAATTAGGAATGGCACTATCAAAATTAGCTGAAGAAGATCCAACATTTACTGTTAGATCTGACGAAGCGTCTGGTCAAACTATCATTTCAGGTATGGGTGAATTACACCTAGATATCATATGCGATAGATTAAGAAGAGAATTTAAAGTAGAGGTTAATCAAGGTCAACCTCAAGTAGAATATAAAGAAGCAATAACTAGAGCTGCAGATCACAGAGAAGTTTATAAAAAACAATCTGGTGGTAGAGGTAAGTTTGCTGATATTGTCTTTACATTAGAACCTGCAGAAGAAGGTAAACAAGGTTTAGAGTTTATATCTTCAATTAAGGGTGGTAACGTTCCTAAAGAGTTTGTTCCATCTGTTGAAAAAGGATTTAAACAAGCTATGATTAACGGTCCATTAGCTGGTTATGAAGTTGACGCTATGAAAGTAACATTAAAAGATGGTTCTTATCATGAAGTAGATTCAGATCAACTTTCATTTGAGTTAGCTGCAAAGCTTGGTTTTAAAAATGCTGCTAAAGCTGCTAAAGCTGTTATAATGGAACCTATAATGAAATTAGAAGTAATTACACCTGAAGCAAATATGGGTGATATTGTTGGAGATTTAAATAGAAGAAGAGGTCAAGTAAGTGATATGGGTGATAGAGCTGGTGCAAAAACTGTTAAAGCTACTGTTCCACTTTCTGAAATGTTCGGTTATGTTACTACATTAAGAACACTTTCATCTGGTAGAGCTACATCCACAATGGAATTTTCACATTACGCTGAAACTCCATCAAGTATTTCTGAACAAGTTATTAAAGAAGCTAGGGGAACTAGTGAAGCATAATATATAAGCTATGAGTCAAAAAATAAGAATAAAATTAAAATCATACGATCACAATTTGGTAGATAACTCTGCTGAAAAGATTGTTAAAACAGTAAAAAGTACTGGTGCAGTTGTTACAGGTCCAATCCCGTTGCCAACACACAAAAAATTATTTACTGTATTACGTTCTCCGCACGTTAATAAAAAAGCTAGAGAACAATTTCAGTTAAGTTCTTATAAAAGACTACTTGATATCTATAGTTCATCATCAAAAACAATTGATGCATTAATGAAATTAGAGTTACCAAGTGGTGTTGAAGTTGAGATCAAAGTGTAATTAATATTAATCGAGATTTTTCTCGATAACATGTCTGGAGCGTTTCGCGAAAGAAAAACGGAAAAAAAATACATTCAAGGGTTGAATTTATTTTGGCCCTTAATTTTTGAAAATAAATATAAATAATAAATAAATAAAATATGTCTGGGTTAATTGGAAAAAAAATAGGAATGACCAGTATTTTTGACGAGAATGGAAAGAATATTCCATGTACTGTCATTGAAGTTGGTCCTTGTATTGTTACCCAAGTCAGAACTAAAGAAGTAGATGGCTATGAAGCCCTTCAACTTGGTTTCGATGACAAGACTGAAAAAAATTCTACGAAGGCTCAAATTGGGCACTCTAAGAAGGCTGGTTCATCTGTCAAAAGAAAGGTTGTTGAATTTCAAGGTTTTGATGAGGATTACAAACTAGGAGATAGTATAAATGTAGATCACTTTAAAGAAGGTGAATTTGTTGATGTTTCTGGAACTTCTAAAGGTAAAGGATTTCAAGGTGTTGTTAAAAGACACGGATTTGCTGGTGTAGGTCAAGCTACTCACGGTCAACATAATAGATTAAGAGCACCAGGTTCTATTGGTGCTGCTTCATATCCTGCTAGAGTATTTAAAGGCATGAAAATGGCCGGCAGAATGGGTGGTGAAACAATTAAGGTTCAAAATTTAAGAGTTTATAAAGTAGTACCAGAAAAAAATCTTTTAGTAGTTAAAGGATGTGTTCCTGGTCACAATAATTCTTATGTAACAATTCAGAAATAATGAAAGTAGCTGTATTAGATTATAAAGGAAAAGACACAGGTAGAAAGGTAGACCTTTCTAAAGATGTTTATGGAATTGAGCCTAACAATCATTCCATATATTTGGATGTTAAACAATATTTAGCTAATCAACGTCAAGGTACTCACAAGGCAAAAGAAAGAGCTGATATTATAGGATCAACTAGAAAAATTAAAAAACAAAAGGGTACAGGTACTGCCAGAGCTGGTAGTATAAAATCTGGTGTTTTCAGAGGTGGTGGTAGAATATTTGGACCAAGACCTAGAAATTATAGTTTTAAGCTAAATAAAAACTTAAAGCGTTTAGCCAGAAAAACTGCACTTACATTAAAGGCTAATGATAAAGCAATTACAGTACTAGAAGATTTCGACTTTGAAACGATTAAAACTAAAAACTTTACTTCTGTTTTAAAGGCTCTTAATTTAGAAAGTAAAAAATCTTTATTTGTCTTTGGTGCTTCGAATAATAATGTATATTTGTCATCGCGTAATTTAAAGGGCTCTGAAGTTATAACTTACTCAGAATTAAGTACTTATAAATTATTAAATGCAGATCAATTAGTTTTGGTAGAAAGTGCATTAGAAGGAATTGAATTAAATTTAAGTAAATAAGTAAGATATGAATATCTTGATTAAACCAATAATAACTGAAAAAGCAACTAACGATAGTGAGTTAAACAATCGTTACACTTTTCAAGTTAACGTTAAGTCGAACAAAGTAGAAATTAAAAAAGCTGTTGAAAAAGCTTACGGAGTTTCTGTTGAAAAAGTTCGTACTATTAATGTCCGTCCAGACAGGAATACTCGCTTCACAAAAGCTGGTATCCAACATGGTAAAACAAATGCTGTTAAGAAGGCAATTGTACAACTGGCGGAAGGTGAGTCTATAGATTTGTATGCTAACATGTAATTAAAAAGAAATGTCAGTAAGAAAATTAAAACCAATAACACCAGGACAGCGATTTAGAGTTGTTAACGGCTATGATGCCATTACAACTGATAAGCCGGAAAAAAGTTTGCTTGTTCCGAAAAAAAGATCTGGTGGTAGAAATAGTCAAGGAAAAATGACCATGCGTTACAAAGGCGGTGGTCATAAAAAAAGATATAGAATAATTGATTTCAAAAGAGACAAGTCTGGAATTCCGGCAGAAGTTAAGTCAATTGAATATGATCCAAATAGAACTGCATTCATTGCTCTTTTATGTTACCAAGATGGTGAAAAGCGATATATGATTGCTCAAAATGGTTTAAAAGTTGGTCAAAACGTTGTCTCAGGAGATGGTGTTGCACCTGAAATTGGTAATTGCATGCCTTTATCAAAGATTCCATTAGGTACTATTATTTCTTGTATAGAGTTAAGACCTGGACAAGGCGCAGTAATGGCAAGAAGTGCTGGTGCTTTTGCTCAATTAATGGCAAGAGACGGTAAGTTTGCTACGGTTAAACTTCCATCTGGAGAAACTAGATTAATTCTTGAAACGTGTTCTGCTACAATTGGTGTTGTATCCAATTCAGATCACCAATTATTAGTTTCTGGTAAAGCAGGTAGATCTAGATGGCTTGGTATTAGACCTAGAACTAGACCAGTAGTTATGAACCCTGTTGATCACCCAATGGGTGGTGGTGAAGGAAAGTCATCTGGTGGACATCCAAGATCAAGAAATGGTATTCCAGCTAAAGGTTACAGAACACGATCTAAAACTAAAGCTAGTAATAAATATATTATTGAACGTAGAAAGAAATAATTAAGTTATGTCAAGATCATTAAAAAAAGGACCATTCGTTCACTACAAATTGGATAAAAAGGTCGCTAAAAATATTGAAAGTAATAAGAAAACTGTAATCAAAACATGGTCTAGAGCCAGTATGATTACACCAGATTTTGTTGGTCAAACAATTGCTGTTCATAATGGACGTCAATTTATTCCAGTTTATGTAACTGAGAATATGGTTGGTCATAAATTAGGTGAGTTTTCTCCTACAAGATCTTTTAGAGGTCACATAGGCGCTAAAAATAAAGGTAAAAAATAAAAGTTATGGGAAGTCGTAAAACTAAAATGGCGGAGACTATTAAGTCTGAGAAAAAGAAGGTTGCTTTTGCTAAGCTTAACAACTGTCCTACTTCACCTAGAAAAATGCGTTTAGTTGCTGATCTTGTTAGGGGTAAAATGGCAGATAAAGCATTAAACATATTAAGATTTAGTCAAAAAGAAGCCTCAAGAAGATTAGAAAAATTACTTCTTTCAGCTATATCTAACTGGGAAGCTAAAAATGAAGGCTTAAATGTTGAGGATGCTGAATTATATGTTTCTAGAATTACTGTTGATAGTGGTTCAATGTTAAAAAGATTAAGACCAGCTCCACAAGGAAGAGCTCATAGAATTAGAAAAAGATCTAACCACGTAACTATTGTGCTAGATTCTAAAAATAACACTCAAAGTATTTAATAAATGGGACAAAAGACAAATCCAATAGGAAATAGATTAGGTATTATTAGAGGCTGGGAGTCCATGTGGTATGGAGGAAATGATTATGGTGATAAGCTAGCTGAAGATGATAAAATCAGAAAATACATTTATGTAAGACTTGCAAAAGCAAGTGTTTCCAGAGTTATAATTGAAAGAACTTTAAAGATTGTTACAGTTACAATTACAACTGCTAGACCAGGAATCATCATTGGTAAAGGTGGTCAGGATGTTGACAAACTTAAGGAAGAATTAAAAAAGATATCAGGTAAAGAAGTTCAATTAAATGTGTATGAAATCAAAAGGCCTGAAGTTGATGCTTATTTAGTTGCTTCTAGTGTTGCTAGACAAATTGAAAACAGAATTTCTTACAAAAGAGCTATCAAAATGTCTATTGCTGCAGCAATGAGAATGAATGCAGAGGGAATTAAAATACAAATTAGTGGTCGTTTAAATGGTGCTGAAATGGCAAGAAATGAGCACTATAAAGATGGAAGAATTCCATTATCCACTTTTAGAGCTGATATTGACTATGCTTTAGTTGAAGCTCACACTACTTATGGTAGACTTGGAATAAAAGTTTGGATTATGAAAGGTGAAGTATATGGTAAAAGAGAGTTATCTCCTTTAGTTGGATTATCTAAAAAACAAGGTAAGTCCGGTGGTAGAAATGCTGGAAATAAATCAAGAAGAAGAAAATAAATTATAATTAAAAGTAATGTTACAACCTAAAAGAACAAAATATCGTAAAGTCCAAAAGGGAAGAATGAAAGGGAATTCTGGTAGAGGAACTATTCTTTCCAACGGAATGTATGGGATTAAGTCACTGGATTCTAATTTTTTGACTTCGAGACAAATTGAAGCTGCCAGAATTGCAGCAACTAGATTTATGAAAAGAGAAGGTCAATTATGGATTAAAATATTTCCTGATAAACCAATTACTAAAAAACCACTTGAGGTTCGTATGGGTAAAGGTAAAGGTGCTGTTGAATATTGGGCTGCTGTTGTTAAACCAGGAAGAATTTTATTTGAAGTTGGTGGCGTGCCATTAGACGTTGCAAAGGAGGCATTAAGGCTAGCTGCACAAAAATTACCAGTTAAAACTAGGTTTGTAATTGCTAGAGATTACGAAGCTTAATATTTATTATTATGAAACAGTCAGAAATATTAAAATTATCAAACGAAGAGCTAAGTGAAAGACTTGGGGAATCTAAAAAGAGTTATAGTGAGTTAAAAATGACACATGCTGTATCGCCATTAGAAAACCCAATACAGCTTCGAACATTAAGAAGAACTGTAGCTAGAATAGCAACGGAGATAACTAAAAGAGAAATACAATAAACTTATTCTATTGAAAATGGAAAAAAGAAATTTAAGAAAAGAACGTGTAGGAGTTGTTACTAGTAACAAAATGGAGAAATCTATTGTTGTTTCTGAAGTTAAAAAGGTTAAACATCCTATGTATGGTAAATTCGTGTTAAAAACTAAAAAATATGTTGCACACGATGAAACAAACGATTGCAATATTGGTGATACCGTAAAGATCATGGAAACAAGACCTTTAAGTAGATCTAAATGTTGGAGATTAGTACAAATAATAGAAAGAGCTAAGTAATTATGTTACAACAAGAGTCAAGATTAAAAGTTGCCGATAACACTGGAGCCAAGGAAGTTTTAACTATCCGAGTTCTAGGTGGTACCAAAAGAAGATATGCTTCTGTTGGAGATAAAATTGTAGTTTCAGTAAAAGCTGCTACTCCAAATGGAACAGTAAAAAAAGGTGAAGTTTCAACAGCAGTTGTTATTAGAACATTAAAAGAAGTAAGAAGACCTGATGGTACATATATCAGATTTGATGACAATGCTTGTGTTCTTCTAGATGCTGCAGGTGAAATGAAAGGAACAAGAGTGTTTGGACCTGTTGCTCGTGAATTAAGAGATAAACAGTTTATGAAAATTGTTTCATTAGCACCAGAAGTATTATAATAAATTATTATGAAAAAGATTAAAATTAAAACTGGAGATAATGTAAAAGTAATTACTGGGAACAATAAAGGTTCCGAAGGTAAAGTACTTAAAATTGTGTCTGATAAAAATAGGTTAATTGTAGAAGGTGTTAATATGGTTAAAAAACATATGAAACCTAATGCTCAAAACCCTCAAGGAGGAATAATTGAAAAAGAAGCTTCTATCCATATTTCTAATGTTTCTTTGTTGACATCGTCAGGTGAATCAACAAAAGTAGGATATAGAATGGATGATAATAAGAAGGTGAGATTTTCAAAAAAATCTAATGAAGTAATATAATATGAGTTACGTACCAAGATTAAAGCAAGAATATAATAACAAGGTTATAAGTAACCTTAAGGAAGAGTTTGGATACAAGAATGTTATGCAAGTTCCTAAGCTTAAGAAAATAGTTATTTCTAAAGGAGTAGGTGCTGCTGTATCTGATAAAAAATTAATTGACTACGCTGTCGAAGAAATTACTAATATCTCTGGCCAAAAAGCTGTTGCAACTATCTCTAAAAAAGATGTTGCTACCTTCAAATTAAGAAAAGGTATGCCAATTGGAGTTAAAGTAACTTTAAGAGGAGAAAAAATGTATGAATTTTTAGACCGTTTAGTTACATCTGCACTACCTAGAGTTAGAGACTTCAATGGTATCAAAGCTACTGGTTTTGACGGTAGAGGTAATTATAACTTAGGTGTTGTAGAGCAAATAATTTTCCCAGAAATCAATATTGATAAAGTTAACAAGATTTCTGGTATGGATATAACTTTTGTTACCAGTGCTGATACAGACAAGGAAGCAAAATCATTATTAACTGAATTAGGTTTACCATTTAAAAAAAATTAAACTATGGCTAAAGAATCAATGAAAGCCCGTGAGGTAAAAAGAGCAAAAACAGTAGCAAAGTATGCTGAAAAAAGAAAAGCTTTAAAAGCAGCTGGAGATTTTGAAGGATTACAAAAGCTACCAAAAAATGCATCACCTATTAGAATGCACAATAGATGTAAACTAACAGGTAGACCGAAAGGATACATGAGAACTTTTGGATTGTCAAGAGTTATGTTTAGAGAAATGGCAAATAAAGGATTAATCCCAGGTGTAAGAAAAGCCAGCTGGTAATATTAACTGGTTAAAGGTTTAACAAAAAAGTTAAAAACCATAATCATAAAATTAAAAACTATGTATACAGATCCAATAGCGGATTATTTAACAAGAATTAGAAATGCAGTCTCTGCTAAACACAGAGTAGTAGAAATACCAGCATCTAATTTAAAGAAAGAAATTACTAAAATTTTATTCGATCAAGGATATATTTTAAGTTATAAATTTGAAGATTCTACAGTCCAGGGTACAATTAAAATTGCACTTAAATACAATAAACTGAGTCAAGAATCTGTAATCAAAAAAATACAAAGATTAAGTAAACCTGGTTTACGTAAATATTCAAATTCTAATGATTTACCTAGAATTTTAAATGGTCTTGGAATTGCTATCGTATCTACTTCAAAAGGAGTGATGACCGCTAAGCAAGCTAAAAGACATAATGTAGGTGGTGAGGTAATTTGTTACGTATACTAATTTAAAGATAATATAATGTCAAGAATAGGAAATAACCCAATATTAATACCTGAAGGTGTTACAGTTAACATTGAAGAAAATGTTGTAACAGTTAAAGGTAAGTTAGGTGAATTAAAACAAGAGTTTTCAGATATTACAATAAAAATTGAAGATAATTCAGTTTTATTATCTAGACCTTCAGAACACAAAGACCATAAAGCTAAGCATGGATTGTACAGAGCATTAATAAATAATATGGTTTCTGGTGTTTCTACTGGATGGACTAAAGAACTAGAACTTGTAGGTGTTGGTTATAGAGCATCTAATCAAGGACAAAAACTTGATTTAGCGTTAGGTTTTTCTCACAACATACTTCTAGAAGTAGTTCCTGAAGTTAAAGTAGAAACCATTTCTGAAAAAGGTAAAAATCCTATTGTTAAATTAACATCAATTGACAAACAACTAATTGGTCAAGTAGCAGCTAAAATTAGAGGTTTTAGAACTCCTGAGCCTTACAAAGGAAAAGGAGTTAGATTTGTAGGTGAACAAGTAAGAAGAAAAGCAGGTAAATCTGCTTAAAAAAATAGAATTATGGCATTAACAAAGCAAGATAGAAGACAAAGAATTAGAAACAGAATTAGAAAAATAGTTTCTGGTACTGCAGATAGCCCTAGACTTTCTGTATACAGAAGTAACAAAGAAATATACGCTCAATTAATTGACGATGTTTCTGGAAAAACTTTATGTGCTTGTTCTTCTAGAGAAAAAGAAATTACTACTAGTGAAGGAAGCAAAAAAGATATAGCCTCTTTAGTAGGAAAGACATTAGCAGAAAAAGCTGTGAAGTTAGGTGTTAGTAAAGTATCATTTGACAGAGCAGGTTATTTATATCATGGACGTGTGAAATCTTTAGCTGATGGTGCTAGAGAAGGAGGACTTAAATTTTAATAATATGTATCAAAACGTAGAATCAGTAAAACCAAGTGGATTAGATCTTAAGGATCGTTTAGTTGGAGTGCAAAGAGTTACTAAAGTGACTAAAGGTGGTAGAGCTTTCGGTTTTTCAGCTATTGTAGTTGTGGGAGATGGAAATGGAGTTGTAGGTCATGGATTAGGAAAGTCTAAAGATGTTGCAAGTGCTATTGCAAAAGCAGTAGAAGATGCAAAAAAGAATTTGGTTAGAATTCCTTTAATAAAAGGAACTCTTCCACATGAGCAAAAAGGTAAATATGGAGGAGCTAGAGTTAATATAATCCCTGCTGCGCCTGGTACTGGTGTAATTGCTGGTGGTGCATTGAGAATTGTTCTTGAAGCAGTTGGTGTACATGATGTATTATCTAAATCTCAAGGTTCTTCAAATCCACACAATGTAGTAAAAGCTACTTTTGACGCTTTATTAAATTTGAGAGATGCTAATACAATAGCTAAAAATAGAGGTATATCTCTACAAAAAGTTTTTAACGGATAATTAAGATGAAAAAGATTATAATAACACAACAAAGAAGTGCAATAAACCGTACTCAGAGACAAAAAAGAACTTTAGTGGCTCTTGGTCTTAAAGGAATTGGGCAAAGTATTGAACATGATGCAACTGCTAATATCCTTGGTATGATAAAAAAAGTTAATCATTTAGTTTCTTTTAAAGAGGCTTAATAAAAAAACACTTAGAATGGATTTAAGTAATTTAAAACCTGCTGAAGGATCAGTTAATAACAACAGTAAAAGAATAGGTAGAGGTCAAGGATCAGGTAAAGGTGGCACTGCTACTAGAGGTCATAAAGGTGCTAAGTCTAGATCTGGTTACTCTAGAAAAATAGGATTTGAAGGTGGTCAAATGCCACTACAAAGACGTGTGCCTAAATTTGGGTTTACGAATATTAATAGAAAAGAATATCAAGGAATAAATTTAGATGTTATTCAAGAATTGGTAGATAACAAGAAAGTTAAAGATGAATTAGATTTTAATTCAATTGTTGAATTAAGATTAGCTAGAAAAAATGAACTAGTTAAGATTCTAGGAAGAGGAGAATTAAAAGCAAAAATTAAAGTAACTGCACATAAATTTACAGCTTCAGCAAAAAGTGCAATCGAAGCTGCTGGAGGAGAAGCGGTAACATTATAATTATATATGAAGTTTATAGATACAATAAAAAATATTTGGAATATAACTGAGTTGAAAGACAGAATTCTTTTTACTCTATTTATGTTGGTTGTTTACCGATTTGGTGCTCAAATAACACTTCCTGGTATTGATGCAGAGATGTTGGGTAGTTTAAAATCTGAAACATCTGAAGGTATACTTGGATTACTTAATGCATTTACTGGTGGTGCTTTTGCAAATGCATCTGTATTTGCACTTGGAATTATGCCATATATATCTGCTTCAATTGTAGTTCAATTGATGGGGATTGCGATTCCATATCTTCAAAAACTTCAAAAAGAAGGGGCTAGTGGTCAGAAAAAAATCACTCAAATCACAAGATGGCTTACTATAGCGATATGTTTAGTTCAAGCGCCTGGATATTTAGCTAGTTTAGATATTATGTTCGGTATTCCTCAAGAAGCATTTTTGCTTGGCCAAGGACCATTGTTTTTCTTTACTGGAACTATTATACTAGTTACTGGCTGTATTTTTGCAATGTGGCTAGGAGAAAAGATTACTGATAAAGGAATTGGAAATGGTATATCCTTATTAATTACTGTAGGTATTATAGCAACAATGCCACAGTCATTCATACAAGAATATGCAGCTAGAGTTACTGGATCTAATGGAGGTTTGATGATGATTTTAATTGAATTAGTAATATGGTGGTTAATAATTCTTGCTTCAGTATACTTGGTTATGGCAGTTAGAAGAATTTCTGTTCAATATGCAAGAAGAACTGCTTCTGGTAGTTATGAAAAAAATATTTCTGGATCTAGACAATTTTTACCATTAAAATTAAATGCATCAGGTGTGATGCCAATAATATTTGCTCAAGCATTAATGTTTGTTCCTGGTTTAATAGGTGGATCTAGTTTGTTAAAAGATTACTCTATTGGTCAATGGATGATTTCTAATTTTAGTGATATTTTTGGATTTTGGTATAATGTTGTGTTTGGTCTATTAATAATGATTTTTACTTTTTTCTATACTGCTATTACTGTTCCAACTAGTAAAATGGCAGATGATTTGAAAAGAAGTGGTGGTTTTATTCCTGGAATAAGACCCGGCACAGAAACAGATACATATCTAAACAAAATTATGTCTCACATTACACTTCCAGGATCAGTATTTTTAGCATTAATAGCCGTATTCCCTGCTTTTGTCGTTCAATTTATGGATGTTCAACAAGGGTGGGCATTATTCTTTGGAGGTACATCTTTATTAATTATGGTTGGTGTAGCCATAGATACTATGCAACAAGTTAACTCGTATTTATTAAATAAGCATTATGACGGATTAATGAAAGCAGGTAAAAACAGAAAAACAGGAATCTAATGGCAAAGCAAGCAGCAATAGAGCAAGATGGCTCAATAATAGAAGCATTGTCAAATGCAATGTTTAGAGTAGAATTAGAAAATGGTCACATAGTGACTGCACATATTTCTGGTAAGATGCGTATGCACTATATCAAATTATTACCAGGAGATAAAGTTAAATTAGAAATGAGTCCTTATGATTTATCTAAGGCTCGCATAACATATAGATATTAATAAAAAATCATGAAAGTAAGAGCTTCAGTAAAAAAAAGAAGTGCAGATTGTAAAATCGTACGTAGAAAAGGTAGACTTTATGTGATAAACAAAAAGAATCCAAGGTTTAAACAAAGACAAGGTTAATTATGGCAAGAATAGCAGGTGTAGATATACCAAAACAAAAGAGAGGAGTTATTTCCCTTACCTATATTTTCGGAATAGGTAGAACTCGTGCAAAAGAAATTTTGATGTCAGCTGGAGTTGACGAGAGCGTTAAAGTTAGTGATTGGTCTGATTCAGATATCAGTAAAATTCGTGAGGCTGTAAGTTCTTTCACCATTGAAGGTGAATTAAGATCTGAAACACAATTAAACATTAAAAGATTAATGGATATTGGGTGTTATAGAGGCATTAGACATAGATCTGGCTTACCATTGAGAGGCCAAAGAACTAAAAACAACTCTAGAACTAGAAAAGGAAGAAGAAAAACAGTTGCGAACAAGAAAAAAGTAACTAAATAATAATTAGTAATATGGCAAAGTCAAGTACTAAAAAGCGTAAAGTAATAGTTGATTCAATAGGTGAGGCACATATTGTAGCTTCATTTAACAATATTATAATATCATTAACTAACAAAAAAGGAGACGTTATCTCTTGGTCATCTGCTGGTAAGATGGGCTTTAGAGGTTCAAAGAAAAACACTCCTTATGCTGCTCAATTAGCTGCGGAAGATGCAGCTGCTGTTGCAAAAGATGCAGGGTTAAGAAAAGTTAAGGTATATGTAAAAGGTCCTGGAAATGGAAGAGAATCAGCAATAAGATCTATACATAATGCTGGTATTGAAGTCGCAGAAATCATTGATGTGACTCCAACTCCTCACAATGGGTGTAGACCTCCAAAACGTAGAAGAGTTTAATAATAATTAAGTATAAATCAGAGACAAAATACTATCGAAGGATTAGATTAAGACCTTAATTCATAGTTACTCTAAAAAAACAAAAAAATGGCAAGATATACTGGTCCAAAAACAAAAATTGCAAGAAAATTTGGTGAGGCTATTTTCGGAGAAGATAAGTCTTTCGAAAAAAGAAATTACCCTCCAGGTCAACACGGTAACACTCGTAGACGTGGAAAAAAATCTGAGTACTCTGTACAACTTATGGAGAAGCAAAAAGCTAAATATACTTATGGTATTCTAGAAAAGCAATTCAGAAATATGTTCAAAAAAGCTACTGCTGCTACTGGTATTACAGGTGAAGTTTTATTACAACTCTGTGAATCTAGATTAGATAATGTTGTTTTTAGAATGGGTTTATCAAATTCAAGAAGTGGAGCAAGACAACTTGTGTCTCACAGACATATCACTGTTAATGGAGGTATAGTGAATATACCATCTTACAGTTTAAAACCTGGAGATATTGTAGCTGTTAGAGAAAAATCTAAATCTCTTGAGACGATAGAAAGAGCTCTTTCTAATTCTTCAAGTGTATTTGAATGGATCACTTGGAATAGCGATCAAATGCAAGGAACTTATGTTTCAGTTCCTGCAAGAATTCAAATTCCAGAAAATATTAACGAACAGTTCATTGTTGAATTGTACTCAAAATAATAATTAATATACAAAGTATTATGGCAATATTAAATTTTCAAAAACCGGATAAAGTAATAATGATTAATTCAACTGATTTCGACGGTAAATTCGAATTCAGACCACTTGAACCTGGTTACGGCTTAACAGTTGGTAATGCTCTTAGAAGAGTTTTATTATCATCTCTTGAAGGTTTTGCAATTACTTCAGTGAAGATTGAAGGAGTTGATCATGAATTTTCAACAATCTCTGGGGTTGTAGAAGATGTTACTGAAATTATTTTAAATTTAAAACAAATACGTTTTAAGAGACAAATTGAAGAAGTTGATAATGAAACTGTTTCTATTTCTCTTTCAGGTCAAGATAAAATTACAGCTGGTGATTTTCAGAAATTTATTTCTGGATTTCAAATCTTAAATTCAGATCAGATTATTTGTAACTTAGATTCTAAAGTCAAAATCCAAATGGAACTTTCTATTGAAAAAGGTAGAGGTTATGTTCCAGCTGAAGAAAATAAAAAATCTTCTGCTCCAATTGGAACAATTTTTACTGACTCTATTTTTACTCCAATAAAAAATGTAAAATATTCAGTAGAGAACTTTAGAGTAGAACAAAAAACTGATTACGAAAAGTTAGTTTTTGAAATAATGACAGATGGTTCTATTAATCCTCAAGATGCACTAACCGATGCGGCTAGAATTTTGATACATCACTTCATGTTATTTTCAGATGAAAGAATCACTCTTGAAGCTGATGAAATTGCAAAAACAGAAACTTATGATGAAGAGTCATTACATATGCGTCAATTACTTAAAACTAAATTAATTGATATGGATCTTTCTGTTCGTGCTTTAAATTGTTTAAAAGCTGCCGAAGTAGATACTCTTGGTGATTTAGTTTCATTTAACAAAAATGATCTTATGAAATTTAGAAACTTTGGTAAAAAATCTCTTACTGAATTAGAAGAATTGGTAATTGTTAAAGGATTAAATTTCGGAATGGATTTAACAAAATATAAATTAGATAAAGACTAACTTTATTAGAGTTTAAATATATTGAATAATGAGACACGGAAAAAAAATAAACCATTTAGGAAGAAAAACAGCTCATAGAAAATCTATGCTAGCTAATATGGCTTGTTCTCTGATAGAACACAAACGAATCAATACTACTACTGCTAAAGCTAAAGCATTAAAGCAGTTTGTTGAACCTCTGATTACTAAATCTAAAAATGATACAACTCAAAATAGAAGAATCGTTTTTTCTAGACTAAGACAAAAGGAGGCTGTTGCTGAATTATTTCGTGATGTATCAGCTAAAATTGCTGATAGACCAGGCGGTTACACTAGAGTTATTAGATTAGGAAACAGGCTTGGTGACAATGCTGATATGGCAATGATTGAGCTTGTTGATTATAATGAAACATATAATTCTGGTAAAAAGAAGAAATCTTCTACTAGAAGACGTAAAAAAAGTACAGCTCCCAAAGTTGAAGATGTGCAAATAGAATCATCTGAAGCAGTTGTTTCTGAAGATAATAATCCTATCGTAGAGTCTACAAAGTCTGTTGAAGCTTCAATAGAGACGACAAATGAAACTGAAGAAGTAGCTGAAAACTCTGAAACACCTACTGAAAATGTAGATGCTAAACCACAAGAAGATGATAGTCCTGCTGAAAAGCCTGAATCGTCTGAAGAAAAATAGAACCCAAATCATTTAAAGAACTTAAAACCCTTTTTTTTTATGAGATATTTATTTTTATTTATTACGTTTTTATTTTCAGTATCACTTTCATTAGCTCAAACCAATTCTGTAGAATCTGGGGGTAGTCAAGCTATGGAAAATTATGCCCAATTAGCAACTGGAAACGGTGCTAGTTACGGTAACTCTATGATGTTCTACAATCCAAAAAGATATATTGATGGTACAGTTCATCTGTTTGAAGGTTGGAATAATACTGCTGTAATTCATACTATTTCAGATGAAAAGTTACTTGTTAAGCGTGTTAACTTGAATCTTAAAAGAAATTCATTTGAAGCAAAAATGAATGATTCGGATTCCATATTCTCATTTACATTTAATAATATCAAAAAAATTGTAATAAATAATAAGACCTACAAGAACTTTTACTATGATGATGATAATAGAGTATATGAAATGTTATATGATACAGATCAGTATAAATTCATGAAGGGGTTTGAAGTTAAGTTAATCTCAGGATCTGCGAATCCTATGGTGAATAGACCCAATGATAGATATGTAAGAGGTGAGGAATTTTTTATTATGGTAAATGGATCTATTAATCCTATAAAGCTTAAAAAGAAATCTATTTACAAGTATCTAAAATTGGATAAATTAAATACATCCAAACTTGATATGTTTATCGAATCAAATTCTCTTTCTTTAAAGAAAATCGATGACATTATAAAACTTTTAGAATACCATAGTAATATTTAATATTTATACGCTTTCTTAATTCGTATATTTTTAAATTGTTAATAAAGAGGTTATAATTTAGCCTCTTTTTTTATTTATTAATAATTATAATATTGATTATTATATTTATTTTTACTCTAGTTTACATTTTATGGAATACAAGAAAAGAAAAAAAGCGATCTTATTATTGTCTGATGGTACTATATTTTATGGAAAATCAGTCTACGGAGAAGGTACTGCATTCGGAGAGGTTTGCTTCAATACAGGGATGACTGGATATCAAGAAATTTATACAGACCCTTCTTATTTTGGCCAGTTAATGATTATGACTAATCCTCATATTGGTAATTATGGAGTGGTTAATGATGAGTCAGAATCTGATTCAGTAAAAATTTCTGGTTTAATATGTAAAAATTTTAGTTACAACTATTCTAGAGATCTAGCTGATAGCTCATTAGAAGAATTTTTAAATAAGAATAATCTTTTTGCAATTTCTGATATTGATACAAGGGCTTTGGTTAGCTATATTAGAGAAAATGGAGCTATGAATGCTGTAATAACTACAGATGTAGATGATATAGGCTCTTTATCAAAGAAATTAGCAGAAGTTCCATCTATGGAGGGTTTAGAGCTTGCTTCTAAGGTTTCTACCAAAGCTACTTATTATTATGGTAATGAGAATTCTAAATTTAAAGTAGCAGCTTTAGACTTAGGGATAAAAAAAAATATTTTAAGAAACTTAGCTAAAAGAGATGTGTATATTAAGGTATTTCCGTTTAACTCATCTTTTGAAGAAATGAAGGAATGGAATCCTGACGGTTATTTTTTGTCAAACGGACCTGGAGATCCAGAGCCTTTAAAAGGCGCTCAAGATGTTGCTAAGAAAATTATTGATCAGAATCTACCTCTGTTTGGTATATGTTTAGGACACCAAATCATTGCTTTGGCTAATGGAATCTCTACTTACAAAATGCACAATGGTCACAGAGGGATTAACCATCCTGTTAAAAATCTTATAACTGGTAAAGGAGAAATCACTTCTCAAAATCATGGTTTTGCAGTAAATAAAGAAGAGTCTTTAGCTAATGAAAATGTAGAAATAACACATGTGCATTTAAATGACGATACAGTTGCAGGTATAAAACTTAAAGATAGTAATTGCTTTTCTGTTCAATTTCATCCAGAGGCCAGTCCTGGTCCTCACGATTCTTCATATTTATTTGACGAATTTATTGAGAATATGAGTAAGTAGTAATTTATTTATCAAATCTTCACTATTACGTTTTCGTTAATTATCTCTTTTTAATAGATTAAAATCTATATATAATTAATATTTTTGTAGAAATTATTTATAAAAAATTATTATGTCCAACATTAAAAAAATTCACGCTAGACAAATCTTTGATTCAAGAGGTAACCCAACAATCGAAGTTGATGTTATTACTGAAAACGGTTCAATTGGAAGAGCTGCTGTACCATCTGGTGCATCAACTGGTGAACATGAAGCAGTTGAATTAAGAGACGGAGGTTCTAATTATATGGGGAAAGGGGTTTTAAAAGCAGTAAATAATGTAAATAATATTTTAGCACCATCAATTATTGGGTTATCTGTTTTTGACCAAACTGAAATTGATGTTAAAATGATAAACTTAGACGGTACTCCTAACAAATCTAATTTAGGTGCCAATTCAATTTTAGGTGTTTCTTTAGCAGTTGCAAAAGCAGCTGCAGCTGAGAAAAAAGTTCCTTTGTACAAATATATTGGTGGTAAGGATGTATGTACATTACCTGTACCTATGATGAATATTATAAATGGAGGTTCTCATAGTGATTCTCCCATAGCGTTTCAAGAATTTATGATAATACCAGTGTTAGCAAAATCTTTTACGCATGCAATGCAAATGGGTAGTGAAATATTTCATCATTTAAAATTGGTTTTGAAAAGCAGAAAATTAAGTACTGCTGTAGGAGATGAGGGTGGATTTGCCCCAGTTTTGGATGGGACTGAGGATGCTTTAGACACTATTGCTTTAGCGGTAGAAAATGCTGGTTATTCTTTTGGTAAAGAGATTATGATTGCGTTAGATTGTGCTGCAGCAGAATTTTATGAAAACAATGTATATAACTATAAGAAATTTGAAGGTGATCAAGCAGAGGTGAGAACAAGTAAACAGCAAGCGGATTATCTAGCAAGTTTAGCCTCAAAATATCCTATTATTTCAATTGAAGATGGTATGGATGAAAATGATTGGAAAGGTTGGAAATATTTAACAGAACTAATCGGAGATAAAATTCAACTTGTAGGAGATGATTTATTTGTAACCAATGTAGATAGACTTTCTAGAGGTATCGACGAATCAATAGCTAACTCAATATTGATTAAAGTAAATCAGATAGGTAGTCTTACGGAAACAATAAAAGCTGTAGAGATGGCCCATAATGCTGGTTTTACATCTGTAATGTCACACAGATCTGGAGAGACTGAAGACAATACTATTGCTGATCTGGCAGTTGCACTAACTACAGGTCAAATCAAGACTGGCTCTGCTTCTAGGAGTGATCGAATGGCTAAGTATAACCAGTTGTTGAGAATTGAAGAAGAGTTAGGCTCTAAGGCTTTCTTTCCTCAAGCGAGTGTGTTCAAGGCATAGACTATTATGTTTTAATAATTCGTAGATATTTCGTATTTTGGCATTCCTTAATACAAAAATCAAATGTCAAAAAAAGCTAAATTACTTATAAATAATCAGGAATTTGATTTCCCCCTTGTTTTAGGTTCTGAAAACGAAATCTCTATTGATGTTAAACAACTAAGAGCTATTACCGGAGGAGTTACTACAATAGATCCAGGTTTTAAAAACACTGCTTCTTGTGAAAGTAAAATAACTTATTTAGACGGAGAAAAGGGTATTTTAAGATATAGAGGTTACGCAATTGAAGATTTAGCTAACAATGCTAGTTTTTTAGAAGTCGCATATTTGTTAATATATGGAAATCTTCCAACAGAAGATCAGTATAAAAAATTCAATGATGATATTAAAAGTGAAAGTATTGTAGATGAGGATATTAAAAAAATATTAGAAGCATTTCCAAAATCAGCCCATCCTATGGGTATTTTGTCGTCATTAACAAGTGCATTAACCGCTTTCAACCCCACTTCTAACACTATAGACTATAACAGAAGTAAAGCAGAGCTTTATGAAACTATAGTAAAAGTTTTAGGAAAAATTCCAGTATTAATTGCATGGACGATCAGGAAAAAAAATGGCTTACCCTTAGACTATGGAGATACTTCTTTAGGTTATGTTGAGAATATTTTAAAAATGATGTTTAAAAAGCCAAATGAAACGTATGTTCAAAACCCAATTTTGGTTAATGCCCTTAACAAGCTTTTGATTTTACACGCTGATCATGAGCAAAACTGTTCAACTTCAACAGTAAGAATTGTAGGTTCTTCACATGCTGGTTTATTTGCCTCAATTTCTGCAGGAATATCTGCATTATGGGGGCCTTTACACGGAGGTGCAAATCAGGCAGTGCTTGAAATGCTTGAATCGATTAACGATGATGGTGGAGATACAAATAAGTATATGCAAAAAGCAAAAGATAAAGAAGATCCGTTTAGATTAATGGGCTTTGGCCATAGGGTTTATAAAAGTTTTGACCCTAGAGCTAAAATAATTAAAGTAGCTACCGATGAAGTTTTAGATGATCTGGGTGTAGTCGATCCTGTTTTGGATATAGCCAAAGAATTAGAAAAGGAGGCATTAAGTGATAAATATTTTGTTGATAGAAGTTTATATCCAAATGTTGATTTTTATTCTGGTATTATCTACCGAGCGATGGGAATTCCATCTGATATGTTTACTGTAATGTTTGCCCTTGGTAGACTTCCTGGATGGATAGCACAATGGAGAGAAATGAGACTAAGAAATGAGCCAATTGGTAGACCAAGACAGGTATATACCGGAGAAAATCACAGAAAATATACTCCAATTTCTAACAGATAATATAGGTTACACTATATTTCTTTCTTAGTATATTTACATATGTTAAAAATATATATTAACAACGAGACATCTGAATTAGTGTCTGTAATATTGGGTTCTGCGATTTCTAACGGCCCTACTCCAAATATAGAAGACTGTTATGATCCAAAAAGTATTGAACATATTTTAAACGGTACATATCCTACAGAAAAAGATATGATTAGTGAGTTAAATTCATTTGAAAATATTTTAGTTAAATATGGGGTAAAGGTATATAGACCAGATCAAATTAATAATTATAATCAGATATTTACTCGAGATATTTCTTTTGTTATTGAAGATAAAATTGTTTTATCTAATATGATTGATAATAGATCCTCAGAGTTGTCAGCTATCAATTATATACTTAATGAAATTCCTTCTAAAAATATTATTAAACTTAGTAGTGACAGTTATGTTGAAGGTGGTGATGTAATACTACATAATGATTATGTTTTTATTGGAATCTATTCTGGTGAAGATTATCCTAATTATATTACTGCTAGAACGAATTTGAATGCTGTAAATGAAATAAAAACACATTTTCCGAATAAGATCATAAAGACCTTTGAGCTAAGAAAATCAAACTCATCTCCAATGGAAAATGCCCTTCACTTAGATTGTTGTTTTCAGCCAATTGGAAAAGATAAAGCAATAATTTATCCTGGTGGTTTTTTAATTAAAGACGAGTATGATTGGTTGGTTAATTTTTTTGGAAAAGAAAATATTTTTGAAACAACAAAAGAAGAAATGTATAACATGAATTGTAATGTATTTTCAATTTCTGAAAACGTAATTGTTTCTGAAAATAATTTTATTAGATTAAATGAATGGCTAATTTCAAAGGAATTTACTGTTGAGAAAATAAGCTACTCAGAGATTGCTAAACAAGAAGGTTTGTTGAGGTGTTCAACTATGCCATTAATAAGAAAACAATCTAATTTTGAATAAACAAAGTACAAATACTATTTTGATGATTAGACCGGTTGCATTTAATTATAATGTACAAACTGCTGTTAACAATCATTACCAAAATGCCAATGATTTTAACAATAACTCTAATCAAATTAATTTAAGAGCTCAAGCTGAATTTGACAATTTTGTATTAAAACTTCGATCTTTTGGTGTGGAAGTTATTGTTTTTCAAGATGATGATAAGTTTGATACACCAGATTCAGTATTTCCCAACAATTGGATTTCATTTCACTCAAATGGTGATATTGCCTTATATCCAATGTTTGCAGAAAATAGAAGAAATGAAAGAAGAGAAGATGTTGTTAAATACATTGAAAAAAACAATTATTCTATTAGAAATGTTATTGATTATTCTTCCGCAGAAGAATCTAACATATTTTTAGAGGGCACAGGGAGTATAGTTTTAGATAGATTAAATAGAAAAGCTTATTGTGCTGTTTCTGAAAGATCTAACGAAGATCTGTTGATTGAATTTTGTGAAGACTTTGAATATATACCAGTAATTTTCAACGCATTTCAGTCGGTTAAACAATCAAGAAAGTTAATTTACCATACAAATGTTATGATGTGTGTTGCTGATAATTTTGTCATTATATGCCTAGATTGCATAGATGATAAAAAAGAGAGAAATAATGTAATTAAACATTTAAAAGAGGATGGAAAAGAAATTATTGAAATTTCTGAAAATCAAGTCAATTCATTTGCAGGTAATATGCTGCAAATTTTAGATAGAAATAATGATTCTTTACTGATTATGAGTGAATCTGCTCACAAAGTATTGACTAGCGCTCAAAAACATATTATAAATAAGTATGCTAAAATTGTTTTTAGTTCATTAAATACAATTGAGACATATGGAGGTGGGAGTGCTAGATGTATGATGGCTGAGGTGTTTTTACCCAAAACCATACAGAAATTATAATATATTATATTTATAGCTATAATGAATAAAATGAATATTGAATCTTCTCTACAAACAATTGCAGTTAAAGCAATCGAACAGTTATACAAAGTAAACATTGATAGTGTCGAAATACAGCCCACAAGAACTGATTTTGAGGGAGATTTAACTATTGTTGTCTTTCCATTGTTAAAACTTCTAAAAACTAGCCCAATTGATTTAGCAAACAGTTTAGGTAATTATATAGTTGAGAATGAAAAATCATATACATCATTCAATGTTGTTTCTGGCTTTCTTAATCTTGTTGTTTCTGACAGCTATTATTTAAATCATTTTAATGCAATAAAAAATGAAGATGATTTTGGTTTTGTTAAGCCAACTTCAAATGATTGTACAATGATTGAATACTCTTCCCCTAACACCAATAAGCCACTACATCTTGGGCATATTCGAAATAATTTATTAGGCTATAGTGTTGCTCAAATCCTTAAAGCATCTGGTAAAAATGTTCTTAAAACTCAGATAATAAATGATAGGGGTATTCATATATGTAAAAGTATGTTAGCTTGGGTTAAGTTTGGAAATGGAGAAACTCCTGAGTCTAATTCTTTGAAGGGAGATAAACTAGTTGGAAAGTATTATGTTTTGTTCGATAAAGAATATAAAAACCAAATCAAATCTTTAATGGACAATGGTAGCTCAGAAGATGATGCTAAAAAAAATGCACCTATACTAATTGAAGCCCAAGAAATGCTTTTGCTTTGGGAGTCAGGTGATAAAGAAACTGTCAAACTATGGGAGACAATGAATGGATGGGTTTATAAAGGTTTTGAAGAAACTTATAAAAATCTTGGAGTAGATTTTGATAATTATTATTATGAAAGTAACACCTATCTGTTAGGCAAAGAGTTTATAAAAGAGGGGCTTAATAATAATGTTTTCTATAAAAAAGAAGATGGTAGTGTGTGGTGTGATTTGACAAATGAAGGGTTAGATGAAAAAATTGTTCTAAGATCTGATGGAACCGCTGTTTACATGACTCAAGATATAGGTACAGCTATTCAAAGAGTTAAAGATTTTCCAGAAATTAACTCAATGATTTATACTGTTGGTAATGAACAAGATTATCATTTTAAAGTATTGTTTTTGATACTAAAAAAATTAGGTTTCAAGTGGTCAGAAAACTTACATCATTTGAGTTATGGAATGGTGGATTTACCAAGTGGTAAAATGAAAAGTAGAGAAGGTACTGTAGTGGATGCAGACGATTTATTATTAGAAATGACCAGTACAGCTAAAGAAATATCGTCTGAGCTTGGAAAGTTGGAGGACCTAGATGAAAACGAAAAAAATTATGTTTATGAGATTATTGGTAAAGGAGCCTTAAAATACTTTATTTTGAAAGTCGATCCAAAAAAGAGAATCTTATTTGACCCAAAAGAGTCTGTAGATTTTCAAGGAAATACAGGTCCTTTCATTCAATATTCGTATGTTAGAATACAAGCTATTTTAAGAAAAGTAGACTCTGTTAGCAATGAGAATTATAACGGAATTTTAGACCCCAAAGAAAAAGAGATTATAAAACAATTACTAGGCTTTACTTCTGTGATTCAAAATGCCGCGAATATTCAAAGCCCAGCTTTAATTGCAAATTACCTGTATGACTTAGTGAAATTATTTAATTCCTTCTATCAATCTTTACCGATTTTAAAAACATCTTTTGAAGATAGAAAAATGTTTAGATTACAATTATCTAAGTCGGTTTCTTACACAATTAAAAATGCTTTGGATTTATTAGGTATTGGTGTTGTGCAAAGAATGTAACAGAATTATAAAATATTGCATAAAAAAAGGCTACACATTGTGTAGCCTTTTTTTTAATATTGTTTTTTAAAGATTCTTAAGATTCTTAAGATTCTTTAACAGCTAAACTGTATACAACAAGACCAAATCCGATTTTGTTGACAGCATCACCAATGTTGTAGATTACTTCCATATTCAATTTCATTCCGAACAGAAGATCAGTAGCACCATACCATCCATCGGTACCAGCCATATATCCTACAGGATAAATTGCCCAACCAACAAGTAGGAACCAACATAACATTTTGTGAGCAGCTAGTACATTTCCACCAGCAGCTTCTGCTAATTTTCTTAAACTACCTAACCATACTTCGTATGCAATCCAGAAATATGCTGCACCTGAAAGTGCTCCCCATACTGCAGGAGATAATGCTCCATTATCCCATCCAGATTCTCCAAAGAATCCAGTGACAAGCATTAAAGTTGAAGCTCCGATAAGCTTCCACATATCTGATTTAGTCGCTCCAGCAACTTTAAGAATTAAGTAAAACTCAACACACATCAATGGAACAGTTAAAATCCAATCTACGTATCTAAATACCGTAGTATTTAAGTTCGCCGCGTGAGCATCTCTCATGTACATGTAATGTACAGCAGCAATAAATGTAATCAATCCTGAAACTAAAAGAGAAGTTCTCCACTTAGCATCAACATTGTTCATAGACAAGAAGAAAAACACAGATGCTGCCATCATAGCCATAGCTCCAAGCCAAAACGTAAATCCAGTACCATCTTCAGGCACCTTCATTGTTTCAATAAAGATTAAATAATTCATATTTGTTATTTTAAAATTAATAGTTAAAGGCTAAAATACTAAATATTTTGCAAATCAATAAATTTAGATGCTAATAATTATCATATTAATAGCTTTACCCTTCTTAAATTATTGATTAAATAAAAAAAAGAACCTCAAAATGAGGTTCTTTTTTTTAATTTTATTTTTTTTAAAAAATTATAATCTATAAGGATTTGAAAGGTAAGTATGGTCCTTTAATCCAATTTACTAATGTTGAAACTAAGCCAAAGAAGAATTTGTATATAACAATGTTAATATAAAGATTTATCAATGTCAACAATACTCCAATAAATGCTGCAAAAACTCCCATTGCTCCAGGAATTGTCCAAGCATCCCCACCATATCCTAACATACTACTAAGGTCAGGATTCAATACAGCATCCATTGCATCTGCAATTGCATAAGCTGGTGAATCAGAAAGCATTCCAAATAAAGCGGTGGTTCCCATTGAAGCCATTTCGACTAGACCAGCAGTCATGTCTCCAAGTCCACCTCCAATATCTAATGTTGTAACAAAACTTAATGTAGCTCCAATTGCACCAAATAAGCCAACCATTGCTAAAACATATCCTGCCACCTTTATAATAGAAATAGGAAGGTCTAAAAATATTAGATGAATAATACCACTTTTAGAAGTTCCTAAATTATCACCAACATTACTTATTACTTTTGAAATAGGAAAAGCTGCGTAAGTCCATAAAAGCATTCCGATCAACATTCCGATAATACCCATTGCATCATTACCATCAAATCCTCCATTCCAAAGAGGGTTTAAAGTTGCGTATAATATGCCTAATAGAAATAAGAATGATCCTACACTAAAAATTTTGCCGATCCATCCTGCAATTGAGTTTTCAGATTCCTCAATACATGAATTCCATGAATTCCAAGGAAGTTTGTTGTTGACCATATTAGGAGAGTCAACTACCATGTTAAAAATGTCTTTAATTTTGTCCATTTTGTTTAATTTTTATTAGTTAGTTGCCAGTAAGTTAGTAAATTATTATAACATATTAAACTTATTGATCTATTAGTTACCTGAATTAGAGTTATTTACAGGTGTGACGAGTGTTTGTTATTAAGCATGTTAATTGTGTTAATTCAACCCTTATTTCATTGTTTTGTATCATTTGATAGATTTAATAATAAATATTATTTGTACATTTCTGACTGGATTTTAACAAACGAAAATTGAATAATAATATTTCTTCCAATAAAGATTTTTATAGTGTATTAATACTTAGTTCTTTCTTTTCCTTATGGCTCTCTACTCAAATATCCCCTATTATTGAATCTAATATCGCCTATATTATGATTCTTACAGTTGGAATTTTACATGGTTCTAACGATATAATGCTTGTAAATCACAGTATTAAGTCTAAGTCGAACATTTCTAGCTTAACCATTTTTATAATTTATGTGCTAATGGTAGGGTTAGTTGCTGTTTTATTTTATTTTTTTCCCTTTTTAGCACTGAGTCTGTTTGTTATTTTTAGCTCTTACCATTTTGGGGAGCAGCATTTTATTTCTAAAAGTAATGCTAAAAACTATCTTATATCTCTATACTTCACTTCTTATGGAATGTTGGTATTTTCAATGATTTTTTTCTCTTCACCAGAAGAGGTTATAATCATTGTTAATGAAATTACTAATGTTTTTATTACACAGGACTTTTTAAAAACATTGTTATATTCTTCATTAATATCAACAATAATATTATCATTTCTCATGCACTACAAGAAATTTATAACATTCAACTTTTTTGAAGAGATAATTTTGATTGCTCTTTTATTCGTAATCTTTAATATTGCTTCACTTATAGCTGCATTTGCAATATATTTTATTATTTGGCATTCGATTCCATCTCTCAGAGATCAAATTATAGAGCTTCATAGTGAATTCAATAAAAAGAATATTTTAAGATATCTTAAAAACTCAGCACTTTACTGGTTAATTTCTATTGTTTCTTTAATTGTGCTTTATTATCTTGTTAATGATGATAAACTATTTATTTCATTGTTCTTTTCTTTTTTGTCAGCAATCACTTTTCCCCATGTACTTGTAATGTTTAATTTATTTAAGAATAAATCCAAAGATTTAAGCTAAATAAAGGCTTAAATTCTTAAATTTGAAATTCTAAATAATTCTTTAATATGTTCAATAATCTAAGCGAAAAGTTAGATAAGGCCCTTCAGGTTTTAAAAGGTCATGGTAGAATAACTGAAATTAATGTTGCTGAAACATTAAAGGAAGTTAGAAGAGCATTGTTGGATGCAGATGTTAATTTTAAAATTGCAAAGGAATTTACTGTTAGAGTTAAAGAAAAGGCTATTGGTCAAAATGTATTAACTGACTTAAAACCAGGTCAGCTAATGGTAAAGATTGTTAAAGATGAGTTGACAGCTCTTATGGGTGGCGATGCTTCAGAGCTGAACATAGCTAGTTCTCCGTCCATAATACTGATGTCAGGATTACAAGGCTCTGGTAAAACTACATTTTCTGGCAAACTAGCAAATTACTTAAAAACGAAAAAAAATAAAAAGCCATTATTAGTGGCGTGTGATATTTACAGACCAGCTGCTATAGAACAATTAAATGTTTTGGGAGATCAACTAGGTGTTGAGGTTTATAGCGATCCAGAAAATAAAGATCCTGTTTCTATCTCTAAAGCCGCTATATCACATGCGAAATCAAATGGCTTTAATCTTGTCATAATTGATACTGCAGGTAGATTGGCAATTGATGAGCTGATGATGAATGAGATATCAGATATTAAAAAAGCAATTAATCCCCAAGAAATATTATTTGTTGTGGATGCCATGACTGGTCAAGATGCAGTAAATACAGCCAAAGCATTTAACGAAGTTTTAGATTTTGACGGAGTTATATTAACTAAACTTGATGGAGATACAAGAGGTGGTGCAGCTCTTTCAATTAAGCAAGTAGTAAATAAGCCTATTAAGTTTATTGGTACAGGTGAGAAAATGGAAGCTATTGATGTTTTCTACCCATCTAGAATGGCCGATCGAATATTGGGTATGGGTGATGTGGTTTCTTTAGTTGAAAGAGCACAGCAGCAATTTGACGAAAAAGAGGCTAGAAGAATCCAGAAAAAAATTGCAAAAAACACTTTTGGGCTAGATGATTTCTTAAAACAAATTCATCAAATAAAGAAAATGGGTAATATGAAAGATTTGGTTGGAATGATTCCAGGTGCAGGTAAAATGATGAAAGATGTAGATATTGATGATGATTCCTTTAAGTACATTGAGGCTATGATTTACTCCATGACTCCCAAAGAAAGGTCCAATCCATCACTAATTAATAAATCTAGAAAAGATCGTATTGGAAAAGGCTCGGGAACTTCTATACAGCAGGTGAATCAATTATTAAAGCAATTCAATCAAATGAGTAAAATGATGAAGATGATGCAAGGTGGAGGAGCTAATAAGATGATGCAAATGATGCAAAACATGAAAAGATAATTTTTTGATAAATGACAATATTAGACGGTAAAAAAACTAGCAACGATATCAAGAATGAGATTGCAATTTCTGTAAAAGAAATAGTTGCAAAAGGATCAAGACCCCCTCATTTAGCTGCTGTTATTGTGGGAGAAGATGGTGCTAGTTTAACTTATGTTGGCAGTAAAGTTAGAGCTTGTAAAAAAGTTGGTTTTGATTCTACGCTTATTAAGCTCTCTGAAAATATTTTAGAGCAAGAATTACTTTTAAAAGTAAAAGAGTTAAATGAAAATGATGCAATTGATGGCTATATCGTGCAATTGCCATTGCCTAAGCATATCGATTCGCAAAAAATATTAATGGCTGTTGATCCATTTAAAGATGTAGACGGCTTTCATCCTACAAATTTTGGAAAGATGGCACTTAACCTGCCAACTTTTATTTCTGCTACGCCATATGGAATTATGGAGCTTTTAGACAGGTATAATGTTGAAACTTCTGGAAAACAAACTGTAGTTATTGGAAGGTCTGATATAGTTGGAAGACCAATTAGTATACTGATGAGTAGAAAGTCAAATCCTGGTAATTCCACCGTTACTTTAGCACATAGTAGAACTAAAAACATAAAAGAATTAACTCTTCAGGCTGATATCATAATTTCAGCTCTTGGTGTTCCAAATTTTGTAAAAGCAGATATGGTAAAAGAGGGAGTTGTCGTTGTAGATGTTGGAATAACAAGGGTAAAGGATGATTCTAAAAAGGGCTATAAAATTGTTGGAGATGTTGACTATAAAAATGTCTCAAAAAAATCTAGTTTTATCACCCCTGTTCCCGGTGGTGTTGGTCCTATGACAATTGCAATGCTTTTGACCAATACTCTTCAAGCATTTCTTAAATAATTTACTATTTCTCAAAAATTTGATTAAAATCTTTAAAAGATTTGAATTCTAATGCATTTCCTGAGGGGTCTTTAAAGAACATTGTCGCTTGTTCACCTGGGAGATCTTTAAATCGTATGTAGGGTTCTATGATAAATTTTACATTTTTAGATTTAAGTCGAATCGATAATTCTTGAAAAGTATTCCATTCTAATACGACTCCAAAATGTGGAACAGGTACATCTTTGCCATCAACAAGATTGGTATTTTTATCTACTTCTTGAATTGATTTTTCTTTGTAGTGTATAACTAGCTGGTGTCCAAAAAAATCAAAATCTACCCAATGATCACTACTCCTGCCTTCTTTGCAGCCTAATATTTTTTTATAAAACTCTCTACACTTTGAAATATTATCTACAGGTATTGCTAAATGAAAAGGTGTTAATTTATCCATTATTAATTAGTTTGTTTAATGAATTTATCTCTTCTTTTGTTAGTTCTCTATATTCACCTACAGGAACATCTAATTTGATATTCATTATTCTAATTCTTTCCAAAGAAACAACCTTATAATTAAAATATTCACACATTCTTCTAATTTGCCTATTTAATCCCTGAGTTAGAATAATTTTAAACTCATTAGTCCCAGACTTTTTGATTTTACACTCCTTAGTGATTGTATCTAATATTGGAACACCTTTTGACATTCGATCGATAATAGTTTGTGAAAGTGGTTTATCTACTTTAACCAAATATTCTTTTTCGTGGTTGTGTTCTGTTCGCAAAATTTTATTAACAATATCACCGTCATTTGTAAGAAGAATTAGCCCAGAACTTGGTTTATCTAATCTTCCTATTGGAAATATTCTTTCTGGGTAATTTATAAAATCTATTATATTATCTTTTTCAACTCTTGTATCTGTAGTACAAACTATTCCAATTGGTTTGTTCAGAGCTAAATAAATTTTATTTTTTTTCTTAGCCTCGATTATTTTATCATCAACTTTTATTTCATCATTTACAGAAATTTTCTGGCCCAGTTCAGCCACCTCTCCATTTATAAAAACCCTTCCAGATACAATAAGCTTATCTCCAGCTCTTCTAGAGCAGTAGCCAATTTCGCTTAAATACTTATTTAATCTTATTAGTTCTTTTTCCATCTAATTTATCCATTGCAAATAAAGATCATTAATTTTAGCATTATCTGGAATTTGAGCTTTATCAATATCAATATTTGAATTATATCTTAGGTTTGATGGGAGTTGATTTTTATCAATTGTAAAATACAAATTAGCTGAGTTGATTGAAATGATTAAATTTCTTAGGCTATTTTGAATGCTGCTTATATTGTAATTATCTCTTATTTCTTTAAAGGTACTGCTAGAGCCTATTCCTTTTTTAGTTTTGTACTTTGGATCAATTATCTTAATTAATTTTGCTGTAGAAGTGTAGTCTAGGTCTTCTTTGGGTGTAATTTCTAATAATTCATTCCCTTCTTTATCTAGAATTGTTATGTCATTAAATTTTCCAGTGAAACTATCTCCAGAAATATCATTCCTTATAGAGTCATTTTTAAAAATCTGAATTAAATCTTTAATCATTGTAGTGTCACTAACATGTCCAATGCTATTTTTTGAAATTAAGTAAGGATCTTTTTCATTAGAACATGAATAGATTATAGTAGTAGCGATTAATAAGATTATAATTTTATTCATTGTTTTTTTTTGTTCTTTTATAGTTGTGTAAATATAATTATTTATGATATCTATATTTAATTATTTTCACTAAATAAATGTTAGTTAATTATTTTTGTAATAAATAGAAATTTATATTTGCAGTCGATGGATGATAATACTAAAAATTTAGTTGATAAAGGCGAAATGTTGCCATTAATGGAGTCATTTTACACGATTCAAGGTGAAGGTTTTTATAAAGGAACTGCAGCTTATTTTATTAGACTTGGCGGTTGTGATGTAGGTTGTCATTGGTGTGATGTGAAAGAGAGCTGGGATGCTCTTCTTCATCCACCTACATCAACTATTGAGATTGTAGAAAACACTAAGAATTTTAGTGATACTGTAGTCGTTACAGGTGGGGAACCACTTATGTGGGATATGACTATGTTAACTAAATTGTTAAATGCAAATAATAAGTCTGTTCACATTGAAACCTCTGGAGCTTATGATCTTACAGGCAATTGGGATTGGATTTGTTTGTCTCCTAAAAAAAGAAAACTTCCAAAGAAAGAAATATATCAAGTTGCTAATGAGCTTAAAATGATTATTTATAATAAGAGTGATTTTGAGTTTGCTGAGACAGAGGCTGCGAAAGTTAATTCAGACTGCGTTTTGTTTTTACAACCTGAATGGAGTAAAAGAGATTTGGTTATGCCGCTTATTGTTGATTATGTAATGCAAAATCCTAAATGGAAGGTGTCTCTTCAAACGCATAAATACCTTAATATCCCTTAGTTGGTTATTTTAACCTTTCTTCATTTTATTTTACTCGTAAGTTATAGATTATAGTTAATTAATAATTAAATACATATATATGTAATTAAAATATATATTTTAATTTATAATTTTAATATTTAATGCATATTTGCCTAAAATATATAATATGTGTGGAATAGTTTGTGCTTTTGATTTAAAGCAACCCTCGGATTCTTTAAGGTCAGAAATATTGGAGATGTCCAAAAAAATCAGGCACAGAGGTCCTGACTGGAGTGGGGTTTATAGTGCTGATAATGCTATTATGTCTCATGAAAGATTGGCTATAGTAGACCCAAAATCTGGTGGGCAGCCTCTTTTTAGTTCTGATAATAAATTAGTATTAGCAGCAAATGGAGAGATATATAATCATTTTGATTTAAGAAAAGAGTTTATTGATTCTTATAGCTTTTCGACTAACAGTGATTGTGAGGTTATTATTGCTTTATATGAAAAATATGGACCATCTTTTTTAGATAAAATGAACGGTATTTTTGGTTTTGCTATCTACGATTCAGAGAATGACGAGTATTTTGTGGCAAGAGATCATATTGGAATAATTCCACTTTACATTGGATGGGATGAAAATTGTACTTTTTATGTTGCTTCTGAGCTTAAAGCTTTAGAAGGAAAGTGTAAAAAAATTGAACTTTTTCCACCAGGTCATTATTACCACAGCAAAGATAAAGAATTTGTTAAGTGGTATGCTAGAGATTGGAGTGACTATAATGCTGTAAAAGATAACTCAACAAGTATAAAAATAGTTAAAGATGCCCTAGAGTCGGCTGTACACAGGCAGCTGATGAGTGATGTGCCTTATGGAGTTTTACTTTCTGGAGGATTAGATTCATCAATCACATCGGCTATTGCAAAAAAATATTCCCAAAAAAGAATAGAAAGTGGGGATAAATCTGAAGCTTGGTGGCCTCAATTACATTCTTTTTCGGTAGGCTTAGAGGGATCGCCGGATTTATCTGCAGCTAAAAAAGTAGCTGACCATATTGGGACAATTCATCATGAGATAGTATTCACAATTCAAGAGGGACTAGATGCTATTAATGATGTTATATATAATTTAGAAACTTATGACATTACTACTATAAGGGCTTCAACTCCAATGTATTTAATGGCAAGAGTAATTAAATCAATGGGTATTAAAATGGTATTATCAGGTGAAGGTGCAGATGAACTTTTTGGAGGTTATTTGTATTTCCATAAAGCACCAAATTCTAGAGAATTTCACGATGAAACCGTGAGAAAGATGGATAAGTTACATATGTATGATTGTTTAAGGGCTAATAAAAGTTTGGCTGCTTGGGGCATTGAAGGCAGGGTGCCGTTTTTAGATAAAGAATTTATTGATGTAGCAATGAGTATTAATCCAAATGATAAAATGATTAATTCTGAAAGAATGGAGAAATGGGTTTTAAGAAAAGCATTTGAAGATTATTTGCCTGAAAGTATTGTTTGGAGACAAAAAGAACAGTTTAGTGATGGGGTTGGTTATAGCTGGATTGATAAGCTAAAAGAACTTGTCAATAATTCTGTTTCTGACGATCAAATGAAATCAGTTGAAATTGATTTCCCTAATCAACCACCAACATCAAAAGAGGAGTATTTTTACCGCTCTATATTCCAATCTCACTTCCCAAGTAAGGCAGCTGCGTTAAGTGTGCCGCAAGAACCTTCTGTGGCTTGTAGTACTAAAATAGCGCTAGAATGGGATGAAACATTTAAAAATATGAATGAGCCGTCGGGTAGAGCAATTGTTCAGGTTCATCAAGATGCATATAAGTCGTAATTTAAGCCGATTTTTACTTCTTTAATTGTTAATAACTTATACAGTTATTTAAGAATAAAATAGCTTAAAAATTTTCACTTTTTTTTATATTTACAAGAATAAATAAACTGTTAATTTTTCATTAGTTTTTTTATTAAAAAAAATTCAATTAAAAATATAATTTATGAGTGAAAATAAGCAAAGCTATTCTGCGGATAGTATTCAGGCTCTGGAAGGAATGGAGCATGTTAGGATGCGTCCTTCAATGTACATTGGTGATGTTGGTACAAGAGGTCTACATCATTTAGTTTATGAGGTTGTAGATAATTCAATTGACGAGGCCTTAGCCGGTCATTGTAATGAGATTTCTGTCGTAATAAACGAAGATAATTCTGTAACAACTATTGATGACGGTAGAGGTATTCCCGTAGATATTCATAAAAAAGAAGGAGTTTCTGCTTTGGAAGTAGTTATGACCAAAATTGGGGCTGGTGGTAAATTTGATAAAGACTCTTATAAGGTTTCAGGTGGTCTTCATGGTGTTGGTGTTAGTTGTGTAAATGCATTATCAGAGAGTTTGAAAGCTACTGTTTACAGAAATGGCAAAATATATGAACAGGATTATGAAAGAGGTAAATCGTTAAACCCTGTTAAAGAAATTGGTAGTACTGACAAAAGAGGAACAATGGTTACCTTTAAGCCAGACCCTACTATTTTTACCCAAACCCTTGAGTACAGTTACGATATCTTAGCAGCTCGACTAAGAGAATTAGCTTATTTGAATAAAGGAATTACAGTAGTTCTTATTGATAAAAGAAATAAGGACGAAAAAGGTGAGTTTATTAATGAAACTTTTCATTCAAAAGAAGGTTTAAAAGAGTTTATTAAGTTTTTAGACGGAAACAGAGAGCCTTTAATGAAAGATGTTATTTCATTTGAAGGTGAAAAAAACGGAGTCCCAGTTGAAGTAGCGATGGCATACAATACTTCTTACTCTGAAAATTTACACTCATATGTAAACAATATTAATACTCATGAAGGTGGAACACACCTTTCAGGATTTAGAAGGGGTTTAACGCATACACTAAAAAAATATGCTGATGGATCTGGGATGTTAGATAAATTAAAATTTGAAATTTCCGGAGATGATTTTAGAGAAGGGTTGACAGCTATAATTTCTGTTAAAGTGGCCGAACCTCAATTTGAAGGACAAACTAAAACCAAGCTTGGAAATAGAGAAGTTTCATCAAGTGTAAGTCAGGCTGTTTCAGAAATGTTAACAGATTATTTAGAAGAACATCCAGATGACGCTAAAACAATTGTACAAAAAGTAATTCTAGCTGCTCAAGCTAGAACTGCAGCTCAAAAGGCTCGTGAGATGGTTCAAAGAAAAACTGTGATGAGTTTAGGAGGATTACCAGGAAAATTATCTGATTGCTCTGAACAAGATCCAGCTAAATGTGAAGTTTTTCTAGTTGAGGGAGATTCTGCAGGTGGAACTGCTAAACAAGGTAGAGATAGAGCATTTCAAGCAATACTTCCGCTAAGAGGAAAAATACTAAATGTTGAAAAAGCAATGCAGCATAAAGTTTTTGAAAATGAAGAAATAAAAAATATTTTCACTGCACTAGGTGTTACAATTGGAACTGAAGAAGATTCTAAAGCCTTAAACCTTTCAAAACTTAGATATCACAAAGTAGTAATTATGTGTGATGCCGATATTGATGGTAGTCATATTGCGACTTTGATTTTAACTTTCTTTTTTAGATATATGAAAGAGTTAATTGAAGGTGGTCATATATATATCGCTACACCACCACTATACCTAGTTAAAAAAGGAGCTAAAAAAGAATATGCTTGGGATGATGATCAAAGAGACCTTATTATGCAAAAATACGGAGATGGGGTTAAAATACAAAGATATAAAGGTTTAGGTGAAATGAATGCAGCTCAATTATGGGACACTACAATGAACCCTGAGTTTAGAACTTTAAGACAAGTTGAAATAGAAAATATGATTGAAGCAGATAGAATTTTTTCAATGTTAATGGGTGATGAAGTTCCACCAAGAAGAGAGTTTATAGAAAAGAATGCTATCTATGCTAATATAGATGCTTAACTAAAAAAATATAATTATGAAAATAACTGTTGTTGGAGCTGGTGCAGTAGGTGCTAGTTGTGCTGAATATATAGCTATAAAAGACTTCGCATCTGAAGTTGTATTATTAGATATTAAAGAAGGTTTTGCGGAAGGTAAAGCAATGGATTTAATGCAAACAGCATCCTTAAATAATTTTGATACTAAAATTACCGGTACTACCAATGATTACAGTAAAACAGCAAATAGTTCTATTTGTGTTGTAACTTCTGGAATTCCTCGTAAACCAGGAATGACAAGGGAAGAATTAATTGGTATAAATGCAGGGATTGTAAAAACAGTTACATCTAATCTAATAAAGTATTCGCCTGAAACAATCTTAATTATTGTTAGTAATCCAATGGATTCAATGACGTATTTAGTGCATAAAAACACAGATTTACCTAAAAACAAAATTATTGGAATGGGAGGTGCTCTAGACTCTGCAAGATTTAAATACAGATTAGCAGAGGCATTAAATGCACCAATTAGTGATATTGATGGTATGGTTATTGGCGGACACAGTGATGTCGGAATGGTTCCTTTGACCTCTAATGCTACAAGAAATAGTATAAATGTTTCCGAATTTGTTTCTAAAGAAAGGCTTGAAAAAGTAAAGCAAGATACCAAAGTCGGAGGAGCAACACTCACAAAATTACTTGGCACATCTGCATGGTATGCGCCTGGAGCAGCGGTGAGCGGATTAGTTCAGGCAATTGCTTGTGACCAAAAGAAAATGTTTCCGTGCTCTGCCTTATTAGAAGGTGAATATGAACTTAACGATCTTTCTATTGGTGTTCCTGTAATACTTGGAAAAAACGGTATTGAGGAAATAGTTAAGATAGAATTAAGCGAAGCTGATATGAAGCATTTACATGAAAGTGCTGAAGGAGTTAAGAAAACAAATAATCTTTTAGCTTTATAAATTGCAATTAGATCTCTTGATTATTTTTTGTTTCCAATTAATTGATCAATTTAGAAATGATTCATTTCTGTTGCCAATTTATTAGTTAAATCATATATTTGCTCGTTTTTAAATTGAATAAAATACATCACAATGCAGAATAAAGGATTAATAAAATTATTTGCTTTAATGTTTGGTTTGGTTAGTATATATCAGCTATCCTTTACTTTTAAAGCTAACCAGGTTGAGGATAACGCAGCCAAATATGCTATAAGTAAAGTCTCAGAATCACAAGCTGATTTTGATAAGCAAAGGAATATCATTGAAGCTAATTATTTAGATTCTTTATCAAACACATCCGTTTTTGATATAGGAATATCTGATTACACTTTTAATGAAGTTAAAGACAGAGCTATGAATTTAGGTCTAGATTTAAAAGGTGGTATAAATGTAATTCTTCAAATTTCTGTTAAAGATATTTTAAAAGGCCTCTCTAATAACAGTAGAGACCCTTTATTCAATCAAGCACTTGTGGATGCTGAAGAAATACAAAAAAATAGTCAAAACACTTATTTAGAAGATTTTTTCGTTGCATTTGATGCTATTAAAGGAGATACAAAACTTGCTTCACCAGATATATTCGCAAATAGAAGTTTGAGTGAAGAAATTACATTTGATATGGATGATCAAGATGTACAACCGATAATTAAAGAAAAAATTGATGAGTCTATTGTTTCTGCTTTTGAAGTTTTAAGAAAAAGAATAGATAAGTTTGGAGTTACTCAACCAAATATTCAAAGGCTTGGGAATTCAGGTAGAATATTAGTTGAATTACCTGGGGCCAAAGATATTGAAAGAGTTAAGAATTTACTTCAAAGTACAGCCCAATTAGAATTTTGGGATGCCTTTAGAGGTCAAGATTTTTTAAATTTTATTGTACAAGCTAATGAGGTAGTTAAATCTATGGAAGTTAGCGAGCAGGTTTCTGAAACATCTGATGACACTGATAGTGAAATTGATGATTTATTAGGAACTAGTTCTGACTCAACTTTTGTAGAAGTTAACCCGATTTTGGATGCAATTAAAGGTCAAGGTTATCCTGGTGGTCCTATTATTGCAACTTTTGATTCTAAATTAAAAGAAAAAATCTCTGAATACCTTAAAATGTCTGAGGTTAGATCTTTACTTTCATCAGAACAAAGAGATGCTAAGTTTGTTTGGGGAATCCCAACACTTGATTTTGAAGGAAATGAATTAATAGATTTATATGTTTTACAAGGAAACAGAGATAATAAACCTGAATTAAGTGGTTCAGTAATTACAGATGCAAGACAATCATATTCTCCATCTGGCCAGCCTACAGTTAGTATGCAAATGAATGCTAAGGGAGCTAAAGTTTGGGAAAAAATGACAGGAAATGCTTTTACTAAGGGAAGTCAAATTGCTATAGTTTTAGATGAAACTGTTTATTCTGCTCCTGGTGTAACCACTGGTGCTATCTCGGGAGGTAATTCCGAAATATCAGGGACATTCACATTAGAAGAAGCAATTGATTTAGCTAATGTTTTAAGAGCTGGAAAGCTTCCTGCATCAGCTGATATAGTCCAAGCAGACGAAGTTGGTCCATCTCTAGGAAAAGAAGCTATTGAAACAGGTTCTAGATCATTTATTATAGCTCTTTTATTAGTGTTATTATGGATGATATTTTACTACGGTAAGGCAGGTATATATTCTAATGTCGCTCTTGTTTTGAATATCATTTTAATATTCGGAGTTTTAGCTGGGTTAGGTGCTGTTTTAACATTACCTGGAATTGCTGGTATAGTACTTACAATAGGTATTGCAGTTGATGCAAATGTTCTTATTTACGAAAGAGTAAGAGAAGAGATAATAAAAGGTAAAAAACAAGTTGCTGCCATTGAAGATGGTTTTGCAAACGCTTTGTCTTCAATATTAGATGCAAATATAACAACAGGTTTGACAGCATTGATATTATTTTCTTTAGGTACAGGCCCGATTAAAGGTTTTGCAACTACTTTACTAATTGGTATTATAACTTCATTATTCACTGCAATTTTTATTACAAGGATATTGATAGAATGGAATACTAATAGAGGAGGGAAATTAGATTTCTCAACTTCACTTACAAAAGGACTATTTAGAAATATTTCAATAGATTTTCTTAAGAAAACTAAAGTTACATATTTAATTTCAGGGGCAATCATTACTGCTGGATTAGCTTCACTATTTACAACAGGACTTGACCAAGGTATTGATTTTGTAGGTGGTAGAACATATACAGTTAGATTTGCTCAAGATGTAAATACTGAAGATGTTAAGTTAGAAACAAACGCAATGTTTGGTAGCTCTGAGGTTAAAACTATTGGATCCGCTAATCAGCTAAAAATATCAACTAAATATAAAGTAGATGAAAATTCTGCAGTGGTTGATGAAGAAGTACAAAATAAATTATTTAAATCTCTAGTTAACTTTTTACCTAAAGATTATACTTACTCACAGTTTCTAAATGCTGAAAATAATGTGGGTAAAGTTCTTTCAGGAAAAGTGAGTCCAACTATTGCAGATGATATTAAACAATCTTCGTTGTGGGCTGTTTTAGCCTCTCTTGTAGTAGTGTTTTTATATATTTTGTTTAGATTCAAAAAATGGCAATTCTCTCTTGGAGCAGTTGCAGCTGTTTTTCATGATGTATTAATTGTACTTGGAATATTCTCTCTAACTTATAAGTATATGCCATTTAATATGGAGATTGATCAAGCTTTTATTGCTGCCATACTTACAGTAATCGGTTATTCATTAAATGATACTGTTGTCGTATTTGATAGAATTAGAGAATTTATTGATGAGCACTCAACATGGGAATTTAATAAAATTGTAAACACTGCACTAAATAGCACTTTAAGCAGAACCTTGAATACTTCATTTACAACTTTAGTTGTATTAATGTCTATGTTCTTTTTAGGTGCAGAATCTCTAAGAGGGTTATTATTTGCCCTTATTGTAGGTGTTTTAGTAGGAACATATTCTTCCGTATTTATAGCAACTCCAATAATGCGAGATACAATTGGAAAATCAAAAAAATAAACTAAAAAAAGCCTTACAATTTTGTAAGGCTTTTTTTAGTTTAAGTTTATAGTACTAGTATTATTTAGTTTCTTCACAAATCAGTTTTAAAGTATTTATAGTCTACATAGAATGTTCCAAAAGGAATTATAGAAGAAATTAATACAACTACAGTTTTTATAAAATTCCAGTTATGTTTTTTGCTATTCACTATAGATAGTATAACATATGCAACAAATAAAAGTCCATGAGGCATTCCTAGAAGTTTTACAAGAGAGGGGTCATTGGCATAATACTTTATGGGTACTGCAATAAATAACAACAAAATATATGAAATACCTTCAAAGTAGCTTATTATTCTAAATACTTTTATCATTTTCTAAACATATAATAAATGCCGAGAAATATAAATGGGATGCTAAGTGTTTGGCCTGTGTTCATTCCAAGTATCCAGTCTTCTCTTCCGGCAACTTGTGCCTCTTTAAAGAATTCAACAATAAATCTTGTTACCCATAAAAGTGTTAAAAACAATCCAAACATGTATCCAGACTTTAATGCTTTTGATGTTTTCCAATAAGTATAATATACTATCACAAATACAATTAGATATCCAAATGCTTCATAAAGTTGACCAGGATGTCTTGGTTCTGTTTCACCTATTGCCTTAAATACAACACCAAAAACACTATCTGTTTTATGACCAATTATTTCAGAATTAAAAAAGTTTCCAAGTCTAATAAATACTGCTCCTATTGAAACAGGTATTACAAGTCTGTCTAAAATCCATAAAATATTCTTCTTTAAGACTTTTTTATTGTACAAATACATTGAAAATATTATTCCAATGGCTGCTCCATGACTAGCAAGACCTCTAAATCCAGTAAATTCAAATGAAGGGTTAAACCTAAAAGGAAGAAAAACACTTAGAAAGTCTTGTTTAAAGAGTTCTGGTTGGTAAAAAATTACATGACCTACTCTAGCTCCAATGATAGTGCCTAGGATAGTATACATAAATAAAGAGTCTAAGCTTTCTTCACTTAAAGACTCTTTGTTGTATATTTTTTTCATCACATAATGCCCAATCGTAAATGCGGCTATCCACATTAAACTGTAGTAATGAATAGTGAACTTTCCGAATATGTTAATACCTTCTGAAGAAGGGTCCCAAACTATGTCTAATGCATACATATTATATAAGTTTTATTTTTTAATATCTTTTTTTGGTACAGGATCATATCCTGATTTACCCCATGGGTGACAGCTAAATATTCTAATTACCATTAATTTCGAACCTTTAAAAATCCCATGTTCTTTTAATGCTTCTATTGAATATTGTGAGCATGTAGGTTGAAATCTACAAGTAGCTGGGGTTAAAGGTGAAATTAAATTTTGATAAATCTTAATTAAAAAAATTAAAGGTAAAGTTAGAATTTTCATTTTCAATCAATTGAATATGTAGTTTCATTATTACTATCATTTAATGAGATCCCACCTTTGGATAAATCATCTCTAATTTTATCACTTAAGGCATAATTTTTATTTAACCTAGCTTCGTTTCTTAATTCAATCAATAAGCTAATTGCAGAATCTAGTTTGTCCGAATTAGAATCAGAGTTATTATTGATTTCTAAACCTAAAATATCAAAAACAAACTCATTAAATTTTTGTTGAATAACTTTTAAATCTTTTGCAGATATTTTGGCTTTTCCCATTTTAACCTGATTTATAAATTTAACTGAATTGAATAATTCGGCAATTAAAATAGGAGTATTAAAATCATCATTTAAAGCATTGTAACAGTTTGATACCCAATTATTAATATCAAAATCTGAGCTACTTGAGCTTTTTAAATTTTTTAAACTTTTTTGAGCTTCCATTAGTTTATTAAATCCTTTTTCAGAGGCCTCAATTGCTTCGCTGCTAAAATCTAACACACTTCTATAATGCGCTTGAAGTATAAAAAAGCGGATAACACTGGAAGAAAAAGGTTTACTTAAAATGGGGTTATTTCCTGATAAAATATCTACTGGTAAAATATTATTACCTGTAGACTTAGCCATTTTATTACCATTTAATGTTAGCATATTAGCGTGCATCCATATATTGGCCGGACTTGTATTATTGCATGCAATAGATTGGGCTATTTCACATTCGTGATGTGGAAATTTTAAATCCATTCCACCTCCGTGAATATCAAAATTATCACCTAGATATTTAGTGCTCATTGCAGTACACTCAAGATGCCATCCAGGAAAACCTAACCCCCAGGGAGAGTTCCATTTCATTATATGACTACCATCAGCTTTTTTCCAAAGTGCAAAATCTTGAGGATTTTTTTTGTCACTTTGTCCATCTAGTTTTCTAGAATTATGAACCAAATCTTCAATATTTCGTTTACTTAAAATTCCATAATTATTTGTTTTGTTATACTTTATTACGTCAAAATATATGGAGCTATTTACTTCATATGCAAGCTTGTTTTTAAGTATGGTTTTGATTATTTCAATCTGCTCTATTATATGACCAGTTGCAGTAGGTTCAATACTGGGCGGAAGCAAATTAAATTCACTTAAAGTATTATGAAAATCTACTGTGTATTTTTGAACAACTTCCATTGGCTCAATCTCCTCAAGCCTTGCTTTTTTGCTTATTCTATCTTCACCATTATCTGAATCATTTTCAAGATGGCCAGCGTCAGTAATATTTCTCACATAGCGAACTTTATAACCAAGATGAAGTAAATATCGATATATAATGTCAAATGACATAAATGTCCTAACATTTCCAAGGTGTACATTACTATAAACAGTAGGGCCGCAAACATACATTCCTACTCTTTTTTTATTAATAGGTTTGAATTTTTCTTTCTTGCCAGTTAATGAGTTATATATGTAAAGAATGTTTTCTTTTGTTAAGGACATTAATTAAAGTTAAGAATTATAAACCTTCAAAAGAAGTTTCTAATTGAATATATTTTAAAAACTCTTCTCTAACTTCTGGTTTTTTGAATTTACCACCAAATTCACTTGTTATTGTACTACAGCCTGTATCTTTAATTCCTCTGGAATTTACACATAAATGTTTAGCATCTATAACGCATGCTACATCATTAGTATTTAATACACTTTGTAATTCTTTTACAACTTGCATAGTTAATCTTTCTTGTACTTGAGGTCTTTTAGAAAAATAATCTACAATTCTATTCATTTTAGATAACCCCACAACAGTTCCATTTGAAATGTAAGCAATATGAGCTTTTCCAACTATAGGTAACAAATGATGTTCACAAGTAGAGTAAACAGTTATATTTTTTTCTACCAACATTTCATTATATTGATATTTGTTTTCAAAAGTGGATGAAACAGGTTTCTTTATGGGGTTTAAACCTCCAAAAATTTCATTAACATAAGCTTTAGCAACTCTTTTTGGAGTTCCTTTCAAGCTGTCATCTGTTAAATCAAGACCCAGTGTATGAAGAATATTTCTCATATTTTCTTCAATAATTGAAATTTTCTCATCATCAGATAATTCAAAAGCATCAATTCTTAATGGAGTTTCAGTTGATGAACCTACATGGTCATCTCCGAAATTATCAATGTGTTTTGCTAAATTATTTTCTTTCATTTTGTATTTTAAATTTCTAAATTAGACGTAATTCAAAGATAGTAATTAATAATAAGGTTGGGTATTTATAAATAATATAAAATGTTAAATTTATTATAATTTCAATTATATAAAAAATTGATTTAAATTAGCTATAACTTAAACTGAAATTGATGAGTAAAATCAACTTTATTATTATATTTTATTTCTCAATTAATTTGGTATTTTCACAAGAAAACAACAATTTAAAAAGTGTGGATATTAATAAAAAATATTCATACAATTGGGTTGTTGACCATCCTAAAAATATTCAATTACCTTTTACAAATTTAGAAATTCAAAAAATTGAATATGTTTATGGTGATCAATTGAAAAAATATGTTTTGGACAAACCATCTAGAGTTAAGGATATTAAACATATTTTAAGAAATAGGGTTGTAATCCAAAATGAAGATGTAAAGGATATTTCAAATTACCCGCTTTTATCCACTGTTTCTATTTTTGATGTTTTTAACAATTCAATAAAATTTCCTTTATTTAATAAAGACAATTTTAATCCATTGATTTATAATTTTAATTTTAATTCAAAAACAAGATTAATCTACAGAGTTGATAATACTAATTATTTAATTGTCATTAAATCAAAGTTTAATTAAAGTATATATGAAAAAGTATCTAGTTCTGATTTTTATGCTTTTACCATTTATTGGTTTATCTCAAGACATATTAATTAGTGAAGGTGGTACTATAAATACCTGTTCTGGAACTTTACTTGATTCAGGGGGAGCTAGCGGAAATTATTCTAGTAATGAAAATTATTCCATAACTATTTGTCCTGATAATCCTGGTCAAAATATTGAATTAGATTTTATTTCTTTTAGTACACAACTTAATGCTGATATTTTAACAATTTATGATGGGCCTGATAACACTGGAACAGGAACAACTTATTCAGGAAATGCTACTCAAAGCCCCGGTTTTATTACTGCAACTAATTCAACTGGTTGTATAACAGTTGAATTTTTTAGTAATGCTGCAGCAAACACAACTGGATTTGCAGCAAATATTTCATGTTATGAACCATGTCAAGAAATTATTGGTTCCATTGATAGTGTTTCTCCAGAACCAAATGCAGAAGGTCAGGTGACAGTTTGCCCTGGAGAAGAAGTGACTTTTACAGCATCTGGTGAGTTTTCTAACTCAAGTGAAGGCGCAACTTTTGCCTGGGAATTTGGAGATGGTACAACAGCAGAAGGGTTAACCGTTAGTAAGGTATATGATCAGTCTGGAATCTTTTCGGCTGGACTTGTTATTACAGATACTAATCCTCTTGGGTGTTCTTCATTACAAATTACACAAATTGTAATTGTAGCTCCTTCAATTGATTTTACCGGTACTGAAGCTGGAAAGACTGAACTTTGTTTTGGTGATTCTACAACATTATTTGGTGTGGCCGAAAGTACACAATTAGAAGATTGTGCCCCTGAAATATTTGAACAGACTTGGCTTGAAGATACTCAGACTACAGGGCAGCAAGCTTCTTATGAATCTACAATTTCTGTTGAGTGTTACGCAGATGGCTTAGAATTTACGGATATTTCACAGCTTATTCAAATATGTGTTGTTATAGAACATTCCTTTATTGGAGATTTAGATATGTTACTAACAGCTCCAAATGGTCAATCTGTTTATTTCGCTCAATACGGAGATGGAAATGACCCAGGTACTTCATTAGGAATTCCTGATGAACTTGATAATGGAAATCCAGGGACTGGTTTTGAATATTGTTTCACTCCAGATGCAACTGCGGACATTTCTTCAACTGGTGGAACAACTGTTCCAGCAGGAATTTATGGAGCTTCTAATGGTTCATCCTTCACAGATTTATTAGGAACTTCATTAAATGGAGATTGGACTTTTACAGTAATAGACAGCTGGGCGGCAGATGATGGAACCATTTTTTCTTGGAATCTTGATTTTGATCCTGCTTTATCAGCACCTCCATCAGAAATAATTTCACAAGTTTGGTTAGACGATCCATCCATAATTTCTGTTGAAGGTAATAATATTGTTGTTAGCCCAACAGAGTCTGGTGAAATATGTTATACTTATGTAGTTCAAGACGATTTTGGTTGTGAATACTCTGAAACTATTTGTATCAATGTTGAAGAGGAGATAGTTACAGAACAGGCTATAAATTTATTTATATGCGACCCTTTAACCACTGATTTATTTTTTGACTTTACTGAAAATGAAAGTCTGATATCATCGATTGCTACTGACCCTGATAATTTAATTATTTCTTTTTATGAATCTTTAGAGGATGCCGAAAACGAATCTAATCCAATTACTGAAATATCCAATTATTTAGGATTTGATGATCAAATAATAAATGTAAGAATTGAATATTTAGAATCAAACTGTTATGAAACCCAATCTTTTACTTTAAATGTTACTGATCCTCCTGTATTTAATCCTGTCGATAAGTTATTTATTTGTGATGATGAAACAGATGATGGTTTTGTTGATTATGACCTTAATAATTTTAATTCTCAACTTTTAGGAGATCAATCTGAGAATGATTATTTAGTTTCTTATTACCTAAGTTATGATGATGCTTATAACGGAACTAATGCATTAGAAATGCCATATGAAATCTCTAATAATTCAATTTTATACCCCAGAATAGATGTAATAGGAACAACAGGCTGTTTTAATGTTGGTGATTCAGATCTTTTAAGTTTTCAAGTTAATCCACCAGATGATTCTTCTTTTGAAATGACTCCTACATGTGATGGGGGAACAGCTACCATCACTGGATTTTTTGGGGGTACTTTTGTATTTAATGAAGCTCCAACTGATGGTGCAGTAATAGACTCTTCAACTGGTTTAATTACAGGTGGAGATTACAATACTACATACTCAGTTAGTTATACTACTGTTGGTGGTTGTCCAACAACTACTATAATTTCAATTACATCTGTTGAAGATGATGATTCTTCCTTTGAGATGACACCTACATGTGATGGGGGAACAGCTACTATTACAGGATTAGCGGGAGGAACTTTCGCATTTGATACAGCTCCAACTGATGGAGCAGTAATTGATTCTTCAACTGGTTTAATTGCAGGTGGAGATTACAATACTACACACTCAGTTAGCTATACAACAAACGGAGATTGTCCAACAACTACTATAGTCTCAGTTACATCTATTATTGCAGACGATTCTTCTTTTGAGATGACTCCTACATGTGATGGAGGAACAGCTACTATTACAGGATTAGCGGGAGGAACTTTCGCATTTGATACAGCTCCAATTGATGGTGCAGTAATAGACTCTTCAACTGGTTTAATTACAGGTGGAGATTACGATACTACTTATTTAGTTAGCTATACAACAAACGGAGATTGTCCAACAACTACTATAGTCTCAGTTACATCTATTATTGCAGATGATTCTTCTTTTGAAATGACTCCTACATGTGATGGAGGAACAGCAAATATTACAGGATTAGCAGGAGGAACTTTCACATTTGATACAGCTCCAACTGATGGTGCAGTAATAGACTCTTCAACTGGTTTAATTACAGGTGGAGATTACGATACTACTTATTTAGTTAGCTATACAACAAACGGAGATTGTCCAACAACTACTATAGTCTCAGTTACATCTATTATTGCAGATGATTCTTCTTTTGAAATGACTCCTACATGTGATGGAGGAACAGCAAATATTACAGGATTAGCAGGAGGAACTTTCACATTTGATACAGCTCCAACTGATGG